>Ga0164293_10000079_pt1 | contig 61414 bp, 55 predicted proteins | sample GEODES118metaG_FD_111487 | JGI IMG/M metagenome (GOLD analysis project Ga0164293, IMG submission 111487) | Eutrophic lake water microbial communities from Lake Mendota, Wisconsin, USA - GEODES118 metaG | ecosystem: Environmental > Aquatic > Freshwater > Lake | place: USA: Lake Mendota...
AGCATAATATATTTTATTGTAGCTTCGCACATCGAAGATGCAATCATTGGCCTCGTAGTTCAACTGGATAGAATATCAGATTTCGGCTCTGATGGTTGGGGGTTCGAACCCCTCCGAGGTCACCTTGAAACACCCGAATAATTTTTGGGTGTTTTTTTATTTTCATTTTGAAATTACGGATAAGAAGTAGTTTTTATCTATATTTAAAAATAAAATATAAGTATTGAATCCTTTTATTCTTCTATCTGTTTTTTTTGGTGTTTTTGTTGGAAAAGCAATAGAACCTGTCTATGTCTATTTTTATGGAAAACCGTTGTTTATTCATTTTTACCCTATTCCAAAAAAATTAAAACCTTTTGAGCTTGAAATATTGAATGCTAATTTTCACTATTATTCAAATTTATCTCCTCGAAAGAAAAAATATTTTGAACATCGTGTAGCTACTTTTATACAGAACTATCAATTTATCCCAAAAGAAGGTATTGAAATATCAACTGAAATGAAAATTTTAATAGCGGCTACTGCCATTAAATTATCTTTTGGGATGCGAAATTATCTGGTTAAGGTTTTTGATAAAATTATTATTTACCCAGAATCATATTATTCTATGGTAAACGAAGTATGGCACAAAGGTGAATTTAACCCAAGAATGAAAGCCATTGTGTTTTCGTGGGAAGATTTTCTAGCAGGTTATGAACATGATAATGATAATTTAAATTTAGGCTTGCATGAATTTGCTCATGCTTATCATCTTCACGGGTTGAAATCTTCGGATGTTAGTGCCATAATTTTTGCTGAAACTTATAAACAAATCATTTCTTATACTGCCAAACCGGAAATTCGGACAAAACTAATTACCTCCAATTATTTTAGAATTTATGCTTACACGAATTCTTTTGAGTTTATAGCCGTTTTGCTGGAACATTTTTTTGAAACTCCGGAACAATTTGAAATTGAATTTCCGGAATTGTTTCAAAAAGTAAGAAAAATGATAAATTTTTAATTACCCACAATATACTAAAATAAATTCAATTTTTTACTGATAGTCGTCATCTTATTATAGCTAAAAAGAGGTGAAATTTGTTTTAATATATTAAAAGTTATTGAAATGAAAAAGCAAGTTCCTGTATCGACAATAATGTCCAAAAATGTGATTAAGTTAAATCTTTCAGATGATTTGACAAAGGCTGAAATGCTATTCAAGAAACACCATATCCGTCATATTCCGGTCGTAGATAGCAACAAAATTATTGGAATGCTAAGTTATACTGATTTGCTTCGTATTTCCTTTGTTGATGCAGTTGATGACGAAGACGAAGTTGTTGATGTAACGGTTTATAATATGTTTACCGTTGAACAAGTGATGGCTAAAAAATTAGTCACCGTAAGTCCTGATACAACAATTAAACAAGTGGCTGAAATATTAGCAACGAATGAATTTCACGCACTTCCTATAGTTGAAGGGGAATTATTAGTCGGTATTGTAACTACAACAGATATTATCAAATATTTAATCGACCAATATTAAGAAAAATAAACGCCTGAAAAATTACTGTGTAATCTTCTTTAAATCTTTAATTATTTCAATTGGATTTTGGGCTTTAAATATATAATTACCGGCTACTAAAACATCTGCACCCGCTTCTGCTAATTGTTGCGCATTTTTATTGGTAACACCACCATCAATTTCAATTAGAGTTGAAGCGTTATTGCGTAAAATAATTTCTTTTAGCTGCTTTACTTTAGTATAGGTATGCTCTATAAATGATTGTCCGCCAAATCCTGGATTTACACTCATCAAACAAACTAAATCAATATCTTTAATAATGTCTTCTAATAAGCTAACCGGCGTGTGCGGATTCAAAGCAACTCCTGTTTTCATTCCCTCCGCCTTGATGGCTTGAAGTGTTCGATGCAAGTGTGTGCAAGCTTCGTAATGGACAGTAAGGTTGGTTGAACCAAGTTGAGCAAAAGTTTTAATATAACGATCCGGATCGATAATCATTAAATGAACGTCGATTGTTTTTTTGGCATGTTTTGAAATGGCTTCTAAAACCGGCATTCCGAAAGAAATGTTGGGTACAAAAACACCATCCATAATGTCGATGTGAAACCAATCGGCTTCACTGGAATTAATCATTTCAATATCGCGTTGTAGGTTGGCAAAATCGGCTGCTAGGACAGATGGGGCAATAAGCGTGTTTTTCATTTTGAGTGGTGTTGTTGGTTGCAAAGATAGATTTTAGTTTAAAAGTTTAAAAGTTTAAAGGACTAAAAGTTTTGCTTGCCCTAAAAAAGCAAAACTCCGGAAACCCGAGCGTAGCGAACTGACCGTGGGTTTTGCTTGCCCTAAAAAAGCAAAACTCCGGAAACCCGAGCGTAGCGAACTGACCGTGGGTTTTGCTTGCCCTAAAAAAGCAAAACTCCGGTAATCAGCCGGAGTTTCAATCATCAATCAAAAAACGAACAGTTATTAACTGTTGTTACTTTTTATAGGTTAACCAAGGTATGTTTTTAATATTTTACTTCTTGAAGTATGTTTTAATCTGCGAATAGCTTTTTCTTTAATTTGACGAACACGCTCACGTGTTAAATCAAATGTTTCGCCAATTTCTTCTAACGTCATCGGATGTTGATCACCTAATCCAAAATACAAACGGACTACGTCTGCTTCTCTTGGTGTAAGGGTTTCTAGCGAACGTTCAATTTCCGTACGAAGTGATTCGTGAATCAATTCTCTATCCGGATTTGGTGATTCTCCTGAGCGTAAAACGTCGTATAAGTTGGAATCTTCACCTTCCACTAGCGGAGCATCCATGGATAAATGACGACCGGAGTTTTTCATGGACTCTTTTACATCATTGACAGTCATGTCAAGTTCTTTTGCAATTTCTTCAGCAGAAGGTGGTCTTTCGTTAGATTGCTCTAATAAAGCGTACATTTTGTTGATTTTATTGATTGAACCAATCTTGTTCAACGGTAAACGTACAATACGTGATTGTTCTGCCAAAGCTTGTAAAATCGATTGACGAATCCACCAAACGGCATAGGAAATGAATTTAAATCCACGCGTTTCATCAAAACGTTGAGCTGCTTTAATAAGCCCTAAATTTCCTTCGTTTATTAAATCCGGCAAGGTTAATCCTTGGTTTTGGTATTGTTTAGCAACCGATACAACGAAACGTAAGTTTGCTTTAGTTAATTTTTCTAAAGCTCGTTGGTCACCTGCTTTGATACGTTGTGCTAATTCAACCTCTTCATCGGCTGTAATTAAATCAACTTTTCCAATTTCTTGTAAGTATTTGTCAAGGGATGCAGTTTCACGATTCGTTACCTGCTTTGTGATTTTGAGTTGTCTCATTTAATTCTATTTGAATAATAGGTTCGAATAATTATACGCAAAGCATTCATAAAAAGTTACAAAATATCGCAAAAAAATTATTTTAATCGATCTTGAACTTCTTCGTTGCCCGATTCTCGTTGGTTCACAGCGAGTTTTTTATTTCCGAATTTATAAGTAATTCCTACTCGTAACATACGTTCATCTTGGTAAAGTGAACGTCTTTGTGGAGTGTTATTTATTTCTGTAGAGATATAGGCCATATATGTTCTGAAAATATCGGTTCCTAATAAAATGAAACTCCAACCTTTTTCCTTGATGGAATAACGTAATCCGGCATCAAGTTTTGAATATTGCGTGGCCTCATAAAATAAATCTTTTCTCGGACTGTGGTATTCATAATTTAACTCGGCAAAAAATGATTTATTTTTATTCAAGGTAAAAGTATTGTTGGTGTAAAAAACATACAAGAATCCGTTTTGAACCGCAGTTGGGAGTTCTTGATTGAATGTGGTTGCATTGTAATTACCATTCAGAGTATTAGAACTTTCCCACCATTCAAAAGTATTATATAAATAGGTGATTGTAGCTCCATATTGATCTTTGTCATAAAAGTTGCCTCTTTGATAACGAATGGTTTGTGGATCCGTATTTAAATCTATAAATGGAATTTGGAGATTTCCATCAGTTGTGGATGAATAATAAATTTTGAAAGTTAAATTTTCTTTATAACTGTAATTAATTTCAAAATTATCTGTAAAAGAGGGTTGTAGATATGGGTTGCCTTCTACGATAATAAAAGAACTTAAATACCATTTAAATGGATTTAGATCCCAAAAAACAGGTCGGTCAATTCTTTTGCTGTAATTAATTGAAAAACTATTGTTTTCATTAGGTATATATAAAAGGTAAGCAGAAGGGAAAAGCTTGCTGTAATCAAATTTATTTTCTTGATTTTGAGTAACATCAGGTGAAGTTGTGATACCGACTACTTGTGTATTTTCATAACGCAAACCAATTTGTGTTTGCCATTTTGAACTTAATGTTTTAGAAAAATTAATATAGGCTGCTTGAGTATTTTCTGTGTAATCATAAACATTAGTCTGACTAATGTCCAATAACGGAACACCGGTTGATAAGTCATAATAGCTTATATCACTTTTGTTTTTTATCCAACTTAATTTTCCGCCAAAACCATAAGTTGCCCATTTTGTTGGTAAATCAAAATCAAATTTTCCACTATAATTTTCAATATTTTGAATACCTGAATTTTGAGCGATAGTCGCCGGGCCTATAGGATTGTTTGTTGGATTGAAGTTTTGTGTAGTAAAGTCTCTGATTTTAGTATCTTCATAATTAAAATAATCTAAATCAACAGTGAATTGTTTTCCTAACGTGTCTAGCTTTTGGATATAATAGGCGTTAAAGGTATTATTCATATTTTTGGAATCATTACTCCCTGTTGTTTCGAATGTAGAAATCAAATTACCGGTGACTTTATCAAAAACTTTAGAGGTATTACTGTCGGTCATATCCGGTTTATCAAATAGGCCAACATATTTTGCCCCAATTTTGGCATTTTCAGATAATTTATAATCAAAACCAAGTATTCCTCTGTAAATGTCCGCTTTTTCTTTTCGTTTTGTCGCTCCATCCCATGTTTCATTTTCATAGTAAGTGTCTGTGTTCTCTACAATTTTATCATAGCCTTCTCTTTTTGCAAAATCGGTAAATAAGCTCAATTTATTTTTGTTATAAGTAAAGTTAATAGCAGATGAAATAGATGGATAAGTAGTTTGAATATAATTTGCCCGAATAGTACTGGACCAAGATTCTTCTTGAATTTTCTTCAATTTGATATTGATTAATCCACTATTCCCTTGGGCATCATATTTTGCAGGCGGAGTGGTAATTACTTCAATACTTTTAATGTTATCAGAATTGATGCTTCGCAAATAATTGTTCAGTTCATCTCCGCTCAGATTGATAATTCTTTCGTCAATCATTACACTTACCGTACTTTTTCCAACAATCCCAATAGCATTAGCAGAGACAGCAACGCCAGGTGTACTTTTTAGTAATTCTAGCCCGTCACTTCCGGAAGCCCGAACACTGTTTTCAACATTAAAAACGGTACGATCAACTTTGTTTTCAATTATTTTTTTCTTGGAGGTGACTTCTACCTCTTTTAATTGGTTGGCATTATCAAAGGATGTCAATGTGCCCAAGGAAATATTTTTGTCTAAAATAAAGTCCGTTTGATAAATGACTGAGCCTACAAAATAAAAACGAAGGGAATAGGTTCCTTTTGTACTTTTTAAATTAAAAGTTCCTTTGGAATCAGTTAAAGTTGAACTGATGATGTTTCCATCTTTTAAAAGGATAACTTCTGAAGATTCAATGGCAACTTTATTTTCATCGACTAAGGTACCGGAAACGGAAAACTCCTGACCGGAAACAGTTGTTAATAATAATAGATTAATTATTATAAAAATTCTCGAAATTGAAAATCTCATACTTTTTTTTGAATCGCTCTACTGCAAATATAAAATAAATGTTAAGACCACAATGCTTTGTAGTAGATAAATTACAAATTAAATTATAAAAAAAACCCGATTCAGTTTTTTTAATCGGGTTGGTTAATATAGTAAAAAAAAATTAATCCTTTTTCGGAACAATTTTATTTTCTTCTCTTGAAGGTCTAGGCAAAAGTGCTTTTCTTGACACTTTCTCTTTTCTTGTTTTTGGGTCTATTCCTAAATATTTTACTTCAAAAACATCACCCATTTTAACAACATCAGTTACATTTTCTGTACGTTCCCAAGCTAATTCAGATACGTGAAGTAAGACTTCATTTCCTGGAGCTGAAGTATATTCTACCACTGCACCAAAATCTAATAATTTAATAACTTTCACTTCGTAAGATTCACCCATAGTTGGTTTGAAAATAATCGAATCAATTTTAGCTAATACAGCTGCAATTCCATCCGGATCAGTTCCAAGAATTTCAACAACACCTTGTTCGTCTACTTCATTGATAACGATAGTACAACCTGTAGCTTTTTGCAATTCTTGAATTACTTTTCCTCCAGGTCCAATCAAAGCACCAATAAATGCTCCCGGAATAGTACGCATAATGATTTTTGGAGCATGTTTCTTAACATCAGCTCTTGGTGTAGCAATGGTTTCGGTAATTTTACCTAAAATATGCATACGACCATCACGTGCTTGGCCTAATGCTTGTTCCATAATATCATAACGTAAACCGTCAATTTTGATATCCATTTGACAAGCAGTGATTCCGTCTTTTGTTCCGGTAACTTTAAAGTCCATATCACCTAAGTGATCTTCGTCACCTAAGATATCTGAAAGAACTGCAAATTTTTGTCCATCAGTGATTAAGCCCATTGCAATTCCGGAAACCGGTTTTACCATTTGAACACCTGCATCCATTAAAGCCATTGTTCCTGCGCAAACAGTTGCCATGGAAGAAGAACCATTTGATTCTAACACTTCTGAAACAATACGGATAGTATAAGGGCAATCAGCCGGGATCATATTTTTTAATGCACGTTGAGCTAAGTTTCCGTGACCAACTTCTCTTCTTGAAGTTCCTCTTAACGGTTTTGCTTCACCCGTTGAGAAAGGAGGGAAATTATAGTGTAAATAGAATTTCTCTTCACCTTGTTCAGATGGCGAGTCAATTTGATTGGCTTCTCTTGAGGTTCCTAAAGTTACGGTTGCTAACGCTTGCGTTTCTCCACGAGTAAATAAAGAAGAACCGTGAACAGAAGGTAAATAATCTGTTTCACACCAAATTGGTCTTATTTCAGTTGTTTTTCTTCCGTCTAAACGAATTCCTAATTCAAGGATTACGTTACGAACAGCCTCTTTATTGGTTTTGTAGAAATATTTTCCAACTAAACCTGCTAAGTCAGCATTTTCAGAATATTCTTCTTCAGAAAATAATGCTTTTGCTTCTTCTTTTACGGTTGCAAATTGAGCTATTCTTTCGTGTTTTGCTGTTCCTTCTTTAGCAATAGCATAGCATTTATCATAAGCAAAGGCTTTTACTTTAGCATATACGGCTTCGTCTTCTTTCTCACCTTCGTATGTTCTTATTTCTTTTTTGCCAAAAGCTTCCTGTAAACGCAATTGAGCGTGAATTTGAACTTTAATAGCTTCGTGAGCAAATTTAATGGCTTCCACCATTTCTTTTTCTGAAATTTCTTTCATTTCACCTTCAACCATGGCAACTGAATCCAAAGAAGCTCCAATCATCATATCAATATCAGACAATTCTAATTGTGCTCTACTTGGATTTATAACGAATTTTCCATCCACACGTGCTACACGTACTTCAGAGATTAAGTTGTAAAAAGGAATGTCTGAAACGGCTAAGGCTGCAGAAGCGGCTAAACCTGCTAATGCATCCGGCATCACATTTTCGTCATGACTCATTAATTGAATCATCACTTGTGTTTCAGCATGATAATCATCCGGGAAAAGCGGGCGTAAAACACGGTCTACTAAACGCATGGTTAATACTTCACTATCACTCGGACGTGCTTCTCTTTTGAAAAAACCACCTGGGAAACGTCCTGCTGCGGCAAATTTTTCACGATAATCTACTGTTAATGGTAAAAAATCTACTGCTGGATTTGCTGTTCTGGCAGAAACGGCTGTTGCTAAAAGCATACAATCGCCTAAACGAACCACCACAGAACCATCTGCTTGTTTTGCTAATTTTCCGGTTTCAATAGAAATGGTTCTACCATCTCCTAAATCGATAACCTCTTTTGTTACATTTGGAATCATAAAAATTCTAATTTGGTATTAATACTAGGTTTCGTTGTGTTGTTGTGTGTAGTTGTTGTGTAACCCAATGAAAAACCAAACTTTTTTCTGTCAAAATCTATAAAACAAAAAGAGGCACTTTCGCACCTCTTTCCTATTGATTATTTTCTAATATTCAATTCTTTAATAATCTCACGATATCTGTTGATATCTTTTTTCTTTAAGTAATCTAAAAGACTTCTTCTTTTACCTACCAATAATACTAACGAACGCTCGGTATTGTAATCGTGACGATTTTTTTTCAAGTGCTCTGTTAAGTGTGAAATTCTGAAAGTGAACAATGCAATTTGTCCCTCAGCAGAACCTGTGTTTTCAGCTTTTCCTGCGTGTTTAGCGAAGATTTCAGCTTTTGTTTCTTTAGTTAAATACATTCCAATATTATATTAAATGATTATTATGTATGAACCAGGGTTTTCCTAATTCGGTTGCAAAGGTAATTTTATTTTTTAAAAGTACAAGTTTTTTCTAAAACAACTTTGCAACTTCTTCATTCACAAATTCTAAAAAGCGTTCGTCAGTTTCACTGAACGGATTTAAAACATGACTGTCGATGTCAAGTTGTCCTATGTTTTTACCATTAACAAAAAGAGGGACAACAATTTCAGACTTAACCGTAAAGCTACAGGCAATATAATTGTCTTGAGCGGAAACATCCGGCACAACAAAATTTTGATTAGAAACGGCTACCTGTCCACAGATGCCTTTTCCAAAAGGAATAACGGTATGGTCTGTTTCAGCACCAACATATGGTCCTAAATGTAGGGTTTGTGTTTCATGGTTGGCAAAATAAAATCCAACCCAATTGTAATAATCAACTTTATCATGAAGTAATTGACAAATATTTGCCAGTTTTTCATCGGTGGAAATATCAAATTGAATGACAATTTCAGTAATTTCAGGTTTTAGGGCATCTAAGGTCATGGTATTATTTTTTTACAAAGGTAAAAGATCACAACTGCTCAAAATTCTATATTTTTGTTAAAAATAAAGTGTTGAAAAAATACCTTGTACAGTATAAACCTTTTTTGATTTTTCTGCTTAAATTCTTTTTAAGCTATGCCATTCTTACTTTTTTGTATCAAATTTACCTTAATAAATATGACACAACTCAGTTTGAAGTGGATGCAATAACTAAAATTGTTGCCCGTCAAGCACAACAAACAACTACATTTTTTGGTTATCATTCAGAAATTGCGGATAATCTTGAGCAAAGTTCTGTTAAGTTTTTTGTCAAAGAAAAATATGTGGCTCGGGTAGTTGAAGGATGTAATGCAATCAGTGTCATTATTTTATTTATTGCTTTTGTAATTGCTTTTAAAGGAAAAATAAAGCAAACGTTGTTTTTTGTGTTACTCGGTTCAATTCTGATTTATGTATTGAATATTATTCGAATTGCATTAATTTCAATCGCTTTGTATAAATTTCCGGCATATGAACATTTGATTCATGGTGTCATTTTTCCGCTTATTATATATGGTGTTGTTTTCGTTTTATGGATAGTTTGGGTAAATAAATTTTCAATTTATGCAACTAAAGCAAACTAATAATTGGATTGTCTATTCGTTAGTAGGTTTCTGTTTAGTTGCCTTGATACTTATTAGATTATATGAAACCCAACTTTTTTATGATCCTTTTTTAGTTTATTTCAAAAATGATTATCTTAATTTACCTTTTCCTGAATATGACAATTTCTTATTATTGTCAAATTTGATTTTAAGGTATTTTTTCAATACGTTCTTTTCATTGGCAATCATTTTTCTTTTGTTTAAGGATTTTCAGCTTACAAAATTTGCCTCATTTTTATACTTTTTTTTCTTCATTATTTTAATTTTTCTCTTTTTTGGTATCCTATCTTTTTTCGACGAGCAAAGTAATTTTTTACTTTTTTATGTTAGAAGATTTCTAATACAACCTTTGTTTTTAGTGCTCTTTATTCCGGCATTTTATTTTCAGAAGAAACAATTATAGCTCAATTTTTCGTATCTTTATAAGACTAAAGAATAGGGTATGAAAGTCACTAAATTTTCAGGTGAAATTGTCAACTTTGATAAAGATAAATTAATTCATTCGTTACGAAAATCAGGAGCGAATGAAGTAGCAGTTTTTCAGGTAATTCATGAAATTGAAAGAGAATTATACGAAGGAATTCCAACTAAAAAAATCTACAAATTAGCCTTTCAGCTTTTAAAAAAATTTTCTAACGTTCATGCTGCTCGGTATAATCTAAGAACGGCTATTCAGTCGTTAGGACCGGCAGGTTTTTTCTTCGAAAAATTTATAGCTAAAGTTTTTGAATGTGAAGGATATCAAACCCAAACAAATCTCATTTTGGAAGGAAAGTGTGTGTCACATGAAGTTGATGTATTGCTTAAAAAAGAAAATTATGTTTCCATGGTTGAATGTAAATTTCATGGAAGTCAAGATGCTAAAACGGATGTGAAAGTTCCGATGTATATTTTATCCCGATTTAATGACTTAAAAGATAGAGATTTTCAACTGTTTAAAAACAATTATTCCATTCAAAATTGCTGGATAACTACTAATAATAGATTTACAGATGATGCTGTAAAATTTGCTAATTGTTCAAAGTTGAGTTTATTAAGTTGGGATTATCCGAAAGGAAACAGCTTAAAAAATAAAATTGATTTAAACCAAATTTATCCTGTGACTTGTTTAACAACTCTAACAATGGCTGAAAAAGATAAATTATTAGTTCAAGATATAATTACCGCCCTCGATTTAATTCAACATGCTGATTGGCTTTCTAAAATTGAGTTAAGTCCAAGCCGGATTAAAAACGTATTGCTTGAAGCAAATCAATTGTGTAATTTAATAAAATAACCATGAAAATTCAATTTTTAGGAGGTGCTGGAACAGTAACCGGTTCAAAAACACTTGTAAAGCATAACGAACTTCGGATTCTGATTGATTGTGGTATGTTTCAAGGGTTAAAAGCTTTGCGAGAACTCAATTGGGAAACCTTAGCAGTAGATTCTTCCAGTATTGATTTTGTATTGCTCACACATGGCCATTTGGATCACTGTGGATGGTTACCCAGGTTAGTAAAAGAAGGTTTTCGCGGTAAAATATTTTGTACAAGTCCTACTAAGCAAATAGCAAAACTTATTTTATTAGATAGTGCTAAAATTCAAGAGGAAGAAGCATCCAAAGCAAACCAAGAACATTATTCTAAACACGAACCGGCAGAGCCACTATACACTGTTGTTGAGGCTGAAAATGTGATTCCTTTTTTTAGAGCAGTAGAAAAAGATATTGAAATTGAACTCACAGAAAATTGTTATTTTAAATTTTTTCAGGCTGGGCATATCTTAGGAGCTTGTTCAATTTCATTACATATTGATGGCAAAGAATTAGTGTTCTCCGGTGATGTTGGGCAAGACGATGATGTATTGATGTATCCACCGGAAAAACCAACTACTGCGGATTATGTTTTTTTAGAAAGTACCTATGGCAATCGAATTCATCCAACTAATGATGTGCTTTTTGATTTAGAATTGATTATCAACCAAACTATTGATAGAGGCGGGAATGTTATTATTCCCAGTTTTGCTGTTGAACGGGCCCAAACCTTGATGTTTCTACTGTGGCAATTAAAAAAACAAAATAGAATTCCCGACATTCCTTATATTATTGATACACCGATGGGAATAAAAGTATTGGATGTGTTTAATGATAATCATCAATGGCATAAGTTGGCAGCGCATGAATGCGAAGAAATGTGTAGAATGTTCTCGATGATAACTGATTTTGAAGATTCAATCAGTGCAATTTATGATAAAAAACCAAAGGTTGTAATTGCGGCAAGCGGAATGATTACTGGCGGAAGAGTTTTGTCTTATTTAGAAAGATATATTGATAAACCAGAAAACACGGTCATGCTCGTTGGCTATCAAGCGGAAGGAACTCGAGGCAGAAAACTATTAGAAGGAGCTAAAGAAATCAAATTCTTCGGAAAATATTACCATGTTGAAGCTCAGGTAACTTTAGTGGAAGGTCTTTCTGCACATGGCGACCAGAATGACTTGCTTAGTTGGCTTAATAAATTAGAAAAAAAGCCTGCAAAAATATTTTTAGTACATGGTGAAAATGAGGCGGCAGACGCATTGCGAACAAAGATTTTTGACACATACGGATTTGATGCAACCGTTCCGCTTTTGGGTCAAGTTATTGAGATTTAATTCAATTAACAGATTTTTTGGATGCTAGTAATCAATAAAAAGTACCTTTGCACTATGAATTTCAAAAAATGCACAAGTATAATTATGGCTTTTTATCTGCTGATTTCTTCCAGCGGATTTGCTTTTAATGTGCATTATTGTGGTGATACGATTGCTTCAGTTTCCTCAGTTTTTAATACAGAAGAAACTTGTGTAATGGACGTTCATCCGGAGGAAAAATCGTGTTGTGCAGCTTCGTTAGAAAATCATGATGGTTGTTGTTCAGATGAAACAATTCAAGCCGATTTTGATGATGTAGTAATCAAACAATTGCAATTTGATTTCGATTATGTTTCTGTTTTACCAACATTTGAATTCCCATTTTATACAAATAGAGCAGCGTTAGTCAACAAGCAATTGTTCGATTATTACTGTGATGCAAATGCTCCGCCACTTTATCAATTGTATTCTCAATTTGTTTTTTACGACTGATTTTAGATTATACTGAATTTCAATTTAGTGAAAAAATTATGTTTAATTTAAAATCATTTTTAATGAAAAAACAACTTATAATTTCATTATTTTTATTGTTTTCTACAGTGCTTTTTTCTCAAGAAAAAGTAACCGGTAAAATAATATACGATAATAATCAACCGCTTCAAGGAGCAAATATTTATTGGCAAAACACACAAATCGGTGCTGTTTCAGATGACAAAGGAAATTTTTCGATTCCTTTTACTGCCGAAAATTCGGTTTTAGTAATCAGTTATGTAGGTTTTAAAACTATTTACTTAACAATTACTGAACCCAAATCAATTACTCAAAATTTAGAATTTGACACTACTTTAGATGAAGTAACGCTCACAAAATTGAAAAGCTCACTTCAAAGAAATCTTGGCTCTACAGCCAATGTACAAACCATGACTGCCAAGGAATTAACCAAGGCGGCGTGTTGTAACCTTTCGGAGAGTTTTGAAACGAACCCCAGTATTGATGTGAATTTTTCTGATGCAGTTTCCGGGACCAGACAAATCAGGATCCTAGGTCTAACCAGTCCTTATATTACCATGACAGAGGAAAATATTCTTGGATTAAGAGGCGGGTCACAATATTCCGGACTTTCATATATTCCTGGCCCTTGGGTTCATAGTATACAAATTACTAAAGGTGCCGGAAGCGTTATCAATGGCTATGAAAGTATTTCAGGGCAAATTAATTATGAGTTTTTAAAACCAGTTGAAGAACCTACCATTTTTATCAATGTTTTTGGAGCAATGGGCGGTCGTTATGAACTAAACACGCACTATCACACTATTTTAAACGAGCATTGGGCTACAGGTGTTTTGGTGCACGGTAATTTCCGTAATGAAAAAAACGATATGAATAAAGATGGATTCTTAGACAATCCATTAATGCGTCAAATTAATGTAATGAATCAATGGAAGTATGGTATTTGTGGAAAAAAAGGTATTTCTGCAGAATTCAAATGGCGTTTTTTTATTGATGAGAAACAATCTGGTCAAGTAGCGTTTGATCCAAGTATTCCTAGATCTGTCAATCCGTTTTGGGGTTCTGAAATTAATACGCGTCAGTTTTTAGCTAGTGCAAAAGTCGGGTATGTTTTTCCTGATATGGATTATCAAAGTATCGGTTTTCAAAACCAATTCACGGATTATCGTCAGGATGGATATTATGGCAATAGAGATTATTTTGTACGTCACCAAAGTTGGTACAGTAATCTGCTTTTTGCCACTATTATTAGTAATACATTACATAAATTTACCACGGGTGCTTCATTTCAGTGGGACCGATTTGAAGAATTATATCAATTTAATGATTTTTCTCGAACTGATATCGGTGCAGGTGCTTTTTTTGAATACAGTTACAATAATAATGATGATTTGAGTTATACGCTTGGGGGTAGAGCAGATTATAGCAACAGATTAGGAGCTTTTTTTACCCCTAGAGCACATATTAGATTTCAGCCGGCAGAACAAACAACCCTAAGAGCGTCAATAGGAAGAGGCAAAAGATTAGCCAATGTATTTATGGAAAATCAAAATTTATTTGCTTCCAATCGTACTTTTGTGTTACCCACTTTGCCTCAAGGGGATAATGGATTTTATAATTTGGATCCAGAAATCGCTTGGAATTATGGGCTGAGTTTTTTACAAAAATTTAAAATTCTCGGTAAAGATGCAGAGATTGGTTTAGACTTATATCGAACCGATTTTCAAAATCAGGTGGTGATTGATTTAGACGCTTCCACACAACAAGTAAATTTTTATAATCTAAACGGAAAGTCATTTGCCAAGAGTTTGCAATTGGATTTTAATATCACACCAGCAAAACATATGGAATGGAGGAATTCTTATAAATTTTATGATGTTCGAAACACTAACTCGATCGGATTAGATCAACGGGTATTGCAACCTAGACACCGATTTTTTACCAATTTGGCATATGAAACAAATACAAAGGATAATGGAAATCAATGGAAATTTGACGCCACCTATAATTGGTTAGGGAAACAGCGTATGCCGGTGTCAACCGGAAATCCGTCAGAATTTCAGTGGAATACTATGGCTCCAGCTTTTTTTACGCTAAATGCTCAGGTGACTAAAGTATTCAGTTCAAATTTTGAAATTTATGTTGGAGGTGAGAACATGAATAATTATCGCCAACCTAATGCCATTATTGCTGCGACAGACCCTTTTGGTGATTTTTTTGATAGTAGTATGATTTATGGTCCGGTATTTGGAGCGATGTATTATGCAGGATTGAGGTGGAGAATTAATTAATTATTTGTTCTAAATTATACCCACCGCAAGTACATTATTTTATAGTGTTCAGCGTTCTGAATGATAGTTCTCAGAAAAGTGCCAAATAGCAAAACACTTCAAAATAATTAATAAATAGTAATCACATAAATGAATATAAAAATGAAAAATATAATTGTAACACTAATGGTTTTAATGATAGGGGTTTCCCTAAATGCTCAGGAAAAGAAAAACAAAAATGCTAAATATGACATTGAAGTAAATGGTAATTGTGCGATGTGTAAAAAACGTATCGAAAAAGCAGCCTTGTCTGTCAAAGGAGTGAAGTCTGCCGTTTGGCATATCGATCACCAAGATTTGCATTTAGTTTTAGATGAGACTAAAACCACACTAGATCAAGTTCATGAAGCGGTGGCAAAAGTAGGTCACGATACAGAAAAAGTAAAAGCAACGGACGAAGCTTATAATGACTTACACGGCTGTTGTAAGTTTGAAAGGAAACAATAAATTTAAAAATGTCTTATGATTTGCAAAAAGTTAACCATGCTTTTGTTAGGTTTAATTTCAATTCATTCATTTTCTCAAAATCCTATGGAGGATCAAGCCAATTGGTTTGCATATGTAGGACAAATAAAAATGTCGGAAAAAGTTGGAATTCATGCAGAAGCACAATTTCGTTTAGATGATGAGTTGAAATTAAGTCGTCAAAATTTATTTCGGGTTGGGGCAGTTTATCATATTAATTCTAAAGTAAATTTAGCTGTAGGATATGGTTTCATTACAACATATAATCCAACTTTTGATGATTACTTTAATGAAAACAGAATATGGCAACAACTAATTTACAATCATAATTGGAAGGAAAATAAAAATTTAATGAATCATCGATTTCGACTTGAACAACGATTTGTAGATAGATTAGGAATTGAAAATGAAAACACTGATGTCGTCGCTACACATTATCAAAATAGATTTCGCTATTTAAATAGAAATTTGATTTATTTGATGAATTTTAAAAATTCCAATAATGCGTTGTATGGAGTTATTCAATCGGAAGTTTTCTTAAACATTGGAAAAAATAAAATCAATTCCAAATTGTTTGATCAGAACCGACTTTTCATGGGTTTAGGAATAAAATTTAAGGAACAAACCAGAATTGAGTTGGGTTATTTGAATCAGTATATCAACACAAGTGCGGGAAATGATATTATGAATCATACGGTTTCATTTTCAATTTTTCAGAATTTGAGTATTTAATAAAATAAAAATCCGCCACGAACAAATTCATGACGGATTATTTATAGTTGGATTGTAATTAGAAAGCTACATCATTCCCGGCATTCCGCCACCCATTGGCATTCCACCTCCGGCATTTTCTTCTTTAATATCGACTAAAGCACATTCGGTCGTTAAAATCATTCCGGCAACTGAAGCGGCATTTTCTAATGCTACACGAGTTACTTTCTTCGGGTCGATAATTCCAGCTTTTAGCATATCAACGTATTCATCAGTTTTAGCATTGTATCCAAAATTACCTTTTCCTTCGGCTACTTTTGCTACTACAACAGAACCTTCTAATCCTGCATTTTCAACTATGGTTCGCAATGGCGATTCCACCGCACGAGAAACAATTTGAATTCCGGTTGCTTCATCTGCATTGTCCGCTTTTAAAGATGCTAAGGCATTTTTGGCTCTTAATAATGCGACACCACCACCGGCAACAATCCCTTCTTCAACGGCTGCTCTAGTGGCGTGTAAAGCATCGTCAACACGGTCTTTTTTCTCTTTCATTTCTACTTCCGAAGCAGCCCCTACATAAAGAACCGCAACGCCACCGGCTAATTTTGCTAATCGCTCTTGTAATTTTTCACGGTCATAATCTGAGGTGGTTGTTTCCATTTGTGATTTGATTTGGTTGACACGATTTTTAATCATGTCACCATTTCCTGCTCCGTTCACTAGGGTAGTATTGTCTTTGTCGATAGTCACTTTTTCAGCAGTTCCCAACATTTCCAACGTTGCATTTTCCAATGTGTATCCACTTTCTTCAGCAATAACGGTTCCTCCAGTTAAAATAGCGATGTCTTCTAACATGGCTTTTCTTCTGTCGCCAAATCCCGGAGCTTTTACTGCTGCAATTTTTAAGGCTCCACGTAATTTGTTTACGACCAAGGTTGAAAGTGCTTCCCCATCAACATCTTCAGCAATAATTAAAAGTGGTTTTCCTGATTGTGCTACCGGTTCTAAAACAGGTAATAATTCTTTCAAGGAAGAAACTTTCTTATCATATAATAAAATGTATGGATTATCTAATTCTACATTCATTTTTTCAGGGTTCGTAACAAAGTACGGGGATAAATAACCTCTGTCAAACTGCATTCCTTCCACAACATCCACATAAGTATCTGTTCCTTTTGCTTCTTCAACTGTTATAACTCCTTCTTTACCTACCTTTCCAAATGCCGTAGCGATTAACTCACCAATTACTTCGTCATTATTTGCTGAAATAGAGGCAATTTGTTTGATTTTTTCTGTAGAACTGCCAACTTCTTTGGCTTGTTTGCCTAAATCAGCGACAATGGCTTCTACTGCTTTGTCAATTCCTCTTTTTAAATCCATTGGATTTGCACCCGCAGCTACGTTTTTCAAACCTTCTTTTACAATAGCTTGAGCTAAAACTGTAGCAGTAGTTGTTCCGTCACCGGCTAAATCGTTGGTTTTAGAAGCAACTTCTTTCACCATTTGAGCTCCCATATTTTCCAAAGGATCTTTTAATTCTACCTCTTTGGCAACCGTTACACCATCTTTAGTCACTGTTGGACCTCCGAATGATTTACTGATGGTTACATTACGTCCTTTTGGACCTAAAGTTACTTTTACTGCATTAGCTAATGCATCTACACCACGTTTTAAACCGTCACGTGCTTCTATATCAAATTTAATATCTTTTGCCATAATTTTATTCTTTATGCTATAGGATTTAAGCTTAATGCTTAAGTTTTAGCTGTTAAGTTTTTCTTTTAATTTGTAAATTTTACTTTTTTTATTATAATTATCTGATTGTCTAAACTTTCAAAAGTTTCATTAGAAATGTAATTCAAATCTCTTGATAATGTTAGAAGATATTCCGATTCGCTAGCAAAACCAAAAGCTATATTTTGAAAATGATTGAATTCTTTATCTGAGTCTCTTCCGCAACCTTCACTTATGTTTGTTGGAATTGAGGCCGATGCTCTTCTAATTTGACTCATAATTCCATAAATTTCTTCTTTCGGATAAGTTGAGGTTAATTGATAGATATCAAGTGTAAACTGGTGACTTAAATCCCAAATTTCGTAATTTTTGAAGTTTTTCATTTAATCATTGCTTTTTTTGACTAAGGCTTACTGCTTAAAGCTTATTGCTAAATTATTGCAAGGATGTCATCCTCACGCATGATTAGGAAATCTTTGCCTTCTAATTTTAAATCTGTTCCGGCATATTTGCCATATAGAACGGTGTCACCAACTTTTACGGTCATGGTATAATCTTTTTTGCCGTTTCCAACAGCGACAACTGTTCCTCGTTGAGGTTTCTCTTTAGCAGTGTCCGGAATAATAATTCCTGATGCAGTGGTTGTTTCGGCTGCTGCCGGTTCCACTAAAACGCGATCTGAAAGGGGTTTAATGTTTACTGACATAAATATTTATTTTTAATTTAATTAAATTTAATGCTTTACTATTAGTCAGAAATTATGCCAATTGCTAGTAACTGACATTTTTTCAGTGAATTCAAATAAAAGAGATTCAAAAAAAAATCCCGAGTTACCGGGATTTTTTCTATATAAATAAATAATATTATTCTGGTTTTGGTGTTGTTTCAGCCGGTGTCGATTCTACGGGTGCCGGAGTAGTAGCAGGTTTTGCTGCTTCTGTAGTAGCCGGTGCAGAACTTTTGTCAATTTTAACTGTTCCATCACCATCATTAAAAGCTAAACTTGAAAGCATAATTAATGCAATCAAGATAATGCCTAATGTCCAAGTGCTTTTATCTAAAAAATCGGTTGTTTTTTGAACGCCACCTATTTGTTGTGAACTGCCAAAAGTAGATGATAAACCGCCACCTTTAGGGTTTTGAACCATAATTACTACGATAAGTAAAAAACATACTACTGTTATTAATACTAAAAAAACTGAAAATCCCATTGCTATTGATTATTTTGTTGTAAAATTTTAATGTCTTTAATTCGGTCTGCAAAGAAAATACTTTTTTCCGGATATTTCAAAATTAATATTTCATAAGCTTGAATTGCTTTTGAAAATTTTTTTTGTTCTAAATAAACTCGAGCTAATGTTTCAGTCATTAAGTGTGTTGTATCACTAATTTCGATAGATTTCACTGGTGTTTCAACAACTTCTCGTGAAGGAGTTATTTTGGGATTTGTTTCAATAAACTTGTCAATAATTTCTAATTTCTTTTGTTTATCTGAAATATTTTCTGCTTTTTGATCTTCTTTTTCTATTGGTTTTGCCGAAAATAAAGGTTTTGTAACCTCAGTTTTTCTCTCAATTGGATTAATACTTGCTAATTGTAACCATTCCTGAAAAGAATGTTGCTCGTTTTGAGTAAACGAAATGGGTTTTCCAAGTTGTAATTTTTCTTCAGCAATTTGCTTGTCCTTTGTTATGTCAACAGAAATTACCTCATTTACTATTTCTACCGGTATTATTTTTTCTTCAAGTTCGCTATCATTTACATTAGTTTCTAGCTCTTCCACTTTTACAAATTCAATATCTGGAATTGGTTCAAATTCTATAGTCGGTAAAGTGGATTCTTCAAAATCCTGAATTTCAATGACGTTATTGGTTTCAGTGAAAATAGCATAACCAATATTGCTTTCAACAACTTCAATACCCATGAGTTGAGCCAATTTTTGCTCATAAATATCTTTTTCAATGATAGTAAATTCATCTGATGTAATGAAGTCAAATAAAACACTTCGATCAGTTGTGTGAGCAGCGGTTTGCTTTAATGCAAAGTTGTATTTATAACTGTCTTGGTTGTATAAGCCTTTTAAATATAAGGCACGAGCACTTTGAAAGAAAGGAAAATTGTCAACCACAGTTTCTAATGCCTTGGCTTGTTTTTCATTTACCGCATTCGGGTTATTGAGCAGATATGTGTATTCGGATAAATTCAAATTTTGTTATTGGTTAACTTTTAGATTTATATTCAAAGTTAGAAAAAATTAAAAATACCTGGCAATTTAAAACTAAAAACTACCATTTTGCTAAAGAGGCATTAAAAATATCTTGTGTAATGCGTTCAAAAATGTCATCTTTAGCAGCTTGCAAAGTGCTTCCAACCAGTTGACTACTTGCCGGATAATCATGAAAAAAAGTAAAAGGTTTTTCAAAATTATCTTCTTCTTTTTTTGTATTGGTAAACCGCACGTTGACGGTCATGGTTAAACGGTTTTGAGCTGTTTTTTGATCAGCAGTAGCTGTCATCGGAGAAATTCTATAACCGGTAATTTCGCCTTCATAAATTAAATCTCCACCTGAATTTGTTAGACTTAAATTGGTTTGATTTTGAATCAAATCTTGTAATGCTAAGGTGAAATCTCGTTCTATTCCAGGTTCAATTAATTCGGCATTATTCTGAAAATAATTAACCTGAAATGTATTAGCATCAATTTTTCCTGTGCCGGTAAAATTATAATATTTGCAACCGTTTATGGAAAACAAAATAATTATCAATAAACAAAATTGAATGGAATTTTTCATATTTTTTTACAAATCAAACTGTTTAATTTTTCGGTATAATGTTCGTTCAGAAATTCCTAATTCATCCGCAGCCGCTTTACGTTTCCCTTTGTTTCTTTCTAAGGCTTTTTTGATGAGTTCAATTTCTTTTGCATCTAATCGCAATGTTTCTTCTTCTTCGACTGTTTCTGCAAATAAATAGTTTTGATCGTCGTCATCATCAAATTCAACTTGTTGTGAAAGATTTTGTGACGAAATAACATCAGTTCTGGGTTCTTCAAAGTCGATTTCGGTATCTTCTTTTTGACCGTAAATTTTTTGAATTAAATTTTTATTTGCTTCCTGTACTTTAGAACTGCCATTTTGCATCAGTTCTAACGTGAGTTTTTTCAAATCGTTTAAGTCACTTTTCATGTCGAAAAGCACTTTGTATAAAATTTCACGTTCATTACTAAAATCACTTTCAGATTTTTTATCCTTTACTAATGCCGGTAAATTAGAGACTTCCTGAGGTAAATAGGAATATAACGATTGATAAGAAATGTTTCTATTTGTTTCTAATACAGAGATTTGTTCTGCAATATTTCGTAACTGACGAATGTTTCCACTCCATCGGTATTTAAGCAATAAATCAACGGCATTGTCATCTAATTTAATGGCGGGCATTTTATATTTCTGAGCAAAATCAGCAGCAAATTTTCGAAATAATAAATGAATATCTTCTTTTCGTTCCCGTAAAGGGGGCAAAGGGATGTCAACCGTGCTCAATCGGTAAAATAAATCTTCACGGAATTTTCCTTTTTCAATGGCGGCAAACATATTTACGTTTGTAGCAGCTACTATACGAACATTTGTTTTTTGTACTTGAGAGGAACCGACTTTTATAAATTCACCATTTTCTAAAACGCGAAGTAATCGTACTTGAGTGGTTAAAGGTAATTCGCCTACTTCATCTAAAAAGATAGTTCCACCATCGGCTACTTCAAAATAGCCATCGCGTGCTCCTGTAGCACCGGTAAACGAGCCTTTTTCATGTCCAAATAACTCACTGTCTATAGTTCCTTCCGGAATAGCCCCGCAGTTTACGGCAATATATTTGCCATGCTTTCTGTGCGAGAGGGAATGTATGATTTTAGGAATACTTTCTTTTCCAACACCACTTTCTCCGGTAACTAATACTGAAATGTCGGTTGGAGCCACTTGAATAGCTTTTTCAATGGCACGATTTAGTTTCGGATCATTTCCGATAATTTCAAACCGTTGTTTTATTGCTTGTACGGATTCCATGTTTTATTTCAGGTTTCAAGTTTCAGGTTTCAAGTTTCAGGTTTCAAGTTTGAGGTTTCAAGTTTGAGGTTTCAAGTTTTGGTATTAACTTGAAACCTGAAACCTGAAACAAAAATTAATTCATCACTTCAGAATATCCAACCGCTTCACCAATCAAAGTTGCTGTTGTACAATCGTTTATTTTTACCAAAACAAAATCACCTACTTTGTAATTTTCTTTTGGAAAAACTGCCACTGTATTTTCAGAATTTCTTCCACTCCAATGAGCCGATGATTTTTTAGACTCTTTTTCAATTAAAATTTCAACTGTTTGACCTACAAATCGCTTTGTTCTCTCCAAAGATAATTCTTGTTGTAAATCAACAATTTCTTGTAATCGCCGTTTTTTTAATTCTTCAGGCACATCATCTTCCAGTTTTCTGGCGGCTAATGTTCCCGGTCTTTCAGAATAAGCAAACATATAACCGAAATCATATTTTACATATTTCATTAATGATAAAGTGTCTTGATGATCTTCTTCTGTTTCCGTCGGAAATCCGGTTATCATATCTTGTGAAATAGAACAATTTGGAATTATCATTTTAATCTTGTCAATCAAAGCAATATATTCTTCTCGGGTATGCTGACGATTCATAGCGGTCAAAATCCTTGTACTTCCGCTTTGAACGGGTAGGTGAATGTAGTTGCAGACATTGTAGTATTTTGCAATTACATGCAAAACTTCTTCATGCATATCTTGTGGATTTGAAGTAGAAAAACGAAAACGCATTTTAGGAAATTGTATAGCACACATTTCCAGTAATTGAGCAAAATCAACTGCGGTGGCTTTTTCCATAGCGGATGCCTTTTCATAATCTTTTTTCAGTCCGCCACCATACCAAAGGTAACTGTCAACATTTTGACCTAAAAGGCAAACTTCCTTAAATCCTTTACTCCATAAATCATTTATTTCTTGTAAAATACTTTGAGGTTCTCGACTACGTTCACGACCGCGAGTGAATGGTACTACACAAAACGTACACATATTATCGCAACCTCGTGTGATAGAAACAAAAGCGTTTACGCCATTACTATTGAGTCGAACTGGAGAAATATCACCATAAGTTTCATCTTTTGATAGAATTACATTGATAGCATCTCGGCCTTCTTCTACTTCCTTCAATAAATTAGGAATATCTTTGTAGGCATCTGGTCCAACAACCATGTCTACAATCTTTTCTTCTTCTAAAAACTGACTTTTTAATCGTTCCGCCATGCAACCCAACACGCCAACTTTCATGCTTGGGTTAATTTTTTTAACGGCATTGTATTTTTCCAATCGTTTGCGAATGGTTTGCTCTGCTTTATCCCGGATGGAACAAGTGTTGACTAAAACCAAATCAGCTTCTTCAAGATTTTGAGTTGTATTATATCCTTGTTCATTTAATATAGAAGCTACAATTTCACTGTCCGAAAAATTCATCGCACAACCGTAACTTTCTATAAATAGTTTTTTCTTATTGCTTTCTTTTTGTTCTAAAACTAAGCTTGTACCTTGCTTGTTTTCTTCAATTGTCTTCCCCATAATCAAATTTGTCTAAAATCTGTTAGCAAAGATAATACTAAAAATCAAAATCTGACAAGATGGCAGTTGTAGTTTAACAAAAATTTGATTGTATTGACGAGTTAAAATTTGGTTTTTATTTTTCAAAAATTAATAATTAAAAAAAAACCATACTTTTGTCACCAAACAAAAACGTACATGGCAAAGAATTTAGTAATCGTTGAGTCACCTGCAAAAGCAAAAACCATCGAAAAATTTTTGGGAAGTGATTTTCAGGTTGAGTCCAGTTATGGTCACATTGCCGACCTTCCTTCGAAAGAAATTGGAGTTGATGTCGAAAATGATTTTAGACCTAAATACGAAGTTTCTCCAGAAAAAAAGGCGTTGGTAAGCAAACTGAGAACATTAGCTAAAAGTGCTGAAATGGTTTGGTTAGCAAGTGATGAAGACCGCGAGGGAGAAGCTATTTCTTGGCATTTAGCCGAAGAATTAAAATTAGATCCAAAAAAAACTAAACGTATTGTTTTTCATGAAATTACTAAATCTGCCATTCAAAAAGCAATTGAAAATCCACGAGGAATAGATTATAATTTAGTTAATGCTCAACAGGCACGAAGAGTTTTAGATCGATTAGTAGGTTACGAATTGTCGCCTGTACTTTGGAAAAAAGTAAAAGGGGGACTTTCTGCCGGAAGAGTGCAATCTGTTTCTGTGAGACTTATTGTGGAACGGGAACGTGAAATTCAAGATTTTAAAGCCCTCGCATCCTATAGTGTTTCGGCTGAATTTTCAACTGAGGCAGGAAAAATAGTAAAAGCTAAGTTGTCCAAAAACTTCTCGACTAAAAAAGAAGCAGAGGATTTTCTTCAAAAAAATATTGGTTCTACTTATAAGTTGTCGGAATTAGAAACTAAACCAACTAAAAAAACACCTGCAGCTCCTTTCACAACTTCAACTTTGCAACAAGAAGCCGCTCGTAAATTATATTTACCGGTTGGAATTACGATGCAAATAGCTCAACGTTTATATGAAGCCGGACATATTACTTATATGAGAACGGATAGTGTGAACCTTTCTCAGGAAGCTATGGTTGCTGCACAGGCTGAAATTACACGTTCCTATGGAAAAGAATTCAGTAAGCCTAGAAACTTTACAAATAAATCCAAAGGAGCTCAAGAGGCACACGAAGCTATTCGTCCAACGGATATGTCGAAGCATACCTTAAACATTGACAGAGATCAAGCAAGGTTGTATGATTTAATTTGGAAAAGAACCTTGGCCTCTCAAATGAGTGATGCCGAATTGGAACGTACGAATGTTAAAATAGAAGCGAATTATCATTCCGAACATTTTTCTGCAACCGGAGAAGTAATCAAGTTTGAAGGTTTTTTAAAAGTTTATTTAGAAGGTAGCGACGATGACGAAGAAGAACAAGAAGGAATTTTGCCCGCCATGAAAGTGAATGAGAAATTGATAAATAATTCAATCACGGCAACAGAACGTTTTTCAAGACCGGGTGCTCGATATACAGAAGCTTCCTTAGTGAAGAAATTGGAAGAACTTGGTATTGGTCGTCCGTCAACCTATGCTCCAACTATTTCTACCATTATCAACAGAAATTATGTTGAAAAAGGTAATTTTGAAGGACAAGAACGAAAATACAACCAAATAACATTAAAAGGAAGTGACATTAAATCAGTAGTTCTTTCTGAAAATAGTGGGTCAGATAAAGGAAAATTAGTGCCAACAGATATTGGAATAATTGTAAATGACTTTTTGGTTAAAAATTTTGCTACCATTTTAGATTATAATTTTACTGCCAAAGTGGAACAGGATTTTGATGAAATTGCTATAGGAAATGAAGATTGGACAAAAATGATGCGTGATTTTTACAATCATTTTCATCCGAATGTATTAGATGTAGAAGAAAATGCGGATAGAGAAAGCGGAGAAAGAATTTTGGGTAATGATCCAAAAACAGGTAAACCGGTTTCTGTTCGTTTAGGTAAGTTTGGTCCAATGGCACAGATTGGTGATATCGATGATGAAAATAAACAATTTGCCAGTTTAGGGACAGAACAGAACATCGGAACGATTACTCTAGAAGATGCATTGAACTTGTTTTTGTTACCCAAAAATTTGGGTATATATAAAGGAGAAGAATTAGAAGTGAATAATGGTCGTTTCGGACCCTATGTTCGTTTCGGAAAAATATTTATTTCCTTGCCAAAAGGGGAAGACCCATTAGACGTCTCTTTGGAAAGAGCTCAAGAGTTAATTGATGAAAAAAATCAAGCTGATGCTCCTATTGGAACCTATGAAGGATTACCTATTCAAAAAGGAGTGGGGCGTTTCGGACCTTTTATTAAATGGAACGGGATGTTTATCAATGTAAGTAAAAAATACAATTTTGATAAATTAGCACAGACAGATTTAAATGAGTTGATTGAAGATAAACAACAAAAAGAAATTGATAAAGTAATCCATGATTGGAAAGCCGAAGGAATAAAGGTAGAGAAAGCACGTTGGGGTCGATCAATTATTACTAAAGGGAAAATAAAAATCGAATTGAGTAAAGACATTGATGCTGAAAAATTGACGTTGACGCAAGTTCATGAATTAATTGAGAAAAAATCTCCCGCCAAAAAAACATCAGCCAAAAAGACTGCGACTAAAAAGGCTGTAACCAAAAAGACAACAATTAAAAAGAGATAATTCATGGCATTTGATTTTTTAGAACCGGTTTCTGCTGTCGTTTTAGATTTTGTAAAAAAGCTGAACATGCAATCACTTGGTAAAAAAGTTGTTTTTCATACGAAAGAAGATTTTCCGGATTTGAATACTGCCAAAATTGCAATAATTGGTGTTTTGGATAACCGCGGTAATAGTAATGCTTTAAACGTAGATTTAGATTTTATTAGGAAAGAATTTTATGCTTTATTTTCAGGTAATTGGGAATCATCAATCATAGATTTAGGCGATATACCGCAAGGGAATACCCAAGAAGACACCTATTATGCAGTTGCCAAAATAGTTTCGGAATTAATTAAGAAACAAATTTTACCAATAATATTAGGTGGTTCTCAGGACTTGACTTATGCCATGTATAGAGGTTATGATCAGTTAGATCAAATGGTAAATTTGGTAGCAATAGATAGTAAATTTGATTTTGGAAAAGAGGAGGTATTAAACACTTCCGAATCTTTCCTCTCAAAAATTATCATTAATGAACCAACAAATTTATTTAATTACAGTAATGTAGGATTTCAAACCTATTTTAATTCGCAAGAAGAAATAGATTTAATTGAAAAATTATATTTTGATTGTTTTCGTTTAGGAGAAGTTTCAACAAGTCCAGCAATTGCAGAGCCGGTCTTTCGTGATTGTGATTTAGTTTCTTTAGATTTAACAGCTGTTAAATCATCAGATTCAGGAAATTTCAATATATTTACGCCGAATGGTTTTAATGGGAAAGAAATTTGTGCTTTATCCCGATATGCCGGATTAAGTGATAAGGTAACATCATTTGGGATTTTTAATCAGCATAATTCAAAAAATGAAAGTGTGTTAATCGCACAAATTATTTGGTATTTTATAGAAGGATACAATTATAGGTCTTTAGAATCTCCAAATCAAAATACTTTTTTAAAATATATAGTTCCTATCGATGATTTAGAACTTGTGTTTTTTAAAAGTCCTAAAACGGAAAGATGGTGGATTGAAATACCTTTTTTTACAAATTTTAATAATAAATTTAAAAAAAATGCGTTATTGCCATGTACACATGAAGATTATTTGCGAGCTTGCGACCAAGAAATTCCTGATAGATGGTGGAAAGTTCAAAGAAAGAACTTAATTTAAACGAAAGATAAGTATTACATATTTAATAAAAAAGCGCTTTTCGTCGATAATTTATGTATTTTATCGATTTTTTTCTTTTCAGATAATATGTTTCTTATTAGTTTTGACTAGAAAATAAAAAGTAGAAGAAATAATTGCATTTTAAAAAAATTATAAATAGGTTTACGGCCTTAAAAATTCGAGTATATGATAACCCAAATTTATATGAAGAAGTTTATCGCATTATCAACTATTTTAGTTGTATTGGTTAGTTGTGGTTCCAGCGACAAAGGAGAGCTTGTAGGAGTTCGAGGTAAAAAGTGGAATCCAGAGAAACCTTACGGAATGTCATTAATTCCTGGTGGTGCTTACATTATGGGAAAATCAGATGATGATCCCGCCAATGTGCAAGATGCACCAACTAAAACTGTAAGTGTTCGTTCATTCTTTATGGATGAAACAGAAATCACGAATAGTGAATACAGACAATACGTTGAATGGGTAAAAGATTCTGTTACCAGAATGAAATTAGCTGTTTTAGCTGATGAATTAGGGCAAACATCTGCTACTGCAGGCGAAAAAGGTGGTGGTAAAAAAGGTGGAGGAAGCATTGGGGATTATGCGTTTTCAGATGCAGATCCTGAAAAAATGACTCCTTATGACAAATACATGTATGAAAATTATTACAGTATTGGAACTGATGATAATCCTTATGAGGGAAGAAGATTGAACAGAAAAGTGAAATTAATTAATGAAACTTCAAAATATCCTGATGAATATTATGTTGAAGTAATGGATTCAATGTATTTACCGGTAGCTGAATCATTCAATGGTTTACGTACTATTGATGTAAACAAATTAGAATTCAGTTATTCCTGGATGGATATTCAAGCAGCGGCTAAAGCAAAAACTGGCAAAAGATCTGATTTTATAAGAAAAGAAAAAGTAAAAATATATCCTGATACAACTTCTTGGATTAAAGATTTTGCTTATTCTTATAATGAACCAATGCACAATGATTATTTCTGGCACCAGGCTTACGGTGATTATCCTGTAGTAGGTGTTTCTTGGAAACAAGCAAAAGCATTTTGTGCTTGGAGAACTTTAAATAAAAACATCTACATTAAATCAAAGAAAAAGAAACAAAATTATATTAATACCTTCCGTTTGCCAACTGAAGCGGAATGGGAATATGCTGCAAGAGGCGGTCTTCAATCAGCAACTTATCCATGGGGAAGCAATTATGCTAAAAATGACAGGGGTTGTTATTTAGCTAACTTCAAACCAAACAGAGGTGATTATGCTGCTGATGAAGCATTGTATACAGTAGAAGCAAAATCGTATGAGCCAAATAATTATAATTTATATAATATGGCCGGAAATGTTTCAGAATGGACAGATTCGTCTTATGATGCAGCATCTTATGAATATATGTCAACAATGAACCCAACGGTAGGTGATTCAAAAAACAAACGTAAAGTTATCCGTGGTGGTTCATGGAAAGATGTGGCTTACTTCCTTCAAGTGAGTACCAGAGATTATGAATATGCTGATTCTGCAAGAAGTTATATCGGATTCAGAACGGTTCAAGATTACATGGGAACTCAAGTCACCGGAAATGCGAAAAAATCCGGTAGAGCTAAATAATTAGAATTATTAACCAACTTTATATAATTAACTTAATCAACTAAAATTTATTATTATGGCAATTTTAAGTAAAAAAACAATGAATTTTGCTTATGGAATGGGAGCTGCGGTTGTAATCGTAGGTGCTTTATTCAAAATTATTCACTTTGAAATCGGGCCTTTAACAGGGAACGTAATGTTAACAATCGGTCTTGTTACTGAGGCTATTATTTTTGCATTATCTGCATTTGAACCGGTTGACCAAGAATTGGATTGGTCATTAGTATACCCTGAATTAGCTGGTGGCGAGGCTAAATCTAACAAATCTGTAAAAGAAGATGCTCAAGGTTTATTATCACAAAAATTAGATACTATGCTTAAAGAAGCTAAAGTTGACGGTGAATTAATGTCAAGTTTAGGAAACAGTATCAGAAATTTCGAATCTGCTGCTAAAGGAATTGCACCTACAGTTGATTCAATGGTAGGTCAGAAAAAATACAGCGAAGAATTGTCAATGGCTGCCGCTCAAATGGAATCATTGAACAGTTTATATAAAGTACAATTAGAAAGTGCTTCCAGAAATGCTGAAGCTAATAAAGAAATCGCTGATAATGCAGCAAAATTAAAAGATCAAATGCAAGCTATGACAGCAAATATTGCTTCGTTGAACAATGTTTACGGTGGTATGTTGTCTGCAATGGGAAATAGAGGATAATTAGTTTTATCAATTTAAAAACACTTAAAAACTAATTACAATGGCAGGAGGAAAATTAACCCCTAGACAAAAGATGATTAACCTGATGTACCTGGTTTTCATCGCTATGCTTGCACTTAATATGTCCAAAGAAGTTTTATCTGCTTTTGGATTATTTAATGAAAAGTTTGAAAAATCGAATATTTCAGCAGTTCAAACGAATCAACAAATCATGGATGCTTTAAATCAAAAAGCTACCGATGATGCCGCGAATTTCGCAGGTCCAAAGAAAATTGCTGATAAAGTAACCTCTTTAACAAAAACTTTTTATGATTATGTAGGAGGTTTAAAATCTACAATTACTGAAGGTGTTGAAATAGATGAAGAAACAGGTAAACTTCCTTACGAATCTATGGACAAAGCCGACGCAATTGACAACAATTGGTTTAAAGGTGACGACTATACCGATAAAGGTAAAGAAGTTGTAGCTACAATCAATAAGTATAGAGACGATATGAAAGCTGCTATAGGAACAGATAAAAAATATGCTCCAATTATTGCGGATTTAGAATCAAAATTTAGCACAGCTGACGTAAAAGACAAAGAAGGTATTACTAAACCGTTTTTGGATTATCATTATAGAGGATTCCCTGGAATTGCATCTTTAACTAAGTTAACAGCTATGCAATCTGATGCAAAAAATGCAGAGTCAAACGTATTGAATGCTTTAATTGGGAATACTGCTATCGCTCAATCTTCAATGAGTAAATACAAAGCTATTGTTGTTTTGGATAAGTCTGCTTTCTTTCAAGGAGAAACCGTAACAGGTCGTGTGGTATTGGGTCGTTATGACGAATCTACAGTTCCTACTAATGTTGTGGTAAACGGAAATAAAGTAAACATCGAGAAAGGTATGGCAATGATTAAGTTTGGTGCCGGTAGCATTGGAGAACAAAAAATCGGTGGTAAATTCACTTTTATGGAAGATGGTAAACCTATTGAAATTCCTATTGAAGGAAATTATGTGGTAGTTCCTCAACCAAAAGAAGCTACAATTTCTGCAGATAAAATGAATGTGGTTTACAGAGGGGTTGTTAACCCAATGACGATTTCATTCGCCGGTATTTCTGATAATAACGTAACTGCATCAGCTCCTGGTTTATCTAAAGCATCAGCTCCAGGTAAATATAATATGAGTCCTGGTCAAGGTACTGAAGCAATCATCAGTGTAACAGCAAAATTACCTGATGGAAAAACTGCTAATTCAAAGAAAACATTCCGTGTAAAAGGTATTCCTGCACCAGTAGGAGCTATCGGAGGGGAAATGTATACGGTAAAAGGTGCTAAATCTAGATTAGAAGTTTCTCAAGTAACTGCAAAATTACCTGATTTTGATTTTGATGTTAAACTAAACGTAACATCATTTACATTCAAAGTTCCCGGTCAAGCAGCAGTTATTGTTTCCGGAGACAGAGTAAATGCCCAGTGTAAAGCAGCTTTAGCAAGAGCAGGTAGAGGAGACGTAGTTACGATTTCTGATATCAAAACACAATTGGTGGGTTCTCCTATTATGTTGCCAAGAACCGCCCCAGTAATTTTTGAAATACAATAATTAGGTAAGATTTTCGTTATTTTCTTAATTAACCTACAAATTATACACAATGAAAATGAATAAAGTTATAGCGTGCATGTCGGTTTTGTTGATAACCCAAATGGGTATTGCACAATCCAATTTATTGAATGCTAAATCACCAAGTGAAATTGGCAAAAAAACCGTTGCTCAAGAAGAGAGTGATAACGACAAACCGCTTCAATACGGTTACGTGAATGATAGAGACGTATTAATGGGTAAAATGGTTTGGGAAATCATCGATTTAGATGAACGTGTAAATTTGCCACTTTATTTTCCTATTGATACAGCTAATATTGGAAAAGACAGACGTTCTTTATTTGATGTGTTTATTAAAGAAATCAAAAGCGGAAAAATTACTGAAGTATATTATGATGATTATTTTAATACCAAAAAATCATTAAAAGATATGGCATCTTCTTTTACTTACATTGATACAACCAATGCCGGTAGAGAAGAAATAAACACCTATTTTGATGATTATAAAGCCGGTAGAAAAGTATTAGATCTTCAGTACATTGACAAAAGAGAATTAAGTTCTATAGATGTATCAGGTTATAAAATTAAAGGATATTGGTATTTTGACAAACGACAAGGTGAAATGAAATACCGTTTATTAGGTATTTGTCCGGTATCTCCTGAGGCTCGTGAAATAGGTGTTGACAATCCGGATGTAATTGAATTATTCTGGGTTTATTTCCCTGCTACACGTGATGTTCTGCATGAATGGAAAGTTTTCAATAATGAAAATTCTGCCCAGTCAATGACATTTGATCATTTATTAAATTCACGCCGTTTTAGTGGTGTAATTTATAAAGAAGAGAATGTATACGGAGACAGACAAATTATGGAATACATGAAGGATAATGCCTTAAATCAACTTTTAGAATCTGAAAGAGTGAAAGAAAAAATCAGAGACTTTGAGCAAGATATGTGGAATTATTAATTCATAAAATAAAATACTATTAAAACTCTTACTTCACGGTAAGAGTTTTTTATTTTTGTACAATGAAAGATTATTTAATAGTTGGCTCCGGTTTAGCCGGAATTGCTTTTGCAGAATTTGCTATTCAAAACAATAAAACGATTACTGTTTTTGAAAATTATTCACAAAATTCCTCTCATGTTGCGGGTGGCTTATATAATCCTGTTATTCTTAAACGGTTTAGTGAAGTATGGAAAGCACAAGAGCAAATTTCATTAGCCCAAGATTTTTATGGTGTTTTGGAAGTTAAATTAAACACGCACCTTGATTTTAAAGTGCCAATTTATAGAAAGTTGTTTTCCATCGAGGAACAAAATAATTGGTTTGTTGCTACTGATAAACCAAATCTTGCTCCTTTTTTAGCTACGGAATTAAAGTACAATAAATACAACGGAATTGATTCTCCATTTGGTTTTGGCGAAGTTTTACAATCAGGATATGTTGATACTGCTTTATTACTAAATGAATATCAAAATTATTTGGCGAATCTTGGTTTTTTACTCAAAGAATCCTTTGTTTATGGTGATTTAGATGTACAAAATGAATTTATTGTCTATAAAAATGTAAGATACAAGCAGGTTGTCTTTGCGGAAGGATTTTGGATGCACGCTAATCCATTTTTTTCTAATTTACCACTTGATGGAACTAAAGGGGAATTATTAGTCATTAGAGCTCCTGAGTTGAAACTCGATGTAGTCATTAAATCATCCGTATTTATTTTGCCCATTGGAAACGATTTATATAAAGTAGGAGCAACTTATAATTGGGAAGATAAAACACCAACACCCACAGCAGCAGGAAGAAATGAATTATTAACTAATTTGAAGGCACTGGTACATTGCGATTTTGAAGTTGTTGACCATTTAGCCGGTGTTAGACCAACGGTGAAAGACAGAAGACCAATGGTAGGTACTCATCCAAAACACCCAAATCTCCATGTATTAAATGGATTAGGAACCCGAGGTGTAATGCTGGCACCGGCAATGGCTAAAGCGTTATTTGAAAATATTGAAAATCAAATTCCTTTGGAAAAAGAAATTGACATCAAAAGGTTTAAAAAAATTTGTTGGGATTAACGTTGCTTATTTTTCCAATCTTTATCGAAATGGATAAACAGGTTAATCCAAATATTTCTTGAAAGACGTAAAATAAGTGGATAAGTAAGAATTAAAGTAATTACAATAGCAATAAAAGAATCAATTAATCCTAATCCGATAAAAACATTTGAAATTATAAAGGCAGCAACACCAAAAGCTATACTCAATCCATAACTAACATACATCGCTCCGTAAAAAAAGGAAGGTTCCATTTTATATCGAGTGCCACAATGAGTACAAGTTTCATGCATTTTAAATATTTTACTCACGATATATGGATTTTTTTCTAAATACATACTTTCTTCTTGGCATTTAGGACAACTTCCTGTTAAAATGCTATTCAATTTGGATCCTTTTTTTAACATTTGTAAAAATTTTATACAAAGGTATCTTTTTCACAAGTTAACCAATGTAACATTTGTAACAAAATTATGCTAAACATACACAATTTATCGGTTTCCTTTGGAGGAACATTTTTATTTGAAGAAGTAACCTTTCGTTTGGGTTCAGGAGACAGAGTTGGATTAGTGGGAAAAAATGGTGCTGGTAAATCAACTATGCTTAAAATTTTAGCAGGTGATTTTAAACCTGATTCTGGAAGTATCGCTACAGAGAAAGAAGTAAAGATGGGTTTTCTAAGGCAGGATATCGATTTTGAACTGGGAAGAACCGTATTAGAAGAAGCTTACCAAGCTTTTGAAGACATTAAGAAAACGGAAGTCAGAATAGATCAAATCAATCATCTATTGGCCACCCGTACAGATTATGAAAGTCAAACGTATTCTGAATTAATTGATGAATTGAGTGATGTTACGCATCATTTTGAAGTATTAGGTGGTTACAATTATGTGGGTGATACTGAGAAAATTCTGTTAGGTTTAGGTTTCAAAAGAGAGGAATTCAATAATCAAACGGATACTTTTTCAGGAGGTTGGCGGATGCGGATTGAATTAGCAAAACTGCTTTTACAATCCAACGATATTTTGCTTCTCGATGAGCCAACCAATCACTTAGATATTGAAAGTATAATTTGGTTAGAAGGGTTTCTTAGAAATTTTCCCGGAGTAGTGGTCATCGTTTCGCACGATAAAATGTTTTTAGATAATGTGACGAATCGAACCATCGAAATTTCGCTGGGAAAAGCATATGATTTCAATAAGTCTTATTCACAATATTTAGTTTTGCGAGAAGAAATTCGCGAAAAACAATTGGCAACTCAAAAAAATCAAGCTAAAAAAATTGAAGAGACTGAAAAGTTAATTGAAAAGTTTAGAGCGAAAGCTTCAAAAGCTTCCATGGCTCAATCGTTAATTAAAAAACTCGATAAAGTAGAGCGAATTGAAGTCGATGAAGACGATAATTCAGTAATGAATATTTCATTTCCTGTTTCGCAAACACCAGGAAGAGTAGTCATCGAAGCAGAAAATGTGACCAAAGCCTATGATGATAAAATCATTCTAAAAGATATTTCGTTGTTAGTAGAACGTGGTAGTAAAATTGCCTTCGTAGGTCAAAATGGTCAAGGAAAATCGACTTTTATCAAAGCCATTGTAAACGAATTCAAATACCAAGGGTCAATCAAATTAGGTCATAATGTGCAATTGGGTTATTTTGCCCAAAATCAGGCAGAATATTTAGACGGCGAAATTACGTTGTTGGAAACCATGGTGAATGCGGCAAAAGACAGTAATCGTTCTAAAGTCCGCGACATGTTAGGGTCATTTTTATTCCGCGGTGATGATGTGGAAAAAAAGGTAAAGGTCCTATCCGGTGGAGAACGAAACCGTTTGGCATTATGCAAATTATTGTTGCAACCCATTAATGTTTTATTGATGGATGAGCCAACCAATCACTTAGATATTAAATCAAAAAACGTTTTAAAGGCAGCCTTAAATAAATTTGAAGGAACGTTATTGTTGGTTTCACACGATAGGGATTTTTTACAAGGAATGGCAAATACGGTATATGAATTCAAAGACCAAAAAATCAGAGAATATTTAGGAGACATAAACTTTTTCTTAGAGCAACGTAACGCCATGAACATGCGTGAAATTGAAAAAAAAGATGTGGTAGCGAATTTAAATTCCAATAAGGAAAATAAAACGGTTTTGTATGAAGATCAAAAAAAGAATAAATCGCTTCAAAATCGCTTAAGTAAAATTGAAAGTCAAATCAAGCAACTGGAAATTGACATTCAAAATGATGATAAAGCATTGATGTCAAATTATGACAAACATATTGAAGACGCTAGTTTTTTTATGGCCTATAATAAAAAGAAACAGGAGTTGGATAAATTATTAGAGGATTGGGAAGTTATTCAGGGTGAAATAGATGCTTTAAACTAGTGGCAACATGATTCTTAAAAATTTACATTTGATTATTTCAGTGCTAATTGTTATTCCCGCAGCACTTTTTTACGGATTATTCCCAAATGAAACAGCACCGATTTTATTTGATTTTGAAGTTCAATCTACTGATTTAAAGAATGTGTTTCGAGCTATTTTGGGATTGTATTTGGCTTTTTCGACTTTTTGGATTATGGGAATACTAAAGCCTGATTTTTGGAAAATGGCCACACTTTCTAATTTTATATTTATGATTGGATTAGTAGCTGGTAGAATGTTGAGTATGATTTTGGATGGCATTCCTTCTCCGGCTTTTTCTTATGGTATTATTGGCGAATTGATTTTAGCGATTTTTGCCTTATATCAATACCGAAAATATAAAAATTCTATATAAACGGATTTCGCTCTTGCCAATCTGTTTTAGGTTCCAAATAACAGAATAACTGTTCCATTTTTTTGTTGATTAGCACATTTGAATGCTGCATAAATCCATACATTTCTAACGGTTTTGCACCAACAGAACTTTTGATTTCCAAAGCTGTTCGGGCAAAAACAATTTCTTTAAAGCCTTGGTTGATTGAATAGGCAATCATATCATACAGCATATTTAAATACAACATTTTTTCACGTTGAATTTTTTCATCATAACCCAAAAAATAGGTATCCATTTGGGTCCCGTTTTTAATTAAGGTATTGAATCCAATTAAGGAGCCATTTTCAAAATAACCATAAAATAAAAAATTGTCTTTCAGTTTTTCTTTCATAACCCGAAAGTGATTTTTGGCCAGGAAAAAAGTGTTAAACGGAGCATTTTGAGCGACATGATGATACAAGTCATAAATGGTTTCTTCCGAGGCGATGATATCCTTTAAATCCATTTTTTGTTTATGAATTCCTGTTGCTTTTTTACGACAGCGTTTGTATTGGTCTCTGTATTTTTTTGATAAGGAGGCAATATAATCATCAAAGGTATGCCAGTGGTCACAGGAGCAAAAAACCATATTAGGTTGGGTTGTAAAACGATAAAAAGATTGAAATTGCGGTGCAGAAAAATGAAGTTGCTCTTTTTCTTCAAAATCTTTTAGGGTTGTTAAATGCACACTGAGCCCTTTCTGTTTTAGTATTTTTTTGATTTCATCCATTGCTTGATAAAGTACTTCTGTTCCTTTAGCGGAATCAATTTTTTCTGAAAACAGATAAGCATTTTGACCGGACAACATGTTATTTCCAAGGAGTAAAACATGTGAACAAAAGTTTCTGAAGATTATATTCCGAAAAAATGTTTTAACACACTTGTCGCGTTCACCAAACGATTCCAACTTATTTAAATCTAAAAATTGAGATAAGGCTATACCAACCAAGTTTTTGTTTTCAAAAATACCAATAAAAAAACAGCTCATGTTTTGAGGAGCTGATTCTTCCAACACTTCTAAATAGAGGGTCGATAAAAATATATTCGAGGAAGCTAAGCTATTCCATTGGGATGGTAATTGCTTAGCCGATTCGTAAATGCTAAAAGTATACGCTGAATTCAAAGACAAATTGTTATAAAAATAAGTTGATAAAGTTAAAGTATGTTGAAAAAATAATAATCTTATTTAACTTTATATAAATATTTGATTATGATTTTAAGTACTGTTACACTTCAAAAAAAAATAAAGGAAATAAATCGTTGGGAATTTAAAGATAATAATTTGGAGAAATTGTATGTTTTTAAAGATTTCTTAGAAGCTTTAGCATTTATTGTTCAAATAGGGTGTCTTTCTGAAAAACAAAACCATCATGCTGAAATTTGGAATTTGTATAATAAAGTAACCCTCCGTTTATCAACTCATGATGCAGGAGGGGTTACTGATAAAGATATTAAATTAGCAGCGGCAATTGACAAGTTGGCTTAAACCCAACCACAAACAATGGCTCCCATAATAGTCATGCTAACGGTCCAATAACCGGCGTGAATAAAAATATATTTCCATGATTTTCGTTCAAACAAACCATTGATGGCTATCATCGGAAAAGCCAAAAACAATCCGGACATAAATCCGTGTAAAGCTCCATGCTTAAAGGTTCTGAATACGGTGCCATAATCAGCCATAAAAGCTGCATACGAAGGTTTTGCACTGTCAATGAAGTCAGGGCCACCAATCATTCCTAATGGACCAAATTGATGCACACATAAAACTTGTAAAATCATCGCAAGCAGGACAGAAAAAACAAAAGTTAACCCAAATATTTTGAGCATACTTCCTTTTTTTAATTCTTCCTCGGTTAAACCGGTTTCTTTCATCCAAGCATTTCCAAAAAGAACTGGACTATACCAAATTGAACCCACAACAAGTGTGGTTAGTGCTGCTACTAAAATAGCATAAAAATTCATTTCCATAAGTTAAAAAGTTATTGTTTAGTGTATCAAATGTAAAATATAAATGAATAACTTGTTTTTAAATTGGCAATAAAATGAATTTCAAAAAGTTAAAAGGATAAGTTTCCGGCAATTTCTTTTAAACTGATTTCGGTTTGTTTTGCCAACAATTCTGCATTGGTTAAACGAATTATCGCATTGGCATAATTCACTTGAGCAGTTCTGAATTCAACTGGAGATATAGTCCCAATTTTAAATTTGTCTAAAGTGATTTCTAAATTTTGACGGGCAATTTTTTCGTTCTTTTGTTCCATTTCCAATAAGGCTAAATTGGAAAGATACGATTGGTAAAAACCGGAAATTTGTGCATTAACCGCTAGCTTTTGTCTATCAATCTGCAATTGGGTATTTTCCAATTGAATTTTAGACGTTCGTTCATTTCGATTTTGATTGAATCCGTCAAATATATTGATAGAGGCTGTAAAACCATAATTAAAGTTTTGCCCGGAAGTCTGCGTTATGAATCCAAAAGGAGATTCAGATCGAATGAAATTATATCCTGTTGATAAACTCAAACTTGGGTATCTTGCTGCTTTTACTTGCTTAAGTTCGTATTCCTGAATCTTTTTATTGATGTATTGTATCTGTAATTCCGGATTTTGTTCTTGGGCTAATGCAAGCAAGTCGGTTAATTTTAATGTTTCATCAATTAAAATAACATCCGTTACCTTAAAATCTGTTTCTGAGGGGCGAACAAACAATTGATTCAAAGCGATTTTTGATATGGCATATTGCTCCTTTAACCTGATTTTTGCGGAAACATCTGCATTATAATCCACTTCGGCATTCAGCACTTCTAATTTTGAAGCTTTACCAATGGTGAATCGTGTTTGTGCTGTTTTTAATCGGAATTCGGAAACAGCGATAATACTGTCTAAACTTCTAATCAAATGTTGTTGATTGACCAAAATATAATAGGTGTCATATACTTCACTGACTTTTGTAAGCACGTTTAATTTTAATTCAGTTTCACCTAATTTTTGAATTTCTTTCAATTGGTTGTGCCGTGCAAACATGCTGAAACCATCAAAAATGGTCCACTCTAAGCCAACACCGTAAATTAGATTTAAATTTTTTGCTCCGTCAATTTCAATTTCGTTTCCGTTAGCTTGTGTTTGCTTGGTGTTTAAAATGGTGTTATTATTAGTAACAATTCCATTCACTCTTGGCAGCATTCCGGCATTTCCCAAGCTTACATTTTCTTCATTTATTTTAACTTCGTTTTTTGCTATACGAAGGTCAAAATTATTCTCTAAAGTAATGGCAATCGCTTCTTCTAAGGTTAGAACAGTTTGTCCAACAGCAAAAAAAGGAAGTCCTATTAGAAATATTATTATATATTTAAAATTTTTCATAAGTTCAAATTAAACAGACTCACGGTCAAATTGATCAGCTTGGTCTAATTCAGTCCGGTGTTTCTTTTCACGCGACCACATCAGGTAAATGGCAGGAATCACATAAAGGGTTAAAATTAACGAGAAAATAGTTCCTCCAACAACTACAATTCCCATTCCCATTCTACTCTGAGAAGCAGCCCCTAACGAAATGGCAATTGGCATCGCTCCTAAAGCTAAGGTCAAACTGGTCATCAAAATCGGTCGAAGGCGAGATTCAGAGGCTTGCATAACCGCTTCATATTTTGTTTTTCCTTGTTCGCGAAGTTGGTTGGCAAATTCAACAATTAAAATTCCGTTTTTGGTTACCAATCCAATCAGCATCACGGTTCCAATCTGGCTGAAAATATTCCACGTTTGTCCGAAAAGCCAAAGGGAGAATAAGGCTCCGGCAACAGCCATTGGTACAGTTAAAATGATAATAAACGGATCGATAAAACTTTCAAATTGACCGGCTAAGATTAAGAAAATTAATAATAATGCCAAACCAAAAGCAAACATGGTGTTGGAATTACTTTCCGCAAAATCACGTGATTCGCCTCCTAAGTCGGTTGTAAAGGTTTCGTCCAGCACTTTTTCTTTGATGCGTTCCATGGCTTCAATTCCGTCGCCAATACTTTTTCCCGGAGCTAAACCTGCCGAAACAGTTGCCGCCATATAGCGGTTATTGTGAAACAATTGAGGCGGACTGCTTTGCTCGTCAATGGTCACTACATTGTCTAATTGTATCAATTGACCGGTATTATTTCGAACAAAGATTGCTGCTAAATCCAATGGTTGGTCGCGGTCTTTTTTATCAAATTGTCCGATTACTTGGTATTGTTTTCCGTTCATTAAGAAATAACCAAAACGTTGCCCGCTTAACGATAATTGAATGCTTTGGGCAACATCGAGTACAGAAACACCCAATGATTCCGCTTTTTCGCGATTGATTGTAACATAGATTTCAGGTTTGTTGAATTTTAAGTTTACATCGGTAATTGAAAAAGTCGGTTCTTTAGAGGCTTCTTCCATGAATTCCGGAATTTTTTCCCTTAGCATTTCAAAGTTTTTCGCTTGAATGATAAACTGAACGGGTAATCCTCCTCGTCTGTTTACAGAAATCGTGGGTTGCTCGGAAACGGATGTTTTGGTGTCAGTAAAACCTTTGGTCAATTTTGTTAATCGGTCAGCAACTTCTTTTTGCGAAGCATCTCTATCTTCAGGATCAACTAAGGAAAGTCTGGCAAAACCTCTGTTAAGCGAACCAGCACTAAATCCGGGGGAAGTGACAATCAAACTTATTTTTTTCTCAGGAATGGAATCAGTTATCAATTGCGACAAGTCTTGCATAAAGCGATCCATGTAATCGTAAGTGGCGCCTTCTTGTCCGGTAACATTTACAAGTATCATACTTCGGTCATCATACGGAGCCGTTTCTTTTTGTAGAATGTTGTAAAACAAGACTGATAATCCCAAACAGATAATCAGAATTGGAAAACTCAACCATTTTCTCTTCATGAATTTACCCAACGAGTTGGCATAGCCTTTATTTAAATTTTCATAAAAAGGTTCGGTCATTTCGTAGAATTTCGAACGTTTTTGTTTCCCGCCTTTCATCAAATAAGCATTCAACATGGGTGTTAAACTCAAGGAAACAAAGGCCGATATTAAAACTGCCGCACCAATCACTATTCCAAACTCTCGGAATAATCTTCCCACAAAGCCTTCTAAAAATATGATGGGAAGAAATACTGCTGCAAGGGTAATGGAAATAGAAATTACAGCAAAGAAAATTTCATTGGAACCTTTGATGGCGGCTTCGATTGGCGACATGCCTTCTTCTACTTTCTTGAAAATGTTTTCGGTGACTACAATACCATCATCTACTACCAATCCGGTTGCTAAAACAATTGCCAACAAGGTAAGTACATTGATGGAAAAACCAAAAATGTACATAATGAAAAAAGTAGCAATTAAGGAAACGGGAATATCAATTAATGGACGAAAAGCAATGGCCCAATCTCTAAAGAAAAGATAGATTACTAAAGTTACCAAAAGTAAAGAAATAAATAAAGTTTCAGCTACTTCTAAAATAGCTTTTTTGATAAAAATGGTTGTATCAATCGCTACATTCAGTTCAAAATCTTTTGGTAAATCTTTTTTCAGTAATTCGTATTGTTTGTAGAATTCTTCTGAAATATCTAAATAATTGGTCCCCGGTTGTGGTGTAATGGCTAGTCCAATCATGGTTTGGCCGGAATCACTCAACCTGGTTTCCAGGTTTTCTGCTTCAAGGCTAGCTTTGGCAACATCCGACAAGCGAACAATTTTATCTTCTTCTGATTTTACAATGATGTTGTTAAAGTCTTGTTCAGTAGATAAATTACCAAGTGTTTTTACGGTTAATTCAGTATTGTTTCCTGTCAGCTTTCCAGAGGGTAATTCGACATTTTGTTTGTTCAATGCCGTTAGTACATCAGAAGCAGTGCAACCATAAGCAGAAAGTTTAATTGGGTCAATCCACAAACGCATGGCATATTTTCGCTCACCCCAAATCCGAACACTACTAACACCCGGTATGGTTTGCAAACGTTGTAAAATAACATTTTCAGCATAATCGGTAAGCTCCAAAACATTTTTATTTTCACTCTTCATGGTCATTGTCAGAATCGGGTCGGAGTCAGCATCAGCTTTTGAAACTACAGGGGGCGCAGTTAAATCTTGCGGCAAATTTCGAACGGCTTGCGAAACTTTATCACGCACATCATTGGCGGCTTCTTCAAGGTTTTTTCCCAGATTAAATTCGATGGAAATGACACTGGTGCCTTGTGCACTAGTAGAGGAAATGTTTCGAATCCCATCGATGGAATTAATTGCCTTTTCAAGTGGTTCCGTTATTTGCGATTCTATAATATCCGCGTTGGCACCCGTATAATTGGTTTGAACGGTAATTTGTGCCGGGTCAATGGAAGGAAACTCACGAACGCCCAAATAAGTGTAACCAATGATTCCAAAAAGGACAATCATCAGATTCATCACAATGGTTAAAACCGGTCGCTTGATGCTTAAGGTTGATAAACTCATGCGATTTAGTTTTTAGGTAGTGTTACGTTTAGTGGCGTTCCTTCTTTTAAAGCCATGATTCCGGATATGATGACAGTATCACCTGGTTTTAATCCGGCAGTGACTAGAATTTCTTTTTCTGTTCGAGCTTCTGTTTCTATAATTACTTCTTTAGCCATTCCTTTCGAAGAGATGAATACTTTTTTTCCGTTTTGAATCGGTATAATAGCCTCCGTTGGGACAAGTAAGGCATCGTTGATGTCATCCAAAGGCAAGGTGATATTAGCATAGGTGCCGGGAATTAATCTTCCTTGTTTGTTGTCTGCTAAAGCTCTTATTTGTAATGTTCTGGTGGATTGTTCAATGGCAGATTCCATAGCATAAATTTTACCCGAAAACTTTTCATTGGAACCGGAGGTTGTAAAACTTAAATCCGAATTTAGCTTCATTAATGTGGCATATTTTTCCGGAATGGAAAATGTTATTTTCACCTGTGCATTGTTCACCAGTTTTGCAATTAGTGTGGTTGGTGTTACATAAGTTCCGGGAGAAATAGACCGTAAACCGATTTTTCCGGAAAAAGGTGCTACAATCGAAGTTTTAGCAATTTGAGCTTGAATTAATTGGGTTTGTGCTTGCGTGGATTGTAATTCTGCTTTGGCAACATCATATTCTTCCTGACTTATGGCTTCCTTTTCTAAAAGTAATTTGGCTCTTCGTTCGTTTTCAGAAGCTAAGGATTGTCGGGTTTTGGCTTGCGACAATTGAGCTCTTAATTCGATATCGTTGACTTTGATTAACTGTTGTCCTTTGGTTACGCTTTGCCCTTCTTTAAAAAAAATACCTTTTACAACGCCTGAAACTTCACTGCGAAGTTCAATTTGTTCGTTAGCATCAATGGTACCTGACAAAGTTAATTCATTCGAAAATTTCTGAGGAGTTAAAACAAGACCTTTGACATTGGTAGCCATTTTTGGAGCGGCACTTTTGCTATTGTTTTTTTCGTTTTGTGATTTATTGCTTGTTATTCTATAAACTATTAACGCTAGTAATCCCATTGAAAGCAGAATTATAAAGATGTTTTTAAATTTCATAAGGTTATGCTTGTTTTTTGTGTTTGTAAAATTTATAGCTTACAAATTTACCTTTTCTAAAACCAAAGGTTTAGGGTTAATTGTTATTTAACAAAATATTTAGTTAATTTTTATAGTCTTATAAAGAGTGGGTTTTGTTTTTACTTAAATAGGTTTCTAAAAAACAGAAAGTACCTAGTGCAGTTTGTCGATAATTGTAAGTAAAAACTATAAAAAATTAATAAAAATATGTATTTCATCGATTATATATGTATTATAACGTAAAAGTAACTACATTTACTCCATCAAACCCAAATTTAATAAACTTATGAAAACAATTACTACTACATTCTTTGTGTTTTTCATTTCATTTCTCGCTTTAGCAGAGGTTTCTGTTGCTGAAAAAGAGGCTTTAGTTAAATTTTATCACGCAACAAATGGTAATCAATGGAAAAAAACATGGGATTTAAAAGCGGCTACTTCTACTTGGTATGGTGTGAAAATCAAAGACAACAAAGTAGTTGGTCTTGAATTGCCAAACAACAAATTAAAAGGCCAAATTCCTGCAGAAATTTCTAATTTAAAATATTTAGAAACTTTAGATTTATTTAAAAACGAATTAATGGGTAGTTTGCCGGCTTCAATAGGTGAATTACAGGCGTTGAAAACATTAAATGTTTCGTTCAATCGTTTAACCGGTTCAATTCCTGTAACGATAGGAAATGCAAAATCATTAAAAACGATTGTGTTATACATGAATTCTTTAACAGGTGGATTGCCAAATGAAATTGGGAATTTAGCTCAATTAGAAAATTTATCATTATATAACAATATGCTTGAAGGTGAATTGCCTAAATCATTATTTGGATTAAAAAATTTGAAAGTTTTAATGTTAAACAGCAATAACTTCTCTGGTAAATTAAGCTATGAAGTTGAAAATTTAAAAGCTCTTGAAAACTTAAGTTTATTTGAAAATAACTTTGTAGGACAAGTGCCTTTTGAGTTAGAGAATTTAAGCAAATTAAAAGAAATGAATATTTCCTATAACAAGTTCAATGGATTAATATCGTATACATTAGCTAAAAAAGATACTTTCCAAATGACGATGTTAAACGAAAAAGGATTAGCGGTTCGTTTACCGTTGGTTACTGACAATACTGGAGTAGTAGGTACTCCGGATTAATTTCCAATACAAATACCAATAACCCAAAAAAAAACTTACGATCCCCAAATTGTGAGTTTTTTTTTGGTTTAAAGTATTGTTTAAGATTATACATTGGTATAGTTTTTCTTTTAAATGTAATCCTTTTTAATACCACGAAATACACAAATTTGTAAAATAAATTCGTGTATTTTGTGGTAATAAATTTTAGTGATAACCAAACCGTTGAATTCAAGTTCATAGTGGTTTATTTCCAAAAGAAAGCATACAAGAATACTAAAACAATCATGATGGCAAAGGCACTGATGTTAAAAGTAGAACTTGTTTTAAAGGTTTCTCTGCGTAATTCAAATCCTTTGGTATCATCAACGCCTTTATTTTGATTCCAGCTTATTAAAGCAATAATAGCCATGGTTAGTAAAGTGGTATAGCCCATTTGATCCAAGAAAGGGACACTAGGGAAAATATTTTCCAACGCAGTACCTTCAGCCCAACCTTTCGGCCCAACTTTAAAGAACATTGCAATAGGAATGGAAACTAAAGCCCCCCAAATAGCAGCTTTATTAGTCGTTTTTTTCCAGAACAGTCCTAATAGGAAGATGGCTAATATGCCCGGACTCACTACGCCGGTATATTCCTGTATAAACTGGAACGCTTGGTTAATTCCACCTAGCAGCGGGGCAACGATTGCTCCAATCAGTAAAGCTATCGCAGAAGTTATTCGGCCTACTCGGACAGTCGTTTTATCATCTGAATTTTTATTGAAGTACTGTTTGTAAATATCCATCGTAAAAATCGTTGAAGTTGAATTTAACATGGAGGCTAAAGAAGAAACAATTGCAGCAGTCAAAGCCACAAAAGCTAATCCTTTCAGACCGGAAGGTAAAAACTGAATCAACCACGGATAAGCTTTATCTGCAGCAGCATCACTAGGAATATTGATTAAACCATCTGCTCCTAATCGGGCTAACATTTCCGCATCATTTACTATCACATAAGCGGCAATTCCCGGAATTACCACGATAAATGGAATTAATAATTTCAAAAAGGCAGCTAATAATATCCCTTTTTGAGCTTCTTTTAAGGATTTTGCCGCCAATGCTCGTTGGATAATATATTGGTTAAAACCCCAATAATATAAATTAGCTACCCACATTCCTCCTATTAAAACCCCAATACCAGGTAAATTTAAATACTCCGGGTTGGACTCATCTAAAATCATCGAGAATTTGGTAGGAGCTTTATCATAAATAATTCCCAATCCTTCCATCATACCTTGCCCGTCTGAAACAGTATTTAAGGCGAGGTAAGTGGTTGCTAATCCACCAAAAATTAAAAAAACAACTTGAATGGCATCTGTCCAAGCAATAGAAGCTAAACCTCCATAAATGGAATAAGCCGCTGCAAAAAGCGACAGGCCAATGATTGCCCACATCATCTCGACACCCATTATCGTATTCATCGCTAAGGCTCCCAAATATAATACGGAAGTGATGTTGACAAAAACATATAAAGCGACCCAAAACACTGCCAAAATAGTTTTTAAATTAGTAGAAAACCGTTTTTCCACAAACTCCGGAATGGTATAAATTCCTTTTTCAATGAATATTGGCAGGAAATATTTCCCTATAATGATTAAGGTTATAGCAGCCATCCACTCATAAGAAGAAATGGCAAGACCTACTGCAAATCCTGAACCCGACATGCCGATAAATTGTTCCGCAGAAATATTGGCAGCAATTAACGAAGTTCCAATAGCCCACCAAGGCAGCGATTTACTGGCTAAAAAATAATCTTCTGCATTTTTTTGATACCCTTTTTTGCTTCGGGACATGTACAATCCTACACCCAAAATTAAAAGTGCGTAAGCAATAAAAATATAATAGTCTAAGGTAACAAAACCTGTATTCATAGGAAATGGATTAGTGTTATTGTTTTAATTTATAATGCAAGGTAGGCAAGTCTCTCAAAATGGCTGCACTTTTTTCAGGCGAAATATCACGTTGGGCTTCACCCATCATTTCATAGCCCACCATGAATTTTTTAACGGTGGCACTTCGTAACAATGGCGGATAAAAATGCATGTGAAAATGCCATTCCGGATGAGCTGTTCGGTCAGTTGGAGCTTGATGAATTCCGGAAGAATAGGGAAAGGAGGTTTCAAAAAGATTATCATATTTAACCGTAATTCCTTTTATTATTTCAGCAAAAGAGACTGTCTCCTCTTTTGTCATCCCAATGATACTAACAAAATGCCTTTTGCTGATAATCATGGTTTCATAAGGCCAAATCGCCCAAAAGGGTACGACAACTGCAAAATGTTCATTTTCTATTACGATTCTTTCTTTCAATTTTAATTCTTCTTCTATATAATCTTTCAACAAGCTTTTTTTGATGGCATCAAAGTATTTCTGTAAACTTTTTTGTGTTTTTTCTATTTGGGTGGGTAAGGAGGATTGTGCCCAAATTTGTCCATGCGGATGTGGATTACTACAGCCCATCACAGCACCTTTGTTTTCAAAAATCTGGACATAATTGATAAATTCATGATTGCCCAATTCAAGATATTGCTCTTTCCAAGTTTGAATCACTTTTGTAATATCAGTAACTTCCATTTCCGGAATGGTCAAATTATGTTGGGTTGAAAAACAAACCACTTTATTGATACCTCTTTCGGGTTTCAGTTGAAATAAGGGGGATTTTGAAGGGTCATCATTAAAAACTTCTTCTTGTAACAAGGCGGCAAAATCATTTTCAAACACAAAACAATCCGTATAATGAGGGTTCTTGGTTCCGTTTGAACGTTCATTTCCCGGACACAAATAACAATTGGGGTCATAGGCCGGTAATTCTTCCGAATGACTTTTTTCTTTTTGTCCTTGCCAAGGGCGTTTGGTACGGTGTGGCGATACCAAAACCCATTCCTCTATCAAAGGGTTGAACCGACGGTGGGGATGTTCGTTTGTGTTGAAAGTTTCCATAGTATGGTGTTCAAGAAATCAATAAAAAGACGATCAATTTATGGACGGCTCTATTATTTTATATATTAGTTGTTCCTTTTGAAATTTTTACTTTATAAGCAGAAAGTGTAAGCCCAAATTCTTTTAAATAAGCTTCTGAAATTTTAGTAATTAATGCTTCTTCTGTTTCTTTTTCTACTAAATTAAGGGAACACCCGCCAAATCCTCCACCCATCATTCTGGCACCTAAAACCGATTTTTCATGGCGAACCGACGCAACTAAAAAATCAATTTCTTCACAACTGACCTCATATTCTTTAGATAATCCATCGTGGGTTTCATACATCAATTGACCCAATTTTTCGAAATCATTTGTATCTAAAGCAGCAACCGCTTCATTCACTCGTCTAATTTCGTTTACTACAAAATGACAGCGTTTAAAGAGAATTTCACCTAATTCATCCCTCAGTTTTTCCAATTGATTTTCAGTACAATCTCTAAAACTTTTAACCAATGGAAATTGATTTTTAATGATAGCTAAACCTTTCTCCACTTCTTGTCTTCGGGTATTATAGCCGGAGGTGAGATGGGTATGTTTGACATTGCTGTCCAATAAAAGTAGTGAATATTTTTTAAAATCTGCCTTGTGATATTCATAGTCTAAGGTTGTACAGTCTAATTTGATGACCTTGTTTTTCTTCCCAAAAACACTTGCAAATTGATCCATAATGCCACATTTCACGCCAACAAAGGTTTGCTCTGACTTTTGGCCTATTTTAGCCAAATCTTCTTTGATTAAATGGAAAGAGAATAGTTTGTTTAAGGCATAACCAAATCCGCATTCTAGTGCAGCGGAAGAGGATAGTCCAGCTCCCATTGGGATAGTGCTGCTGAATACGATAGTAAAACCTTCTAAAGGCAAACCACGTTGTTTCAATTGTTGTAAAACACCTAGAATATAATTAACCCATATTTTGTCAATAGGTTTCAAATCGTCTTTCCAATTGAATTTATAAGACTCGTTTAAATCTTTAGCAACAAGGGTACATTCATCAGAATTTGATTTGGAAACAGCAAAACAAATGTATTTGTTGATGGCTGCCGGTAACACAAATCCATCATTATAATCAACATGCTCACCAATAATATTGATTCTACCCGGCGACAGAAACATGGCTTCGGGTTCGTGCTGAAAAATGGTTTTAAAATGTTCCGAAGTCGAGTCAATTAATTTTTTTTTCATTTTGATGAAAGAGATATCATTTAGGATTTTACTAGGTTTAGCATTGCTGAAGCAGCTTGTAACCCGTTTGATTTGGCTTCAAATTTTACAGTCCCTACTGTTTTTCCCGCTTGAATAATTACTTGGCATTTCCCGTTGAAAGCACTTCTTTGCCAAGCACCTTCCCGGCATTTATCCGGCTCATGTGAACTGGGATCACCATTGCCAACACCAATTATTTTAGCATCGCCGGAGAAATAAAATTTAACCATGTTGTCCGCATAAGGAACCTCGCGTCCTTTTTCATCCGTAATCGAAATGTTGAGTACAGTTGCATCTTTTCCATCAGCCGTTAAAATAGTTTTATCAGATGAAAGCACCACAGCATAAGCATTTCCGGTGGTTTCAACTTTTGAGGTTATTTTTTTTCCTTTTTTATAACCCACAGCTTCTAAAGTGCCGGGTTCATAGGTCACTTGCCATTCTAAATGACTGTTTCGGGGCATTGTCTTTTTACCCAAACTTTTGCCATTCAAAATGAGTTCTACGTCATCGGCATTTGAATTTACCCAAACATCAATTGGTTTCCCCACTTTTTCAGGCCAATTCCAATGGGGTGAAATGTGTAATACATCTTTTGTTGTCCACCAACTTTGGTAATAATAATAGATGTTTTTTGGAAAACCACAGACATCTAAAATTCCAAAATGCGAACTGATATTTGGCCATCTATAGGGAGTTGGTTCACCACGATAATCAAATCCTGTCCATACAAATCCACCCAGCCAATACTTGTTTTCGGCAGCTAATTTCCACCAGGTTTCTGCCTTGCTTGCCCACCACGGATGGGTAATGTCCTGATCAGGCACATAAGCCCTAATCTCATCTTTTTCATAGATGCCTCGGGTAGTAACAGTGCTCCCCATTTCAGTTCCCAGCAAGGGTTGATTGGGGTGATCACGGTGATAATCAGCAACGGCATATTCGCGATAATTGAATCCGCGAATGGGAATAACCTCGTTTACCCCTTTAAAATCATTGGCCATATCGGCAGCGTAAGTGCTTGTTCTTGTGGGGTCTAACTCTTCTTGAATGGCTAAAAGTGTTTGTGCAATCTTTTTGCCGTAATCGTTTCCTTGAATATTTTGTTCTTCATTTCCAATGGACCATAAAAATACCGACGGATGATTTCTATCGCGTTTTAGTATGCGTTTGAATTGGTCTATATATTCTGAACTGCTGTTTAATAAACGTTGTTCATCGACCACTAACATTCCTAAACTGTCACAAGCTTCTAAAAGCTCTGGAGTTGGAGCATTATGACTGGCTCGGTAGGCATTAGAACCCATTTCTTTCAATAACTTGATTCGGTAATACTGCATATAATCCGGTAAGGCACTCCCTATTCCGGCATGGTCCTGATGGTTATTGGTGCCTTGGATTTTTAAATGGATACCATTGAGAAAAAATCCTTCTTTTGCATCAAATTTTACCGTTCTTATTCCGAAACGCGTTTTAGTTTGATGTACATTTTGGTTATCTGATTTTACAACTGAAATTACTCTATACAAATAAGGATCTTCTAGTGACCAAAGGCGGACATTGTTTAAATTTATTTTCTGTTTTACCGTAATGTCTTTATGGATTCCTAACGTGATTTTTTGTTCTGCTGTTTTAGCTAAAACTTTACCGTTTCTATCCGTAATATAGGCGTAAACCAAACCACCGGTAGTTTTTAAATGATTATTTTTAATAGTGGTTTCAATAGTTACAATGGCATTTTTGCCCTTTATTTCTGAATGTACAAAAACACCATCCTGTGGAATGAAAATTTTATTGGTAATGTTCAACCAAACGTGTCTGTAAATGCCGGCACCTTCATAAAACCAACCTTCATATTGCGTGGCATCCACACGAACAACAAGTACATTGTCGCCTTCAAAATTGACATAGTCCGTCACGTCATAGGAATTACCAACGTAACCGCTAAAATTTGTGCCAACATAAAAACCATTCAACCAAATTTCAGCATTTCTGTAAATACCATCAAATTGAATTTCAAAACGTTTATTGCTTTTTGCTTTGTCTACCGTAAAATGTTTTCTATACCAACCAATGCTGGTTTCAGGATAAGCACCACCCACAGGTTTGTAGCCATGACTGTCCATTTCAACTTGCTCAGATTTCACAAAGGGTAATTCCACCACCCAATCATGTGGGACATTGACTTTTGTCCAAGCGGTATCTACAAATTTTGGGTTAACAATGGTAGTGGCAAATACGTTTGATTTGTGAAGTAAAGCGGTTTTACTGTAATCAAAATCTTTTTCAGGATTGACCGCATGACCAAAATGGAATTTCCAATTGTCATCTAAACTAATTTTTTCTTGGGCTTTCCCCTCAAAGGAAAAGATAACGAAGCTATATAGTGCTAGTAATTTACCGAGTGATTGAAATAAATTTTTAAGCATAGTTTTATTCTTTAAAAGCATCTAATGCCGGAGAGGGTTTTCCGTCCGCTTGCCAAGCACTTAAACTGTAATGACTCCAACTTTTTTCACCTTGTGGCTCCCAATACAAGACACCTATACCTTTGTTGTTAGGTATATTTTTGACCGCTTTGATGGTGGCTTCTAATAATTCTTTGGTGTTTTGCACTTTGTCATATTCACCGCCAACTTCAACAACCATCACTTCTTTGTTGTAACGGGTGACCATATCGTTTAAGTTGAATGCTAAATTAGCAATGGTTTCGGTGTAATCTTTTTTTATCCAAAACGGATAATAGGAAAGTCCAATCACATCATATTTTACGTTTTGAGCGATAGCATTGTCAAAAAAGGTTCTGAATTTTGCATTGTTATCTACCTCGTCTAAATGAACAATCACTTTAATCGACTTGTCCACAGCTTTTACAGCATCGTATCCTTTGTTTAGCAAAATACCCAACTGTTTCCAATTGTCAGTGCTTCCGTCAGGCCAAAGCATGCCTCCGGGAATTTCGTTACCTACTTGAACCCACTCGGTTTTTACTTTTGCTTTTTTTAAAGCGGTCATCACGTCAAACGTATGGTTATAAACTGCTTGGGCTAATTGATCAAAAGGTAACATGGCCCAAGCTGCCGGTTTGTTTTGTTTGGCAGGGTCAGCCCAAGAATCGCTGTAATGAAAATCAATCATAATGCGAAATCCCATTTTTTGAGCCCGTAAAGCAAAGGCAACGGTTTCGTCTTTGCTGCAATGTCCACTGGCTTTGTCGTCATTAGGATTGACAAAAACCCGAAGGCGAACGGTATTCATACCGCGTTCTTTCAACAATTGTAAACAATCTTTTTTGGAACCGTCAACATCATAAAATTGATAGCCGGTAGCTTCCATTTGGGGTAACCAACTTACGTCAGCTCCTTTTGAAAAGGCTTGTCCGAAATTTAATGTTGAATGGAATAAAATTAAAAATAAGGGCAGAAAATAAAAGGTCTTTTTCATGATTAATCTTTCTTAAAGGCAGCCATGGCTGGCACTGCTTTGTTTGTAAAATCCCATAAGGCTTGGTTTTCAAAGGGCGAACCATTGGTAGATTCATTGCCTCTAAAAGCAACCCATTCGGTTCCCCAATAAGCAAAACCTATTCCGCTTGTTGTTTCCTTCACTAGTGATTTAACGGCTAAAAGGAAATTTTTTTGCCCCTCAGGTGTAGCAGGATAGGCCGGAATTAATTGGTTTTCTAGACCAACAAGGTTATTGGTCCAATCATTCCAAGTTAGCGTAAACGGATAAGCTGTTTCAGCGATGATTACCTTTTTGTTATAGGTTTGCCCTAACGAATTTATAGTGCTTTTTAAATCCGGTAAACTTTTTCCATGCCAAACAGGGTAAAAGGACAATCCGATATAATCATAATCAACCGAAGTCATTTTGTTGTAAAACCAAGTCGCTCCACTGCCGATTCCGGCATAATGCAACATGATTTTTGTGGTTGGTGATTGCGAACGAATTCGGGAACTAATGGTAGAAAGCAATTCTAAACACTGACTTTCATTGTTGATTAAATGACCTTTTGGCCATAACAGCCCACTGTTGATTTCATTTCCTATTTGGAAGATATCCGGTTGAATCTCTGTTAAAATGGTTGTGGTATAATCTGATGCAGCTGTTTTCAAATCTGCAAAAGACAAGTTTTGCCAGGCAACAGGAGTAGTTTGATTACCGGGATCAGCCCACGTATCGGAATAATGTACGGTCAACCATACTTTCATGCCGGCTTGTTTTACCCGTTGAGCAAACGCTTTCACTTCGTTAAATCCGGAATGAGCATCGGCAGGATTTTTCCAAAGACGAATTCTAATGGTATTACAGCCTGTATTTTTTAGGGTGGTCAAAGCTATTTCAGGCTGATTGTCGGCATTGTAATAAACAGTGTTTTCACTTTCAATCAAAGGAAGATAAGACATATCTGCCGCTCGGATAAAATTGTCTTCCACCACCTGTTCTATCGGTGTTTTTGAGTCGTCTTCTGAACAACTTCCTAAGAAGAAGGTCGTCAAAAGGACAGTAAAAAGGGTTAGTACATTTTTCATGGTGTTTTTTTATAATGTTTCAAAAGCAAAAATAGTTTGATGATGATAGTGTTTTCCTTTTTTTAAAACGGCAGAAGGGAAGTTTTTATGATTTGGAGCATCGGGATAATTTTGTGTTTCAAAGCAAATACCACTTTCAGGATGATAAGCCACCGCCTCTTTTCCTTTGATTTGCCCAAAACAATTGCCGCCAACATAGATATGAACCGCCGGTTGATCGGTTAGAACAGTCATTTTTAAGTTATGCTGCTCACTGGTTAACACGGCCGCCACTTTTTGATTTTCAGTTAACGGGAAGGTATTGTCAATGGCGATCGGAACTTTTTTGGCATTTGAAAAATCAAAGGCACCTTTTTTTAAATCCATCAAAAGACCACTGGGAATATTTTCTTCATCAGTTGTTAAGACAGAAGTGGAATGAATGATTAAATCTTGGTTGGTTACATTTCCTTGATGACCGTCTAAATTAAAATAACTGTGTTGGGTTAGATTCAATAGGGTATCTTCTGTGCTATGAGCATGAAATTCCACAATTACCTGATTGGATTCGGTAAGCATATAGGTCACTTCAGCCATTAGGATTCCGGGATAATTTTCTTCTAAATGTAAACTGATGTATTCTAAAGTGATGGAAGGATAGTCTCCTTCGCTGATTTTTTTAACTTTCCAAAATTGTTGACTGAAACCTTTAACACCACCATGCAATTGATGGACACCGTGATTCTTCGTTAAGTTGATTTCTTTTCCGTTTAAGGAAAAAGTAGCCTGGTTTATTCTTCCCGCAAATCGTCCGATAACGGCACCAAAATAGGGAGCATTGGGCAAATCATAGGAGGCAATGTAATCGGCTAAGGAGTCAAAACCCAATACCACATCAATCTTTTCCTGATTTGACAACGGGAATTTCAACGAGGTAATGGTCCCTCCATAATTGATAACCGACAATTCCATGCCGTTTTTATTCTGTAAGGTATAACATAAAACCTCTTTCCCGTCCGGAAGGATTCCGAAAGAGTTGACATTTTTTGGGTGATCAATTTGTGAAAAATGCATTTTTTAGATGATTTTAGTACTAATGTGTCATCAAATGTAGGAAACAAAAAATAAAAACCATACCGGTACCTACCGGTTTTTGATTATCTTGCCACCAGTTTTTAGTAAATGGATTTTTTATGAAGCTAATTTCTGTAGAGAATCATTCCGGCGTTCCAAAATATAAACAGATTATTGCATCCGTCGAGGCGGCAATTGCCGAAAAGCGTTTACAAAAAGGAGACAAGTTACCATCTGTAAACAAAGTGAGTATAGAATTTTCAATTTCCCGCGATACGGTTTTACTCGCGTATGAAGAATTAAAAAAAAGGGGAATTGTTTTTGCCATTCTCGGTAAAGGCTATTATATAAAAAGCGTGGATTTTAGTTTTGAACAACGTTTTTTTGTGCTTTTTGATGAGTTGAATGCGTTTAAGGAAGATTTGTATACTTCTATTTTGGAATCCATTGATAACAAAGCCCTGATTGATATTTTCTTCCATCATTTTAATTTGAAAATGTTCCGAAAACTGATTAATGAAAGTAATGGGAATTATTCAAAATACATTATCATGCCTACCAATTTAGTGGGTGCGGCGAACTTAATCAAAACATTGCCTAAAAATGATGTCTATATTTTAGACCAAACCAATGAAGAATTAATCGAGTATCCTTCTGTTTATCAAAATTTTGTAAAAGACATGTACAGGGCTTTAGCAGAAGCCAAAAACAAGTTAGTGAAATACCAAAAAATGGTTTTGATTTTCCCCGGATTTAAAGAGCCGTTAGGGATGGTGGAAGGGTTTTTAAATTTCTGTCAGGAATATCATTTCGTGCATGAAGTAATTCGGGATTTTGATTTACAAACAATTCAAGTTGGTACTGTTTTTATTATTCCAAACGACCGTCATTTGGTTCAGGTAATAGAACAATCAAAAGTGCAACAATTGCAGATTGGACTGGATTTCGGAATTATCTCTTATAATGATACGCCCTTGAAGAAAGTAGTAGAAAACGGAATTACCACCATTTCAACTGATTTTAAGGCAATGGGTGTTCTTTTGACTGAAATGATTTTAAACAATAAAAAAGAACAAGTGGAGAACCGAAGTCAGTTAATCATTCGGGCTTCGTTGTAAAAGTTGCTAAAGATTGTTTTTTTTTGAATTATAGAGGAAGGATAATTGTCAAAAAAGCAATAAATTTACAAGTCAAATTTCCCGAACGGAAAAGTAGGGCCGTTCCATAAAAAATTCGTTAAATGAAGGCTTTCATTTCAAAATGTATTTTTCTTTTTCTTACTTTATTTTGTTTAAGTGGTTTCGCTCAAACAGATTCGTTAGGCGTCAAACAAAGAGATTTGAAAGATGTCTATTATAAAGTTTTCAAAAGAGAGGATTCTTTAGTTTCGCAGCGAGATTACCAAGATAAAAAAGCGGATTTTTCATTACTTCCGGCACCAACCTCTTCAAGTGGGGCAGAAAGAGCACTCGTAATTTCATTTGTAACCACTTTTTACCTTAGTGAATTGGAAAACACGAATATGTCTACCATTTCGTTCACACCGTCGTTAACCCTTTCTAACCAATATATTTTTCCGGTGCAAACGTACTTGTTTACCAAAGGGAACAAATATGTTTTAACGGGCGATTATCGCTACATGATTTATCCGCAATCTACGTATGGTATTGGTAATAACAACTACGAAAGCGAACAATCTGTTTTAGATTACCAACAATGGCGGTTGTATCAATATGTAGCCCGTCGGGTGAAAAAGCAATTATACCTCGGTTTAGGATTTTTGCTGGATAATTATCAAAATATTTCAGAGGAATCTTTTATTGAAGGAGAAACCGACTATGTAAAATACATGAAGAATGATTTTAGCGACGAATTAGCCATCGGTTTTGCGTTTCAAACGATTTACGATTCCAGGGATAATATTACAAATCCATCCAAAGGGGTGTTTATGGAATTGGATTATAAATTCAATTCAAAGTTCAATGATAATATGACCGATTATAGTTCTGTTTATTTTGATTTGAGAAACTACAGGTCATTTTCAAAAACAAAGCATCGCGTATGGGCCAATAAGTTGTTTTGGTGGAATACGTTTGGAGGAAATCCTCATTACCTCGATTTGCCTAGTATTGGTTGGGACCATTTTCAAAAAACGGGGAGAGGCTTTACCCGAAACCGGTTCCGGAGCAATGCGTTGATTTATTTGGAATCGGAATATAGAACGGATATTACTAAAGACGGACTTTTAGGGGCAGTTTTTTTTGCGAACGTTTCTTCAGTTTCCGCAATTAATACCTATCAGTTTGAAAAATTTAATCCGGCAATAGGAACGGGATTGCGTATCAAATGGAGTAAAATCAACAATTCAAATATTTCTTTAGATTTAGGTTTGAGCAAACAGGATGTGACTTTTAGATTAGGTTTTTTCGAGAATTTTTAAAGACATGACTTACATCAACTTTTTTGTGTTTTTTAGTCAATACCTTTATATGGATAGATTTTTGAAAAAGTGAAAGAAAAGGCTTAACTTTGAGTAGTCCTTAGGCTTATCAGCTAATTCATTTTTCTATGAAAGTAATTGATAAAATACTCCAAACTTCAAAAAAATTCCTGGAAGAAACCGGAGAGTTAGCCTATTTTTCTGCCCGTTTTTTTAAAGAAGCGACCAAACGCCCTTTTGAATTTAAAGAATTTCTCCGACAATGTTATAACATGGGCAACAGTTCGCTGTTGTTGGTGGGTGTCACTGGATTTATCATCGGATTGGTTTTTACCTTACAATCCCGACCCACACTTCAAGAGTTTGGAGCAGTATCTTGGATTCCCTCTATGGTAGGTATATCCATCATAAGAGAAATAGGGCCAATCATCACCGCTTTAATTTGTGCCGGCAGAATTGGTTCGGGTATCGGGGCAGAGCTCGGCTCCATGCGGGTCACGGAACAAATTGATGCCATGGAAGTCTCCGGCACCAATCCGTTTAAGTATTTGGTGGTCACCCGAATCATGGCCACTACCTTGATGTTGCCTATTTTGGTTTTCTTTGGGGATGCCATTGCCATCTACGGCTCTTTTTTAGTCGAAAATATCAAAGGAGACGTGTCCATTTTATTATATTTTAATGAAGTATTTAAACATTTGGAATTTGGTGATATTATTCCCGCTACTATAAAATCGTTCTTTTTTGGTTTTGCCATCGGACTGGTGGGTTGTTTCAAAGGCTTTACCTGTAAAAAAGGAACGGCAGGAGTAGGGATAGCCGCCAATTCTGCAGTGGTGTACACCTCGATGTTGTTGTTTATCATTGACTTTATAGCTGTTTTTTTAACCGATATTTTTTATGATTTATAGCCATGAAAGAAATTAGGGAAAATAGAAAACCAGTCGTGGAAATCACTAATCTTTACAAATCGTATGGAGGCAACAAGGTGTTGGATGCTTTTAACCTAAAGTTGTACGAAGGAGAAAACCTCGTGGTGATGGGAAAATCAGGCTCTGGAAAATCGGTAATGATCAAATGCCTGATTGGGTTAGAAGAACCGGATAGTGGTTCCATCAGCATCATGGGACAAGCCATCAAGACTCTCTCTCGGGAGGAATTAGATGAACTTCGCACCGAAATCGGGTTTTTATTCCAAGGGAGTGCCTTATACGATTCCATGTCGGTTCGAGAGAATTTAGAATTTCCGCTACGCCGCCATACCAAAAAATTCGGGGTAATAAAAGATACGACACCCTTAGTGATGGAAGCTTTGCAAAATGTAGGCTTAGCGCATGCCATCGATTTAATGCCCAATGAACTTTCCGGCGGAATGAAACGTAGAGTGGCATTAGCCCGAACGTTGATATTGCAGCCTAAAATCATTTTATACGACGAACCCACCACGGGTTTAGACCCGATTACAGCCAAGGAAATTATTTTATTAATGAAGAACATTCAACAACAATATAAAACTTCGTCCATCATCATCACACACGATGTCGATTGTGCCCGGGTGATTTCAAACCGCATGATTTTGTTAGTAGAGGGAACTAATTATGCAGAAGGGACTTTTGACGAATTGAAAGCGTTAAAGGACGAAAAAGTACAAGCCTTTTTTAAATAAGAAACACTATGGAAAAATCAACCAATCAAAAAATTCAACTCGGAATCTTTGTCATCCTGGGGTTAGTCATTTTTGTTGCCGCCATTTATTTTATTGGAAATAAGCAAAATATGTTCGGAAAAACGACCCACTTAACTGCGGTTTTCAATAATGTCAATGGGTTGCAAGTGGGCAACAATATCCGTTATTCGGGGATTAACGTGGGGACGGTTCGCGAAATTACCATGTTGAACGACACGATGATTCGCGTGACGATGGTCATCGAAGATAAAATCATTCCATACATTAAAAAAAATGCTATTGCCACCATTACCTCAGACGGATTGGTCGGAAACATGATTATCAACATCATTCCCGGCAAAGGGGTGGGTCTTCCGGTTCAATCCGGTGACGAAATCAACACCTACAGCCGCATCAGAACGGATGATATTTTAGAAACACTCAACGTGACCAACGAAAACGCGGCATTGCTCACGGCCGATTTATTAAAAATCACCAAAGAAATCACGCAAGGGAAAGGCACGTTAGGACTCTTGATTAATGATACGCTGATGGCAAAAGACTTAAAAGAAACAATGCATTACCTTAAAATCACCGGGAAAGGAACAGCAGCATCCTTGCAAAACTTGAATAAATTGATAGCTTCTCTAGAAGACCGAAACAATGTGGTGGGGGTTTTAAAAGATACGGCGGTAGCGTCTAATATCAAAGAGATGGTACTCAGTTTAGACCGTTCTAGTAAGGAAATGGAAAAAGTTATCACTAATTTAAATGAAACCATTACTAACATCAAAGAGGGGAAAGGGGCTCTTAATTACCTGTCTAATGACCCTAAATTAGTCAAACAAATTGATTCCACCATGACCAATTTAAACCAAGCCAGCCTTAAACTGAATGAGGATTTAGAAGCCATGAAGCACAGTTTTCTGCTAAGAGGTTATTTTAAAAAATTGGAAAAGGAAAAAGCAAGAGCAAATAAGAAATAATCTTTTTTAAACCGCCAAGAATCAGCCAACTACACATTTTTTTAAAAAAAGACTTGACTTTCTTATATTTCGTTGTATATTTGCACCCGAAACATCGCGGGGTAGAGCAGTAGGCAGCTCGTCGGGCTCATAACCCGAAGGTCACAGGTTCGAGTCCTGTTCCCGCTACTTGAGAGGACCCATCCCATTTTTGAGGATGGGTTTTTTGTTTTTCAGAATCATAACTTATTGAAATACATTTAGTTAATTCAAATTAAACATTGGTTTTTGAGGTTCGATATTTTCTATTTTTTATCGAATAATGAAACCCTTCTGGAAATACCAAATATTGAAACTTTCTTTTTTTATTATAATCCAAATCGTCAGGGATTAAGTGTTTCAAATTTTAACACAAATGCTATTCAAATATTTCCTAATCCTACAACTTCTACTATAAATATTAAGATAAACAATGAGAATATTATTTAAATTAAATTTATTGATATAAAAGGAAGGGTTTTGGAAGATATAAACGGTAATGAATCATCATTTCAATTCGATTTATCAAATTATCGAAATGGGACTTATTTAGTAAAAGTAATAACTGAAAGAGGTAGTAAAGTAGTAAAAATTTTTAAAAATTTGATTTTGGTATAAAATTTTCGCAATAGTTTCAAAGCAAGTGCCATTAGAAAATATTATACATTCTAATGGTTTTGTTTTTTAATAAAAAGTAATTCCTAAAAGGTAAGTCGTTTAGCTGTAAATAGTCATAATTAAGTTTGTGTTTGAAAATAAATAAATTATGATTTGTTTTGCTAAAAATATTTACTACATTTGCAACCCCTTAAAATAGGGTAATTTTAAAAACATAGAAATTTTTAGTATTAATTATGCCAACAATTCAACAATTAGTAAGAACAGGGAGAGCCCAAATAACTAAGAAGAGTAAATCGGCTGCTTTAGATTCTTGTCCTCAAAGAAGAGGTGTGTGTACTCGTGTTTACACAACAACTCCTAAAAAACCAAACTCAGCAATGAGAAAGGTAGCTAGGGTTCGTTTAACAAACGGTAACGAGGTGAATGCATACATTCCCGGAGAAGGACACAATCTACAAGAGCACTCGATAGTATTAGTTAGAGGCGGAAGGGTTAAAGATTTACCAGGAGTACGATACCATATCGTTCGAGGTGCGTTAGATACTGCAGGTGTTGCAGGTCGTACACAACGTCGTTCAAAATATGGAGCAAAACGTCCAAAACCAGGTCAAGTAGCAGCACCCGTTAAGAAGAAAAAGTAAGTTAAAAACTTTTAAAGAAAAGACATGAGAAAAAGACAGGCCAAAAAAAGACCTCTTTTACCGGATCCAAAATTCAATGATCAATTGGTTACACGTTTTGTGAACAACTTAATGTGGGATGGTAAAAAATCAACAGCTTTCAAAGTATTCTATGATGCTTTAGAAATTGTTGATGCAAAAAAACAAGA
>Ga0164293_10000080_pt1 | contig 60710 bp, 55 predicted proteins | sample GEODES118metaG_FD_111487 | JGI IMG/M metagenome (GOLD analysis project Ga0164293, IMG submission 111487) | Eutrophic lake water microbial communities from Lake Mendota, Wisconsin, USA - GEODES118 metaG | ecosystem: Environmental > Aquatic > Freshwater > Lake | place: USA: Lake Mendota...
AGCGCGGAGAAATGATCGAGAAGAGATGGCCGAACCATGTCGAAGCCTCCATAATTGAGGCCTCCCATGAATCAGACATTTTGATCCTTGGGAATCGCATCCCGCTTCAAGCGATTGCCCTGCCCTTTGCACCTGGTTCCTTGAGCATGCAGTGGCCAAGGCGGATCATGGGTTTCAGCGCGCCATGATCGGCCTCGATGATGTTATTGAGGTCTTTGGAAGTGCGATGCCTGACTGCGTCAGCAAGCTTGCCCTCGCGCTTCAGCCGGCGGATCCCCCTGGGATATGAGGCAAGCTTGTCAGTCGTGATCGATGGGGGCGGCCAGTCCTTCATGATCTTCAGCTCCTTGCCCGGAAAACGGGTCGCCGCTTTCGTATTCCGGCGATCTGACAGCATGACATCAATCAGACGGCCCTGCTTGTCGATGGCACGCCAAAGATACTTCCATGTCCCGCCGACACGGACATAGGTTTCATCAACTCGCCACGAGCCTGACCGAAGCCCCTGGTATCCGCGGGCTCGCTTCCCGATTTCTGGAGCATAGCGCTGGACCCAGCGAAAGAGCGTTGTGTGGTCGACATCCACGCCGCGTTCGTGGCAATCATCCCGGCCAGATCCCGATAGCTGATCGCGACTTTGCACTACCAGCGCACGCACGGAAGGATGATTTCAACCGGAAACCGGCGGCGCTTGAACACGGACATCGGCACATGGCTCCATCAAAAAGAGCCGTACAGATAGACGCCCCCAGTTCATGCAACAGTGCCAAATGGCAGCAGATCAGTTGGCGGCACGGAACCAAGGGCAAATTGACCTGTCTGTTTGCGGCGCGCCGTGTCCGGGTGGCAGAGGACCACAGGCATCGCATGATCGACGGTCGTGTCCAGGCTATGCCCGGCGAGCAGGACGTCTGGTTCGTCGATGAAAAGCGGACAACCGGAGAGCAGAAATACGACCTGTCGAACCTTCCCGCCGACGCCACACTCAAGACGCTTGCTGCAGCGATCAAGGCGAGATGGCTCTGCGAGCAGGCCCATCAGCAACTCAAGGAAGAACACGGGCTTGATCACTTCGAAGGCCGATCATGGACCGGGTTGTCCCGACATTGCCTGATGGCCATGATCGCCTTCGCTTTCCTCCAGTCCCGCTGCCTCAAAGCAGCGGGACGAAAAAAAGAGCAGGGGGGCCACCGCCACAGCCGACGATGCCGGCCATCAGGCAAGCCATCATTGATCCTGTCATACGACCACCGCCCACACGATGCCCTCACTGCGATAAATCCATCGCCGAGCCTGCTTCTAGAAAACTGCCAAAGTCGTGCTAGGAGCGTCATTTCAGCTGGTTGAAGGACCGTCCGCGGTTCTTGATACGGTCAGCCGGCGAAGCGCTCAGTTGCTGGAGCTGCTGGACGGCATTTCGGTTGTGATCCTGAACAGGGCCGGATCGGGCCGCCGGCTGGTGTCGAGGTTGGCGACCTGGACGCTGGTCTCGTAGCCCTGCGGATCGATGATGACCCATTGCTTCAGGCTGTTGCTGCGCGGATCGTAGTGGATGGTGATGCGCGAGGTGCCGCCGAGCGTTGCCTTGTCCTCCACCGTGACGCGGATGGCGTCCGGTGTCGAGACGACGCGCGTGACCTTGACGTCACGCTTGAGATCGATCTGCTCCTTGAGCAGGAACTTCAGCGGTGTCTGGCCAATGAAGTAATTGTCCTGCGTCGCCAGGCGACGGTCGCGCACGGCCACACTTGTGCCATCGGCGATGACTTCGATGGTCGCCGGAGGGTCATAGGCAAAGCGCATGCGGCCGGGCCGGTGAATGTAGAGCTTGCCCTGATACTTCCGGCCATCGGCACCCAACTGGCTGAAATTGGCGATCAGCGTCTGGAACGAGTTCATATAGCTGTTGACCCGTTCGAGGGCCGCATCCTCGCTGAGTGCTCCGGAAGACGCGGCAGACGTGGGCGGAGTGGCCGGGCGCTGGCCGGGCAGTGGCACGTCGGTCTGGAGCCGTGTCGGGCCTGCGCTGGTGGCAGGCGCAGGCTGTGCCGGAGCGCGTGCGGGTCCTTCGAGATCCGGAGGCCGACGTGGCGGGGAAGGAACCTGCGTCGGGGCCGTTGACTTGACAGGTGATGGGGCAGCTGACTGGGCCAGCAACTGGCCAATCGCTTGGGACTCGGCGAGAGCCGGTTCCGCCGCCGTCACCATGATCAGGGCCGCGAGACCGCACAAGCGCACCAACATGCCTACATCCTTCCCATCCGGTGCCATGTCCGGTCCATCGTGCCACGATGGCCCATGCAGGAACGTGTGCGACGACACATCGCGTCATGCCCGATCCCTAGATGGAGACCTGGCAGGGCAAGTTCAATCGCAACCTGTCAATCGTCGTCACGCATGTCCTGCGTCTCGACCAGAATCTCGCGCTTGCCAGCATGATTGGCAGGGCCAACGATGCCTTCGTTCTCCATCCGCTCCATGATCGAGGCTGCCCGGTTGTAGCCGATCTGGAGACGACGCTGGATATAGGATGTCGAGGCCTTCTGGTCGCGCAGGACAACCGCGACCGCCTGCTCGTAGGGATCCTCGGAGGCTGCGCCCATGTCGCTCTTGTCGAACACCGCGCCATCCTCGTCGGCACCGGCGGCGGGAAGCTCGCTCTCGTCCGCTGTCACCGCGTCAAGGTAGTTGGGCCGCCCCTGGGTCTTGAGATGGGCCACGACCTTCTCGACCTCGCCGTCCGACACGAAGGGGCCATGCACACGGGTGATGCGTCCACCACCGGCCATAAACAGCATGTCGCCCTGGCCGAGAAGCTGCTCGGCGCCCTGCTCGCCCAGGATGGTGCGCGAGTCGATCTTCGAGGTCACCTGGAACGAGATGCGCGTCGGGAAGTTCGCCTTGATCGTGCCGGTGATGACATCGACCGACGGCCTTTGGGTCGCCAGGACAACATGGATGCCAGCGGCGCGGGCCATCTGGGCCAGCCGCTGGATGGCACCCTCGATGTCCTTGCCGGCCACCATCATCAGATCTGCCATTTCGTCGACGATCACGACCAGATAGGGCAGCGCCTCGAGGTCCATCGTCTCCTGCTCGTAGATGGCTTCGCCGGTGTGGCGGTCGAAGCCGGTCTGAACCGAGCGGGTGATGACTTCGCCCTTGTTGCGGGCTTCAACCACGCGCTGGTTGAAGCCGTCGATGTTGCGCACACCGAGCTTGGACATCTTCTTGTAGCGTTCCTCCATCTCGCGAACCGCCCATTTGAGGGCGACGACCGCCTTCTTGGGGTCGGTCACGACCGGGGTCAGCAGGTGCGGGATGCCGTCATAGACCGACAGTTCCAGCATCTTGGGATCGACCATGATCAGGCGGCATTCCTCGGGCTTGAGCCGGTAGAGCAGCGACAGGATCATGGTGTTGATGGCAACGGACTTGCCCGAGCCGGTGGTGCCGGCCACCAGCAGGTGCGGCATCTTGGCCAGATCGGCGATCACCGGTTCACCGCCGATGGTTTTGCCGAGGCACAGCGCGAGCTTGTGCTTGCTTTGCTCGAAATCGGCGCTGGCCAGCAATTCGCGCAGGAAGACCGTCTCGCGCTTGGCGTTCGGCAGTTCGACGCCGATGGCATTGCGACCCTGAACCACGGCGACACGGGCGGAGACGGCACTCATCGAACGGGCAATGTCGTCCGCAAGGCTGATGACCCGCGATGATTTGGTGCCGGGGGCCGGCTCAAGCTCGTAGAGGGTGACGACCGGGCCTGGCCGGACCTGCGTGATCTCGCCCCGGACCCCAAAATCCTCCAGCACACCTTCGAGAAGTGTGGCGTTCTGTTCCAGCGCATCGGCCGAGATCTGGGCCACCGGTGATTTCTTCGGCTCCGTCAGGAAGGTCAGGGCCGGCAGCGTGAAGTCGTCCCTGTCCAGCAAGGAAGGCTGCGCCTCGCGCTGGATGCGCTTGCCCGGCTTCGGCGGCGGCGGCGGGGCGGCCACGCGCTGGCTGACAGGTTCATCATCGAATGCGGTGTCGCCGTCATCATCGTCCCGGTCATCGACAAGGGGCCTGCCTGGGCTGCGCTGGGCTGTGCCCTCGTGCCCCGGTGCCATGGTTCGGGGGCCCTGGTTGGCGAGCGGCCGAGCCGGCAAGGTCTGGCGGCTTGCGCGCGGGGCGTTGTCGCCGAATTCGGGTTCAACCCGCACGCGCGAGGAGCGCTGCGCCTGAGCCTCCGCCTGGCCAGCATGCCCGTGGCCGACATAGGCGAGGCCCCTGCCGCCACCAAACCACCGCCGGACCGTGCCTTGCGCGGTCATGATCATGTGGGCAAGGCCGCCGACGAGAATCACGCCAAGGCCGGGATCGGTGTCGGCGCGCAGATCGTCCTCGTCTTCCTCAGTGATGGCCGGATCTTCCGTGTCGTCGGCATCACGGGTGAAGGCGTAGCCAGCCGACGCTGTCAGCGCAAGCACGGCGAGGGCGAGCCACGCGAAGCCGATCAGGCTGCCAAAGGGCGAGCCGGCGAGCCCGATCAGGTTGCGCGCTCCCAGGTGGAGCGAATCGCCGACCACGCCGCCGAGCCCGGTCGGCAGGGGCCAGCGGTCCGAGGGCGGCAGTGCGCTGGCCACCGCAGCGGCGGCGACGGAGCCCATCAGCCAAAGCGCCAGGCGCAGCGCGAAGCGGCCGAGCGTGCGCGTCCGCATCAGCTTCAGCGCCCATGCGAATGGCGGCAGCAGGACCGCAACGACACCGAGGCCGAACAGCTGCATCAGCACGTCCGAGACGATGGCGCCGGGTTTGCCCATGAGGTTGCCGACACGGCCATCGGTGGCGTTGTTGAGGCTGGGATCATCAACCGACCAGCTGGCCAGCGCGGCCATCAGCATGACGATCAGCGCGATCAGGGCAAAGCCCGTCATCTCGGCGGCGCGGCGGCTGGCGAAAGCCCGCAGGGCCGGTGGAAGATGATCGATCAGGGAGTGGCGTCGGATCATGCGCATGGAATTATCGGCTCGCGGTTGAGCTCACGCTCGCGGCAACAAGGCAGGCTCCGGCACAGGTGGCGGACCCTCTCCGACAATAGGAAGCTGTGGGTTAAGGCGCGCTTAACCTTATGGCTTTTCGGCGGGCTGCCGCGCACGAAAAACCCCGGCACCGTGAGGAGCCGGGGTTCGCGTTGTGCTGATTGACAGCGGTCGTGGATCAGTAGTTGTAGGCCCGTTCGCCATGCTCGGCGATGTCGAGGCCTTCGCGTTCCTGCTCGGCAGTGACGCGCAGGCCGATGACCGCGTCGACGATCTTGTAGAGGATGAAGGAGCCGATGCCGGTCCAGGCGATTGTGAACAGGACGGCCTTGGTCTGGGTCCAGACCACGGTGCCGAAGGCATAGGCGCCCACGGCGAGTTCTCCTGGCTTGGACTCATAGTCTGGGATGCCAGCGCCGCCGAGAGCGGTGTTGACGAGGATGCCGGTGCCGATGGCGCCGAGGATGCCGCCGACGGCGTGGATGCCGAAGACATCGAGCGAGTCGTCATAGCCGAAGCTGTTCTTGACGGTCGAGCAGAACACGAAGCAGACCGCGCCAGAGACAAGGCCGAGTGCAATGCAGCCCATGGGGCCGGCAAAACCGGCAGCTGGCGTCACGGCGACAAGACCGGCCACCGCGCCCGACACCATGCCGAGCAGGGATGGCTTGCCCTTGGCAGCCCATTCGACGAACAGCCAGGCAACGGCCGCGGCTGCGGTCGCCACGAACGTGTTGATCATGGCAAGGCCGGCCGTGCCGTTGGCTTCGAGGTTTGAGCCGGCATTGAAGCCGAACCAGCCCACCCAGAGCAGCGCCGCGCCGATCATCGTCATGGTTAGCGAGTGGGGAGCCATCAGCTCCTTGCCATAGCCGATGCGCTTGCCGAGCACGATGCAGCCGACGAGGCCTGCAATCCCGGCATTGATGTGCACGACCGTGCCGCCGGCGAAGTCGAGAGCGCCCCACTGGAACAACAGGCCGGCATCGGCCTTGACGGCAACCAGCGCAGCTTCCGCTGCCGCCTTCTTGGCAACATCCGTTCCGGCCTCAGCGACTGCCTTGGCAGCGGCTGCAATGCCGTCCGGGCCGACCCAGTACCAGACCATGTGTGCCATCGGCAGGTAGATGAAGGTCACCCAGAGCACCGAGAACAGCACGAGCGCCGAGAACTTCATGCGTTCGGCAAAGGCGCCGACGATGAGAGCCGGCGTGATGCAGGCGAAGGTCATCTGGAAGACGATGTAGACATACTCGGGAATGACCACGCCGTTGGAGAAGGTCGCAGCCACCGAGTTGGCATCAACGCCGGCGAGGAATGCCTTGGAGAAGCCCCCGACAAAGTCATTGAGGCCACCACCATTGGTGAAGGCGAGCGAATAGCCATAGGTGACCCAGATCAGCATCGTGATGCAGACGATGGCGAAAACCTGGGTGAGAACCGACAGCATGTTCTTGGAGCGGACGAGGCCGCCGTAGAACAGCGCCAGGCCCGGGATGGTCATCAGCAGCACGAGCACGGTGGCGATCATCATGAACGCCGTGTCACCCTTGTTGGGAACCGGGGTTGCCGCCGCCTGTGCGAGGGCCGGGCCGGCTGACAGCAGGGTTGCCGCGCCGATGGCGGAGAGCCCTGCGAGGGCAGCTCCCGAACGAAGTATCTTGAACATGAGGCTTACTCTCCAGAATGAGGCACGGATCACAGGGCGTCCTGATCGGTCTCGCCGGTGCGGATCCGCACGGCACACTCGATCGAGGACACGAAGATTTTGCCGTCGCCGATCTGTCCGGTGCGGGCAGCGCCGGTGATGGCGTCGATCACCTTGCCGACGAGATCGTTGGAAACCGCCACTTCGATCTTGATCTTCGGCAGAAAGCTCACGGCGTATTCAGCGCCACGATAGATTTCGGTGTGACCCTTCTGACGGCCGTAGCCCTTCACCTCGGTCACGGTCAGGCCGTGCACGCCAAGACCCGTGAGCGCATCACGAACCTCCTCGAGCTTGAACGGCTTGATGATGGCCATCACGATTTTCATGTTGCCTCACACCCCATCTGTTGGTCGCCTGTCCCTGAAGAGGGCCCCGGCGTCACTTGCACGACAGCACGCAGGAACCCGCGCGCTTCGGCGGGGTACTATCAAGGAGTATGCCAACGGGGTGTTGGGGTGCGATTCAGGAACCTCGACGGATGATCCCTCAGGATAAATACGTAGGCGCCTTGGCAGAGGCTTGCCTGCACGCCGAAGCATGCTCTGCATAAGATCAAAATTTAGGCAAATGCCACTTTGCGAGGCAGTCCTTCTGCCAGAGGCAATCCATGACGTGTTGGACGCAGACTCCTGTCTCAATCAAGATCGGGGCGCGGCCGGATCAGACCCTCCTGCGCCACCGATGCGACGAGTTGTCCCTTGATGTTGAAGATGAGGCCCCGGGAAAACCCCAGCGCGCCCGAACTGGACGGGCTGTCCTGTGCATAGAGCAGCCATTCATCGGCCCGGAACGGGCGGTGGAACCAGAGCGCGTGATCGAGACTGGCCGCCTGGATGCCCATTTCGAACACGGTCCGGCCATGGGCGATCAGCGAGGCATCGAGCAAGGTCATGTCCGATGCATAGGCCAGCACGCAGCGATGCAGCACCGGGTCATCGGGAAGCCGGCGCGTGGCCCTGATCCAGGCATGGAACCGCGGCGGCCTCGGTTCACGGCTGGCATAGCGCGTGAACTCGACGGGCCGCAACTCGATCGGTCGTTCGCGCTCGAAATAGGCGCGGACGGCTGCCGGCATCGCCGGCAGGATCGTGGTGCGGACCTCCTGCTCGTCGGGCAGGTCTTCGGGCATTGGCACATCCGGCATCTCGGCCTGATGGTCGTAGCCCGGCTCCGCGTCATGGTAGGAAGCCGACATCGAGAAGATGGCCTGCCCGTGCTGGATGGCCACGACGCGCCGGGTTGTGAACGAACGGCCATCACGGATGCGGTCGACCTCGTAGATGATCGGCACCTTCGGATCGCCTGGCAGCAGGAAATAGGCATGGAGCGAATGGGCACTGCGGCTTTCCACCGTGCGGGAGGCTGCGACCAGGGCCTGGCCGATGACCTGGCCACCGAACACGCGCTGCCAGCCGACCTGCGGGCTGCGGCCACGGAACAGGTTCTGTTCGAGGGGCTCGAGATCCAGAATGTCGAGCAGTGCATCAACAGCGCTGGCCATGTCTGCGTTCTCCCTGTGCGCCCTGGCAAAGCGGCGACCCGAGGCGGATCGCCGCTGGCCGCGGCGCTTGTCAACACCATCACGCGGGTCCAAACAGGTTCCGTCAAGGCCGGCCCTTGTCAATGTCGTGGAGGATCAGGCCCATGCCCATGCGGATCGTCATCGCCGGCGCGGGACTGGCCGGGCTCAGCCTCGCGCTGGCGCTCAAGCAGGCGCTGGCAGACAGCCACGAGATCGTGGTTGCCGATCCGGTGCTGGCCGGGAGTCCCCGCCCGGACGAGCGGGCTTACGCAATCTCTGCCGCCGGGCGGCGCATGTTCGAGGCGCTGGGCGTCTGGGGCGGGATGGCGGATGGCGCGCAGCCGATCACCGACATGGTCATCACCGACAGCCGCACGCGCGACGTGGTGCGCCCGATCTACCTGACCTTCGGGGGCGAGGCGGCGGGTGCCGGACCGGCGGGCGAACCTTTTGCGCACATGGTCTGGAGCAAGGTGATCAATGCCGAACTCGGCAAGGCTTGCGCCGCTTCCGGCGTGATCATGCGCCCTGATGTGGTGCGCGAGGCAAGGGCGGGAGCCGCCCGGACACTTGTGCATCTTGCGTCCGGGGAGAGCCTGGGCGCGGCGCTGGTTGTCGCCGCCGACGGCGCGCGCTCGCGGCTCAGGGAGCAGGCCGGCATCGGCTGGGTCGGCTGGTCCTACGGGCAGTCGGGCATTGTCGCCACGATCGGACACGAACGCGACCATGGCGGGCGGGCGATCGAGCACTTCCTGCCGGCAGGGCCTTTCGCGATCCTGCCCTTGCCTGACCGCGCCGATGGTGGCCACCGCTCGTCGATTGTCTGGACAGAGGCGACGGCGGATGCCGCAGCCCTTCTGGCCCTGCACCCCGAGGATCTGCTGGAAGAACTGGAGACGCGCTTTGGTCATCAGCTCGGTGCCAACCAGATCGAGACGCCGGCCAAGGCCTATCCGCTCTCCTTCGGTATGGCGCGACGCTTCATCGGCGAGCGGCTGGCCCTGCTGGGCGACGCAGCCCATGTCATCCATCCGATTGCAGGGCAGGGCCTCAATCTTGGCCTCAAGGACGTGGCTGGGCTGGCGGAGGCGATCGTCGATGCTGCCCGGCTCGGGCTTGATGTCGGGTCATCGGCAGCACTGGCACCTTATGAGCAGGCGCGTCGCTTCGACACGGTGGCGATGGGAGTTGTCACCGACGGACTGAACAAGCTGTTCTCGAACGATCTGGCACCGGTGCGTCTGGCGCGCGACCTTGGTTTGGGACTTGTCGACCGGATGCCGGGCCTGAAAGACCTTTTCATCGCCCAGGCGGCGGGACGATCCCCATCGCAACCGCGGCTGCTGCGTGGCGAGCCGATCTAGCCCTGTTCACCCACACAGGATCACTCGATCACGCGCGCCTCTTCAGGCAGCATGATCGGAATGCCGTCGCGGATCGGATAGGCCAGCTTCGCCGAGCGGGACACGAGTTCCTGTCGCGCCGCATCGTACTCCAGTGTCGCCTTGGTCACGGGGCAGACAAGCAGTTCGAGCAGCTTGGGATCCACTCTCACGACCGGCATGGCTTCGGGCTGTTGATCGGGCATCGAGGTCTCGCTTGTCCTGCGCGGCAGCCGTTCAGCCGGCTGCGCGTGTCAGATCGTCCATCAGGCTGGCCGCGACCGAGAGCTTGGCGGTGGTCAGGCCCGTATCGATCAGTTCATCCAGCATCACGGCGAGTTGTGCAAGCGCCTCGGCCCTGCCCTTCTGCCAGTGCTGCAACCCCGTGATGCCGCCGCCGTGGCTGCGGATCACATCGACCGAGATGGTCCGCAGGGCAAGATCGGTGCGCTCGAGCGCCCGGTCGATGGCCAGTCGTTCGAAGCGGTCGGTGGTCCTGAGCCCAAGCCCGGCTTGCCTCAGACGCCCGACGCCGAGGGCATCGGTGGCGGCAAACAAGGTTGCGACGCCGTCGGCCACGCTCGCCCCGCTCTGCTCGGCGATGAGCACGCCATCGGTGGCTGCTTCCAGGGCGGGCAGATCGACGATGCGCGCTGCCAGATCGGCTGGTACGCCACGTTCCAGCCACGCGTCGATCTGGGTCTGCCGCAAGGCCGGATTGGCAATCAGGCTGCCCCCGGCAGCCGAGACGGCTGCGACGCCGGCCGCGAAGCGGGCCACCTGCTCGTCGAGAGGCCGGCCCACATCCGCGTTGCGGAGGAACCAGACCATCCGCGCCACCAGCGTTTCCTGGACAGCGCCATACAAGGCGAGTTGCGCTGCGCCCGGCAAGGCGTTGTCGAGCCCGTCAATGGCCAGGTTGAGGTCGAGCAGGCCGAAGGCATCCCGCGTCAGCACATAGGCGCGGGCGATGGCTGCGGCATCGGCCCCGGTCTCCTCGGACAGCCGCGCGACGACACCCGCGCCAGCACGGTTGATCACGGCATTGGCAAGCTGCGTCGAGATGATCTCGCGGCGCAGCCGGTGGCCGGCGATGGCATCGGCAAAGCGCTCGCGCATGGCGAGCGGGAAATAGCGCGTCAGTTCGGCGGCGAGATAGGGTTCATCGGGCAGCCCGCTGGCCAGAAGGTCATCGTAAAGTGCCAGCTTGGCATAGGCGAGCAGCACGGCGAGTTCGGGCCGTGTCATGCCTTCGCCGCGAGTCTCGCGGGCGGCAAGGACAGGATCTGCCGGCAGATACTCGACTGCGCGGTCGAGGCGGCCTTCCTTTTCGAGCCTGCGCATCTGGGTGCGCGCCAGGGCCAGTTCGGCCGTACCGCGTCGCTCGGCCAGCGAAAGAGCCAGCGATTGCAGGTAGTTGTTGCGCAGGACGAGCGTTCCGACCTCGTCGGTCATGTCCGCCAGCAGGGCGTTGCGTGCGGTCTCATCAAGCCTGCCATCCCGCTCGGGCGTCTTCAGCCCGATCTTGATGTTGACCTCGACGTCCGAGGTGTTGACGCCGGCGGAGTTGTCGATGGCATCGGTGTTGAGCCTGACGCCATGGCGTGCCGCCTCGATGCGGCCGCGCTGGGTCGCGCCAAGGTTGGCGCCCTCGCCCAACACCCTGGCGCGGATGTCTGCGCCGGTGATGCGGAACGAATCGTTGGCACGGTCGCCGACGTCGGCGTCGGTCTCGGTCGAGGCGCGGATATAGGTGCCGATGCCGCCGAACCAGAGCAGGTCGACGCGTGCCTTGAGGATGGCGTTCATGACCTCCTGCGGCGTCGCTTCGGCCTTGTCGAGGTCGAGCATGGTCCTGACCTTCGCCGAGAGCGGGATCGATTTGGCGGCGCGCGAGAAAATGCCGCCGCCCGCAGAGATCAGCGTCTTGTCGTAGTCCTGCCAGCTCGATCGGGGCAGGGCGAACAGGCGCTGGCGCTCGGCGAAGGCCGCTGCCGCGTCCGGAGCCGGATCGAGGAAGATGTCGCGGTGATCAAAGGCGGCGACAAGACTGGTCACGGGCGAGAGCAGCATGCCGTTGCCGAAGACGTCGCCAGACATGTCGCCCACACCGGCCACCGTGAACGGCCTGGTCTGGATATCGTGGTCGATCTCGCGAAAATGCCGCTTGACCGCCTCCCACGCGCCACGCGCGGTGATGCCCATCTTCTTGTGGTCATAGCCCTGGCTGCCGCCAGACGCGAAGGCATCGCCCAGCCAGTGGCCCTTCTCCTCGGACAAGGCATTGGCCGTGTCTGAGAACGTGGCGGTGCCCTTGTCGGCCGCGACGACGAGATAAGGATCGTCGCCATCGAGGCGCACGGTGTTGGCGGGCGGCACGATGCGCTCGCCGTCGAGATTGTCGGTCAATTCGAGCAACGTCCGCACGAAGATTCGGTAGCTTTCGGTGCCCTCGGCGAACCACGCGGCGCGATCCGAGGCGGGGGGCAGCTGCTTGGGAACGAAGCCGCCCTTGGCTCCCACGGGCACGATCACGGCGTTCTTGACCTGCTGGGCCTTGACCAGACCGAGCACCTCGGTGCGGAAATCCTGCGGCCGGTCTGACCAGCGCAGGCCGCCGCGCGCCACCTTGCCGAAGCGCAGGTGTACGCCCTCGACGCGGGGCGAATAGACGAAGATCTCGTAAAGCGGCCTTGGTGCCGGCAGGCCTTCGACCTTGCCGCTGTCGAGCTTGAAAGCGATTGTCGGGCGGCTGAAGCCATCGGGGCCAATCTGGAAGAAATTGGTGCGGATCGCTGCGTCGATCAGGTTGGCGAAGCGCCTCAGAATCCGGTCATCGTCAAGGCTGCTGACATTGGCGAGTTGCTGTTCCAGAAGCGCGGCCAACCTGGCCGTTCCCGCGCTGCGCGCCGCCTGATGGAGGCGCGGATCGAAGCGGTTGGCAAAACTGTTCGACAGCGTCGCGGCGATCTCCTTGTGGCGGGCAAGGGTGGTTGCCAGATAATCTTGTCCATAGGGCACACCGGCCTGCTGGAGATAGCGCGCCATGGCCCGCATCAGGGCTGCCTCACGCCAGGCAAGCCCTGCTTCCAGCACAAGGGCATCGAAGCGGTCTGATTCGGTCAGGCCCCTGAACTGGGCCATCAGCGCCGCTTCGACACCGGGGCCGGCGAGGGCGATATCGATGGCACCACCGCTGCTGCGCTCCAGCGCCATGTCATGCAGCCAGACGCGCTCGGCCTCGCCCGACCCGGCGGGTACAATGCGATAGGTGCGCTCGTTGACAACGGTGAAGCCCATGTTCTCGAGCATCGGCACGCGCTGCGACAGGGGCATGGGGCGGCCCCTGGTGAAGACCTTGAGGTTGATGCGGCTGGCCGCGTCACCCTCGCGGCGATAGAAATCGACCGCACGGGGCTTGTCGGCCGACAGGGTTTCGAGCGTGCCGATATCCTCGACCGATTCGGCTGCCGAGAAGGCCTCGCGATAGGCAGCGCCGAAGGCATCGGCGTAGCGCTCCGCCGGCATCCGCGCGCCTGCCGTGCCCTTGAGGTTTGCCAGCGCATCCTTCAGGCCATCCGCCCAGGTGCGCACGATGGCGCTGATCCCGGCTTCCAGGGTGGCCCGGTCGACACGCGGCGTCTCGCCCTCGTCCCGGCCGATGATGTAGTGCGTCCGTGCCAGCGGGCCTTCGGGATAGGTCGGGTAGGCGGCCGAAACACGGCCGACAAAGACACGTGCCAGAAAATCGCCGACGCGCCGGCGGACGGAGGTGTCGTAGCGATCCTTGGGAATGAAGACGAGTACCGAGACGAAGCGGTCGAACTCGTCGATTCGTGCCAGGGCGCGGATGCGCGGGCGCTCCGTGAGTTGCAGGATATCGAGCGCGAAGCGGTGCAGCGTCTCGACATTGATCTGGAAAAGCTCGTCACGCGGATAGGAATCCAGCACGTTCATCAGCGAACGGCCCGAGTAGCTGGCTTGATCGAAGCCGCTCATCCGCGCGACCTGCGCCACCTTCAGGCGCAGGTAGGGCACGCTTGCGGCAGTGCCTGTGTAGGCGCTGGAGGTGAGCAGGCCGACAATGCGCAACTCGCCATCGAGCCGGCCATCGGCGGTGAAGAGCTTGACGCCGACATAGTCGAGATGGACACGGCGGTGCACTCGGCTCTTGACGTTCGCCTTGGTGATGATCAGCGCCTGTGGCTTGTTGAGAAAGGCCCGGATTTCTGGCGTCGTCGCCACCAGATCACGGCCACGGCGCAGGACCATCACCTTCGGGTCGCGCAGGATGCCAAGGCCGCTGCCACCGACCTGATCCGCCGATGCATCGGATGCCGCGAAGCGATATTCGCGCATGCCGAGGAAGGTGAAGTTATCGGTGCTGATCCAGTCGAGAAAACGCATGGCTTCCACCATTTCCTCATCGGGAAGTGGCGGCGGGTTGTTGCGATAGGCCTGCATCGCCGTGGCCAGCCTGGCGCGCATCTGCGACCAGTCATCGACAGCGACGGCAACGTCGGCATAGACCCTGCCCAGCCCGGCGCTCAGCCTGGCGCGCGCGTCCTGGTCGGGCAGCCAGTCGATGTGGATGTGGATCACGCTTTCGCGCTGCGTGCCTTCCGGTGCCCTGGCGGAGGCATCCCCTGCAATCCGTGTCAGCGTGCCATCGGCGTCGCGCGCAGTCGCCACGATCGGGTGTGCCACGAGGTTGGGCTCGATGCCCTGATCGGCAAGCTCTGACAGGGTCGAATCGAGCAGGAACGGCATGTTGTCGTTGATCACCTCGATGAAGGTGATCTGGCGCCGGACGCCGGCATGGTCGATGGCCTCGTCGCGCAGGCTGACATGTGACGTGCGGGCTTTGCGCGGCCGGGCAAGCTGTTCCAGCGCCCCCATCGCGAAACGGGTCAGATCGGCGGTGTCATATTCGGCAATGTCCTCGGCAGCGACTCGGCCGAACAAAAGGTCTGTGAAGGCCTTTGGATCAGCTCCGGCAGGCAGGTTGCCCGTGCCCGTTTTGCCTCTGGACATGGTCATGACCCCCGAAAGTGCGCCGTTGCACCTGATTCAACCCTATCAGAGCGATGACATAGGCGCTCTGGTCATGCAACTTTCGTCGCAGATGCCGAGCCTGTGCAGCACGCGGCGGCCATGCGGGTTCCGGTCTGGCTTGCCGCGCAGCCTTCTGGCACGGTGGTTTGCAACAAAGGGAGAATGAGCATGTCCCGTGACAGCAAGGCGACAGGACAAAAGCCACCGGCGCAGGATGATCCGCAAAGGGCGACGGCACTCGATCTACCGCGCGGGACGCTTTCCGAACCGATGCAGGCCTATTTCGCCAAGTGCGAGGAGAAAATCGGGTTTGTGCCGCATGTTCTGGAGGCCTACGCGCATGACAACGCCAAGCTCGAAGCTTTCGTGGCCTTCTACAATGACCTGATGCTCGGCCCTTCCGGCTTGTCGAAACTCGAGCGCGAGATGATCGCGGTGTGCGTGTCCTCGGCCAACCGCTGCTATTACTGCCTCGCGGCCCATGGCGCAGCTGTGCGGCAGCTTTCCGGCGATGCGCTGCTGGGTGAAATCATGGTGATGAACTGGCGGGCCGCTGACTTGCCGGCGCGGCACAGGGCGATGCTGGACTTCGCCGACCGGCTGACCATCACGCCTCACCTCATCGAGGAGCATGACCGGCAGGCCTTGCGGGAGGCCGGCTTCAGCGAGCGCGACATCTGGGACATTGGTGCGGTGGCGGCCTTCTACAACATGTCCAACCGCCTCGCATCCGCGACCGACATGCGCCCCAATCGCGCCTATCACGCCATGGCGCGCTGACATCTGCTGCGTGACGTCACAAAGAAAGGCCGGCCACATCGTGGCCGGCCAAGGGTGCCTGACGTTTCAGGCCCGACCCGATCCCGCCCTGGGGGGCTGGGGGGCTGACGTGTCCAGAACGAGTCCAGATCGGGCCGTCGAGGCAACACACATCATTATACGCTCCAAGATGTCCGTCGCTGGGCGCGAAGCGGGCCAAAATGCGGCGGCGGTGACGCTTGCGTGATCGAACCTCCGGCGTCGTGCCTGCCCGGCTTGCCAGCGGAGGCGCATGGGATCATCATGACACGGAAGCATCGGCTTTGGTCATGGGTGTCACGTGTCGGAGAAGGCCTGTTGAGCGAGAGCGACCTCACGGAGGCGGACACGTCCGCAGCGGTGATCCCCCTCAGGGTTTCGCAGGCGACGAAGGTGTCGTTTGACCGCAGCGAGTTGCGGCTGATCCTCAACCTGTATGGCCGCAAGGTCGCCGAGGGCGAGTGGCGCGACTATGCCATCGATTTTCTCAAGGACATGGCGGTGTTTTCCGTGTTCCGCCGCACCTCCGAGATGCCGCTCTATCGGATCGTCAAGAACCCGGCCCTGGCGCGCAAGCAAGGTGCCTACAGCGTCACCACCACCGGCGGCGCGATCATCAAGCGCGGCACGGAACTGGCGCGCGTGCTGCAGGTGCTCGACAAGCCGCTCAAGCTGGTGCGCTGAGGTTCAGGCAAACGGGGACGGCGTGCTGTCCCCTGCGCCCAAGGTTTTCTGCATCAGGACCTGGTCCAGCCAGCGGCCATGCTTGAAGCCGACGGATTTGGCAATGCCGATGACAGTGAAGCCGAAGTGCTGGTGCAGCTTCAGCGATGCTGCCGAGCCGCCGTAGCCATCGCCGACAACCGTGACCATCTGGCGAAAGCCAAGTTCGTCACAGCGTTGGAGAAGCGCGCCAAGCAAGGCCTTGCCGACGCCCTGGCCGTGGGCGTCCGGGTGGATGTAGATCGAATCCTCCACTGTTGCCTTGTAAGCGGCCCGCGGCCGGTAAGCCGCCGCGTAGCAATAGCCGATCACTTTGCCGCCGCGCTCTGCCACCAGATACGGGAAACCGGCTGCGATTATGGCATGGCGGCGTCTGGTCATCTCCTCTTCGCCCGGGGGCTCCAGCTCCCACGACGCGGTGCCATGGATCACGGCATGCGCGTAGATGCGGGTGATGGCGGGGATATCGCTGTCGTGTGAGGCGCGGATGATCAGATCAGTCATGTCAGTGTCAGCCAGAGTGCCGGAGCAGCTTAGCAATTCAGATGCCAGCGCCGATCGAAACTCCATCTCTGGCCAAAACAAAACCCCGGCGCTTTCGCACCGGGGTTGATCCATGCCGGACCGGGCGGTCAGGCCATTGCTGTCACTCGCGATTGCCGAACAGGTTCAGCAGCATCTGGAACATGTTGATGAAGTTCAGGTAGAGCGACAGAGCGCCGTTGATCGACAACTTGGCCAGTTCTTCCGCCGTGCCTTCACCATACAGATACATTTCCTTCAGGCGCTGGGTGTCCCAGGCTGTCAGGCCCGCGAAGACCAGCACGCCGATTGCCGAGATGGCGAAGCTGAGCGCGCTCGACTGCATGAACAGGTTCACCAGCGAGGCGATCACGAGGCCGATCAGACCCAAGATCAGAAACGAGCCCATGCCCGACAGCGACTTCTTGGTGGTGTAGCCAGCGAGGCTGAGACCACCAAAGGCTGCGGCCGTCACGAAGAACATCTGGACCACCGAGCCGCCGGTGAAGACCATCAGGATCGACGACAGCGACAGGCCCATCACCGCCGCGAAGGCGTAGAACATGGCGCGGGCGCTCGAAGCCGACATCTTGTCCGCACGGAACGAGAACAGCAGGATGAAAGCCAGAGGTGCCAGCATCACGACCCACTTCAGCGGGCTGACATAAAGCAGTTCGCCGAAGGGCGTGAGCGTGCGGCGGCTGCCACCGGCGAGCATGTTGGTGCCCATCGCGACCAGACCCGACACGGCAAGGCCGGTGATCATGTTGTTGTAAACGCCGAGCATGAATGACCGAAGGCCCTGATCGACCTCGGCGGCGCTACGCTGCTGGGCAATCGGTGTGCCCCAGGCAGAAGCGTTAGGATCGAAATTGCTCATGGAAAGCTCCAACTCCCTTTGGAAATCCGAAATGGACGACCAATTTCCGCGGGATTGTCCATCGCCCCGCAGCGTCGGCATCCGACGTCTGCTGCAATATGGGGAAAACCCCTCATTCTTGCAAGTGGTCCTTGCAAGTGGTCACACCGTCTCATGCTGCCGCTTGCCCGCAAAGCCCGCATGCGGAAGGTCAGGCGTCAAGAATACCACATCGATTCGATGTAGTAATTGGCGTACTGGCAACTACAGAGATCGCAAGTAGCTCGAGGGTTTCTTCGACAGAATCCGCAGCGTGCCAGCCAAACCAAAGCAAACAGCAATGCCGACCGTGGCAAGAGCCAGCAGGAGTGCACTGTATGGCGAAAAGGCAAACTCAATATTCATGGCGCGGGTCGTCACTGCCCAGGCGGCTCCTGCCCCTGCAATAACGCCAAACACTGCTGCAACCATGCCGGTCAACGCGTACTCGAGCCCGTAGGCACCCAGGATGCGTGCCCGCGTCGCCCCCAGCGACTTGAGGATCATGGCGTCATAGAGCCGCGAGCGCTGCCCTGCCGCCAGTGCGCCCGCCAGGACCAGAAGGCTGGCCGCAACGGCGATACCGCTGGCGGCGCGGATGGCCAGCGTCAGCTTCGCGACCAGATCGTTGGCGGCGTCGAGGGCATCCTTGACGCGCACGGCGGTGACAGCCGGGAACGAGCGCCCGAGCGCCCTGAGCAAGGTCGCATCACGGGCAGCCGTTTCGGTGACCGTCGGCGTTGCTGCCTCTGCCGGCGCCGTCAGCGTAGCCAGATGGGTGTGTGGCGCACCGGCGAACGTATTGGGGGAGAACATCATCACGAAATTGATGCCCAGATTGCGCCACTCGACCTTCCGGGTGTTGGCGAGCCTTGCCGTGATGTTGCGGCCGAGCACGTTGACCGTGATCTGATCGCCGACACGGAGGCCAAGGCCGGTGGCGAGCTCGTGGTCGAACGAGACAAGCGCTTCGCCGCGATGGTCCGGAGCCCACCATGTGCCGCTGACAAGCGTGGAATCCTTTGGCAGTTCGGCCCCGTAGGTGATGCCGCGATCGCCTTCGAGCACCCAGCCGAAGCGGTCAGCCGCCTTGATCTGCTCTGCTGGAACGCCATTGAGCGTCACCACGCGGCCGCGCATCATCGGAACGCGCTCAAGCTTCGCACCGGGTGACTGGGCCGCGATGAATGCATCGAATTCGGCGGTGCGCTGGCTTGGAATATCGAGGAAGAAAAAGGTCGGTGCCCGCTCGGGAAGGTTTTGCGTCAGGGCCCGCTTGAGGCTGATGTCGATGAAGGAGAGGGCCGAGAGCAGCGCCACGCCCAGCCCCAGGGACAGCACCAGCGCGGGCGTCAGCGCGCCGGGCCGATGCATATTGGCCACCGCCATGCGCAAGGATGGCAGGCGCGAGCGCGGCATGGCCGCCGCCAGCCGCATGATGCCGATGCCGACGCCGCGCAGCAGCACGAAAGCTGCCGCGATGACACCTATATAGATGGCCGCGATACGCCAGTCATAGGCGAACAGGATGGTGATGCCGACCATCAGTGCCAACGCCATGCCGAACGCGACGAGATAGACCAGTCGCGGCCGGCGGTTCTGGGCGTCGACGACATCGCGGAACAGGGCGGAAACCGGCGTATCGTGGGCCTGGCCGAGCGGGAGCAGCGCGAAGACGAGCGCGGTGACGAGGCCATAGATCGCAGCGATGCCCAGTTCGCTCCACGCGATCGTCGGGGACAGCGGGACGGGAAGGATATCTGCCAACAGCCCGGCGAGCACGAAGGGCAGGCTGGCTCCCGCCAACACACCGATGCCGACACCGATGCAGGCCACGAGCATGACCTCGATCAGGTGGATGGCCACGACCTGGGAACCGGGCGCACCTAGGGCCTTGAAGGTGGCGAAGTCCACGCGCTTCATGTCGACGAAACGTCGCACGGCGTTGGCCACGCCGACCCCGCCGACCAGAAGGGCCGTCAGCCCGACCAGCGTCAGGAACTGGCTGAAGCGGTCGATGTTGCGCGAAAAGCGAGGATCGGCGTTGGAGCGCGTGCGTACTTCCCATCCCGCCTCTGGCAACTGCCGCTTGGCGTCTGCTTCCAGCGCGGCGAGCAGGGGGGCCGATGCTGCTTCGTCGCCAGCAAGGTTGATGCGGTAGGACCAGCGGATCAGGCTGCCTGGCTGGACGAGGCCGCTGGCGCGGAGAGCATCCTCGGAGAGCAGCAGGCGAGGACCGAGGCCGACGCCGGCCGCAACCTTGTCGGGTTCCGAGAGCAACGTGCCGCTGATCCGGACACGGGTCTGCCCGATCATCAGATTGTCGCCGTGCTTGAGGTCGAGCCGGCCGAGGATCAGGGGATCGACCAGTGCTCCGTGGACGCCGTCCTGTGCGGCCAGCATCGTGGCAAGAGGTTGCTGTGGGTCGCTGCGCACCTCGCCGATGGTGGGATAGGCGGCATCCACGGCCTTGATCTCGACCAGAGCCGTGCCCTTGTCGCCGGCATTGGCCATGGCGCGCATGGTTGCCATCACCGAGACTTGGCCGCGCGCCTCCAGCCAGGTCCGTTCCGCAGGGGTTGCCTCGCGCTGCACGAGCGTGAAGGCGGCATCGCCACCGAGGATGCGCTTGCCCTCCCGGCTGAGGCCCTCGCCAACGCCGCGGGCGGCGGAGGTCACTGCTGCGATGGCTGCCACGCCGAGCGCGAGGCAGGCAATGAACACGCCGAAGCCTTTCAGCCCTCCGCGCAGGTCGCGCCAGGCCAGCCTGAGTGCAAGCATGGACAGATCGCGGAAGCCCTGCGTGCGGGCCGTTCTGGGGAGGGAGCCGTGCATGCTCAGGCCATCGCGTTCTGGACGGCGTTGAGGCGCGAGATCTGTCCGGATCGCAGCCGGATCGTGCGGTCGCACCTGGCGGCGAGGCTCGCATCGTGGGTGACCAGAACGAGGGTCGCACCACGCTCGCGCTTCAGGGCGAAAAGCAGATCGACAATCGAGGCGCCTGTGGTCTCGTCAAGGTTTCCGGTCGGCTCATCCGCCACGAGGATGGCCGGATCGGGTGCCAGCGCCCTTGCAATCGCCACACGCTGCTGCTCGCCACCTGAAAGCTGTGCGGGATAGTGGTTCATGCGCTCGGCGAGGCCGACCGATGCCAGTTCACGCTCGGCGCGTTCGAAAGCGTCTTTTCGGCCTGCCAGTTCGAGCGGCAATGCCACGTTCTCGCGCGCTGTCATCGTCGGCACCAGATGGAATGACTGGAAGACGATGCCGATGCGCCGGCCGCGAAAGATCGCCAATGCATCCTCGCCCATGCCCGACAGATCGACGCCCTCGATCAGCACCTGGCCCTTGTCAGCGCGCTCCAGCCCGGCCATGACCATCAGCAGGCTCGACTTGCCCGAGCCGGATGGTCCGACAAGGCCGACCGCTTCACCGGCCTCGATGGCCAGCGAGATTCCCTTCAGGATATGGACGCGCGCGGCGTCGCGCCCCAGACTGAGTTCGACATTTTTCAGTTCAATCAGGGCGGACATGATCGTTCACGCAATCTTTCGAGGAACAGGACCGGCGAACAGGCGTGCCGCAGCGCAAACGTTTGGGATGACCGAAGCGGCAGCGTCCGCGCCCAGTCTAGCAAACGTCACGCCAGCTCGCGCTTCCAGTGCCGGCGGCAGCGGACCTGACAGGGCTGGTTCCGCACGCCGATGGTCTTCAGATGGCGTTCCGATGTGGTTTGCGAAAGGGGCCGCGCGGCTCCGGCTGATGACAATGCTGCTGGCGCTGTTCGCATGCCTTCTGGCAGCGTTTTCCCCCCCTGCCGATGCGGCGGACCGGCCTCTCAGGATCACTGCCTTCGGCGACAGCCTCACGGCAGGCTACGGATTGCCGGCTTCGGCTTCCTTCCCGGCCCAGCTGCAGAAGGCCCTTGAGATGACAGGTCGCAAGATCGTGATCGAGAATGCTGGCGTGTCCGGTGACACCACGCAGGCTGGCCTCGACCGGCTGGACTGGTCGATCGGTGATGGCATCGATGGTGTGATCGTCGCACTGGGAGCCAATGACGCGCTGCGCGGCCTCGATCCGGCCCAGACCCGCAGCGCGCTCGTTCAGATCATCGTGCGGCTGAAGGCGCGCAAGATACCGGTCATGCTGGCGGGCATGCGGGCACCGCCGAACATGGGTGCGGATTTCCAGCAGCGTTTTGACAGCATCTTCCCCGATCTGGCGCGGGAGCACGGGCTGATCCTGTATCCGTTCTTCCTCGACGGGGTTGCGGGCCGGCGAGAACTCAATCAGAACGACGGCATTCATCCCACCGCGGACGGCATCAAGCTGATCGTCGAACGCATCCTGCCCAGTGTCGAGCGCTTCATCGCCAGCCTGGCCCGGCCCGGCTGACGGCTGGTCATCTGGTCACCTCTCATCTCATCTGATTGCCCGGAGCCTTCAATGTCCCATCGCCCGCTTGGCCGCACCGACCTGTCGGTGTCTGATATCTGCCTTGGCACCATGACCTGGGGCCAGCAGAACACCGAAGCAGAGGGCCATTCCCAGATGGACTATGCGCTCGACCAGGGCGTGAACTTCTTCGACACGGCGGAGCTCTACTCGATCCCGCCGAAGGCAGAGACGCAAGGTTCGACGGAACGGATCATCGGCTCGTGGTTCGCTGCGCGCCGCAACCGCGACAAGGTGATTCTCGCCACCAAGACCATCGGCCGTTCGCAGATGACGTGGTTCCGCGATCCGCCGCAGGAAGGCCGGCTCGACAAGGCGCAGATGACCTATGCCCTCGAGAACTCGCTGAAGCGGCTGCGTACCGACTATATCGATCTTTACCAGCTGCATTGGCCCGAGCGTCCAGCCCCCTGGGGTTCGAACCCGACGCGCTTCACCATCGACAGCTTCAAGCCGCTGCCCGACGAGAACAGCATCGAGACCCAGCTCGAGGTGCTTCAGGGCTTCATCAAGGCTGGCAAGGTGCGCCATGTCGGGTTGTCGAATGAGAGCGCCTGGGGAACGATGCGCTTCCTGTTCGCATCGGAGGCGAAGGGCCTGCCCCGCGTCCAGACGGTTCAGAACGCCTACAACCTGCTCAACCGCACCTATGACGTGGCGATGGCCGAGGTCTTCCTGCGCGAGCAGGTGGGTTTGCTGGCCTATTCGCCACTGGCGCAGGGCTTCCTGTCCGGCAAGTATCTGGGCGGTGCCCGGCCTGCGGGGGCCCGGACCACGCTGTTCGATCGTGGCCAGCGTTACCAGACGCCCGGCGCTGAACAGGCCATCGCCGACTATGTGGCGGTGGCGGCACGCCACGGGCTCGATCCGTCCGCGATGGCCGTGGCCTTCGTCACAAGCCGGCCCTTCACGACCTCGAACATCATCGGGGCGACATCGCTGGCGCAGCTCAAGGTCTGCATCGAAGGCTCGCGGGCGGTGACGATGACGCCGGAACTGCTGGCCGATCTCGATGCCGTGCACCAGTTGCGGGGCAATCCCTGCCCCTGACGGCCTGGCGCCGGAGAAAGGGCGGGCGGCAACGAAAAAACCGTCTCGCAAATGTCGCAGGATTGGGGAAGAATCCCGAATCATGCCTCGTCTGTTCACCGGTCTGGAAGTGCCGCCCGACATTGCGCTGCAATTGTCGATGCATCGCGGCGGCCTGTCCGGTGCCCGCTGGATCGAGCCGTCCGACTACCACATCACCTTGCGCTTCCTTGGCGATGTGGATGGCATGACAGCGCGCGATGCCTTTGATTTCCTCGCTGATATCCAGCGTGGGCCGGTCACGGTCACGCTCGACCAGATCGCCAGCTTCGGGGGAGACAAGCCGCACTCGGTGTTTGCGCGGGTCGCCCCCAGTGCCGCCTTGTCGGACCTGCAGGCCGAGCACGAAAGACTGATGCGCCGCATCGGCCTTGCGCCCGAACCGCGCAAGTTCGTGCCGCATGTGACGCTGGGACGGATCAAGGGCGCTTCAGTCATCGCTGTCGCGGACTACCTGTCGAGCAGGGCCATCATCCGCCCGATGAGTTTCACGGCCCGGCGCTTCGTGCTGTATTCCTCGCGAGCCTCGACCGGCGGCGGGCCTTATCTCGTCGAGGCGGCCTATCCCCTTGACGCGCGGTTGCGGCAGGCCATCTGATTTGGTCGGCCTGTTTCCGACGGCCAACCCGCACCCGGAGAATTGACCATGTCGCCCCGCCTCGAAGGCCCGGAACGGGCAGCAGCCCTCTCAACCCTTGCAGGCTGGACCGAGGTGGAAGGCCGCGATGCGATCAGCAAGCGCTTCGTCTTCGCCGATTTCAATGTCGCCTTTGGCTGGATGAGCCGCGTCGCCATGCTGGCCGAGAAGATGGACCATCACCCGGAATGGTCGAATGTCTACAGGACCGTCGACGTGACGCTGTCGACCCATGATGCGGGCGGTCTCAGCGCTCTGGACATCGCCATGGCCCGCGCCATGGATGCGATGGCGGCATAGGGCAACTCTCTGCTCAGAACAGCTCAGGTGGACCAGCCGCAAATGGCAAGTGCGGCCTGCATATGTGCGGGCGGCGGGGCTTCGACCGATATGGGCAGCTTGTTGGGGTGCAGCGGAATGCGGATCGCGCGCGCATGCAGATGCAGGCCGGGGCCGCCGAAACGGGGACCGGAGCCGTAGATCGGATCGCCGATGATCGGCCATCCCGAGGCCTGGCAATGCACCCTGAGTTGATGGGTGCGGCCGGTCAGCGGTGTCAGCTCCAGCCAGGCGAGGGAGCGGTCGGCGGACCGGCCCAGCACGGTCCAGAGCGTTGACGAGGGCAGGCTGTCGGCACTCGGGCTTTCGTCGGCGGCCTTCATCCACCAGCCGCGCTGCGGATCGAGCCGGATCAGAGGCACATCGATGCGGCCGGCATCGGCCTCCGGGTCGCCCTCGACGACCGCCCAGTAAGTCTTGGCGATGGCCCCGGTCTTGAAAAGATCACCCAGCCTTGCCAGCGCCTGCCGATGGCGGCCGAGCACGAGGCATCCTGAGGTGTCGCGATCGAGTCGGTGCGCAAGTTCGGGCGGGCGCGGCAGGCCGAAGCGCAAGGCAGGAAAAAAACTGTCCAGCGGCTGGTCGCTGAGGCCGCTGCGCTTGCTTTGGGCGTTCTGCGGGCCCTTGTGAACCGGCATGCCGGGTGGCTTGTCGATCACCAGCATCATCGCGTCGCGGTGGAGCACACGCGCCAGCATGGCCTCCTCGGTCAGGCTGGCAACCTGAGGCCCTGCGGCACCGGCTTGTGCGATCACGTCTTTCGATGTCATGCCGAACCGGGTAACGAGACTTGGGCGCGGTCGCAAGCCGTCGCGCCGGATCGGATCAAGGCGGAAGCGCAGGACAGATGAGCGACAGCGACAAGAAGCCCGGCTTTCTGGCACGCCTGTTCGGCAGGGGTGGCAAGGCCGAGCCAGAGCACGAGCCGGCAAGAGCCCCCGTTGCCCAGACTGAGGCTGATGCGCCCGTTGTCGTGGACGTCGATGTCGCCGGCTCCGGCGTCCCGGCTCCCGACATCACGGGCGATGTCGCTGCCACAGCTGCCGCGACGGCCTCAGAAGCCGCCGCTTCCGAAGATGGTGTTACCGAAAGCCCCGCAGACACTCCCGTCAGCTCCAGCGTCGCGGTGCCTGAACAGGATCTGCCCGTGCCGGCCCCGCGCCGAAGCTGGTGGACGCGGCTGAGCGCGGGACTTTCAAGGACATCGTCGGCGCTGACGACGGGGATCACCGACCTGTTCACCAAGCGCAAGCTCGATGCGGGCACGCTTGACGATCTCGAAGACATCCTGATCCAGGCCGATCTGGGCGTGGACACGGCAGCCCGGGTGGCCAAGGTGGTCGGCTCGAGCCGCTACGAGAAGGGCATTTCCGGCGACGAGGTCCGCGCCATCCTTGCCGGCGAGGTTGGGGATATTCTCAGGCCGGTGGCATCCCCGCTGGTGATCGATGCGGCCATGAAGCCGTTCGTGATCCTGATGGTGGGCGTCAACGGTTCGGGCAAGACCACGACCATCGGCAAGCTTTCGGCCAAGTTCCGGGCAGAGGGGCGCTCGGTGATGCTGGCAGCGGGCGACACGTTCCGGGCGGCAGCCATCGAGCAGCTCAAGGTCTGGGGCGAGCGAACACGGGCCACTGTGATCGCGCGCGAACAGGGCGCCGATGCTGCCGGTCTTGCGTTCGATGCGCTGGAGCAGGCAAGGGCCGCCGGCACTGACGTGCTGCTGATCGACACCGCCGGTCGCCTCCAGAACCGCACGGAGTTGATGGAGGAACTCGCCAAAGTGGTGCGGGTGATCCGCAAGGTGGATGCCGGTGCGCCGCATGCGGTGCTGCTGGTGCTCGATGCCACCGTCGGCCAGAACGCGATCGCGCAGGTTGAGGTCTTCCGCCAGATGGCAGGCGTGACCGGGCTGGTGATGACCAAGCTCGACGGCACGGCGCGCGGCGGCATTCTGGTATCGCTGGCATCGAAGTTCGCCCTGCCGGTGCATTTCATCGGGGTTGGCGAAGGCGTCGACGATCTTGAACCCTTCGATGCCGCCGATTTCGCGCGAGCGATCGCAGGTCTGGAGCGGGCAGCATGAGCGAACAGGTCAAGCCGGCGGCAGAACAGGTCAACCCGCTGCTCAAGCTCGGCCTCGAATTCGGGCCGCTGGCGATCTTCTTCTTTGCCAATTCCTATGGTGACCGCTGGTTCGGCGTGGCAACCGACCAGCGTATCTTCGTGGCGACCGGCGTCTTCATGGTCGCTTCACTGATTTCGCTGGCCCTGTCGAAGATCCTGCTCAACCACCTGCCGCGCATGGCCGTGATCAACGCGGTGGTGGTGACCGTGTTTGGCGGGCTGACGCTGGCACTGAACGACGAGTTGTTCATCAAGCTAAAGCCGACGATCGTCAATTCGCTGTTCGGCTGCGTGCTGCTGGGCGGCCTTGCCATGGGCCGGCCGCTGCTGCCTTACGTGCTCGACAGCGTGATGAGCCTGACGGACGAGGGCTGGAAGAAGCTGACCTTCCGCTGGGGGCTGTTCTTCTTCGTGCTGGCCGCGATCAACGAGATCGTCTGGCGCAATTTCTCGACCGACTTTTGGGTCGGGTTCAAGGTCTGGGGCATCATGCCGATCACCATCGCCTTTGCGCTGTCACAGACGCCGCTGATCCTGAAATACGAGGTCAAGGACGAGAAGGCCGGACCGAAGGACTAGCGTGCCGCGGCCACGGCTTCCGCCAGCAAGGCGCGGGCGCTGTCTTCGGTGAGCTGGCCGATGTGCTTTTTCAGGATCGTGCCGTCCTTGCCGACAAGGAAGGTCTCCGGCACGCCGTAGACACCCCATTCGATTGACGATCGACCGGTCCGGTCCGTGCCGACGGCCGCATAAGGGTTGCCCAGCGCGCCGAGAAACCGCCGGGCATTCTCGGGCTCGTCCTTGTAGTTGAGACCCAAGACCTGCACCCTGCCTGTCCGCACCGCCTCATGCGTGGCCATCTCCACGAGAAACGGATGTTCGACGCGGCATGGCGCGCACCACGATGCGAAGACATTGAGGATGGTGACGCGGCCGTCGCGCAGGTCGGCGGGCGCGATGCCGGGGACGGGCCGGCCGTCGCGCAGCAATCCTTCCAGCGAGGGAAGAGTCAGAGACGGGGATGGCTTGCCGATCAGGGCCGACGGCACCCGGGAGGCATCTCCGGCAAACAGGCGGAACAGGAACAGCAGCGCCAGCAGCGCAAAAAAGGCCAACGGTGCCAGATGGAGCCAGTTGCGCCGTGGCGCGGTCGTCAGGTCAGCTTCACTCATGGGCCGTCCGCTCCGTGCTGACGGTGGTCGAGCCGGGCAAGTTCGCGCTTTCGCGCGCGGTTGTCGGCAATGATCCAGATGGTCAGGGCCGCAATCACGGCAAAGGTCGCCAGATAAGAGCCAATGATGAAAAAGGCGTGGGGTCCGAGTGCTGTCATTCGGCTGGCCCCCGCGCCATCATGCCGGCCTGTGCGCCGGGCTGTTCGGCCCTGTCGGCGGCCAGAATGGTCAGGGTCCGGATGCGCCGGCGCATGATTTCGGTGCGCATCGCCACAAGATGCAGCGCCACGGCGAACAGCGAGAAGGCGACGGCGCAAACCAGTAGCGGCCAGAGCATCGTGGGGTGGATGGATGGCCCATCCATGCGGAACACGGAAGCAGGCTGGTGCAGCGTGTTCCACCAGTCGACCGAGAACTTGATGATCGGGATGTTGATGAAGCCCACCAGCGTCAGGATCGAGACGGCACGGCCGGCCTGGGTCGGCTCGTCGATGGTGCGCCACAGGGCCATGATGGCCAGATAGATCAGCAGCAGCACCAGCATCGAGGTCAGCCTGGCATCCCAGACCCAGTAGGTGCCCCACATCGGTCGGCCCCAGAGCGCGCCGGTCAGCAGGCAGATCAGCGCAAAAGAGGCTCCGATCGGGGCCGCAGCCTTCTGCGCCACCTCAGCCAACGGATGCCGCCAGACCAGCGCGCCGATCGCCGAGACGGTCATCAGCGAGTAGAAGAACATGGCCAGCCAGGCCGCCGGGACATGGATGTACATGATCCGGATGGTTTCGCCCTGCTGGTAATCGGCAGGCGCGCTGAAGAACGCCCCGTAGAACCCGACAATGAACAGGATGCCGCTGAGTCCGGCAATCCAGGGCAGGAGGCCGCCCGAAAGCGCCATGAAGCGCGTCGGATTGGCGAGCTGGTTGATGAATGTCATGTCGACCGTGTGTGTTTCCCCGCAGCAGATTTACTTGCCGCGCGGCCGTGGCGCAATCCGTGCGCGCATTTGCTGCAGCGGGCCGGCCGTCAGGCTGAAAACCGGTTCAATCCGATTGCCGCAGGCCGGCTGCCGCGCCGATCACGCCAATGACAGCGAAGATCAGCGTCAGCGCACACAGAATTGCGAACGGCGTGGCGAAGGGGACGGTGCCGCCTGTCGCGGCATTGCAGGTGGCGACGCCGAAGATCAGCACCGGAATCATCAGCGGCAAAGCCATGATGGCGATCAGCACGCCGCCACGGCGGATGCCGGCCGTCAAGGCCGCTCCGACAGCCCCGATGAAGGTCAGGGCAGGCGTTCCGACCAGCAGACTGGCGGACGCGGCGGCCATGCCGGCGGGCTCCATTGCCAGAAGAAGGCCGAACAAGGGGGCTGCGAGTGCCAATGGCAGGCCCGTGGTCAGCCAGTGCGCGAGGCACTTGGCCAGCACCACGCCCTCCAGCGGCAGCGGCGAGGCCTTGATCAGATCGAGGGTGCCATCTTCGGCATCCGCCTGAAACAGGCGGTCCAGCCCGATCAGCGTGGCCAGCACGGCCCCGATCCAGAGGATGGCTGGCGCAATGCGGGCGAGCAGGTTGAGATCGGGCCCGATGGCGAACGGTGTCAGCGTCACGATCATCAGGAAGAAGACCAGCGCGAAGGACGCCCCGCCGCCGATGCGCAGGGCCAGCGCCAGATCGCGTTTCACCAGGGCGAGGAAGGCGTTCACGGCCTGCCTCGCGCGGCGTTGTGGGCGCCCAGGTCGAGCATGGTGAGCCCCGGCCAGTCGAGCGGGTCGTGGGTTGCGGCAATGGCCAGCCCGCCGCGCGCCCGGTGCATTGCCACCGCAGCGGCCAGCTTCTTCCGCGCGCCTGCGTCGAGCGCGTTGGTCGGCTCGTCCAGCAGCCAGACCGGGCAGCGCAGCGGCGACGCCAGCAGCAGCCGGGCCAGCGAGACACGCCGGCGCTGGCCTGATGAGAGATAGGCACAAGGCACGTTGGCCAGCGGCATCAGATCGAAGGCTTCCAGCGCTGCATCGAGGGTGTCCTCGTCACCGCCGAAGACGATGGCCTGCCAGCCGGCGAGCAGTTCGCGAACACTGAGCGCGCCTTTCAGCGGATCACGGCTGCCGACCAGAACCGAGCGATGGCCGAGATCGAGGTCTGCTTCCGCTGGATCAAGCACCACAGTGCCGCCTTCAGGGCGCAGGAGCCCCGCGAGGATGCGCAGCAGGCTGGTCTTGCCCACACCGTTGGGTCCGGTCAGCGCCAGCGCCTGTCCGGCCCCGACACGGAAGGACAGGCCGGCGAACAGCGTGCGTTCATTGCGTCGGCAGGACAGATCGACCGTGATCAATTGCCAGGGAGCGGGAGGGGCGGCATTCATGTGCCGGCATCTGAGGCAAGGAGGGCCGGCCGCGTCAAGGCTCTTCATGCCGCGGCGCGGCGCATCGGGGCAGTTTACGTCTTTCGATGCGGTAGCCTTTTGGCCGGAATTCTTCTATGCACTGGTTCGGCTGTGCCGCGCGCTTGATCCGGCGCGGGCGCCCGGGCACCCCCGGGGCGGCGCGCAACATCTGTTGCTCTGGGCGTGTGGTCCGCGAGGACCGCGCGTGGAGGCCTTCAGCATCGGTGCGGCACCGGCCGGACCGCCCTGTGACCTGTTTGCCCAAAGGATGCTATCCCATGGCTTCTCTCGACTCCTTCAAGTGCGCCAAGACCCTCAAGGTCGGTGACAAGCGCTACGTCATCTATTCGCTGGCTGAGGCCGAAAAGAACGGTCTCGACGGCATTTCGGCGCTTCCCTATTCGATGAAGGTGATGCTGGAAAACCTGCTGCGCTTCGAGGATGGCCGCACGGTCACCAAGGCGGACATTCTCGCCATGCGTGACTGGCTCACCCACAAGGGCAAGGTCGACAAGGAAATCGGTTTCCGCCCGGCCCGCGTGCTGATGCAGGATTTCACCGGGGTTCCAGCGGTCGTCGATCTGGCGGCGATGCGCGACGGCATGACCACGCTGGGCGGCGATCCTTCGAAGATCAACCCGCTGGTGCCGGTCGATCTGGTGATCGACCATTCGGTCGTGGTGGATTTCTTCGGCACGCCGCAGGCGCTGGGCCAGAACGTCAAGCGCGAATATGAGCAGAATGGCGAGCGCTACAACTTCCTGAAGTGGGGCCAGGGCGCCTTCGACAACTTCCGTGTCGTGCCGCCCGGCACCGGCATCTGCCATCAGGTCAACGTCGAGTACCTCGCGCAGACAGTCTGGACCCGCAAGGAAAAGCGCAAGAACGCCAAGGGCAAGATGGAGACCGTCGAGGTCGCCTATCCAGACACGCTGGTCGGCACCGATTCGCACACCACCATGGTCAATGGCCTTGGCGTGCTGGGCTGGGGCGTGGGCGGGATCGAGGCAGAGGCCGCCATGCTCGGCCAGCCGCAGTCGATGCTGCTGCCCGAAGTGATTGGCTTCAAGCTGGTCGGCAAGCTGAAAGAGGGCATCACCGCCACCGATCTGGTGCTCACCGTCACGCAGATGCTGCGCAAGAAGGGCGTCGTCGGCAAGTTCGTCGAGTTCTTCGGACCCGGCCTCGACAACCTGACCCTGGCCGACCGGTCGACCATCGCCAACATGGGCCCGGAATATGGCGCAACCTGCGGCTTCTTCCCGGTCGACAAGGAAACCCTCGCCTATCTCGAATTGACGGGTCGCAAGGGCGACCGCGTCGAACTGGTCGAGACGTATTGCCGGCACCAGGGACTGTTCCGCACCAAGGCGTCGCCCGACCCGGTGTTCACCGACACGCTGGAACTGGAGCTTGGCAGCGTCGTGCCATCGCTGGCAGGCCCCAAGCGGCCTGAAGGCCGTGTCTCGCTGACCGATGCCAAGGCCGGCTTCGTGGCCGCCATGGACACCGAGTACAAGAAGGCTGGCGAGATCACCAAGCGCGTCAAGGTCGAGGGCCGCAACTTCGACATCGGCCATGGCGACGTGGTGATTGCCGCGATCACCTCATGCACCAACACCTCCAACCCCGCCGTGCTGATGGCCGCCGGCCTTCTGGCCCAGAAGGCCAATGCCAAGGGCCTCAAGGTCAAGCCATGGGTCAAGACCTCGCTGGCACCCGGTTCGCAGGTTGTGGCCGAGTATCTTGCCGTGTCCGGCCTCCAGGCCGAACTCGACAAGCTCGGCTTCTATCTGGTGGGTTTCGGCTGCACGACCTGCATCGGCAACTCGGGGCCGCTGCCGGCGGACATCTCGAAGGCCATCAATGACAACGGCATCGTGGCCTCCGCCGTCCTGTCGGGAAACCGCAACTTCGAGGGCCGCGTCTCGCCCGACGTGCAGGCCAACTATCTCGCCTCGCCGCCGCTGGTCGTGGCCTATGCGCTGGCCGGCTCGACCCAGATCGACCTGTCGAAGGAGCCGCTGGGCCTGGGCTCGGACGGCAAGCCCGTGTTCCTGAAGGACATCTGGCCGACCAACAAGGAAATCCAGTCCTTCATCGCCAAGAACGTCACCAAGAAGATGTTCAAGTCGAAATATGCCGACGTGTTCAAGGGCGATGCCAACTGGCAGGCCGTCGAGGTGGCCGGCGGACAGACCTACAAGTGGAACATGAGCTCCACCTATGTGCAGAACCCACCCTACTTCGAGGGCATCACCAAAACGCCAAAGCCGGTGACCGACATTGCCGGCGCCCGCATCCTGGCCCTGCTCGGTGACAAGATCACCACCGACCACATCTCGCCGGCCGGCTCGATCAAGGTCAATTCGCCAGCGGGCCGATATCTGCAGGAGCGTCAGGTCGCGGTGCCGGACTTCAACCAGTACGGCACGCGGCGCGGCAACCACGAGATCATGATGCGCGGCACCTTCGCCAACATCCGCATCAAGAACTTCTCGGTGAAGGAAGCGGACGGCTCGACCAAGGAAGGTGGCAACGCCATCCACTATCCGTCAGGCGACCGGATGTTCATCTTCGATGCCGCGATGCGCTATCAGGCGGAGAATGTACCGCTGGTGATCTTCGCCGGCGTCGAATACGGCAACGGCTCGTCGCGTGACTGGGCCGCAAAGGGCACCAAGCTGCTCGGTGTCCGCGCCGTGATCGCCCAGTCCTACGAACGCATCCACCGCTCGAACCTGGTCGGCATGGGCGTCGTGCCGTTCGTCTTCGCCGAAGAGGGCATGAGCTGGCAGAAGCTGGGCCTGAAGGGCGATGAACTGGTGGCGATCGCCGGCCTCGCCGACGTCAAGCCCAAGCAGAAGATGGAGGTCTCGATCACCGCTGCCGACGGCAAGGTGACGAAGGTTCCGGTGATCTGCCGCATCGATACGCTCGACGAGATCGACTACGTCAGGCACGGCGGCATCCTGCACTACGTGCTGAGGCAACTGGCGGCCTGAGGCCTCTCAGGCATCGGGATGATGGCACCGTCGGCCTGCGCACGGCAGACACGGTGCCATCAGCTGACGCCTCTTCCGGGCTGGCAACCCTTGTTCGGGCCGGTGGCAACCGGGCCGAGCAAGGGCTGCCACAACTCCCCCTCTTCCCCCACACCCCCTTCGTCGTGTAGGGAGTCAGCCAACTTATCACCGGAGCTTGACCGAGGTGTGCGCCTGATGTGCACCGATCGGGTTGTTCCGAACCACTGAAAGACGGGAGAACCCGCCCCATGTCATCCACTTTCGAGACGGTTGCCGGCATCATATCCGAAACCTGCGACATCCCGCGCGAAAAGATCACGCCGGCGAGCCACGCCATCGACGATCTCGGAATCGATTCGCTCGCCTTTCTCGACATCGCCTTCGCGGTCGACAAGGCTTTCGGGATCAAGCTGCCGCTGGAGCAGTGGACCCAGGAAGTGAACGAGGGCAAGGCACCGGCCGAGCAGTATTTCGTTCTGGAGAACCTCTGTGCCCGCATCGACGGGCTGGTGGCGGCAAAGACTGCCTGAGGGCCATTGCGCCCGCCCCTCTTTCTTCCTGGCTGCTCCGGGTGTCAGGAGTGCGGCACGTGACAACCGACATGGTTCCGGGCTAAACGATCCGGCCTTTCTGCCGCAACGCTGCGCGCAGGGGCGTCCAGCCTGTTTCCCGGTCCCGGCCGATCTGCGAGCCATCCAGTCCATGCGCCTTGAATATTTCGAGATGATCGACATGGTCACGCTGTTCGACGCGGCGCAGCAGCGCATCGTCTGCCGCGCGACGGTGCCGGATGCGAGCCCGGTCTTCGAGGGCCATTTCCCGGGCCATCCGCTGGTGCCGGGCGTTCTTCTCACCGAGACGATGGCTCAGGCGTCGGGTTACCTCGTGCTTGGCCTCAACCGGCTGAGCCAGATGCCCTTCCTGATGGCGGTTGACAAGGCGCGGTTCCGCACCTTCGTCGAGCCTGGTGCGGTGCTGGTCATCGAGGCTGCGCTCACCGTCGAAGGCTCCGGCTATGCAGCCACCAAGGCCAGCATCACCGCCGATGGAAAGCCGGTCTGCGATGCCGAACTCAGGTTCAGGCTGATGCCATTTCCCGCTGAACTGGGCGCGTTGATGCGGCAACGCACCGCCGCCATCGGCCTCGTGCCCGAGGCAGTGACATCATGACCGAAGCCGTGGTCATCACAGGGATCGGTCTGCTGTCGAGCCTTGGCGAGGGCATTGCGCCCCATGTCGAGGCAGCCCGCGGCGCCCGCAAGGCCGTGATCGATCGCGAAAGCTTTGCGCCCTACCCGGTGCATCCGCTCGGCACGGTCGAGCTTGACCGGCAAATCCCGAAGAAATCCGATCAGCGCCAGATGGAACCCTGGCAGCGTATCGGTGTCTATGCGGCCGGGCTTGCGCTCGACAGTGCCGGCATCAAGGGCGACGCCGAAGCCAAGGACAGGCTGCATGTCATCGTTGCCGCAGGAGGAGGCGAGCGCGATCATGCCGTCGATGGCCAGATTCTTACAGGCCTGAAGACGGCGGCCAATCCGGGCGTGTTCCTCAACGAGCGGCTGCTGAGCGATCTCAGGCCGACGCTGTTCCTCGCACAATTGTCCAACCTGCTGGCCGGCAATATCTCGATCGTTCATGGAGTCACGGGTCCTTCGCGCACGTTCATGGGCGAAGAGCAGGCCGGCATCGACGCCGTCCGGGTCGCCCATGCGCGGATTGCGGCGGGTCAGGCCGAGATGATCCTGGTCGGCGGATCCTACAATGCCGAGCGCCGCGACATGCTGCTGCTGTTCGAGCTGGGCGGTGCCCTGTTGAAGGGTGCCCCGATCCCGACCTTCAGCCGCAAGCCGGGCCAAGACGGCATGGTCACGGGCAGCGTCGGAGCCTTTCTGGTGCTGGAATCGGCCAAAAGTGCCACGGCGCGCGGCGCGAGGGTGCTGGCCCGGCTCGATGCTGTCAGTGCCGACAGGGTCCGGCGCGACGATGGCGCGATCACACGCTCGCTGGTGAAGCTGTTCTTAGGCCACCATGTGGAGCCTGCCGGCCTTCTGGTGTCGGCTGCGCCCGGACTGGCCGGACCCGCTGCCGAGGAAAGCGCAGCGCTCGCGGCGGTCGCCGCCGGGCGTACCCCGGTTGCTGTCGGCGATCTGGTCGGGCATGCCATCGAGGCAGCGTTTCCGGTGGCGGTGGCGCTTGCTGCCGCGTTGCTCTCGGAGGGCGAGGCGGCTTCGGCGCTGGTGACCGGTGTCGGTCATCATCGCGGCGAAGGTGTTGCCAGCCTGAGCGCGGCGTGAGGGAGGGAGCGCGATGATGACAGACGTTCGCGATGCCCATGGCAGGCCTCTGGTGGCCGTCACCGGGATTGGCCTTGTCACCTCGCTCGGGCGGGGAAAGGCTGACAACTGGGCCCGCCTGACCGCAGGCCAGTCCGGCATCCACAGGATCACACGGTTCCCGGTCGAGGGCCTCAGGACCAGCATTGCCGGAACAGTCGACGACCTGTTCAGCCAGCCGTTCGCGGCGCCGGAACTGTCCGAGAAACTGGCGATGCTGGCTGCCGATGAAGCGGTTGGCCAGGCCGGCCTCGGCAGCAGGGGCAATTTTCCCGGCCAGTTGTTCATGGCTGTGCCGCCGGTCGAGCTGGAATGGCCGCAGAAGCAGGTCCTTGCCGGCGACGGTGCTGAGGCCGTCAGCTACGACACGCTGCTTGCGGCAGCGGCGGCGCACACCCACCGTGCCTATCACGAGATGTTCCTGTTCGGCACGGTCGCGGACCGCATCGCCGACCATTTCGGCACCAGGGGCTCGCCGATCTCGCTGTCGACAGCCTGCTCGTCGGGTGCGACCGCGATCCAGATGGGGGTCGAGGCGATCCGGCGCGGGGAGACCGATGCTGCGCTGTGCATTGGCACGGATGGGTCAGTGCATGCCGAAGCGCTGATCCGGTTCTCGCTGCTGTCGGCGCTGTCGACCCACAATGATCCGCCGGAGGAAGCCTCCAAGCCGTTCTCGAAGAACCGCGACGGCTTCGTGATGGGCGAGGGCGGTGCCGCGCTGGTGCTGGAAAGCTATGCCAGCGCACGGGCGCGCGGTGCCGAGATCCTCGGATTCGTGCTGGGTTGCGGCGAGAAGGGCGATGGCTTCCACCGCACGCGCTCATCGCCGGACGGCCGGCCTGCCATCGTGGCGATGCAGGATGCGCTGGCTGATGCCGGCCTCGAGCCTGACCATATCGACTATGTCAACGCGCACGGGACCTCGACGCCGGAGAACGACAAGATGGAAGCGATGAGCTGCACGGCGGTGTTTGGCCCGCGCATGACGTCGCTGCCGATTTCGTCGAACAAGTCCATGGTCGGACATACGCTGACGGCGGCGGGTGCGGTCGAAGCCGTGTTTTCCCTGCTGACAATCGCCAAGGGCCGCATTCCGCCGACAATCAACTACCGCGAGCCTGATCCGAATATCCCGCTCGATGTCGTGCCGAATGTGGCGCGCGATGCCCTGGTGCGCCGGGTGATCTCCAACTCCTTCGGCTTTGGCGGGCAGAACACCTGCCTTGTCTTTGGCGACGCACCGGTCTGATTGCCATGAGCCGGGTTCTGGTCACAGGCGGGGCAAAGGGCATCGGCGCGGGCGTTGTCCGCGCGCTGGTGCTGGCCGGCCATGATGTGGTGTTCACCTACCGCTCGTCGGGGCCACAGGCTGCCGAACTGGCGACAGAGCTGGCAGCCGTGCGGGCCGGTGCCGAGGTCAGAGCGGTTGCGCTCGATCTGTCCGACAAGGCCGCCATTGCGGCATTCTGCCAGACTGCGGAGGCTCTCGGCGAGATCGCAGGCCTCGTCCACAATGCCGGGCAGTCGTATGATGCATTGTCGATGATGCTGGCGCAGGACAAGGCCGAAGCGGCCATGCAGGTGAATGTCTGGTCCTTCACCCAGATCGTCAATGCGCTGGTGCGGCCGATGATCGCGCGCAGGAATGGCCGCGTGATTGCCATCGGCTCGGTCACCGCCACGCGCGCCAACCAGGGCAATGCCGCCTATGCTGCGTCCAAGGCCGCGCTCGAGGCCTACATGCGCACCTTGTCGCTGGAAACAGCCCGGCGCGGGGTCACCGCCAACACGATCGCGCCCGGCTTTGTCGATACTGACATGATGGGCCCCTATGCCACCTATCGCGAGAAGATGGAAAAGCAGATTCCGGCCGGCCGTTTTGCCACGCCGGACGATATCGGTGCCCTGGTGGCTTTCCTGATGAGCCCGCAGGCGGCATACATCACCGGCGCGACCATCCCGATCGATGGCGGCCTGATGGCTTCGATGGGCCTGCAGCGCTGAAAGCGCTGATTGCCTTCATCGTGCAAGAATCCCCGAAGGACTGGACCCCATGCGCGCATTGATGCTTCACGGTGACCGCGATCTCAGGCTTGAGGAGATCGCTCCGCCGCCGCCACCTTCGCCCGGCGAGGTGCAGGTGCGCATCAGGGCGCTCGGCCTCAACTACCTCGATGTCTGGGGCTTCCGCGGCATGGCCTTCGCCAAGCGCAAGATGCCGCAGGCCGCCGGCGTTGAGGCTGCCGGCGAGGTCGTGGCGCTGGGCGAGGGCGTCAGCCGCTTCCGCATCGGCCAGAAGGTGACGATGTATGGAGCCGACACCTGCGGCACCTGCAAGGCCTGCCGCGAGGGGCGCGACAACCTGTGCGAGAATGTCGCCGGCATCATGGGCTTCCATATCGACGGCTTTGGCCGCGAGTTGATCAACCGGGTCGAACGTCTGGTCGTGCCGGTTCCGGATTCGGTCTGCTTCGAGCATGCAGCCTGCGCGCCCATCGGGTTTGGCACCGTGCAGCACATGCTGTTCGACAATGCCAAACTGGAGCCGGGCGAGAGCATCCTGGTCCATGCCGCCGGCTCGGGCATCGGCACTGCCGCGATCAAGATGGCCAAGGCGATCGGCTGCACGGTCTACACGACCGTCGGCGATGATGCGAAAGCTGCCCGTGCGCTGGAACTCGGGGCCGATCACGTCATCAACTACAAGACCGAGCGTTTCGAGGGCGAGGTACGCCGCCTGACCCGCCGCAAAGGGGTCGATGTCGTGTTCGAACATGTCGGGGCGGACACCTGGAACGGCTCGCTGCTCTGCCTCAAGCGCGGTGGCCGGCTGGTCACCTGCGGCGCGACCTCCGGCGCCACCACGACGATGAACCTGATGCAGCTGTTCCAGCAGCAATACCGCATCTTCGGTTCGTTCGGCTGTTCCATGAAGAACATCGCCGATTCCCTCGACAAGATGGCGGCAGGCCTGACGCCCGTGATCGATTCGGTGTTTGACCTGGCTGATTTCGGGAAGGGTCTGGCCCGGCTCGAAGGGCGGCAGGTGTTCGGCAAGGTCATCATCAGGCTGTGAGCGCCGCATCCGGGAAGCCGGTGGCGCGCGGCATCGGGCAGGGGCCAGGTCCCCAAAACAGTTGACCTTGGCCGCGCCCGCCCTCATGTGCGCGGGTGGGCGCAAGCCTCGCCGGATTTTTTCAGGGCTGTCGTTTCCAGGGCTGTCATCCCGTGCTTGCTCGCTTTCGAAGGACCGCCTCACAGGTGGCCGCATTCCTGATGGTTTGGACGGTGCGGGCCGTGTTCGCGCTGTCGCGCGCGCTTGGGCCGGCACGGGCCAGTGCGACAGGCGGCTGGCTGTTGCGCAAGCTCGGACCGCTGACGCCTCAACAGCGGATCGCGCGCGACAACCTCAGGGCTGCCTTTCCCGACAAGAGCGATGCCGAACGGGCCGCCATCCTTGACGAGGCCTGGGACAGCCTTGGGCGCACTGCGGGCGAATATGCCCATCTGGCGACGCTGTTCGATTATGATGCCGACAACCCGGATCCCGGCGGGCGTGTCGAGGTGTCCGGAACCGAGTATTTCGAAGCCCTGCGTGACGATGGCAAGCCGGGCATCATCTTTTCGGCCCATCTGGCCAACTGGGAACTGCCGGCGATCTGCGCCCAGCGATACGGGCTGGAGGCCACGGCGGTGTTTCGGCCACCGAATGACCCTGCCATCGCTGCGGTGATCCACGAAATCCGCTCCGGAACCATGGGAGGTCTGGCGGCATCGATGCGCGGCTCGGCCTTCTCCATGCACGGCGTGCTGGAGAATGGCGGTCATCTCGGCATGCTGATAGACCAGCATTTCACCCGCGGCGTGGTCATCGACTTTCTCGGCCGGCAGGCCATGGCGAACCCGGTGATGGCGAAGTTCGCGCGCCGCTTCGAATGCCCGGTGCATGGTGTTCGCGTGATCCGCCTGCCCGGCCACCGGTTCCGACTGGAACTGACGCCGGCGCTTGATTTGCCGCGTGATGCCGCAGGCGACATCGACGTCGAGGGGGCGGTTCGGGCGATGAATGCGGTCGTCGAGGGCTGGGTGCGCGAGCACCCCGGCCAGTGGCTCTGGATGCACCGGCGCTGGCGGCCCAAGATGGTGGCGCTCGCACTCGCTGCGCAGACGGCTGCGCCATCAGGTCCCGTCGACCCGGAAGCCGAGGGTGACCGTCCGACGTCCAGTTCAACGCAACGTGACTTCCCGGTTCCGGGAAAATCGGTTTGAGTGCGGCATGCAATCCGGGCCGAACATGTTGCGTCGAACCATTCTGGCAAGTCTTCTGGCAAGTCTTCTGGCAAGCCTTGCCGTCACGCTCTTGAGCCTGGGCAGCTTTGGCGTTGTGGCTCAAACCGTTCCGTCTCAGGATGCTGGCACCCAGGGCGCAAAGCCCCTTGCCGTGCTGGAGCTGTTCACCAGCCAGGGCTGCTCGTCCTGCCCGGCTGCCGACGCACTGTTCGTCGAGATGGCGCGCGATCCCAACCTGCTCGTGCTGACCCTGCCTGTCGATTATTGGGATTATCTCGGCTGGAAGGACACACTCGCCCATGCCGCGTTCAGCCAGCGGCAGCGGGCCTATGCCAAACGCCGTGGCGATGGCCAGATCTACACGCCTCAGGCCGTGATCGACGGCATCGCCCATGCCGTCGGCTCTGATCGCCGTGCGTTGGACCAGATCGTCGCGACGCATCAGGCGAACAGCTTTCCGCTGGATGTGAGCGTGTCCGAAGCCGCCGGCCAGATCCGGATTTCGCTCAGTGGCAAGGCGAGGCCGGGCTCGATCTGGGTTCTGCCCGTGGCCCGTGCGCGTGCCGTCGCGATCCAGCGGGGCGAGAACCGGGGTCGCGAGGTCGCCTATGCCAATGTGGTGCGCGGCCTGATGCGCGTGGGCGACTGGCGCGGCGAGCCGATGACGCTTGAACTGCCGAAGACACTGGTCTCCCAGGCCGATGCAGATACCTATGCCGTGCTGGTTCATAGCGAGGATGGCAGGATTGGCCGCATCATCGGGGCTGCCAAGGCTCCGCGCTTCTGAGCGCAAGGCGTGGCTTTCAGGCCCGATGGCAATTGCGCTCCCGACGACTTGGGTTCACTCTTGTGGCGTCATCGAGGGTTGGGGGAGGGATAGCTTCATGTCCGGACGTGTCTTCGCAGCCCGTCACAGGTGGGTGATCGGGCTTGTTCTTGCCGGTCTCGCCGCAGGGTCAGCCGCGCCAGCATTGGCGCAGTCGCCAGCCGCATCGGAAGGGGCAACGGGCCGCGTCGAGCGGTCACTCGGATATGCGACGAAGCACATGGTGGCGGCGGCCAACCCGCTGGCCGCCGATGCCGGCCGGGAGATCCTCAGGGCAGGCGGCAGCGCTGTTGATGCCGCGATCGCGGTGCAGCTCGTGCTCAATCTGGTCGAGCCTCAAAGCTCGGGCATCGGCGGTGGGGCGTTCATGGTTCATTGGGACCAGGCCCGGGGCAAGACAACCACGCTGGACGGGCGCGAGATCGCGCCTTCGGCCGCAAAGCCCGAGCGTTTCCTGTTGCCCGATGGCCGGCCCCAGCCCTTCATGGCCGCTGTGATCGGGGGTCGGTCGGTTGGCGTGCCCGGCACGGTCAGGCTGCTTGAGGATGCGCACAAGCGCTGGGGCAAGCTGCCCTGGGCTGCCGTGTTCGCGCCGGCGATCAAGCTGGCCGAGGAAGGCTTCAGCATTTCTCCTCGCCTCAACGGTCTGCTGTCGCGCGAGCAAGCCCTGCGCAGCGATCCTGTGGCGCGGGCCTACTTCTATGATGCCGAAGTGAAGCCGAAGGCCGTCGGCGAGACGTTGCGAAACCCCGCTTTCGCAGCCACCTTGCGCGCCATCGCGGCCGGCGGGGCCGCTGCCTTTTATGCAGGGCCGATCGCCCAGGATGTCGTGGCCACCGTCACCGGCCACCCGACCAGTCCGGGCGACATGACACTGGCCGATCTGGCGGCCTACCGCACGGTCGAACGCGAACCGGTCTGTGGGGGCTATCGCGTCTACACCATCTGCGGGATGGGTCCGCCCAGTTCAGGCGCACTGGCCGTCCAGCAGATCCTCGGACTGGTCGAGCGTTTCGATCTGGCGCGCATGGGCCCCGGCGCCAATGCCGCGCACTGGATCAGTGAAGCGGGACGGCTCGCCTTTGCTGACCGCAACCTTTACGTCGGTGACCCGGCTTTCGTCGACGTGCCTGCCGCTGGCATGCTGGATCGCGGCTATCTGGCGACCCGGGCCAACCTGATGAGCGCAGACCGCTCGATGGGGACGGCGCGGGCCGGCGAGCCGCCGCGCCGCCGGGCGCAGCTTCTTGCGCCGGCCGATGACCAGATCGAGTATGGCACCAGCCATATCTCGATCATCGACGGGCAGGGCAATGCGGTGTCGATGACCACGACGATCGAGGATGGCTTCGGCGCGCGGATCATGACGAAAGGCGGTTTCCTGCTCAACAACGAGCTGACCGACTTCAATTTCGTTCCCGCCGTCAACGGGGCGCCAGTGGCAAACCGGGTGGAACCCGGCAAGCGGCCGCGCAGTTCGATGGCTCCGACCCTGGTGTTCGACGCTTTCGGCCGGCTCTATGCCGTGGTCGGATCGCCCGGTGGTAGCCAGATCATCCCTTATGTGGCCAAGACCATCATCGCCCTGCTCGACTGGCGGCTGGACCCGCAGCAGGCTGTCGATCTCGCCAATTTCGGCAGCCGCAACGGGCCGACCGAAGTCGAGCGCGGCACCGAGGCCGAGGGCTGGGCGACGACGCTGCAGGCGCGCGGGCACGAGGTGCGCGCCATCGAGATGACCTCGGGCATCCAGGCCATCGTGGTCTCCCCGATCGGCTATCTGGGCGGGGCTGACACGCGGCGCGAAGGGGTTGCCATTGGCGATTGAAGCGGATTATCCGGCATCATGAGCTTTGTTCCCGATCTCGCCGTGATGATGGCCTACACGGCGACGTGCGTGGCGCTCTTCATCACGCCCGGCCCCGACATGAGCCTGTTCCTGTCGAAGACCCTCAGTGGCGGCCGGCAGCATGGCATCGCCGCCATGGCGGGCGCGCAGGTGGGCTGCATCGTGCACACGCTGCTGGCGGCGCTGGGGCTGTCCGCCTTGCTCAACGCCTCGGAAACGGCGTTCACCGTGCTCAAGGTCGTGGGCGCGATCTACCTTGCCTGGATGGCCTATGATGCCATCCGGAACGGATCGTCGCTGAATGTGCGCGATGCCAGCACGGACCCGGATGTGCGGCGGCGCGGGGTCTGGCGGACCTTCCTCATGGGCATCGGCATCAACCTCAGCAACCCCAAGGTGGTGCTGTTCTTCGTGACCTTCCTGCCCCAGTTCGTCGTCGCGACGGACCCGAATGCGGCAGGAAAGATGCTGTTTCTCGGGCTCTATTTCGTTGCCATCTCGATCCCGCTGGCGATCGTGATGATCCTGGGGGCGGAGCGGCTCGTGGGCTACCTGAAGGCGCGGCCGAAGGCCTTGCGTGCCATCGACTGGACATTCGGCGGCATCTTCGGCGTGTTTGCCGTCAAGATCCTGCTGACCCAGGCGGGGCGCTGACGGCACGGGCCACGGTGTCGGCTGCGCCGCGACCGGCAATCATCCAGTAGGCTGCGCCGGTCACGATTCCCGTCAGGAAAAAGGCTGCCAGAACCTGCGTCTCGGTGCCGCTCGGCATGCGGTTCAGCCCGATGATCGCTGCTGGCAGCACCGCTGCCAGCGCCCCGGTCAGCACCATCTGGAGCAGCGCGCTGCCAATCCGGAACAATTCGCTCGCCAGAGCTGTGATCAGCACAGGTGCAACAAGGATCGCCATCATCAGCTTGAAGCCCTGCCAGCTTGCAGCGATAGCCAGTTCGCTCGGGTCCTCACCGTTGAAGGCAAGGCCGAACACCGTGTCAGCGAAGGCGTTGAAAGCAGCGAACACCATGCTGGCCAGAGCCGGCGACATCACCGTGGCGAGCATCAGGAAAAAGCTACCGGCCCCGAAGGCGATGACAAGCCCGAGCGGTATGATCAGCAGGAGGCGGGCGACGCTGCGCATCGGCTCAGGCCGCAGGGGTGGCGGGTGACAGCGCGGCCCTGCCCGTCGTTGCGGCATCGGCTTCGTCCAGCAACATGCGGGCCCTGGCACCCAGCTTTTCGGTTTCGCTCTTGAGCTGGCCACAGGCTGCGAGGATGTCACGCCCGCGTGGTGTCCGGACCGGGGAGGCATAGCCGGCACGAAACACGATGTCCGAGAAGCGTTCGATGCGGTCCCAGTCCGAGCAGGCATAGCGGGTGCCGGGCCACGGATTGAACGGGATCAGGTTGATCTTGGCCGGAATGCCCTTGAGCAACCGCACCAGTTCGCGCGCATCGGCGTCTGAGTCGTTGACGCCCTTGAGCATGACATACTCGAAGGTGATGCGGCGCGCGTTCGACAGGCCGGGATAGCTCCGGCAGGCATCAAGCAGGGCTGCAATCGGATACTTGCGGTTGAGCGGCACCAGTTCATTACGCAGGTCGTCGCGCACGGCATGCAGCGAGATGGCCAGCATGGCATTGGTCCGTGCGCCAAGCGGGGCGATGTCCGGCACCACGCCGGAGGTCGAGACCGTGATTCGACGCCGCCCCAGCGACAGGCCGTCACCATCGGCAATCGTGTCGATCGCATCGGCGACGGCATCGAGATTGTACAGCGGCTCGCCCATGCCCATGAAAACGATGTTGCTGACGAAGCGGCTGCCATCGGCGGGCAGGAACCCGTCAGTCGGCCGCTCACGGCCGGGAAAATCACCGAGTTGGTCACGCGCTGCCATCAGTTGCAGCACGATCTCCTCGCTGGTCAGGTTGCGCACCAGCCGTTGTGTGCCGGTATGGCAGAAGGTGCAGGTCAGGGTGCAGCCGACCTGGCTCGACACGCACAAGGTACCCCGGTCCATCTCCGGAATGTAGACGCACTCGATCTCGGCACCCTTGTCGCGCGGGCCGGTGGAGGGCATGCGCAGCAGCCATTTGCGGGTGCCGTCCTGCGAGACTTGCGCTGCGGTGACAGTCGGTCTGTCGAGTGAAAAGCGCTCCTCCAGCGCGGACTTGAGATCCTTTCCGACATTCCTGATCTCGGCGAAGTCACGCACCCCGTGGTGATAGACCCAGTTCCAGATCTGGCCGGTGCGCATGCGCTGTTCTTTCAGCGGCACGCCGATCTCGCCAAGCGCTGCAGCGATGCCGGCACGGGTGCGTCCGGCGAGGCTGGGCTTGCCGGCGGGCGTCGCGATCTGGGTGGCAGGCGGCGTATCTGTCACGGCGTCATGGAGGGGGGCAGGCGAGGTCATGGCTGTCGAGCTCTTCCCGGGAAGCCGGATGTCAGCCAGCTGCGCCGGCAAGGATAGGGTGCGCGTTGCGCTTCTGCTGGTTGGCAGGCAGGGGGCTTTCGCTGCCGCCGGATCCTCGACGCCTACCACGCTTCACGCACAGGTCCGAATCACAGTGCGGCGCGTGCCGGTCAAGGGCATTCGCGTCGCATGCGATCCAGAGCCTGCGTGAGGCCTGCCAGGGAATAACGATCAGTGCTGGCATTGCCCCGGCCCGAGGTCACCTTGACGTTCATCGTCTGGCCACGCCGGGCCGCCTCAATGAAGGCATTCTCTTCGGCGGCGTTGGCGATCCACGCATTCTTGCCCTTCGGAGCGAGCGCGAAGGTGGCATTGCCGATCGAGGCCTCGCCGGGTGTGCTTTCCTTGGCGGCGAAGCCGAGCACGAAACTGACCTCGTTGCGCACCTGTTCGCCGGGGCGGCTGGTGATGAACAGAAAGCCTGGATCGCGGGTGAGCGTCCTAGGCAAACGCTCTTTTGGCTTGGTGAGCACGTAGCAGACCTTGGTGCGCCCCGACTGGCTCGAATAGGCCACCCATTCGCCGAAGGTGCCGAGTTCAAGCGCATTGCCCTGCCCTGCGGGTGCAGCCGCGGGCTTGGCAGGCTGACGGGCCTGGGCCTGGGCCTCAAGGCTGCTCGCCAAAGGGAAGGCCACCAGACAAGAAGCGAGGGCGGCCGCGAAGCGTGAGGTGCGATTCATGGGTTCTTACTGGCTGGCACGACGGTTTAGGACAACGGTTGTGGACGACAACGTAACACGCCCGGAAACGGGCTTTGTCCGATCTCAATGCCACGAAGCAGGCGAAATTGCGATACCGGTTATTTGAGTTCCGTTTTCGGGGGAAACGTGCAAGTCTTGAAAGACGCAGAAGGACCACCGGGGGTCGTTGGTCATCTGCGGTGATTGCGATGCCCGGTCTGGTGCCTTGCGCCAGCGTTCGGTCGGCGTGATCGGACGAGGGATAACAGGTGTCGAACCCGGCAGAGTTTGCGGCGTGGGTCGCGGACGTGGCACATCGCCGCGACCGGGGAGCTTTCACGCGGCTGTTCGATCATTTCGCGCCCCGTCTGAACTCCTATCTCATGCGGCTTGGCACCGATGCGGCGATGGCCGAGGAGATCGTGCAGGACGTGATGTCCACCTTGTGGCGCAAGGCGGCCCTGTTCGACCCAGCCAAATCGTCGCTGTCGACCTGGCTTTACCGGATCGCGCGCAACCGGCGCATCGATCTGGCCCGGCGCGAGCGGGGCGACTTCGATCCGGACGAGCCAATGCTGCAACCCGCCGCCTCGCCCGATCTCGACCAGTTGGTCGACATCCAGCAGCGCGAGGAAGTGGTTCGTGCCGTTCTCACATCGCTGCCGCCTGAACAGCTTGATCTGGTCAAGCTCGCCTTTTTCGAGGGATTGTCCCACAGCCAGATCTCGGAGGCCACCGGGCTGCCGCTTGGCACGGTCAAGTCGCGCATCCGGCTGGCTTTCACCCGGCTTCGGCGCATGCTGGAGGCGGAAGGCGTGGTCGAAGCCACCTGAAGCGCGGATCCGGACCCGCGCTACAGCCGCTCCAGAACCGATCTGGCCCTGTTGCGATGTTCGGGTTTGAGCGCACCGGCGACCATGGCGATCGCTGCGCCGATCACGGCGGCATCATCCGTGAAGCCGAGCAGCGGCATGACATCAGGAATCGTATCGATCGGCAGCACGAAATAAGCCAGAGCGGACAGCAGGACCAGCCGCACGCGCGCCGGCGTCGACGGGTCCCGGGCGCAGAACCAGGCGGCTAGGGCATCTTCCGAGAACGGAACGAAACGCGCCGCACGCTTCAGCAGATCAACCAGCCTGGTACCGAGCCTTTCCTGGTCCTCCGCAATCTTGCGCATGGCCGCGATTTCTTCTGGCGTGAAGCGCGTCTCGAAACTGCCAGCCATCAGGGCATCCTTTCGCGGGGCGGTGGGCATAAATCCCGTTTCCCTTATTGTGCGATCTGTCCTAGCCCGTTTCAAGGCCATCGGGCCGAAGGGTGGCATGGACCACGGCGCTGGCACGGAATGGGAGATCGGCATGAAGCTGGAAGCGGGAATGGCTGCGGTGGTCACGGGGGCTGCCTCCGGACTGGGCGAGGCGACGGCGCGGATGCTTGCGGGGCAAGGCGTCAAGGTCGCGCTCTTCGACATGAATGCCGAGCGCGGCGAACAGGTGGCGGCGGAGATCGGCGGGCTGTTCTGCGCCTGTGACGTCACATCCGACTTCTCAGTGGAGTCGGCGCTGGCCAAGGCGAGGGCGGCTCACGGGCCCGAGCGAATCACCGTCAACTGTGCCGGGATCGCCCCAGGCAAACGCATCGTGGCGAAGAAGCGCGAGACAGGTGAACTGGTCGCGCATGACATGGCCAGTTTCGAGAAGGTTGTTGCCGTCAACCTGTTCGGCACGTTCCGGATGATGGCCCGCTCAGCCGTCGCGATGGCGGCACTCGCCCCGATCAACGACGACGGCTCGCGCGGGGTCATCATCAACACCGCCTCGGTGGCGGCCGAGGATGGCCAGATCGGGCAGGCAGCCTATGCCGCCTCCAAGGGCGGCGTTGTGGCGCTGACCTTGCCAGCGGCGCGCGACCTCGCCTCATCCGGCATCCGAGTTGCCACCATCCTGCCGGGCCTGTTCGAGACGCCGATGTTCGCGTCCATCGCCGACGATTACCGGCGGGCGCTGGAACAGTCCGTGCCGCACCCGTCGCGGCTTGGACGCCCTGCTGAGTATGCTGCGCTCGTCCGTTCGATCATCGAGAACGACATGCTGAATGGCGTGACCATCCGGCTGGATGGCGCAGTCAGACTGGCTCCAAAATAGCAGCAGCCAGGCGCGGGCCGATGCGTCAGGCTGCCCTGCTGCGGCCCAGCAGGCTGTCGAACAGCCCCTTGCCGTCGATGCCGCCGGTGAGATGTTCGATCAGGTTCTCGGGGTGCGGCATCATGCCGAGCACATTGAGGCTTTCGGAATAGATGCCGGCAATGCCGTTCAGCGACCCGTTCGGGTTGGCGGCGACGGTCACCTGCCCTTCGGCGTCGCAATAGCGGAAGGCGACGAGGCCTTTGTTTTCCAGGCGTGCGAGTGTCCCGGCATCGCAGATATAATTGCCTTCGCCATGGGCAATGCAGACATCGATGACCTGCCCCGGCGCATAGGCGCGGGTGAAGGCTGTGTCGCAGCGTTCGACCTTGAGATGCTGCCGCTTGCAGGCGAACCGCAGGTTGGCATTGCGAACCAGCACGCCGGGCAGCAGCCCTGCTTCGCAGGCAATCTGGAAGCCATTGCAGATGGCCAGAACAAGTCCGCCGCGTGCGCTGTGGCTGCGCACGGCGTCCATGATCGGTGCACGCGCGGCAATCGCACCCGTGCGGAGATAGTCGCCATAGGAGAAACCACCGGGCAGGACCACGAGGTCCGTGCCGCCCGGCAAGGCCATGTCGGCGTGCCAGGCATGCGCCACCGCCGCGCCGGCCTGCTTCAGGGCCCTGGCGACGTCGCCTTCGCGATTGGAGCCGGGAAAGGTGATGACGGCTGCGCGCATGGAACCGGTCCTCAGGCCATCAGGTCGATGCGGTAGTTCTCGATGACCGTGTTGGCCAGAAGCTTCTCGCAAGCCGTGGTCAGTGCGGCGTGGGCCGAAGCCTGATCGTTGCCGGACAATTCGATGTCGAAGACCTTGCCCTGACGCACCGACAACACGCCGTCCACCCTGAGCGAGGCGAGAGCGCCCTCAATGGCCTTGCCCTGCGGGTCAAGGACGCCGGCCTTGAGCGTGACAGTGACGCGGGCTTTCATGAAACAGCTTTCATGGAACAGCTTTCATGGCGGGGCTTCGGGCAGGGCTGACCGTGGATGGCGGTGACGCCAGACATACGCCCCGTAAAAGCCCATCGGCAGGCCTCGTGCAAGCCCGCAACGCTGGTTTGGCGCGGGTTTTTTGCGGCCCGTTACTCGATTGCCTGTCGGGCATGCGCTTCGGCGGCCCCGGGGCTGGCCCCGACCGCGATCAGGAGCCTTGCCTGTTGGTGTCCGCGCCAGCCCAGAATCACGACATGGGCCGGGCGTCCGTCCGCCTTCGCCGGATGAAGTGTCACCAAACCGCCACGCCAGGAACCGACCGTGACAGGGACAATGCTGGTGCGGCCGCGTGCCGGGCGAGGCGCCGCCTGCTTGCCTTTCCTGGCTGTGCGGGCGGCGGGCGTGGTCGGCCGTGCCGCTGACAGGATGCGCACCGGGTCAGTCATGAGGAGGTCGGCCACCTGCCGCTCGCGGCCCGACAGTTCCATCGTGGCGACGAAGCCCTCGCGCGGGCACGATGTCGCCGGACAGAAGGTGAGCACATCCGGCTCGATCCCGGGATTCAGCAACCATCGGGCGGTCGGTAGCGGCGCCCAGCCCTCGGCAGGAACCAGCGGCAGTGTCGAAAATCCGTAGTTCATGGCTGGCAGCAGGCTGCAACCGGGCAGCGTCACGCCAAGAATGCCCAGCATGGCCAGCCTTGCGGCCCGCTGCTTCAGGGGCCAGGGGCGGAGCATGCCGCCGCCAGCCTCACTGCACGAGGCGCGGGCCGTTGGTGACAGGGCGCTCGCCCTCGACGATGATGCCGAGCCGGCGTGCCACTTCGGTGTAGGCTTCGATCAGGCCGCCCATGTCCTTGCGGAAGCGGTCCTTGTCCATCTTGTCCTTGGTCTTGACGTCCCAGAGCCGGCACGAATCCGGGCTGATCTCGTCGGCGATGACGATGCGCATCAACTCGCCTTCCCAGAGGCGGCCACATTCGATCTTGAAGTCGACAAGACGGATGCCGGCCCCGAGGAACAGGCCGGAGAGGAAATCGTTGACGCGGATAGCGAGCGCCATGATATCATCGATCTCCTGAGGTGTGGCCCACCCGAACGCCGTGATGTGCTCCTCGGAGACCATCGGGTCGCCGAGTTCGTCGTTCTTGTAATAGAATTCGATGATCGAGCGCGGCAGCTGGGTGCCTTCCTCGATGCCGAGCTTCTTCGAAAGGGAGCCGGCCGCGATGTTGCGCACCACGACTTCGAGCGGAATGATCTCGACCTCGCGAATCAGTTGTTCGCGCATGTTAAGCCGGCGGATGAAGTGCGTGGGCACGCCCATGTCGTTGAGGTTCTGGAACAGGAATTCGCTGATCCGGTTGTTCAGGACACCCTTGCCGTCGATGACCTCATGCTTCTGCGCGTTGAAGGCGGTGGCATCGTCCTTGAAATGCTGGATCAGTGTGCCGGGTTCGGGGCCTTCATAAAGGACCTTGGCCTTGCCCTCGTAGATGCGACGGCGACGGGTCATGGGGATCATCCGCAGTTTGAGGAAGTCGCTGGCGACAATGCGCTCACTCGAGCTGACAAGCCAGACATTTGACGGTTCAGCGCCCATATGGCGGTTTCGCCGTCCAAGCGCAAGTTTTTGGGCTGACAGGCACCTTCCGGAGCGATCCGGCGCTGGTGCAACCGCGGCCGGATCGCTATATGCCGGGTCGATGCGCAGCGCGCTTCGGCCCTCAATCGACCACAGGAGTTTGCCATGGCCGGCATGGATGACCGCAAGGATGCCTTCGAGAACAAATTTGCCCATGACGAGGCGCTTCAGTTCAAAGCCACGGCGCGGCGCAATAAGATGCTGGGCCTGTGGGCGGCGGAGAAGCTCGGCAAGTCTCCCGATGAGGCCGAAGCCTATGCCAAGTCGGTGGTCATGGCTGATTTCGAGGAAGCTGGCGATGACGATGTCCTTCGCAAGATCAAGGCCGACCTTGCCGCCGGCGGTGTCGACCAGAGTGACCACCAGATTCGCCGCACCATGGACGAGTTGATGGCAAAGGCCGTCGAGGAAATCCGCGCCAAGGGCTGATGCAGCTGCGATCAGATTGCGCGCCCCGCCCGAAATGCATGACGCCCGGTGACTTTCCGGGCGTTTCTTTTTGCACAGCTGCCTGCTTTGATGGGATCAAGGTCATGCGCTTGCACGACGCTCAGACGTCCATCATCAGAAAACGCTCCCCGGGGAAATGCCATGTCGAACGTCTTCACCAGTTTCGCCGCATCGCTGCGCGGTGGCACACCTGCCTATGCGGCATTTGTCGGGCTTGCCGAGCCGCTGGTGACGGAGAGCCTGATGCGGGACGGCTTCGATACTGCCGTCATCGACATGCAGCACGGCCTGCACACAACCCAGTCGGCCATTCTGGCGATCGGTGCGGCCGCCGTTGCCGGCAAGGCCGTGTTCGTGCGCCCGCCGGTGGGAGCCTTCCCGGAAGCGTCGCGGATGCTGGATGCGGGAGCGGTCGGCATTGTCGCGCCGATGATCAACTCGCTGGCAGATGCGCAGACCTTCGCGGGCTACTGCAAGTATCCGCCGTTGGGCGAACGCAGCTGGGGGCCCTATCGCGCCACGGGCCTGACTGGCCTGGATGGCGAGGCCTACCTCAAGAGCGCCAACGATATCACGCTGGCGATTGCCATGATCGAAACGCGGCAGGCGCTTGACCTGCTCGACGACATCCTGGCCGTTCCGGGCATTGACGGCGTGTTCGTCGGCCCATCCGACCTGTCGATCGCGCTGACCCATGGCGCCACCGTCGACCAGTTCCACCCCGAGGTGGACAAGGCCCTGACCCATGTGGCGCAGCGCTGCAAGGCCCATGGCAAGATCGCAAGCTGTTTCTCGATGACTGGCGCGCGGGCTGCCGAGATGATCGCGCGGGGCTTTCACATGAGTTCGATCGCCACCGATCAGGTGCTGCTGAAGAACGCGGCCAAGTCCGAATTGGCCGTGGCGCGCGGTGCGGGCAAGGCTGCCGGCGCGCGGACCTACTGACGGCAGCGCCTACAGCCCGACCCCGTCCCGGGACTTGACTGCGGCATAGTAGGCCCAGAGCAGGCGCGCTGCCACGGCGCGCCATGGCGACCAGGCCAGCGACATGGTCGCCATTTCTTTCGCCGAAGGCCGCGATGCCTGGGCGAAGCCGATGCGCACCGCTTCCTGCAAGGCCAGATCGCCGGGTGCGAACACATCGGCGTGGCCGAGATGGAACATCAGGTAGATGTCGGCGGTCCAGGGGCCGATTCCCGGCATGGACGTCATCGCGGTGCGAACCGCGTCAGGATGGGCAGCAGCCAGAGCGGGTAAATCGAGCCGGCCCGATGTGGCTGCTTCGGCCAATGTCCGCATGGTCCTGATCTTCGGGCCTGACAGGCCGCATTCGCGCAAGTCCATGTCCGTGGCTGCCATGATGTCGCCGGGACCGAGTTCCGGATAGCGGCGTTGCACGCGCTCCCAGATGGCACGGGCCGAGGCCACCGAAACCTGCTGCGAGACAATGATGCGCGTCAGGCCTTCAAAGCCGGGATCTGCGCGGCGCAGAGGCACCGGTCCGGCCAGCGCGATGATGGCCGCAAAACGCGGCTCGGCCTTCTCCAGATGGTGAAGGCCTTCCGTGATGTCGCTGTCGCTCTCGATCCGTCGCGTCATGATGGCTATCTTCCGGCTGCGCTTCGGGGCCTGCTTGTGCCTGATGGCAGGACGCGACGCGAATCACAGGACACGCCATGTTGCCACCCGTCTTCCGATTTGCGCCGAGCCCGAACGGACGGCTGCATCTGGGGCACGCCCTGTCGGCCTTGCGCAATGAGGCCGAGGCCCGGCGTCTGGGTGGTCGCCTGCTGCTGAGAATCGAGGATATCGACGCCGAGCGGAGCCGGCCAGCCTTCGAGGCAGCGATCATTTCCGATCTGGACTGGCTCGGCATCCGCTTCGACGACGTGGTGCGGCGGCAGTCGGAGCACATGGACGACTACCACGCGGCGCTTGATGTCTTGCGCGGTCGCGGGCTGATCTATGCTTGCCGGTGCTCGCGCAGTGACATCCGGTCGGCCTGGGCGGCAAGCGGGCTTGCAGTACGCCACGACCCCGATGGCGCGCCGCTCTATCCAGGGACCTGCCGCCACGCGTTTGATGGGGCCGGACTGGGGCGGCTCGACGTCGAAACTGTCCTGGCCTGGCGGCTCGATATGGCGCGCGCGCTCGATGCGGTTGGCCCGGATGCGGGCTACAAGCTGTTTATGCCGGACGCGCCTGAGACGTTGTATCCAGTCCAGCCCGCACGTTGGGGCGATGTGGTGCTGGCGCGCAAGCATACGCCGACAAGCTATCATCTGTCCGTGGTGGTGGATGATGCGCTTCAGGGCGTGACCCATGTGGTGAGAGGGCGCGACCTGGAAGCGGCGACCGACATCCATGTCGTGCTGCAAAAGCTGCTGGGGCTGCCCACGCCGCAGTACCAGTTCCATGATCTGGTGCTCGACGAGCAAGGTCAGAAGCTTGCCAAAAGCCGGAATGCGCCGGCGCTGGCGGACCTGCGTGAGGCGGGCATCACACCAGTCGATGTGCGCCGGCAGCTCGGCTTTGCCTGATCAGGCCTTCACGCCAAGGATGGCGAGCCACATCACCATGGTGACGACCGACAGTGCCGTCGACAGGGCAATTGCCGTCGAGGCCTCGGCCATGCCGTCCTTGTAGCGTTCGGCAAACAGATAGGCGTTGATGCCGCACGGGCAGGCCGCGAACATCACCGCGACGCCGGACCAGGCCGGCGGCATGCTGAACACCTTCGTCGCCAGAACGAAAACAATCAGCGGGTGCAGGCCAAGCTTGAGCGCGCTGAGGATCAGCGGCAGTTTAAGTCCGCTTTCGAGCCCGTAGCGATGCAGGGCGATGCCGAGGCAGACCAGCGCTGAGGGCACAGCCGTATCGGCGAGCAGATCGACGACTGTCCACAACGTTTCGGGGGCGCTGCCGACCAATGGTCTGAAGGCGGACCCTAGCAGGATGCCGACGATGATCGGATGCGTCAGCAGCTTGCCGATGATCTGGCGGGCCGAGGCCTGCCTGCCTTCCGCGAGCAGGGTGGCCGCCGTCATCGTCACCGGCAGGTGAATCGCCAGCAACAGTGCCAGCGGCACGGCACCGGCGTCACCGAAGGCCTTCAGGATGACAGGGATACCGACAAGGACGGTGTTCGACTGGGCTGCCGAGAAGCCGCAGGCCACGACGGCGGGACCGTTGCGGCCGAGGATGCGGCTGGCCACGAACATGGCCAGCGCCCAGCAGACCAGCACGCCTGTGAAGTAGGCGATCCAGTAGCCCCAGGGCTGGATTTGGGGGATTTCGGCGCGCGCCAGCGTGCGGAACAGCAGGAACGGAACAGCGAGCGTGAAGACGAAGTCGGACAAGCCGTCGCCAGTGCGGTTGGTTAGCAGGCCTGTCCGGCGACCGAGATAGCCGATCGCGATCATGACGAAGACCGGCAGGACGATCAGCAGCAATGCGGTCATGCGCGAGCGGCCCGGTGCCGGTCAGTTCTGGCGGGTTTCGCGCTGGGCGACAACCCGCGAGCCGCCGCCACGGACGATCAGATCCTCGATGGCTTCGCGCTGGCGGCGGAACTCCGCCAGAATCCGGCCATCGAGTTCGCGGCCCCGTGGCAGGCGGATCTTCATCGGATTGACGAAGTTGCCGTTGACAATAACCTCGTAGTGCAGGTGCGGGCCTGTCGACAGGCCGGTATTGCCGATGGTGCCGATGACCTGACCTTGGCGGACGCGGGCTCCCTCTTCGATGCCGCGCCCGAAGGTGGACATGTGCGAGTAGGTGGTGACATAGCCATTGGCGTGCTGGATCTCGACGCGCCGGCCATAGCCGGTGTCCCAACCCGCCTTGATAACGGTTCCGTGACCCGCCGCGATGATCGGGGTGCCGATCCTGCCATTGGCCCAGTCGACACCTGTGTGCATCTTCGAGTAGCGCAACACAGGATGAAAGCGCATGCCGAATCCCGAGCGCATTTCGGCATCGCCCGCCACCGGCTTGCGGACGAGGAACTTCTTGAGCGAGCGGCCTTCTTCATCGAAGAAGTCGATGACGCCATCGTCAGGCGCGTGGAAGCGGAAAACCCGGCGTGTTTCCCCGGCCACAGAAAGGCTCGCGAAAAGCAGCTCAGTGCGCGCGCCGTCGCCATCGTCGCCATCGGTGAAGATAACCTCAAGGCTATCGCCGCCGCTGACCCGCCGCTGGAAGTCCATGTCATGGGCGAAGATCCGCACCATCTCGTCGATCAGCGGGCGCGGCATGTCATAGCGCATCGCGGTCTCATACAGGCTGTCATAGAGCCGCGCGCCGGTGCCTTCATTGCTGTCGTCTTCATCCTCGTCGCCGGAACTGCGCGCGGCCCGGGCCGAGCGCCGGGCGCGCGGCCCCTCTTCCTCGCGGGCGAGCTGGACGGGCACGAAGGCGCCCCGATCATTGACCGCGATCATCGTCTCGATCCGCCCCTCGGCCACGAGTGAAACCCGGACGATCTGGCGCGGCTCGGACGGGCGCGCACCAGCCACTGTCATGATCTGCACCACCTGCCCTTCAGGCAGGCCCTGCACGCGGGCGCGGCCGCCAAGCGCCGCAACCATAGTGCGGATCTGCTCCGGGGTCGCGCCTGCGCTCCTGAGCACGGCATCGAAGCCTTCGCCGCGCCTGATCAGCTGGACGCGCTCTTCGACCGGGGCCTCGCGAGTCGCAGCATGGGGCGTCTTGGCGAGTTCCGTGACGTTTTCCGGAACCACCCGCACCTCGATGTTCGAGAAGCTGGTGTCAGTAGCAGGTGCCCAGGACAGGGGCCCTGCTGCCGGCTCGCCCAGCGAGCGCAGGGTCCGGCTCAGCATCAGTTGGGGCGGGATCGGCATCACTGCCCTGCGACCTGCGGCAACCTGGTTGGCCCGCTCTTCCTCGATTTGCGCGATGATCTCGGCATCCGACAGTCCTGGCGCGGCAACCTCGAAGACGATGCCGCCCAGATCGCGCTTTATCATCGACACGTCCGCATCGGGGACATCGCCGGCCTGCTCGGCCAGACGTTCGGTGGAGGGCCCACCTTCGGAGAAAAGGCGCAAGGGATTGAACGGCGCGATATCGGCTGAGAAGGTGCCCGCCGTCAACGACAGCCCTGCCGAAAGGCGGATGAAGGGACGGTTCTTGATGACCTCGCGATCGCCAACACGCTGGGTGAAGGGGGCCCTGATCACCTGGCGCGCGCTGGGCAGTGCGGTCTGCTGCACCAGCTTGTCGCCCTTGCGTGCCGAAGGCGCTGCGTCACCGGGCGCCGAAGCAGTAGCGACGACCAATTCGGGGATCTCGGCAAAACTCGTGTCGCCCTGCACGGCAATATAAACAGCGCCGCCAAGCAGCGCACAGCCGAAAGCGCCGACCAGAAGGCTGGCAAACAGCCAGCGGTAGGAAAAACCATGTCGCTCCGCCGAGGGATGAACCGAGCGGTCCAGCGTGATGGCCGGTTCATCGCCCAGCAAACGGCTGTCGCCATAGGCTTCCGCGACAGGGGGGCGCCTGCCGTCATTGACCTGCATTGATGCCGCCCCGCGCGACGCCGAGCGCGAGAGCGGCACCATGAGCGGTGCTTCCGACTGAACCGCAATGTGACTGTTCATGGCGGGCCGGTCTTCCTCGGTCTCTCGCGGCAGGCGGTGCGGTGTCTATCGTGTCGGGTCGATCGTGTCTTGTGGGCCGCTTCACACTGCGAGGCGGGCCGCAAACAGGCCGGCTGCAACAGAAAGGCGCGCAAGCGAGCTTCCCTGACCTGCTGCCCGGCAGACCATGCCCCGCCGCGCGGACATAATCAATTGGCCGCTGATCTGCACAAAACAACGATTTCAGGCCAAATCGAGGCGCTGGAAGCTCCGGATGCCATGTTCTTCGATCTGGCTCAGCGATACGGCGGGCACAAAAATGCACATTCGGCAAAAAAGATCGAAAATGGGTGTTGACACTTCAACCCACCCCCGACTATATCCGCTCCACACCGACGGCAACGCCACACGGCGACGCCGCGACTGCGCTTCTCTTGAGAAACGGTTGCCCCAGCCCGAATCACTTCGGGCCACGGCAAAAGTTGTCCCTGAAGTGCCGCTCTTTGACAAGTGCAGACAGAAAGAGAAACGTGGACGGCGATGTTCTTGCGGACTGGCCTTCGGGTCGGTCATTGATGAGACATTGGCGGTCTTGCGTTTTTCGAGCTCACTATTTGATTGCGAAAGCAATCAGGTGTGAACTCCGTCAATACGCAGTGACCAGCCATTTTCAAATCTCTCCAACTTGAGAGTTTGATCCTGGCTCAGAGCGAACGCTGGCGGCAGGCTTAACACATGCAAGTCGAACGGGCATCTTCGGATGTCAGTGGCAGACGGGTGAGGAACACGTGGGAACATGCCCTTCGGTTCGGAATAACTCAGGGAAACTTGAGCTAATACCGGATACGCCCGAGAGGGGAAAGATTTATTGCCGAAGGATTGGCCCGCGTCTGATTAGCTAGTTGGTGAGGTAACGGCTCACCAAGGCGACGATCAGTAGCTGGTCTGAGAGGATGATCAGCCACATTGGGACTGAGACACGGCCCAAACTCCTACGGGAGGCAGCAGTGGGGAATATTGGACAATGGGCGAAAGCCTGATCCAGCCATGCCGCGTGAGTGATGAAGGCCTTAGGGTTGTAAAGCTCTTTTATCCGGGAAGATAATGACTGTACCGGAAGAATAAGCCCCGGCTAACTTCGTGCCAGCAGCCGCGGTAATACGAAGGGGGCTAGCGTTGCTCGGAATCACTGGGCGTAAAGGGCGCGTAGGCGGATGATTAAGTCGGAGGTGAAAGCCCAGGGCTCAACCCTGGAATTGCCTTCGATACTGATCGTCTCGAGAATGGAAGAGGTAAGTGGAATACCGAGTGTAGAGGTGAAATTCGTAGATATTCGGTGGAACACCAGTGGCGAAGGCGACTTACTGGTCCATTTCTGACGCTGAGGCGCGAAAGCGTGGGGATCAAACAGGATTAGATACCCTGGTAGTCCACGCCGTAAACGATGAATGCCAGCCGTTGGGGAGCTTGCTCTTCAGTGGCGCAGCTAACGCTTTAAGCATTCCGCCTGGGGAGTACGGTCGCAAGATTAAAACTCAAAGGAATTGACGGGGGCCCGCACAAGCGGTGGAGCATGTGGTTTAATTCGAAGCAACGCGCAGAACCTTACCAGCTTTTGACATGTCACGTTTGGTCGTCAGAGATGACTTCCTTCAGTTCGGCTGGCGTGAACACAGGTGCTGCATGGCTGTCGTCAGCTCGTGTCGTGAGATGTTGGGTTAAGTCCCGCAACGAGCGCAACCCTCGCCTCTAGTTGCCATCATTAAGTTGGGAACTCTAGAGGGACTGCCGGTGATAAGCCGGAGGAAGGTGGGGATGACGTCAAGTCCTCATGGCCCTTACAGGCTGGGCTACACACGTGCTACAATGGTGGTGACAATGGGCAGCGAAGGGGCGACCCCGAGCTAATCTCCAAAAGCCATCTCAGTTCAGATTGCACTCTGCAACTCGAGTGCATGAAGGTGGAATCGCTAGTAATCGTGGATCAGCATGCCACGGTGAATACGTTCCCGGGCCTTGTACACACCGCCCGTCACACCATGGGAGTTGGGTTTACCCGAAGGCAGTGCGCCAACCGCAAGGAGGCAGCTGACCACGGTAGGCTCAGCGACTGGGGTGAAGTCGTAACAAGGTAGCCGTAGGGGAACCTGCGGCTGGATCACCTCCTTTCTAAGGTAGTTCCCTCACTGGCTTCGGCTGGTATCGGAACTCTTCAGAACAAAAGAAGCTTCGGCTTCAAATTGCGGAATGTCGCCGTCTTCGTTTCTCTTTCTTTCCGGGTCGTCACAGGGGCGCCGTGGTCATTGGATCATGTGCTGCACTGATGATGTCGTGATCTCGGGCTTGTAGCTCAGTTGGTTAGAGCGCGCGCTTGATAAGCGTGAGGTCGGAGGTTCAAGTCCTCCCAGGCCCACCAGTGTTTCACGGTTTGACCTGATTGGGGCCTTAGCTCAGCTGGGAGAGCGCGTGCTTTGCAAGCATGAGGTCATCGGTTCGATCCCGATAGGCTCCACCAGTCACCCACCCGGAAAAAAGTGTCCAAGTTTCATAGCGATGTGTCTTCCTTGCGAAGGCTGCGCCATGTTCAGCTGTTTGTTATCGTGAAGAGAGATTGTAGCCGCGAGACGGTCCCCCAGGACCGCGTCGGGTGGCATCCGCATGTGTGGATGTTGTTCGAGAGAGTGGTTGCGATCGACATGCAAACTGGTCTTTCTAATCAAGGATGCTGTCTTCGGATGGCGGACATTGATCATAGGAACGATCAAGTGCCTTAAGAGCATTCGGTGGATGCCTTGGCGCTGAGAGGCGATGAAGGACGTGGTACGCTGCGATAAGCTGTGGGGAGGTGCGAACAACCTTTGATCCGCAGATTTCCGAATGGGGAAACCCACCTTCGACAGTTTGTATTGCAAGGCCATCGGGCAACCGGTGGTTTTGGACTACAAATTGTCAAATGAAGGTATTGAACCTTGAATACATAGAGGTTCAAAGCGAACCCAGGGAACTGAAACATCTAAGTACCTGGAGGAAAGGACATCAACGAGACTCCGTTAGTAGTGGCGAGCGAACGCGGACCAGGCCAGTGGTCTGATGGAATTAAGCGGAAGCAGCTGGAAAGCTGCGCATTATGGGTGATAGCCCCGTACGCGTGTTTGAACATCAGATCCTTGAGTAAGGCGGGACACGTGAAATCCTGTCTGAACATGGGGGGACCACCCTCCAAGCCTAAGTACTCCTCAGCGACCGATAGTGAACAAGTACCGTGAGGGAAAGGTGAAAAGCACCCCGACGAGGGGAGTGAAATAGCACCTGAAACCGTATGCTTACAAACAGTCGGAGCCCGAAAGGGTGACGGCGTACCTTTTGTATTATGGGTCAGCGACTTAAAGTAACGAGCAAGCTTAAGCCGGTAGGTGTAGGCGCAGCGAAAGCGAGTCTGAACAGGGCGTTCAGTTCGTTGCTTTAGACCCGAAACCGGGTGATCTAGCCATGAGCAGGTTGAAGGTGAGGTAACACTCACTGGAGGACCGAACCGGTGCCTGTTGAAAAAGTCTCGGATGACTTGTGGCTAGGGGTGAAAGGCCAATCAAACTCGGAAATAGCTGGTTCTCCGCGAAAGCTATTTAGGTAGCGCCTCGTGTGAATGTTGTCGGGGGTAGAGCACTGGATGGGCTAGGGGTGCCCACAGCATTACCAATCCTAACCAAACTCCGAATACCGACAAACACTGCACGGGAGACACACGGCGGGTGCTAACGTCCGTCGTGGAGAGGGAAACAACCCTGACCTACAGCTAAGGCCCCCAATTCGTGGCTAAGTGTGGAACGATGTGGGAATCCCAAAACAACCAGGAGGTTGGCTTAGAAGCAGCCATCCTTTAAAGAAAGCGTAACAGCTCACTGGTCTAAACAAGGGTTCCTGCGCGGAAAATGTATCGGGGCTCAAGCCACGAGCCGAAGCTTGGGATGCACAGCAATGTGCGTGGTAGCGGAGCGTTCTGTAAGTCTGCGAAGGAGGACCCGTGAGGGCCTCTGGAGATATCAGAAGTGCGAATGCTGACATGAGTAACGACAAACAGTGTGAAAGACACTGTCGCCGAAAGTCCAAGGGTTCCTGCGTAAAGTTAATCTTCGCAGGGTTAGCCGGCCCCTAAGGCGAGGCCGAAAGGCGTAGTCGATGGGAATGCAGTGAATATTCTGCAGCCAGTGGGTAGTGACGGATCTCGTATGTTGTCTGGCCTTATTGGATTGGCTGGGCTTCGAAGAGGTTCCAGGAAATAGCTCCCACATCAGACCGTACCCTAAACCGACACAGGTGGACTGGTAGAGTATACCAAGGCGCTTGAGAGAATGATGCTGAAGGAACTCGGCAATTTACCTCCGTAACTTCGGGATAAGGAGGCCTTTTCGGCGGGCAACCGTCGGAGAGGGGCACAGACCAGGGGGTAGCGACTGTTTATCTAAAACACAGGGCTCTGCGAAATCGTAAGATGACGTATAGTGTCTGACGCCTGCCCGGTGCCGGAAGGTTAAGAGGAGAGGTGCAAGCTTTGAATCGAAGCCCCGGTAAACGG
>Ga0164293_10000081_pt1 | contig 60293 bp, 70 predicted proteins | sample GEODES118metaG_FD_111487 | JGI IMG/M metagenome (GOLD analysis project Ga0164293, IMG submission 111487) | Eutrophic lake water microbial communities from Lake Mendota, Wisconsin, USA - GEODES118 metaG | ecosystem: Environmental > Aquatic > Freshwater > Lake | place: USA: Lake Mendota...
AGCTCTAATTAAAGGAGTTGCAAATATATTAATAACTTTTCTTTCTAATAATTTAGGAAAGAATACATTGAAAAAGTTTAGAATAAGACTACAAATCATACCTAAACCATCAACATCTGCATCCGTTGCAATTAAAACTTTACCATATCTTAATGTTTTATATTCTTTATCACCTTCTGGTGTTAAATCATAATTATATGAATAATTTAAATTCATAACTTTAATTAATGAATTAATTCTTTCATTTTCCATTAATTTTTTCTTTTTATCGATAATATATTCAATCTTTCCATTCTTTTTAATTTCTTTAATGTCAATTTCTTTTCTGACATTTAATGGAACACCTTGAATATTAAAAATTCCAAAATATTTATAGCCTAATTCTTTATTAGAAGTTAAACCATTTCTAACACAACTTTCAGCTGAATCACCTTCAGGAATTACTAAAGTACATTTATCAGAATCTGATGTACCTGCTTTATCAGCAGATCTGTATTTAGGAATACCTTTAAGTTTATTAGCTTTTTTAGTTACATTTTCTTTTGAAATTTTATCTAAATAAATTCTATCAAATTCTGATTCTAATTTAGACCAAATTTGTTTATAAACTTTTTGATCAAATTCATATTCTTTAAATCTTGATTCTGAAATAGATAATTCTGTTTTAGATTGATTTTTATAATCTGGATTTGTAATATTACCAGAAAAGAATATGAATAAATAATTAGAAATTAATTTATTAGTAATTTTAATTTTATCTTTTAATTTTTTTTCTAATTTAGTTTTTAAATTTTCTAAAATTAGTTTATTAATATATCTAATATGACTACCACCTGAAGATACATATAATCCATTAATAAATGAAATATGTTCTTGAGTATCTTGACAATCATAAATACCAATATTAATATCAATAGGGTTATTTTTTTTATCTTTTTTATTATATAATTGACATTTAATAATATCATCACTATCAATAATAAGACTAGATAAATCAAATAATTTTTTATTAACTAATTCAATATCATTATAATAAATTTTATATTTATCACCACAATATATAGATACATAATTCATACGTGTATACAATAAATTATCTAAAATATTAGAAAGTTCTTCAGTATAACCATTTTTATCAAATAAAGTAAAATCTAATAAAAATGTTACTTTAGTATATGGATTTTTTTTATCTGCATCTTTTTTAGCTAATTTAGTTAATTTTGTAATAACTGGAATATTTTTAATTAAATTTCCATTTTCAAATTTTTGATAATAATTTAATTTATTTTTTAAATCTGTTGTTTCAATAATAAATTCTAGTGATAGAATATTTGTGATTTTTGAACCTGATCCATTCATTCCTGCTGAAATTTTCTCAGAATTATCAGAACTAAAATTAGATCCAGACATTTCTTTTGAAAAAATCATTTCTGGAATATAATAATCTTGATCTTTAAATTTTTCAACAATAATTCCTTCTCCATTATTAAAAACTGAAATAATTCCAGATTCTTTATCAAAAGTTAATTTAATAGTATCACATTTATTTTTACCTTTAATATCTTTAGTACGTTGCATATGATCAATAGAGTTTACAATAATTTCATCAATTACATTATACATAGCAATTGAATATTTTAATACTTGTTTTTCTAATTGATTAGATTCTTGATTTAAAATCCAAATATTATTTTCAGTAATTTCTTTAGATCCTACATACATACCTGTTCTTAGACGAACATGATCTCTATAGCTTAAATTTTCATATTTAGTATTAGTAAATTCTTCAGCCATTTTGATAAAATTAAGAATTGATTAATAATAGATTTTATTATATTTTAATGTAATATTTAATTCAATTTTAAATAGAAATATTAAATATGTATAAATAATTGTATTATGTTTTATAATTTACCAAATGATATTTTAGATAAAATTTTTGAATTTTCTGATTATAAATCAGATATTAAAAAATATTTTAAACAAAATATTGCACCAAAAATTGATATAACATTAAGAAAAATATCAAATAATTGTGAATTATGTTATATTCAACAATTTAAAAATAAAAAAAATAATAATTATAAATGTTTAGTTCATTCAATAATCGGTGATAAAATAGATGAAATAAAATATTTTTCATTATATAATTTACCAAATGGAAAAACTAATAAAACATTAGGAAGATTATTTTTAGCAATTAATAATATTGAATATTTTTTAAATATTTTATCTAATACTACTGGAACTAATAGACATATATTAAGTGAAATTAATTATGAAATATTAGAATTAAGAAATTAAATATTATATATTAAATTTATTTCTATTTTACAAAAAAAAAATTAAAAATAGTAATTATATAATCGTTTTAGTCTATAATACAAATATAAACTATAAAAGAACATTATTACAATAATAGTAATTTTTAATTTTTTTAATATTTGATTGATTTGTTCTAAATAGTATGTTTCAAGAGTATTGTTGCTAATTGATGTTGTCATGTTGGTTTTAATAATATTAACAAAAAATTCAATTATTTAAATTTACTTATCAAAAAAAATAAAATTCAATTTTTATTGACTAATCAAATTAAATCCAATAATATAATAATATCAATTATGGTAAATAATCATTTACATCATTACCTTGATCTAGCCATTTTTTAATACGATTTGGATGCATTAATTCCATAAAAAGTGATTCATGTAAAAATAACATTTTTTCCTTATGCTTTTCAAATGCATCAGCTATTTCATTATAATAATCATTTACTGGAATACCTGGATACATATGATTATATACTAAATATAAATCTTTAGGTGCATAATATTCAGCTGAATGTACACCAAGTTCTTTTAAAGCTGCAATAATTAGAATATGACATTCTCTTGCTGAAAGATCAACAATTGTTAACATATGATGAATACATGCAGAACTTTCAGCTGCAATAATAATATTACCATAACGATAAATTAGAGCACGAGCAATCTTACAAGCATCAGGCCATGTGGTAATATCATCAAACCTATGGGTAATAGCATCTGGTTGAGACTCTTTAGTTAGATTATAAGTTGTTGTACGAATAAAGTCTATACGTTCATGTAAATTTCCAATCAGTTCAAGCTCGTCCCAAAATTGATCACTATTCATCTTTTATTAATTAAAAAAAATAAAATTCAATTTTAATTACAACTTTGCATTACCAAGTTTTAAACTATTATTATATTTATTATAAAGGAAATATAGAAAATTATTAATAGTTGGGCAGTTTGAAATATTTAACTCTAATCCATCAATTATATCTTTTGAACGATAATCTCCATTCATCCAATATACATAATAACTAATATTTAGTATATTTTTTGCTGGGTATAAATTAAATTCTGTATAAGATTCTGTAAATTTTGTATAATTTCTTTTACAAAATTTATTCATATTAATAAATCTAAATCTAATATGTTCATGTGAAATAATATTTAAATTAACTAATCTTAGACTATCAATATTTAATTTTCCACCGGTGGAAAAAGTAATAATCATATTATAAATAAATAAATCATGTCTATAAAAAGAATCAATATTTTTCATATTAATTTCATTAATAATACATTCAATTGCCGAGCGCATATTTGTTATAATTACGTTATTATAGTTAAAAAAATAAAAATTCAATTTTAATTAATATCAATCTAATTCAACATAATTCAAGATATTGGTGGGTAAATATTTTTTAACAGTATAATAAATCTAATTTGTAATTTTTACACCAATTTAATAAATAAAGAATCAATAGATTGAATAAATGACATTTCTGGAATTTCTGTAGAAATATAATAGGATTCTAATAATTCAGTTAATTTATATTTAAATTCATTTAATTTTAATATAATTAAATCGCTGTCAAATTCTTCAAAATTAAATGTGAATAGATTATTTATAGTATAATTTTCAAAATTATTTCTACAAATATTATGAAAATCTTTTTTTTTAATATTGTATTCTCCTAAAATAATAGGATTAATCATTTTTACGGTTTGTTGTAAACTATTTTTTTCTTTATAATAATGATTTTTTAAATAATTAAAATTTTTATAAAAATGCACAGAAACATAAATAATATGTTTGTTATTTATGTTTAAATAACGAACATAACAAAATACATTAACCATTATTATATTATTATATTATTTTATAATAAAAATAAAATTCAATTTTATTTTACTTCTCCAAATATTAACTTATTTATTAATTTATTTATTGTTGTATTAACACAAAATAATCTATGCAATATAATACCTAATATTAATAAAACAATTAAAACAACCAAAAAATTATACTTTAAATAATAAGATATTAATCCGGATATTGCAATCGTTCCTAATAAATCATTCATAGCAATATCAAACATTCTAAAAGAATGAAATCCGGTTTTTGGTTTACCAAAAATATCTGAATATTTTTTAAATGGACAAGGCATATTTCTTTAAATTAAAAAAACTATATTAAAGATATATATATTATATTATTAAATAATAAATATGAATAAAGATACTGATTTATTAGATCTTTTTATACCATTAATAGCATCAGCTATATTTATTATTATAATATATATTTTAATTAAATATTGTAGTTGTAAATGTATAAAATAAAAATTTGAAATTAATAAATTATTTATATATTATCAAATAATGTTTAATAAAATATAAATAATATTTTTTATATTATAATATATTTTTTTTATAATGTCAAGAAAATTCGATAATATAATTAAACAACTTGATTTTGATGATAAATATCAATGCCAAATAGAAACTGAAAAAATAATTAAAGATCCTAAATATAAATATGATATTAGAAATCCAATAATTCAAATTAAAACTGAAGATGAATTAAAAAAATATATATATCCTAGAATTGAATATTTTCATAATAATAAAAAAAATCAAAATAATAAAGTATCAAAAAACAATATATTTACTAAAGATATTGATAAAATCTTAACTAATAAAAAATTATCAATATATGATAATACTGATAAAAAACATACTTACAATACCTTAGATTATATATTTAATAATTTTCATACAGCACTTTTTGTTCAGATATTAAATAATAAAATTCATACATTTGTTTTATTATCTAATTATAAATCTCATCTTTCTATGATAAATCATTTAAATATAGTAGATCCATCTAAATATAAAAATATAGATGAATTTATTCATAAAATGAATGAAAGATATTATAAAAATTATACATTAATGAAAAAAGAAGAAGATAGTATATATTTTACAGATTGTTATATAAATATTTGGGAATCAAGTCCTGCATTTAAAGAACAATATTATTGGTTTTATACATATCAATATCATTTATTAACTAATTTACTAAAGAATAAAAAAATAAATGATATTGAATTTATATTAAATTATAAAGATGTAAATATGCTTACAAAAACAGGTGAACATAATCCACATTATCATATATTAGGTAATTTAACAACGCCATTAAATAAAAAATATAAACCATTTATTCCTATATTAAATTTTGGAAGTCATAATAAATTTGCAGATATTCCAATTCCAACTAATGATGACTGGGAAATTTGTACTAATAAAATATTTTTAGGTAATTGTAGAAATATATATTTTAATATTTTAAAAGATATAAATTTAGATTATGATAATAAAATACCAACTGCTATTTTTAGAGGTTCCGCTACAGGTTGTGGTACAATTATAAAAAATAATCCTAGATTAAAAGCTGCATATTTATCTAATAAATTTTATAATCATCCTAAATATGGAATTAACAATAATAATGATGGTCATTTATATTTAGATGCTAAAATAACTGCATTTAAATCAAAATTAAAAAAAACATTATTCTGAAAAATATATGAATATAATAGATAGTCATAAATTAAATTTAAAAGTTGGAAAAAAATTAAATTTATCTGAAATTACTAATTATAAATATATTTTATCTATAGAAGGAAATATAGCAGCCTTTAGATTAACATTAGAGTTAGCATATAATTCAGTAATATTATTAGTTAAAAGTGAATTTTATATATGGCATCAACCATTATTAAAAGAATGGATACATTATGTTCCAGTTAAATCAGATTTATCTGATGTAATGGAACAAATAGAATGGTGTAAAAATAATGATGATAAATGTAAAATAATAGCTAAAAATGCTCGAGATTTTTTTAAAAAATATATTAATACTAATTCTATTTATGATTATATGGAAATAATATTAAACTATTAATAAAAAAAAAATAAATAAATATTATATTTAAAAATCACAATTATTATAACTTATTTTATATGCATTAATAACATTAAGAATATCATTATTTGATACATAATATAATTTAGAAATAATTTCAATAATTTCTTTATAATTATAAATTTCTTTATTAGAATTTTTTATATAATTATAGATATATTCTATTTTTTTCTTTTCTGAATTTATATTAATATTATATCCAATAATATTAATATGATTAAGAATTGAATATTCATTTTCTAATTCTAATAATATATTTTTTTTATAAATATTAGAATTCATATTTTTATTATGTAAATTAAACAAATTAATCATTTCTACAATATTAGTAATTAAGTCATTATTAAGTTTTTTTTGATATTGACTATTATATAAATAAAATATACATATTTTAATATGTTTGTTATATTCTTTATTATTTACAAATTTAGTATTGCAATTTAAACAGCAATTCATATTGTTATAGTTTATATTATTATATTATATATATTCAATTTTAAAAAAAAATAAAAAAAATGAAAATATGCATAAGACTAAAGTCTTAGAAATGATACGCATACAGACCTTCGATCATCCGACTCGTCTCCCGGACCTTCTTCAAAAGCCCCTTGTCTCGACTGACCATGAAACACTCTTTCGAAAACATATCCTTCAGTCGAAGAAGCATCTCCAGTTGAGCATTGTCATTGATCTCGTTCCGATCACTGCCTGACCACTGCTTGTTTGTCTGAAGAAACTTGCATTCTTCCTGGAACAGGACCTTGTTGTCAAAAACAAGGTCTGTCTCGAGAATCACAATGTTCTTCATGCGAAACTTGGTCTTCCCATTCAAAAGATCCAGGTTGTACGACAGGCGATTGAAGTTGATGCATGGGTAGTTGGCCTGGTGTTGCATCTTGTAGTTGTTCTCAGTCATGTTGATCTGACTGACAACCAAAACAAGGTTCTTGCGTTGAAGCCCATGATCTTTCTTCAGGCGAGTAATGATCGTTGGCAGAGCCTGAACACCAAGGACGCATGAGTCGATCATCACAAAGACAGATTCCTGATGAGCAGGAAGACGACCGGTCGACTGGTACATCACCATGCGCTTCCGAATTGACTCACGGATCTGATCCATTGACAATACAGTCGTTGGAACCATCGAAAGCATGTCTGTCTTGCTGTACGTTGTGCGAGCACTGAGATTTCCGTAAGTTGCTGCACGCCAAGTCAAGACTTGCTCTTCCGTCATGCAAGGAAACACGTTTGGACGAATGAGTTGAGAGTTGGCCATTTTGCTTGTGAGTTGGGATTGCTTGGTTTTACTAACTACGTGAGCTAGAAAGAAGATTAGTATTCGTGCACTTTGCTGAACTAATCACTTAATTCCAAAATAAAAAAATTCAATTATTTTTTTTTGAATATCCTTTTTATTTTTTTAATAATAAAAAATAATTGAATTTTTTTGCATTTTTAATTATCTTCTGAATCTCAAAATGTCAGATTTTGACATTGCGATTCAGAACTCTCTGCGTTCTTTTGAGGAAGAACACGAATTCCAGAAATGCTTGGAACTCTCTGAGAAAACCATTATGGTAACATCAGAGACGGTCTATGTGCATCGAGGAAAACAGCTTCGTGAGCAGAACGTTCGTGGTGATGGAAACTGTCTGTTTCGATGCATTGCCATCGAGATGTATGACAGCGAAAAACACCACGCACTTGTGCGACAGAACATGATCAACTTCGTGCAGGGGAAGAAGTTAACGTTCCAGAGTTCGGCCAACTTGGGCGAATCTCTTGATGCGTGGATCGGGAAGATGTCAAACTGTGGGAGTGAAGAGTTTGGGTTGATGGGGGAGTTTGGAGATGCATTTGCACTCGAACTACTTAGCTGGATGCTTGAGCGTCCGATTGAGGTTTCGATGCGGACAGTGCATGGTGATCAGTTGCTGCACACAGAATCAATGGGAAGTTGGTTTGACAAGCCAACTCTTCATCTGATTCTGCGTGGTCAGCACTACACCCTTCTTGCGTAATTGTATTTTTTTTATTCATTTTGATATTTAAATAATAATTTTTTATATAGTATTACATTTTCATTTTTTTCTAATTCTCTTAATTGTTTTAATTCGACAACATCACCAAAATTAGTATAATTATTATTATCTATATATATTTTATTTTTTTTATAATCAATTATAGAAAATATTAATGATACAAAACAAATTATAGCAGTAAAACTAGAAAATAATATAATAGAAATATTATTAGCTTTTTTAAATTTATCAACAGTAAATGTTAATATAATAAAAATAATACTAACTATAAATAAAGTTAATATAGAAATAATTTTTTGAATTTTATTTAATTTCATTTTTTTTTATTAATTGTATATTATATATAGAATTATTTTTATTATAATATAATAACAATGGAAAATTCTGGAATTATATTAAATCATTTAGGAATTGTAGAATTTATAATTTTAATTTTAATATTGATAATTTATTATTCAAAAAAAATACCTGAAGAACATTTAACTATATGTTTACTTGGATCATATATTTTAATTAAATCAATAACATATTATATTCATGGAAAATACCATAGCAAATAAAAAAAATAAACTTAAAATAAAATATTATTTTTATTATGATTATAACATTTAATAATATTATATATATCGAATTTAGATGTATGATATAATTCTGAAATTATATTTATTAAATCATTATAAGTATAATTTTCTTTATTATTTTGTAATAATAAATTGTAAATATATTCAATTATATAATATTGATTATATTTATCATAAATAATTTTACAATTTTTTCTTATATTATATTCTTTTCTTATTAATGGTAATAGTTCATCCTTTGTTATAATTCCATTACTCTTAATTTTATATAAATTAAGTATAGATATAATATCAGTAATACATATTAATAAATTATTATTTATATTTTTTTTATAATGATTTTTATAAATAAAATTTATACAATTTAATTGATGATTTTTTAAATCAATATTCTCAGTATATAATTGATTACATCCAATACACTTCATTATTATATAATTATATAATTATATAAAATTAACCTTCAATTTTAAAAAAAATAATGATTATAATAAAATTAATAAAATTGTTTAATATATTTAATAAGTTTTTCAATATTTTCTAAATATAAAATTTGAATTATTTCTTGTCTAACGTTCATTAAAATAATTTTAACTAAATGATAATTGCATACACTATTATCAAATTGTATATTTAATAATAAATTACCAGGTAAATATAATTTATAAAAATTTTTAATATTAGGATCTTCACTATAAGTCCATTTTTTTTTAGTATCATTTAACCAAGAAATTAATAACTCAATTTGAATATTTTTCATTTTTATTTTAATATTAATTTAATAATTATATTATATTTTTATAAAATGAATTTATCTACAGATTTTAAAATATTAAATATTTCAACTATTATAAATACAGCTAATCAAAATATTAAAGATTTAAATTTAAATTATAGTGAAAATAAAATTAACTATAATTTTTATAAATATAAATTATATATTTTTAATAAGATATTAGAATTAATAGATATAGATAATCAAAAAATAAAATTTGAAATCATAGAAATATCAAATAATTATTATATTAATGAAAATTATTTAAAAATATTTGATTTACATCATTTATATATTGAAAATATTAAAACTATATTTTTTAAATTTTTAGATAATTTAAATACTATAGTAAATTACATATCAAATAATACTAAAGAATATAATAAATTAGATTATAAATTAATATTTTACAATAATGAAATTATTAAGGTTATTAACTTAAAAGAATTAAATTTTGATGATGATATATTAGTTAAATTGATTCAATCAAATAATTTTAATGAAGATTTATTAAAACATTGTAATGTATTTAATATTAATCAAATACAATATTATAAAGATTTATTTGAATATATTAATTTTAAAATTATTAAATATTCTAATAATTTAAATCATGATATTCAAATATTAGAATATTCAAATAAAGAATTAAATGAAAAAATAAAATATTTATGTAAAGAAAATAAAATATTAGAGTTATCAAATAAAGAATTAAATGAAAAAATAAAATATTTAACTAAAGAAAATAAAGAAAATAAAGAATTATTTATAGAAAAAATAAATAATTTAGAAAGAATATTATCAAATTATACACATAATATAATTATAACAGAAGAAGAAGATTTAGAATATTTTAAAGTATAAGTTATTCTATAAATTTATAATTTTGATATTTTCTCATAATCATAAAATCTAATCCTATTATACCAGGCATTAATGAAGTATGTATATATTTAATATGATCTTTTAATGATAATCTAGATTGTAATATTTTTGAATATTGACCATTAAATAAAAATATTATTTGTAAATTTAGTATTTTTTTATTTTTAATTGTTTTATAATATTTTTCTATATTTGTAAATTTATATATAGAAAATACATAATTAGGAATATAACTAAATATATTATCATATGGAAATAATATATCAAATGTATAAATATTTTGCCATTTTTGTTTTTCTTTAGCTTCAGTAATATATTTATTATTATAAATAATATCTATAATATCTTGAATATTTGTTTGATATGGTTGAATTTGAAATAATTTATTAATATTATTATCATCTAAATATTCTAATATTTCAAATAATATAACTGAATCCATATTCTATAGTATAATTATAAAAAATAATGTATTCAATTATTTTTTTTTATTTAAATAAATTGTATAATAAAAAGGTAAAATATTAAATACTTTTCGATTAGGTATATTTATTTTAATATCATTTTCAATCTCTTTAAATAATAATAATAATTTATCATTATTATTATAATTTTGAATATATTTATTATTATAATTATTTGTATCAATATTTAAAGAATTTAAAATAGATACAGCTTCTTTAATTGAATGTGAAATATAAATTTTATCAATATTTTTATTCATATAAAATAATTCTAAATTATTTAAATTAGGATTATTTTTGATATTATTTTTTATAGTTTCTAAATATCTTTCATTTTTATTAAATTTTATTAATAGATTAATATTATATAATGCTTTATTAAGTAATTTTTTATTAATATTATTCATATTTTAATAATATTAAGATATTTATTTAATTATAAAATAAATAATAGTAAATTAATAGAACAATAGACAAATAAGAAGTATAATAAATATAAACAAAAAAATTTAATTATATAAAAAAATATATTTTTCATTATTTTATACTATTATAAAATAATGTATATTCAATATTAAATTTATTTAAGGACTTTCATCAAATTCATTATATTGTTTAAATTTTTCATTACAAATATTTGTTAATTCATCTAATAAATCATTTAATGAATAATTATATTGTAATTCAAAATTATTTCCTGTAAATTTAATTTTTTCAACTTCTTTTTTTAGTTTAAGTTTATTTTTTAATTGTTTATTATTAGTAATTTTTTGTTTTTCTAATTTATAATTCTCTTTTACTGTTTCTTTAAACATTTTATATAATTGAATTGGATTAGCATTATATTCACGCTTAATAATATTATAGTTTGAATATTTATTATTAATTTTTGAATCATTTAATTTTTGAATTCCACGAATAAATTTAAAACTATTTAATAATTCTTTATGTTGTAATAGAATAAATTCATGTCTTTCATTTTCATTTTTAGGACTAGGAACAGATCTATCAGCAGTTTCTTTAAATGCATCTTTAATATTGTTAATATCATAATTCATATCATCTATAGTTTCATTCATATTATTCATAGTATCATTCATATCATCTATAGTTTCTTTCATTTCTTCATTTTGTTCTTTGATTTCTTCATTTTGTTCTTTAGTTTCTTTAGCATAACGTAATAATTCATCAATTTTTTTAGATTGTTCATTAATTGTTTTAAATTGTTCATCAATTCTATCATCTTTACCTGATAATAAAACTTTTTGATACATAATTTGATATTCTTGATAATTTTTAAATACTTGTTCTAATAATAAATAATATTTAGCATATTCTTTAGAATTTTTAGAACGAATTAAACATAATTTAAATGCATAAGGAGTAAGTTTATATTCTTTTTTATTACCATTTGAACCACCATGTTGATTTTCTAATCTTGACTGGGAAACGTTTCCCACCTGATAATCTTCATTTTCAATAAGCATTAATGAATTTAATCTAGTTTTAATATCTTTACTAGTATTAATATTATTAATAACACCATATTCTTGTAATTTAATATGTTCAACAATAAATTCATTTTCATTATTACATAATTCTAAGAAATAATCCATAAATGAAATATTAACATTAGAATAAAATTGAGATTGAATTAAACTAAAATATTCATTTAATTTAATTTTTTTTAATTTATTACTTAAATAAGTATTAAAATCAGTAATAGTATTAAATTGACTCATTATTATTTTACTTACTTATAGAAATAGTGTTTAATTATAATTAAAAAAAAAGAACTTTCAATTTTATTTTATATAGATTCGACTATTTTATATGCCATAAATTCATAGGGGTGTTCATATTTTGAATTATTATTAGTACATTTTACAGTATTATCTTTATCATTTATTTTACATTGATATATAATATTATTTCTTTGATATAAATAATTATCAGTATCTGGATTAACTCGATCTTTATTAGTTAATTTAGATACCTTTTTAAAATTAAAATGATTTAAAAATTCTTGAATATCATTAGGAAATAATTTTTGATATATATGTATTCTTTCATGAATTAAAGTCTTATATAAAGTACTATCATATATATTATCAATATTTAAGATAATAATATTTTTACGAGTATGTGGAAATCCAAATTCATATTTTTTATTCTTAGAACATCCAATTAACCAAGGTATATTCTTAATTTTATAATTATAAAATCCTGGATATTTAATTTTATTTAATATATTTTGAGCTTTATAAATTGCTTTTTTTAAGATTAATTTTTCTATAAATGATAAATCATAAAAATTATAATGAATATTATTAAGATATTCTTGTTTATTTTTAATTTTTCTAATTTCTAAATTTAAATCACTCATATTAGTAAAATAATTATAATTATCAACTTTTAATAATTTAGTTAATTCTAAAGAATCATATATTTTAATAAAAATATTTTGATAAGAACTATAAAAATATATAAATAATAATAACAATAATAAAATTAAAAACCCCATATTTTATATAATATTAAATAAAATTAAAATGATTAAAATTAAAAATAATATTAACACATTAATTAACCACCTTAAATGATAATTTAAATTTTGATTAATATTTTCTATATTTTTTATTTTTTCTTGTAATCTAATATTTTCATATTTAAAAGATTCAAATTCCTTTAAACTATTAATATTAATTAATATTAAATTTTCATAAATAGTTTTATAGTTTAAAATTTCATTAATAGCTTCTTTAACATCAATATTATTTGATTTTTGATGTTTAGTTAATTTTACAAATTGTTGTTTTAATTTTTGTAAACTATTTTCTTCCATTATATATTGTTAATAAGGAATTTTTTAAACATTTAATAAAAATATACTAGATATATATATAAAATTAGTAAACTTTAAAGTATAAAAAAAAATAATATATTATTATTTATTTTTTATATAATTGAACTAATTTAATAAAATTTATTTTATTATTTAACATATCTTCATGAATTTTAATAACACTTTCAGATAATTCATTATAACTTTTATATAAAATTTTTTCTTGTTTTTTATCTTCTTTATTTTCTAAAATAATTTTATTATATTTTTCTTGAATCAAATTTAATAAATCTTCGTTAATTTTTACTAAAGTTGATTCAATTTCAATATATTTATTTAGTTTTTGATAATAGTCATTAAAATATATTTTATCATCATCAGTTTTGATATTTTTTAATAAATTTGTTAAATTCATAGTAAAATCCATTTTTATATATATTAATCTAATCTTTATATTTAAATTATTTAAAGTTTGAAAAATAAAATATATTTTTTTTAAAAAATTCTTTTTGATTAATTGCATCATTTTCTAGAAATTTTATACTTTCTTCTAATTCATGCATAAATTTCATAATATCAAAATATTTTTCATGGATATTAATTGATTTATTTGATATATTAATATTACTAACTTCCGAATTATATTTTTGATATAACGTTAATAAATCTTTTTTAAATTTAATATAGCTATTTAAAGCTTCTTTGTGTTCGGTGATTAAGTTATGATGATCAATTATTAATTTTTTATGAATATCATCTGATATACGTTCTATAAAAAAATCTAAATGAATAGAAAAATTCATTATAAATATATTAAATAAAACAAATTATTTATAAAAAAAAATATATATATTATTATTCAGAATCAGAACTAAATTCAATAATTTTTCCTTTTTTTTTTAAACTATTTCTAGTTTTTAATAATGATAAACATCTAGCACTACATGTCATATTTTTTCTTTTATAATATCTAAATTCTATTTTACAAATTTTACATTTTGTATATCTAATTATTTGTAATTTTTTTCTAATTTTTTCTTTAGTTTCATCAGACATAACTCTACCTGTATTATTATATGTAGCTGCGCATTTATGACTACAAAAATCATTAATACTTTTTTTAATTTCTTTATATTGTTTTGTCATATCTACATTACATAATTTACATTTAAGATATAAAATTTCATTTCTATTAACTGGTAAATTAGCTTCAGTTAAAGCATTATTCCAAGTTTTAAATAATTTTTTTACAGTGTTATATGTAAAAGGATGATTTTCATTAATAATAGGACTCTTTTTATGAATTTTATAATAATGATTTAAATATTCAATAATATCTTCTTTATTATTCATATTAACTGTTTTATTTGATTATTTAATTTTTAATTTCAATTTTTTTAATCTATAGAAATTCTAATTTCAGATTTAGGATAATTATTTTTTTTTCTTGATATATAATGCGGAAGAAAAATTATAAATTGATTATTATTTTTACAAATATATTTATCATTAATGTCAGAACTATAATTTTTATCTAATATAAAAGTTAAATGTTCTGTCATTTTTTCATAAATAAAAATTGTTTTTTATGCTTATTTTTATATTTATTATTTTCTATTTTTTTTAATAATATTAAATTACTAGTTAAATATATAGCAATAAATTTATTATTTTTTAATAGATATTTATACATTTTTAATTATATTTATTATAAAATATATAATTTATAATTTTAAAATATTTTTAAACTATTTCATAAATACGATTATCTTCATTATCTTCATTATTATATTGATAATAATTATGTTTATTAATTATTACAATATCTTCTAATGGATAATTATATGTATTTTTTTGTTTAAAATAATAATCATATATATAATTGATTAATATAAAAATCATTGTATAAATATAAAAAAAATATAAATTTAAATAATATTTTTTTATTGTAATGGATTTTGAGGAGCATGTGCTTTAGTATAAATCTTACTAGTACTTACTTTATTATCTTTTAAATTAATAGATGTTACTCCAATTTCAACAGCATCTAAAGGTGTTCCTTCATCATCAACTTTAGCACCAAATTCTGAAATTTCAACTTCTTCAGTTACTTTAATTTTATCTTCTAAAATTTCAATTTTTTCAGCAGATTCAGTAATTTCATTTGGATTTTCTTTAAGATATTGTAATACTTTAGGATCTGTTTTACCATATTCTTTAACATTTTTAATTTTTTTCTTACGTACACGTTCATCTAATAATTTTTTACCCATTTTAGCATCTTCTTCTTGTTGTTTTAAAATATTTTCTAAAATTTTTGTATTTTCATTATAAAATGTAATACGTTCACGATTTTTTTTAAACGACCCTAGTAAATTCCATTTATAATTAGTTAAAGTTAAAATATTAGTAATAACTTTATCTTTATTAGTATTAATATATTCATTACATTCATCTAATGTATCAAATGTTTCATAAATATTAATTGCAACTTCAGTATCTGGTTTTTCATTATAAAGATACATAACTGCTTCACGTAATTCTTCATAATTTACATCATAATAATATTGAAATCTACAATAAGTATCATTAGGAGGAATATTTTTTGTAAATTTATTATTTGGGTTATGTTTACGTTCTGGATCATTATTATCTTCATTATAAACTGATGTAGTATGAAATTTAGGATTATATTTAAATAATTTATTTAAAAAGTTATTAATTACTTTTTTTTCATCATTTGATTGTAATGTAATTAATTCCTCTTTCTTTTTTAAATATTTTTCATTATTAAAATATTTAATAGGTTGTAATTTTTCTTCAATTTTTTCATTAACTTTTTTTCGAATTTCTAATTCTATATCTTCAGATAAAACTAATTCATCAAGATTATCTTTACTCTCTTCATCTGTATTTTGTAAAGAATTATAATATTCTTCTTTTAACTCTTTATAAAAGTTTTCTTCTAAACAACTTAAATATTCTTTATTTTGTTTATCTGGATTTTCACTAAATTCATAAAAATCATTTTTATCTATAGTTGCTTTTAATTCTTCATCTTCAATAGTATATTCATCACATAATTGATATACAAATCCAATTAATCCAGTTGTTAATAAACGTTGCATATATTTTTCTTTTAAATTAGTAAATGAAATACAAGTATATTTATCTTCTCCATAAATAGTAGCATTATAAGGATTTAAATATTTATCAACTTCAATTGCTTGTTCTTCAGTTAATTGATTTACTTTATCAGGATTTAATTCTAAATCTTTGATAATATCATCTAATTGATTTTTAAAATCTTCAAGATCATTTTTTTTAGTTAAATTATCAATAATTGTATTTTTTGTATCACTCATTTTTTAAAAATTATATAATAATAATTGTTATATATAATTATAATAGTTATTAATTTAAATATAATTTAAATTATATTTACTTATAGCAGTATATATAATAAATAATTATATAATTTTATAATGACAACACTAGATAATATAAATGAAAATATATTAAATAAAATAGATTTAATTACTAAAATTAATGATATTTTATTTTTTAAATTTAATATAGATACGTTTTTAATAAAATATCGAATAAAAGATATTAATAATTTAAATATTAATATAAAACTGGAAAAGGAAAAAATAGAAACATTAAATTTGGATATATATTTTATTAAAAATTGTTATCTTTTAATAAAAAAATATATAAATTTTATTAAAACAAAAAATATTTATGAAACTCAATCTATTTTATTTTTAACAGAATATTATGCAATAATTAATAAAAAGGATGAATGTTTTGCTAATGAATTTAATAATAAAATATATAATGATAATATATTTTTATTAAATATACATAATAATAATTATTTATTAGAAAGTGAAGATTTATTAAATTTAAAAAATATATATTATCAAAATTATTATCAATATAAATTTTTTAAAATACCGGTTAAAAATAAAAAATTTGATAATAATAATAATAATAAACTATCAAAAAATATTTATCATAAATTTAATATGTTTATTTCCGGAGAAGATATTTATGGAATATTAGATAATTATCTTGAATATATTTATAATTTTTTAATATTATATAAGGATATTATATTAGATTATAATCAACAATTAAATGATAAATTTGATATTAATGTATATGAAAAATTATATAAAAAAATTTATCAATGTATTAATATTTATAATAAAAGTAAATTAGTTTATAATATTGATGAAATTAATTATGATATATGCACATGTGGAAATAAAATGATCATTCAAGCAAATACTAGTGAATTATTATGTATTAAATGTGGAGAAATACATACATTAATTGGAAGTGTATTTGAAGATAGTCAATTTTATAATCAAGAAGGAAATAGATATAAACATGGAAGTTATGACCCAAATAGACATTGTAAATTTTGGATTGATCGTATTCAAGCAAAAGAAAATACAATTATTGAGGATTCTATTTTAGAAAAAATAAAAAATTGTATTAAAAAAGATAAAATTGAAAATATTAAAAATATATCTATTGATCAATTTAGATTATATTTAAAACAAACTAATTTATCTAAATTAAATGATCATATACCATTAATTAAAAAATTAATTACTGGTTATATACCACCACAATTAACTCATAATGAATTACATATATTATTTAATTATTTTGATAAAGCTACTAAAACTTATGAAATAATTAAACCTAAAGAAAAGTCTAATTCTTTATATTATCCATTTTTAATATATAAAATATTAGATTTAATTATAGAAGATAAAAATAAAAAACGTGAATTACTTTCATGTATTCATTTACAGAGTTATGAAACTCTTATAGATAATGATAAAATATGGTTTCAAATATGTAAACAAAATAGTACATTTGTTTATAAACCAACTGATAAATCAAATATATATTAAATTATTAAAAAAAATAATATTTAATATATAATCATGATATATTTTATAATATTGTTAATAATACTTATGTTCTATTTTTCAGTATATAAATATTATAAATCTTTTTTTAAAAATAAACGTAAAAAAATAATTCTTAATAATAGACAAAAGTTAATTAACAATTTAGTAAATATTAAAGATAAAAGAATTAATGTAAAAATTAAACGTATTAAAGAACCAAAAGAACTTAATGATTTAAAAATATTAACTAATGAATTTAATAATAATCCAAATAAATGGATTAATTTAATTAAAGTTGGAGAAATTTATACAAAAGGTTCTTATCCTATTTTATTACCTAATAAATATTTAGGATTAGAATGTTTTAAAATAGCAATGAAATCACCTGATAAAAATATAGCATCATTAGGGTATTTAAAATATACAGAAAATAAATATAATAATATTAATGATATTGATCAACAAGGTAAAAGAATACCAATAGAATATGCCAATAAAATTTGCACAATTGCAAAAAAAAATATATTACAAAATTATTATAATTTTTTAAATACTAATAATATTGATCAAATAATTAATAATAATGATAATATTATTAATAATTATGATAATTATTTAGTAGAAATAGATTTAAATAATGATCAAAATAATGATCAAAATAATGATCAAAATAACAATATTAATGATTTACAAAATGTTCATGACCATAGCGTTAATAATATTATAAAATCCAATATTGAATTATTAAAAAAGAAATATAATATATTAGAACTTAATAATGAGCAATTACATGATATATTTTATAATAAAATTTTTGAAGATAATGGTTTATCTGAAGAACAAAGATATAATATTATTCATGTTTTACAAAATTTAACAAATATAAAACATAATTATTTTGATATATCTGAATTAGATTCTTTAAAATATATATATGAATATATTAAAAATCAACAAAACCCTAATGAATTATTACATATATTATTTATAGAATTAGCAAATTGTATTGAAAATGGGTTTATAATATGTACTACTGGAAAAATTAGCCATATTGTTTCTATAATGGATGGATTAGATAATAATTTTAATAGTATTAAACCAATTTATATTATTAAAAATGAAATACAAAATTTAGCACATAACATTCGAAAAAATACTATTAATAATTCATCACAAATAGAAGTAAATAATTATATAAATAATATTAATGATATTTTATATGAAAAAATGAAAAATGAATTTATTAATCAAGTTAAAGAACTATATTGTAATAAATTAAATTGTAATGAAAGTATTATTAATCCTATAATTGAAGAATGTATTTTAGGATTTTAAATATTTATAGCATATAATTTATCTATAATATTATCTATAATTTGTTGTATATTATTATATTGATTATTAATAATATTATCTATATTAATAATTAAATCTGAATTATAATTATCAACTAACTCTTTTTTAAATTTATTTAATAAACTATTAATATTAGATAAATAAATTAAGAATAATTCAGATTCTAATTTAATATTGGTTTTTTTAATTATATAATTATAAATTTTATCATTAATAATTTCTAAAATTAAATCAATAATTTTTATTTTATTTTCATTATTAATAGTTAATTTTATTTTTTTTATTTCATTAACAATTATATTTTTTAATTCTATATGATTTATATTAGAATATATATCATATGTATTTTGAATATTTTCTAAATATTTTTCATAAATATTATAAGAATTAATTTTATTTATAATAATTGAATTTAAGATATTATTATAATTTTCAATAATATAATTAGGTTCATTTAATAAAGTATATTGAATATCTTCTAATTTAATTAAATTATCTTGACTATTAGAATATAAATTATAATAATTATTATCATAATTAATTAATAAGACTGGTGTTTGTAATATATTATTTAATTCTTGTATTTTTTCGTATTTATTATATAATACTTTATTATGTATTACCGTAATATTATCTATTTTAGATATATAATTTTTATTATTTTGTAATAATTCTTTACTATATTCATGTTTAGTCATAATTGTTTTTGTTTTATTAATAAATTTATTATTTATACCAATTTTAGATTCTATAATTTCTTTATTATTCATTAAATTAGATAAATTATAATTAATATCATCAATATCTGTTTTAATTATAACTATTATTAATGGTATTTTATCCATTTTATAAAATAAATTTACTATAGTAGACATTTTATCAAAATCTTTATAATTAATATTTGAAAATTTTTTAATATTTATTGTATCTAAGATTAAATCTGATAATAATTTATATTTTTTCTTTAGATTAAACTTATTAAGGTCATTAATAATATTTATTTTTTTTAAGGTGTAATAATTATTATTAAATAATTTATTATTAGAAAATAAAGTTATATTTGAATTTGATTTAATATTATTTTTTTCTAATTCATATAATAATAAATGTTGTTGAATTGTATGATTATATTTATTGATTAAATATAATATATTATTATCTGCATTTAATAATTTAATTTCTTTAATAAAATCTAAATATAAATCAATAAGAATAGTATTATTAATAATTTCATTATATATTATTTCTAATAGTTGTTTATAATTATATTGTAAATTAAGATATTGAAATACTAATTTATTACATTCATTTAATAAATTAGTATTTATTTCATTATATTTTTTATATAAATCTAAGATTAATTCTTTATTTTTATTAATATTATTTTTAGATGTATCACTAATCAAATATTGTTTTTCATAAATATCTATTTGATTAATATATTTAATATTTATGTTTAAAATTTCTTCTAATTTTTTTAATTGTTTATAAATATTTATATATGTTTTAAATGATAAATCATTGATATTTTCTAATTCTATATCTACTTTTTTAATTATTTTATCAATATTTTGATTATTAATATTTTGATTTAATAATATTTTAGAATTATTATCATTAATAATATTTATTAATTCTTCTTTATATAAAAAGATAAAATTATATATCTTTTTATAATTTTTATTTATACTCTTTAATTTAATTTCGATATTAGAAATATCTATCATGTTTTATTAATTAAAAATATAATATATATATTATGTATAATTAAATTTATATTAAAAAAATATAACAATGACAAATTCTAAACTACATAATGATGATACTATCTCAGTAATTCCAAGAATTATAGATCCTAATATGAAATTTACAAAAGAATCTTTAGAACTTACTGATTCTAAAAAAAATAAAAATGTTCAATTAAATGTTAAAGAACAAAAAGAACCCAAATTATCAAATAATACAAAAGATATAAATCAAAATGTTGAACAAACTACAATAACTGTTGGTTTTTTTAGTAAATATAAATATTATATTTTAATTATTGTAGTTATTATTTTAATATGTATTATCATTTATTTTGTATATAAATATTATTATAAAAAAAATAATAAAGAATGTGATACAGAGACATTTAATAATAATTCAGAAAATAATTCCAAAGATAAAAATATAGAAGATAATACATCAGAAAAAAAGAAAGAAATTAATAAATATTTATCTAATTATATTATCGATGAAGAAGAAGAAATAGAAAGTAACCCAGTTCAAAGTAAGCCTGTTCCAAGTAAACCAGTTCCAAGTAAACAAGTTCCAAGTAAATCAGTTCCAAGTAAACCAGTTCCAAGTAAACCAGTTCCAAGTAAGCCTGTTCCAAGTAAACCAGTTCCAAGTAAATTAGATGAAAGTAAATCAGATGAAAGTAAATCAGATGAAAGTAAATCAGATGAAAATATGATAATTAAAAAAAATGAAAATTCATTTAATATTGGAGAAGAATCTGATAATGATAGTTTTATAGATGGAGAAAGTAATATAAGTAGTAGTGATCTAAATGAAATTAACTTTTTAGATGAAATTATAGATTCTAATGAACAAAATGATGAACAAAATGATGAACAAAATGATGATGAACAAAATGATGAACAAGATAATGATAATTTAAATGAAGATATAGGTCAATTAGAAAATTTAGAAAAAAATGATTTAGATTATTTTAAAAAATTTTTAAATAATGAATAAAAAAATATATAAAATATTTTTTTTTTAATTAAATATAATTAATAAAGATTATATTTAAGGCTTTAATTAATTTACAATTAAACAGATACAATATATAACTATATATATTAATTAAAACGAAAATCTATATTTTTATAAATTGAGATAAAATATTATAATAATTAAAAATGGAAACTCCACAATTAACAACTGAGACTCAACCACAAGTAGCTAAAAAACGTGTAATTAAAATTAAAAAAACAGCACCAAAAACTGAACAAAAAGTAGAAGTAACTTCAGTCGAGGAACCTGTTCAACAACAACAACAAGAACAAACTTCTGATGAAAAAGAACAAGTATCTATTATTCCAAGTTCTCGTATTAAAAATTATATTAGTAAAGAAAAATTAAATAAAGAAATTGATACTCTTATTGAAAGTGTCAAAAGTTCTACTGATAATGTAGATTTATCTAAAGTATTATCAGAAGAATACCAAAAAAAAGTAGGTGCAGTAATTAAAGAAAAGGAACAAAAAAATGAAGAAATTAAATTAAACTCTGTAGTTGTAGATGTTTTATCTAAACATAAATATAAATTTAGCAATAACTCATTTAAAGTATTATCTGTATTTTTAGATATGTTAATTGAAGAAATTACACTTCATGCAATGAATGAATTAGTTAAAAATAAAAAATCAATTATTAACCTTAAATATTTATTTACTAATGAAAATACATCTGGTGCATTATTTAATATTTATTCAAATTTATCAACATACGAAACTGAAAAAGTTAATCAAACAACAAGTTCAACTGACTCAGTTGAACCTGTAGAATCTTCTGAAGAAGTTTCTGAACCAACTGAACCAGTTGAGCCAGTTGAACCTGTTGAATCTGAAGATAAAACAGGAAAAAGTATTAATTTTGAATTTTACGTACGTAAGATTTGCAACAAACTTAAATTAACTTCTGAAGATTTTAATAAAATTAAAGTAAGTGATAAATATCAAAAATTCTGTTCTAATCTAATTTTAGATTTTCTAGATAGAGTAGTTCCACTTACTAAAATTCTATTAGAAGTAATGACTACTAAAACAATTACAGAACTTGTATTTGAAACTATTCTAAAAGTACAATTATTTGATAATGATCATTTATCTGAATTACTTGATGAATTACATAACCGATTAAAAAATTAAATTAATATTTAACTAAAATACTTTTAATATTTTTATTAATACTTTTAGGTAAATTTTTTTTTTTAGTTAAAATCATATATTCAGGATTAGTAAAACGGACTCTTTTTTTTATTTTATTAATTGATTTAATAGAAGATTGATTTTTATTAGTATTTTCTATTATATTATTAAATAAATTATTATATTGATGTTGAATACTTTTTAAAAAGGCTTTAATAATTAAATTAATATCTGAAGTTTTTACATTTTCATTAAACTTTAAAGATATTAATCCATTATATAATTTTTTATCATTTTTTAAATAATCTAAATTATGATTATTAAAAGGTAAAATTAATTTAATTCCATATTGATCTATAGTATTAATAAATAATTTATTTGAAAAAATAGAATTATTAAGATAAATAGAACATATAATTGTATTAGAAATAGCATTTTTATAATTAAAAATAATTAAATTAATATTATTTAGTTTACTAAGTACTTTAATTTGTAAATAATCATCATATGAAATAATGGGTATATATTCTTTAATCTTATTTAAAAATAATTGTTTTAACGTTATATTTTTTTTTTCTAAAATATTTATATATTGGTATTTATCAATAATTAAAGAAGTTATAAATAATAAATTTTTAATATTATTTTTATTAATTTTATTTTCATAATTAATAAAATTAGTTATTAAATTTTCTTTATTTAAATAACTAATATTATCATTTTTTATTATAATATTTGTAGTTTTATTTAAAAATTTAGTATAAGAATATGTAATAATATCAATATTATCTAGAAATAATTGTTTTTTTTCTAAAAATATATGACTAATATCACAATGAAATAATATATTATTGTTTTTAGATAATATTGCAATTTCAGGTATTTCATTAATATATCCTAAAATATTATTAGAATAATTAATAATAATTAAACATGTATTACTTTTTATATTTTTTTTTATATTATTTGATGAAATTATACCTAAAATATTTGGTTTAATTATAGTTAATGAAATTATATTATTTTTTAATAATTGGCCACATATTTTTATTATATATTTATTTTCTATTGATGAAACTATAAAATGAGGTTTTTTTTTAGTTGTTTTTTTATATAAAATTGCAATATTACAATATAATAATTCATATAATTTTTCTTCATTAATATTAAGCATAATATTTGTGGAATTTTTTATATTTAATATTTTATTTATTATTTTTTTTAATAACGATAAATCATCTTGAAATTTTTGAATAATTTCTTTATTTGATAATTTATTATATATTTCTAATTTATCATTAACATTATTTTCATATTTAAGATTATTCATGGTATATATATTATTATTTAAGTATATATAATTATTCATTTTAATTAAATATATAAATATAATATTTATATTTTTAATTAATCAAAAAAAATATATTATATTTTTGATGATTATTTTTTATTTATTATGATATAGAAAATAAAAGGTTGATTTTTTGATAAAATTGCTTATATTTTAATAATTTATTATTAGATTAAATTGTGATAATTAGTGCTATTAAATAAGTTGTGATAATTAGTGCTATTAAATAAGTTGTGATAAAGTCCTGATTAAATAAATAAAGTTTTTGTGTGAGATATATAAATATAAATAATTTTTTTATAAAAAAAAATAATTATTTATTTAAACATAATGATATATTTAGATAGAATTACTTTATATCAATTAACATATATATTTTATTATTGTTTTGAAATATATAAGAAATTATTAATAAAATATCGATTAAGAAATGATATTTTATTGAATTATTGTTATATAAAACAATATGATGAAATACATGATTTACATATTTTAACATATTTATTTAATATTAAAATTTATACATATTTTAATACTAAAATAAATAAATTATATATATATATATATCAGAATAATAAAAAAATATCAGAGTTAATTATTCAAAATAATAAAATAATCAATGACAAATCATTCAATATTATAGTTTCTATACATTATTTAGATAAATATAATTTTTATAATACATTAAATATTTATAATTGTGGAATTGTTAATCATCAAAATTTATTAATAAATCATTATTATAATTATAAAGGAATTAAAAGAAATCAAATAAACTAAAAAAAAAATATTTTTATTTTTTTTTATATAATTAGATCAAATATAGAATAAATAATGAATAACTTAAGTAGCGTAACGTAATGTTGCCGAACCATCCGAAATTAATAAGAAGTTGATAGCTACTGCGTTAACAATAAGTTCAGCAGTACTTGTAGAACTTACTAAAGTAGAAGTATATTGTAAGTAGAATTCACGAGCACGGGAAACATTGATGTGACCAGATGGTTGGTAAGTACCTGGATATAAACAGAAGTTAACCATATAACAACCAGGATCAGTTGGGGTACATACATTCCAACCACCATATTGTAATGGAACATAGCTATTAAAGAATGGAGCAGGAAGATTATTATATAGAGGAACACCATGAGCAGATACAGTAAATCGTGTAACATGAGCACGTTCAGTTTTAAGAATAACATCAGAAGCTAAACCATTAACATTAGCTTGTGGAACAACAACTGTGTCAACAGCACCAAATCTATGCCAGTCAGCCATATTACGATCAATAACGGAAACTTGAGAAGCTTGAGCAGTGGTATTGGTATTAATTTCACTATTAACAGTTGGACGAATACCAACATACATAGTTTCAATTGGCCATTTAAGTTGTTGAAGAAGAACATTATCAGAAGATTTATTAACATTAGTTACTTGACGACGATGTACACGTACTAAAGTGAAACCAATACGAGCAATGAAAATATCATGAATATCTGGATTAACGAAAATATTGTTAATATAAAGATCAAAAGTATTAATAAGTGGAGTAGTAATACTTGGGTTAGTTAAAGCAGCAGAACTACCTGGATTGGCAATAACACGTAAAAGTTGATCTTTGTTAGCTAAATCAATATTAATAAAACGTTGACCATATGGAATAGCAACAGAAGGAATAGCTAGACGAGGATCAGTATTGAACCAGAAAAGTAAAGGAACGAATAATTCTAATTGATTAACAACACCAGCTACATTACCAATGTGACCAGCCTCAGTTTTATAAGTTTGGAAACCATTTCGGTATAACATACCAGCACGAGCATTTTGTGGATTACTATTAGCAGTTTGAGCATAACTAGAGAATGCTTCAACAGAACGTTCTTGTCCCATACATTTATCCCAACCAGCACGTTTAGATTCAGAAATGAAAAATTGACGGTGGAAATTGTAAGTATCTGGGTAGTATTCATCAAGAGGATTACCATTAACATCAAAAGATACTTTTTGGAAAAGACGCTCACCTGGGTAATCACACCATCTGTAAATAGCACATTCATCAGCTTGACCAGCAGCAGCTCCAGTTACCGAAACGGTTGGATTATCAAATCGTACATGGACAACCATATCACTAAAGAAATCACCAAATTGAGGAATAGAGAATTGTACTTTAGAACCTAAAGTTGGGTTATTAGCAGTGACTTTATTGTATTCATAGGCAATAGCAGCGAATGGTTTAAAATGAGCATTCATAAAAAGAACGTGAGTACGTTCGATATCTGCAAGAGTTGGGTTTGGATTTTCCATACCTTTACGAGCAGCACGGATCTCAGCAAGTCGTTTACTTAAAAGCTCAGAAGCCATAAGCATACGGTCTTGTTTACCGTCATTAGTAATTAAATTAAAAATACCACCAGTGGACATATTTTACTTTTATCTAGCAATTAATATTTTTTATAATATGTATATTATTATATATATTAATATCTAAAAAAAAAATAAATAAATATTTTTAGAAGAATAAATAAAAAAAATCTTATAAATTTTATATTTGTCATAATATATTTTTATAATACAATATATTATTAATTAATTAAAATGCATCCAGTCTTAAGTTCTATATTAGGTTTATTAACATTATTTATAGTACTTGCTAGTATTAGATATGGAATTCAATTATATCAAAATAAAAATGTAAAAGATAAAAAAACTAATGATTCAAAAGCAATAATGGCAAAAGGATTTGAAATTGGATATTTAGGAGAGAAGAAAAAGATTGAACAAAAAAAAGTTGAACAAAAAAAAGTTGAACAAAAAAAAGTTGAACAAAAACCAGTTGAACAAAAAAAAGTTGAACCTGTAATAGAAGAAAAAAAATATATTAAAGGAAATGATAATTGGAAATATACTAAAGATGATAATGATATAGATTGTTTAATTAATTGGAATTATTATGATTCTGATAAAAAAACAATAATTCAAAAAAGTATTCCTAGAGTTACTACATTAGATAGAAATAATAAATGGTGTGCAACTAAAAATAATACATTACCAACTGATAGACAAATACAACAAAGTGGAGTAAAAAAAGTGTTAGATGAAAATAAAGGAATGCTTATAGGAGTAGCATCTAAAACTGTAGTTGTTAAAGCTAGTAAAAAATTATTATCATCAGCTGCTGGTAAGGCAATTCAAAAAAAAATATTAAATAAATTAAAAACTAAGATAATTTCTAAAATTGGATTTAAAATGCAAGCAAAATTTTTAACTAAAATTGCAAAAAATGTTTCAAAAAACGTTGCTACTAAATTAGCAAAATCGATGGCATTTAAAATAGGTAAAACAGCTGGTAAAAGCGCAGCCAAGTTTGGATTAAAGGCAACTACTAAGATGGCATCAATGGCTGCTAGATTACGCCCTAGCCCTACAATAGTTTTTGAAATATTAAGTATGGGTTTAGATATGGGTGATGCTGGTGGTTATGCTAAAATGCAAAGTAAAGAAGCGTTATATAAATTAAAATCGGAAACTGAAAAAAATTTAAAAAAAGGAATGTATGAAAATATGAAACTGGCATATCAAGAACATGGTGAAACGTTAAAAGAAGAAGATTTTATCTGGCCAGTTGTATACGATCCATTAGAAAATGCAACAGACACATTTGATGATTTATTAAATAAAAAAATAGAAACTATTATGGCAGATCCAAATAATAGTTTTTCTAAACCAATTTTTGATGCAATCGATAATGATTTAGAATCTGGTAAAATTACACAAGAGCAATTAGATAAAGATGAAGATGGGGAATTATTAAATAGTTATATTGAGAATTTATTAAATATAGATGAAATTTCAAAAATAGTTTATGAAGATTGGTGTAAATCAAACGGTGGTATTATATATGATAATGATAAATGCACATTACCAGAAAAGACTTGTACTATATGGCCAATTAAAAAAGATAAAGATGGAAATCCAGAAACTGCTTATCGTGAATTTAGAGATGGTAAATGTATTATAGTTGATTCTTCAGTTAGAGAAAAATGTGATGAAATGAATATACCATATGATATGCAAACAGGTATGTGTAAAATAGATGAAAAATATTGTAAATCTAAGGGTGCTGAATGGAGACAAAATAAAAAAATTAATAATGAATATGATTGTGCAATACCTTTAGAACAAAAAATATTTGAAAGTATTTTTGGAACTACTGTTACTCGAGGTCTAAAACAAATATTTGACCCAGATCAATATAAAAGTTGTGGCTTTGATGGTCCAATTAAAATTAGAAATAAATGTTTAGATTTACCAAACGGAAATTTAGATAATGGAAATAAATTACAAGTTTGGGATTGTAATAATTCATTAGCTCAAAACTTTTATTATAATTCAACAGATGAAACTGTACGATCTATATCAAATTATGAAAAATGTTTTGATTTAGAAAATGGTAAAACTGATCCTGGAACATTAGTTCAAATATATAATTGTAATAATTCTGACGCCCAAAAATTTTTATATGATGATAAAACTAAACAATTTAAATTAAAAAAAGATGAAACTAAATGTTTAGATTTAATTAATGATAATAATAACAATGGTACTAAAATTCAAGTATCTAATTGTAAAGATCATCAAGCTCAAAAGTTTGAAATGAAACGTAACATGTTATCTGATGCTGGATTAACTTGTGATATTGTAAAAAGCCGGGTAGCTGATTGCCCATCGGGATATACTAATAATGGTTTAACTTGTGGAAGAAGTGCATCTAGTAAAACATCTGATTTTGGATTAGGAAAATTTGAATCTGCTGATTGTCCTCCAAGTTATACTAATACAGGTACTACATGTCATCGATGGGGAAATAGTTTTCAAAGAGATTATTTTTCAAAAGCTGGAAAATCAATTGATTATGATGTAAAAAGATGTGAAGAAAGATATGGAAAAGGTAATTGTGAAATTAAAGGAGTTAAGGGTTCTAGATTAGCACGACCAAAAACATGTGAAATTGAAGCTAGATATTTAAAAAAACAATTTCCAGAAAAATATGTAGATGATAATTTAGGTACTATGGGTGCTCGATGTTATTTACATGCTCATACAATTGGTTCAATTGCCAATCATGGAGTATGTCCGCCTAAAAATGATAAATCCGGTAAATATACAAATAAAACAGGTGCATTATGTTATGTAAATTGTGAAAAAGAATATGGACCTGGTTGGTATAATAATGGAACGTCATGTTTTAGAGATGTTAGTACTAAAGGTTTAGATAGTATGACTTGTAATCCAGATGAACGAATGATTGGAGGGAGATGTTATCCAAAATGCCCTCCAGATTATACAAATACTGGTTTAACATGTCATAGAAGAAAATATAGAAAAATAGCATTAAGTACAAAAAAAAATTAAATTATTATAATATTTTTTTATTTAATATAGTGAAATAAATTCTTCTGTATTATCATAATAATTAGATTTTGGTTTTGGTTTTAAAAATGTATCATATCCATAATATCCGGCAGCACCTATTAAACCATACATTGGAAGACTAAAAAATGCAAATATTGCAAATATAATTAACATATAAACATAAGTTGTCATAGTTGCTAAATCAACACCTAATAATTTTTTTGATAAAGAGTCTGCTCCTTTACTAGCAACATTTCCAACAGCACTAGCTCCTTTAACAGCAACAGTACCTACAGCGGTAGCTCCTTTGACAGCTACATTTCCAACAGCAGTTGCTCCTTTAACAGCAGTATTTTCCATTTTTGCAGCCATTTCTTTTCCAGTTTCGCCTAATACACCGCTTTTACCTGCACCATACCCAACTGCAGTAACAGCAGCTGCTCCCATAGCAACTTTTTTAATTTTACCTGAATTTTTTGCAAGTGTTTTTCCTATAGTACCTGTTCCTTTCATACCAGTTTTCCCTACTTTAACTACATTTTTACCCACTTTAGCAGCACCTTTACCTAGTAATTTGGCAGCACCTAGTAAATTAACAAATTCTTCATTTTCATAATTTTCAGGTTCTTCGTAATAATTTTCAGGTTCTTCATAATAACTTTCTGGTTCAACAAACGTATCTAAATAATAAGCCATATTTTTAAAAATATTTTTATTTAAGTTAAATATATTATATTATATTAAAATAAAAAAAATAATCAAATTAAATTAAATTAAATATTTTTAATTTATTTGATTTTGTTAAATATAATATTTTTTTTTGATTATTATCGAAATTATATACTTTATATAATAAAGATAAAGAGTTTGGATTTACATAATAATCTAAAATTAAATCAATATACTTATATATATTAATTTTAGTTATATATTTATATTTTCTAATAAATTTAAAGTTAGATTTAAAATGTAATATTAAATAATTAATATTTAGATATTCTTTAATTTTTTGTCTATCATATAGAATTATATTATTTTTATATATTTTTCTTAAAAATATATATTTATTTGATATATAATTAATATTAGTATTTAATATATATAATTCTTTTAATTTAATATATTTATTAGATAATTTTGAAATTAATGTATTTTGACAATTTAAATATTCTAAATTTATATATTTATCTGATAAATTATTAATTAAAGTATTTTGACAATTTATACTTTTTAAATTAATTAATGTTTCTGATAAAGAAGTTATTTTTGTATAAGAACAATCTAAATATTCTAAATTAATTAATTCATTAGATATATTATTAATATTAGTATTCATTATAAACAGTTTTTTTAAATTTATTAAATTATTAGGAATTAATAATAATTTAGAATTATCTGCATTTAGTATTTCTAATTTATTTAAATTATTAGGTAAATAATTAATAAATGTATTATTAATTGTTAAATATTTTAATTTAATTAAAGTATCTGATAATTGTATTGTTTTAGTATACGAAATATCTAATTCAATTAAATTATTAAAATTATAATGAAAATAATTTATAATAGTTGTATTTTTACAAAATAAATAATTTAAATTATAATGATTTAAATTATCTAAATTATATAATTGTGTATAATTACAATTAAAATATTTAACATTTTTAATTTTTATTTTAATTTGTTTAATTTTATTACATGAATGTAAATGTATATATTTTGAATTAAAATACTTTTTTTTATTATTGCATAAGATACACATAATTTTATTATTTATATTTTTAAAATTTAATACTGTATTAAAAAAATAAAAATATTCAATTATAATTTTTATTTTACAATAACACGATAATATAATGATAATCCAGAAATATCATCATATCTTGTAATACATACAATATCGCCAATTTTACCAGAACTCCATATAATTTGTGGATCAGATAATTTAATCTTAGGTAAATTTGATTTTTTACAAAATAATACATTATTTAATATTTTTTCTTCTTCTTCTTTTGATAAAATTTCATGTTTATTACTTAATATATGTTTTGGAATAATAATAGTAAATAATTTATATGTATAATTAATAATACTTAATTTAGTTTTAATACTATCAATATAATTTTTAACATGAGTTGAAATTTGATTTTTAGTTATTAACATAATTTCATATTTAAATGGATTTTTTTTAAAAGTATTAATAATTTTTTTTAAATCTTGAGTTTTAGAATATAATTCAGAATTATAATGAAATAATAATATATATGTTAATTTATAATTTTTTTCATTTTTATAATTAATATTATCTAAATTATCTCTAATTTCTTTAATATCTTCAGAATTATAATTACTTGTTATAGTAGGAATTGTAAAATATTCATTATTATAAATATGTTTAATAAAATCATCATCATTAGTTTTTTCATCTAACGGTATTAATTTTTTATAATTAAAATAAGTATATAAATTATTATAAATAATAGTTAATGTATAATTTGAATTAGTCATAATTATTATTTTTTCTTTATAATTTTATATATATTTCTATATATATATATTATTATTTCAATTTTAAATTATATAATTAATAAAAATGAATCTAGATTTATTTTCATTTCTACTAGGTATTTTTGTTATGATTTTATTTTATCTTAAATATTTAAGATGTAAAAAATGTGCACCATTTGAAAACCGTGATGCAATTAATCATTTATTTGATCAAGAAGCATTTTCAAATAAAGATGAAATAACTGTAGAAGATAATTATAATAATAAAATGTTATTTGAACAAAAAGTATTTAATATGTTAAATTCTAAAAATAAAAAAAAATATTTAAATCTAACAGAAGCAGCTAAAGATATGTTTTTAACAAAAGTTAGTTTAACAAATATATAAATATTATAATTTAAAATTATTAACAATCTTTTTTTTTGTTTCGTCATCATTAGTTAAATTACATTCTTTGATAATTTTAATTACCTTATCAATTTTATTAAGTAAATTATCATCTAATATTTTTGTTTTATATATGGGTTGAATATTAATATCAAACATTTTAAATGAAAATATACCTAAATATTCTAAATTAGGATCAGATAATATTTTATCTTTAGTATCTGATATATTTTGTAAAAATTTATTAATATTATTATATTTATGAAATCTATATAAATTTTGACTATTATAAATATTTTCATTTATACAAATATCATGATAAATAATTTTTAAATCCTTATAATCTATAATATTTTCCATAATATTATTAATTAAATTTTTATCAGTAATTGCGGATAAATCTTCAAAATTTTTACTATAATTATATAAATAATGATTTAAATTATTTAATAAAGTAATTAAAGATATATTTTGATTATTTTTTTCATAATAGATGCTAAAACTACTATAAGCAATTGGCATATTTTTATATCTAATTTTATCAAAATGATATGTACTATATTTATTATTTAAATTTATAATATCGTCAATTGAACAAAATCTAAATATAGCTTCAATAAAAATTGATACTTCACACATATTAATAACTTCCATACCTAATCTAGGTTGATTAATATAATATACAGGTATTTCATTTTTTTTTAAAACTCGCATATATGGATTTTTAAATTCAAATAATACTAATAATTCTTTATTATTTTCTATTTTAGTATTATCAAAAATAGAAAAATTATTAATTTTATTAATAATATCATATTTTGATAATAAAAATTTTAATTTATCATTTTTAATAACTGATAATCCATCAGGACTATATTTAATTAAATTTGATTTTTCATATGGAATAGAACCAGTTTCATATATTTTGGTATCAAATAAGATTTCAGTATATTGCTGTAAAATATATTCAAAAATATTTCCAAACCATAATGGTGCTGCTTTTTTAAATGATGTTAATCCAATTTTTTGTTTAATTAATTGTTTAATAGATTGATATGGATTAAGTCCTAAAATTGTAGATATTTCTGATCCACCAATAGTTTCAGTTCTAGATCTTAACCATTCTTGTGATCCTTGAACTGGTAAATATTTATGTTTATTTAAAAAATTATGTAAAATCTTTAACTTTTCAGACATTTTACTGTTTATTTAATATTATATTTTACATTTAAAATATAATTTAATTAATACTAATAAATTAATAAAAGTAATTATGAATCTTGAATTTTTATCGAACAAAAAATATAAATTAAAAAATGATAATGTCATAAATGACGGTGCCTTTGCAAATATTTATGATATTGTTAATTCTAATGAAAAAACTAAAGATTATATAGTTAAATTACAAAAAAAAGAATATAAATATGAGGCTATAAATGAAATTGAAAGTTTATTAAAATTGCAAAAAAATAAAACAAAATATTTAAATAAATTAAAAGAATTTAATATTACAGTAGATAAACCAAAAGTAATTGAATTATTAGATTATTATATAGATAATGATTATTTTTATCTAATTTTACCTAAATATGAATGTACATTAGAATATTTTAATATTTTATATAATAAAGAATTTAATGAAATATTACCGATTAATTTAATTAAAAAAATAACTAATTCTTTATTTTTAAGTATTTATCAATTACATTATTCTAATTTAATTCATTGTGATATTAAACCAAATAATATTTTAATAGATCTAAAATATAAAAATTTAAAACAATTTATTAAAGATATTAAAAATAAAAAAATTAAAAAAAATGATTTAATTAATTATATTGATATTGTATTAATAGATTTTAATAAAACTCAAAAAAATAAATCTATATATAAATCAACAAACATTCAAATATTATATTATATGGCACCGGAAATTGTATTAAATAATAAAGAATTTAATAATAGTATTGATATATGGTCTGTTGGTATTATAATTTATGAATTAATTGCTGGTCGTTATTTATTTGATATTTATAAAGATAATTTACAAAATGGAAATAATTTTAAAAATTATAATTTAAATCAAAAATCCAAAATAACAACAGATTATTCATATACAGAGAGTGCAGATTCTTATGAAAAAAGTTATAAAATAGAATATTTAAGTTTATTATATAATTATAAATTTATTTTAGGTGATAATACTTTATTATATGGTAATGATTTAGATATATTTTATTCTAATAATTTATTATTAGGTGATATAAATAATAATAAATCTGAAAATAATTTAATTCCATATATAACACAAAATATTAAAATTAATAATATGGATTTTTTAAACCACATATTTGAAATTTTAAAAAAAATATTTGTCTATGATTATAATAATAGATTAACAGCTGAGGAATTTTTAACTAAATATAAATTTTAATAATAAATACTAAAAGAGAAAAAATAATTAATAATGAATTATAAAAAAATTTCATCAGATATAAATATTATATTTAATTTTTTTTATAGTTCATTCAATAACATTAATATATATAGTATTCAAAAAAATGAAGAATTTATTAATTTAACATTTATATTTATTTTTAATATTATATTTTTATTAAAAAAATTATTAAATATTTTAGAAATAACTATTGAAAAACATGATATATATAAAAATCAATATACAGATAAAATAGAAAAATTAATACAAGATATAGATATTTATGATAATACTATTTTAAATTTATATAATAACTTTAATAAAAATAAAAATATAGAAAATAATAATTATTCTGATAATAATTTAGATTTTAATATTAATAATAATATTAAAAATTTAGAATTAGATAATTTAGATGAATTAATTAATAATATAGATAATTGTAATATATCATTAATAGAATTTAATAAAAGTAATTATATTAAATATGACTATGTAGATTTAGGATTTAATAATTATTATAAATTACATGTTTTTAATAAATTAAATGAAAATATACCTTTTAATTTATTAGTATATGTTATTGAACTTGATCAAATAGTAATCAAAGTTGGTGATGAAAAAAAATTTAGATTTATTAATTCTAAAATTTATAAAACATATGATATTAAAATAAATAATGATAATTCAAGATCAATTTTATGTAATAATAATATTAAAGAGTTAAATAAAAAATGTAATAATTATAATTGTAGTTATTATCATGATTATATATTAGGATATAAAGAAAATTGTCATTTTGATAGACAATTTTCAAATAATCCAATTGTATTTAATAGTCCTAATTTTAAAGATGGTAGTAAAATAAAAGAAAATGCTAAAACCGTTGATTGGTATAATGCTATTAATTTATATCAATTTAATTTATCTTGTTTATTGTTAGGTTGTATACATAGTTTAAATAAATAATTATTCATCCAAATATTGATCTAAAATTTGATATAATAAAATATCATGCATTAATTGTTTTTTTCTTAATTTTTTTTCCTTTTTTGATGTAAATTGTAAATCAATATTTAAAGTATCTAATGATCCAATAAATCTACTATTTTCTAAATCATAATTATCATTTTTAAATTTTTTATTATTTACTTTAATTTTACCTAATTTATTTTTATTAATATATTTCCAACTATATATTGGAAAATTTCTAATATCTCCTTTATGATAAAATAAACATTCCTTATTATAAAAGACTTTATCACAATTTATTTTACTACATTGTTTAATTTTAGTACCTTTTTTTTTATTAATTTCATTTTCAGATATAATATTTCCAATATTTCCTTTAATTATTTTATTATTAATTTTAATACAATATTCATTAGTTTCTTTAATATGATAAATCGGTGTATTAATGATTAAATCTAAATTATTTTGTGATATTGATATAATTGGACATTTCATATAACTTTTATTTTCATATTCTTTATTATTTGTAATATTTTTATATTCAATATTATATTTTTCATTTATTGATTCTTTTTGTTTTTCATATAATACAGTTTTAATTTTTAATAATTTATAATTATAAATACTTTTAATATTTTGAATTAAAGATTCAATTGATTTAATCATATTTTTTAAATATTTTAAATTATCTTCATAATTTTTTATTTTTTTATATATTTCTTCAATATTATATAAATTAGATTCTTTATTAATTATATTATCATTAATTATTTTAATTTCTTTAAAGAAATTATCAATATAAATTGTTAAATTATTCATTTTTATTAATATACAGATTAGTTTTTAAATCAAAAAAATAATATTTTAATTAAAAATATTTTTTTGCTATTTTAACAATTTTTTTCATAGTATTTATTAATTTATTATCTTTACTAATCATTAAAAAATTTTCAATACTAAAAAATTGTATATCTGATATTTCCATAATATGACTATTTAAGCGTAAATCAATTTGTGGATTATATTTATTATCTAATAAAATTGCAATAAAATATACATATTTATAGGTAGTATTTTCATCTGTAAAAATATGAATTATCGGATCAATATCATATAATAATTTATATTTATTCTTTTTAATATTTGTTTCTTCACTAAATTCTCTAATTGCTGCATTAATTGCACTTTCATTTTTATTATTCATACCTTTTGGCATTTCCCATACCTTTTTAGACGATTTTGATTTTTTAATTAAATTTAACAAACGTTTTCCATCATCATATAAAAAACTTTTTTCAAATCTATTTTTACATTTTTCAAATTTTGTAATTTCTTTAGTTGTATATCTATTATTATATGGTAAAGATAATGCACATTTATACCACATAATATTAAAATTTAATGACATAATACAAAATTTTTCATCTAATGTCATATTATTTAATAATCTTAATATATCATTATCATTATTTCTATTATATACACCTTTAATAAAAGCAATATATGCATATGATAATCTTTTTTTAATAAATAATGTTTCATAAATATTATTTATATTTTTTCTAACTAAAGCAATTCCATATGATGTAACTATATCTGAATTACTCATATTTTTATTTATATATTTATAATTTAAGTTAATAATATTTAAATAAAAAAAAATATTAACTTAAATATATAAATATCCATATTATGATTCAAATTATATTCTTTACTATTTTATTATTTTTATTATTTATTATTAATAAAAAATTAAATAAAATTATTAATTTAATAGATAATAATAAAAATAAAATAAATATAAAATATATAAAAGATACTTATAATAATAAATTAAAAGATAATACTAATTTTGGACATTATGATTTTATTCGATCAGATTTAGGAAAATCTGGCAATTCGTTAAATTCAAAAATAAAAAATATATAATTTAAATATATAATTCTATTTTTAAAATAGAAAAAAATGAATAATAGTGAAAATATTAAAATTGATGAAAATATTAAAAATAATGAAAATTTAGAAAAAAAAGTTATTTCTAATAAAATTATTCAAAAAGATGATAGAATTATTCAAAATATATCTATATATGATAAATATAAAAATATAATAAAAATCGCATTTATTATTGTAATAATTATATTATTTATATATTTTCTATATAAAATGAATATTCTCAAATTTAGTTTTACTAGTATTAATTTATATAATAATAAAATACAATCTACACAAAAAAATAGAGAATTTGAAGAATTAACTAATAATGATAGTAATTGGAATATTGAAGATGCAATTGAAAAAATAATTAAAAATCAAAATATTTATATTCAAGAAAAGAAATTATAAATCATTTAAAGCATCTATTAATCTACTATCTTCTAAATAAGGATTTGAATAAAATTCTAATCCTGCACTTTCCATTAAATTATTATTGTCTGTATTTTTTTCAGATCTAGATACTAAATATCTAGGATCTGAATCTGAACTTTTAAATCTTTCTTTTTTTTTTAATAAATTTTCAACATTATTAAATTTATTTATAGTTTCTGCAAGTCTATTATTATATTTTTTTAAAGATTGTGTATGTACATATAGAATATATAATAATATTAAAATAACTATAGAATTAATATATACTAATATACACGTTGATTGTTTTACATGTAAATGATCAGCAATATATTTAATATCTTGTTCTGTAAAATTAACCATATTTAATATTTTTTATTATATTAAAAAAAATAAATTTTTATTTTTTTTTTATATTTAATTTTATTTATCGTCCAGCTAAAGCATTGTATAAATCTGATGGTTTAACATTATCTACAGCATTTTCTGATGGTAATTCTTCAAATGCTTCATATCCATCTTCATATTCTTCATTTTCAAAATCTTCGCCATCTTGATAATATTCTGGTTCTTCAAAATCTTCATTTTCAAAGTCTTCACCATCTTGATATACTTCTGGTTCTTCAAAATCTTCAGGATCATAATATCCTTCACGTTCATTTTTAATAGTTGCTCCTTTACGGACCATTTCGTTATTATAATCTTGGAAGAATACTGGGACATCACGATATCCAGTTAATGTCGATTTTTTTTTAGCAGCTGCTACTTCAGCTTCAGCTTTATCAATATTATCACATAAAGATGGTCGTCCTTCCATAACTTGTTTACACATAATAGCTGTTGCACTAGTATCTGCAAATCCTTCTACGTCCTCAAATAATTCCATTCTTTTACCACGAGTAACCCATCGAAATACTTTACCTACTGAATTATTTAATACAAGCCATAGTAAAAATAATACGAATAATACTGTAATAACAGCAAATGCAAATGGAGCTGGTCCATTTTTATACATTAAATTATCTTGAAGATCTACAACTGTTCCTGGTACAACACCTGCCATTTTTATTTTAAATAAATTTTATTTAATTCAGTATTTTATAAATTAGATATATAAATGAAAATATATTTTTTTAAAAAAAAAAGATATTAATTAAATTAATTAATTTATAATATTTTTTTTAATTAAATAAATATTTTAAGATGAATATTCAGGATTAAATACTTTATCATATCCCATTCGTTGACTATAAGTATCATTAGATCCTAAGCCATCTAATTGTACATGTCGTCTTTGTTTAATTCCAAAATCAAATAATGGTTCAGAAAATTTAGACATTCTTCCGAAAAAGAAAAATAATACAAGAAGTACAACTAAAACTGCAATTATCCATTTAAACATACTAACTCTAGATTGTAAACGTTGTTCAATATCGGATCCGCAAATGCATTTTTTATCTTCACTTACTGTATAATCACCAACTAACCACCCAAGCATTTTTTGTTCAGCTTGTTTAGTCTTTTCAGTTCCATATTTACCAAGTGCTTGACCATATTGTTTAGCTTGTGCTAATTTTGGAGCAATATTTGCTCTTGCTTTCTCAGCTAAAGATTGATTATCTGCCATTTTTATTTTATATTAACTAGTTAAATGTAAATAATTATTATATATTATTATATATTAAATAAAATAAAAAAAAAAATAATTATTATTATAATTTTTAATATAATTGATTATATTTTTAATTTATTTAATATATCTGTTAAATTCTGTGTTAATTCTGTTGGATTAATATTAGGAATAATGCATTTATCAGGATGAATTTCCAATAATATCTTATAAATTTTTTTCTTGATAGTAGATTGATTATTATTATTTATCTTAGTCTTTTTAATTATATTAATTTCATTTATTATCTCTTTCTTTTTTAATACCATTATAGAATTATAATGTTTATCACAATAATATATTCCTTTATATAATATATTGGCCTTTTTATTACAAACTCTATTTGTTTTTAATGTATATATACATTTATTAATATTTTCATCTAATTTCTTTTTAGTTTTTTTGATTTTAATATTTTCTGATTTATCATTTTCTGATTTATCATTTTCTGATTTATCATTTTCTGATTCAATATTTTCTGATTCAACATTTTCTGATTCATTTTTATCTGATTTATCATTTTCTGATTCAACATTTTCTGATTCATTTTTATCTGATTCATTTTTATCTGATTTACTATTTTCTGTTTCATTTTTATCTGATTTACTATTTTCTGATTTATTAGATGTAAATTTATTAAAATGTCTAGTGCAATAATTTAAATCATTATTAAGTGCTTTATTTTTACAATTACGCTTTGATTTAGTAATATAATATTGACATTCCATAATGAAAATAGTAATATTTAATTTAAAAATAATTTAAATTCAATTTTAAATATTTAATTAATTTAATAAATATATAAAAAAAATAATTATGGCAGAAAATTCTCAAAAAAAAAGATCAGTTGGTAGACCTCGTTTAATTCAAAAAGTTGATCCATTACCAAAATTAGGAATTGTTGATAATCCAAATAATAATGATAATTTAGTAGAGTTATCTTATGATAATGTATCAATTTTTAAAAAATTATTTAGTTTATTAAAATTAATGAATGTAAAAGAAATTAATATTCAATTTCATTCAAATTATACTAAAATTTATGGTATTGATCATTTGGAAAAAAATTTAATTAATATTAAAATTGATTCTAGTAAATTAAATCATTACTATTGTGAATATCCATTTAATATTACATTAGATCCAAAAAACTTAGATAAAATTACACAAAAAATAGATAAAAATTATAATTTATTTACAGTATTACTAAAAAAAAATTCTTATCGAAATCATATGATTATTATTTTAAATAATAAGGTCTTATCTATTGATGAATCTCATATCATTAATTTAATTGAAAATGATACTGATTTACATACTTTATATAATAAATCTGTTGATTATAATTTATATCCTTTAAAATTTGAATTACCTGGAAAATATTTTAAAAAGTTAATTAACGATATTTCTATTTTTAGTGAGTTATTTACTATTGAAAAAGTTAATAAAAACCCCTTACAATTTATATATAAAAATATTAATAATACAATTAAAGGATATAATATTTGCAATGATAATAAAAAAATTAAATTAGAATCTTCATTAAGTGAAGATGATATATTTTCAGTTTCTATTCGTATTGATTATATTAAAGCTTTAAGTAATTCCTTATTAAGTGATTCTGTAAAAATATATGCAGATAAAGAAAATGACTTAATTTTTAATTTATTAATTGATAATGGTGTTTTTGAAATTTTAATATATACTTCAGTAAATAAATATATTTAAATTATTTTCTATTTTTTTTTATTTTAAAAAAATATTTATAATTCAATTACAAATGAATAAACAAAATTTAGAATTATATTTACTTTTTATAATTTATAACAATGCTTCCAAAAAAATAGCAAAATGGTATAAAAATAAAAAAAATAAAGAATATTATAATATACAATTAAATAATAAACAGTTATATAAATTAATTAATGAAATAAGTTATTGTTAAATTAATTTAATATTTAAGTCTGATCTTTCTTTACCAATATTTGCTAATTTATCAGCCATTATATTTCCTTTTTGATAAATATCTAATTGTTCATTTTTATTTTTATCAGCATGTCCTCTAATAAATTTAAAATCTATTAAAATATTATTATCATTTAGTAAATTTAAATAATAGTTAATATATAAAATAATATCTAAATTTTTTTTTTCCATATATAATTTTTTTTTAATCCAATTATTAGACCACTTAGTAATTACATTTATCCAAAATTCACTATCAGTAACTATTAAAAATTTATATTGATATTCTGTTTCATTTTTTTTATTAATTACAGTTAACGATTCTTGAATATTATTAATTTGACATAAAGATAAATTTTTATTTAATTCAATTTTATCATTAATTTGATCTAAAATAATTAATTTAATATATATTAAACTATATAAAATACCAAGACCCTCAGCTCTAATATTTGTAGCATCATATGAAAAATAATTAATTATTAAATCCATATTATCTTGTTTATGATTTTTACAAAATTTACCAGTTAACTCATTTTCTTTATTATAAATTGCATAATAATTACATGTATCATTATTACATTTAATTATTTGATTATTTTTATTGATATAATTATAATAAATAATATCTAAATTTTTATTATAAAAGAATAGATCTTTATCAATTTTTTTAATAATTTTAGTATCATTATATTTATAATAAATAGATTTATCATTTTCACAATATACATAAATACCAAATGATGATCTTTTTTTAACTCTTTCATGAGCACCATCCGAAAATATAAATAGATTATAATCTTTATTATTATTTTCTACATTATTATCATTATTATTAATGGTATCATTAATTAATTGATCAATATCTTGAGCATTCATAATATTAGAATTTTATAATTAATATTTATTATATAAATAATTCAATTTTAAAATTGAAATCAATATAATATATTAATTATATAATAAATATGATATTTTCTTTAATTGTCTGCTGTGATAAAAATTATGGAATTGGTAAAGATAATAAATTACCATGGAATTATTCTAAAGATATGGAATTTTTTAAAAATAAAACATTACAAAATGTAGATAATAATAAAATGAATGTAGTAATTATGGGAAATAATACTTATAAATCTATTCCAAATAAATTTAAACCATTAAAAAATCGTTTTAATTTAGTATTAACTAAAGAAAAACTTACAAGTAATTATGAAAATTTATTATATTTTAATAATATATATGATATTTTAATATATTTAGATAATAATAAAGACTATTTTAATGATGTATATATTATTGGTGGTAATCAAATATATAATATATTTTTAGATTTACATATTATTAAATATATTTATATTACTATGATATCAGAATTGGATTATAATTGTGATACATTTTTTAATTTTAATAAATATAAAAAATATTATAAAATTAATGAAAATGATATATATTTTGAATATGATAATTTATCTACGTTACCTATAAAAAAAAAGAATAGATTAGAAGGTAAAAAATATACATATTTAAATAAAGATGAAACTAATTATTTAAACACTATTCAAAAAGTTTTAAATAAAGGTATTTATAAATTAGATAGAACAAAAGTTGGTACTTTATCTATTTTTGGAAAAAGTTTTAAATATAATATTAGAAATTATAGATTACCTTTATTTACTCATCGTAAAATGTTTTATAGAGGAATTATAGAAGAATTATTATTCTTTATTTCTGGAAATACTAATACAAAATTATTAGAAGAAAAAAATGTTAAAATTTGGACAGGTAATACATCTAGAGAATTTTTAGATTCTAGAAATTTAAATCATTTAGATGAAGGTGATTTAGGTGCAGGTTATTCTTTTCAATTAAGACATTTTGGTGCAGAATATAAAAATTGTAATACTGATTATACAAATCAAGGATTTGATCAATTAAAATATGTAATTGATTTAATAAAAAATGATCCTAATTCTAGAAGAATTTTATTTAGTTATTGGAATCCATTAGCTATGAAAAACATGGCTTTACCTCCATGTCATTTATTATACCAATTTCATGTAAATACTGATAAAAATGAATTGTCATGTAGTTTTTATCAAAGAAGTTCAGATTTTGTATTAGCTGCTAACTTTAATATAGTTAGTGCTGCTGTATTAACTTTTATGTTATGTCATATAACAGGTTATAAACCTGGAAAAATTATTCATAATATTGGAGATTTACATATTTATAAAAATCATATAGAAGAGACAAAAAAAATGTTAAATAATACTCCTAATAACTTTCCATTATTTTATATTAATGATCCAGAAAATAATATAAAAAATATTGAAGATTTTAAATATTCAGATTTTAAAATCTTATTTTATAATTCTTATAAAAAATATAATTTTACAATGGCTATTTAAATATTATTATGAAAAAATGGATAATTTAAATATGAATATTTCTTATATAAATTTTTTTTTCTAAATCTAATTTTATAATTTTTATATTTATATTTATTATCTTTATTATTATCTTTATTATTATCTTCATTATTATATTCATTATTATTATAAATTATATCTATTTGATCAATATTATTATTTTTTTCTTCTAATATAGTAATATCTGAATCTGAATCCCATTCAGAAATTAAATCGAAATCAATATTAGAATCACTATTAGAATCACTATTAGAATCAATATTAGAAATAAATTCTATTTTATCTACAGAATCTAATGTTTTATAAGAATCTGAATCAGATTCACTGCTATATTCACTATCAGAATCATTATTTTGAAAGTTATTATTTTGAAAGTTATTATTAATATAGTTTAATTGATAAGTATAATTATATTGATTATTATTTATTATTTTAGTTCTTTGTTCATTTAATAAATGATTAATATTATTATAATTTTGATTTTTATAATAATTGTTATTAACAGATGACTCAAATTTTGGTGATTTATATAATTGATAATAATTTATTAAAAACATTATATTAAAAAAAATATATTATATATTATTAAAATAATTTTTTTCTACAATATGGGCAATATAATTTTTTTTTATACCATGTATATAAACATTCTCGATGATAAATATGTTTACAATCCTTAATATAAATTATATTTTTATCTGGGTTATCTAAAAAATTTTCTAAACAAATACAGCATTGACTATCATTATTAAAATTAATATCTTTATATTTATATAATTTATTAGGATCTATATATTCGATATAATGATTAATATTAATATTATTTAAACATTTTGGATATATTTCATTTAAATTATATAATTCTAATGGTATATGAATTATATTAGAATTATAACATATTAATGTTTTTAAATTTGTTAATTTTGAATTTAATTTATTAATATTTGTATTACTAATATTTAAATAAATTAATTTATTTAATGTTATATTATTAATTAAAGTATTAGATATATTTAAATAAATAATATTGTTAAGTTTATGTGGTATATATCTAATATTTGTATTTTTTATATTTAAGTATTTTAATTTATTATATTGATTTGGAATATTATATAAAAATGTATTAGCAGCATTTAATATCATTAATTTTTTATAATTTAATGATAATCTTTTAAGTTTAGTATTAGAACAATTTAAATATTTTAAATTTTCTAAATTTTTTGGTAAACGCAATAATCTATTACTATTACAATTTAGATATTCTAATTTGGAAAAATATTCTGGAATATATTCTATTTTTGAATTATGACATATTAATTTTTTTAAATTCGGATAATTATATAATTTATTTATTTTTGTATTTGATATATTTAAATTTAATAATAATTTAAAATATGGAGATAATTTTTGTATTTTAGTATTAGAAATATTTAAATATTTTAAATTATATAAAAAATTAGGAATAGTTTTAATATTTTTACATCCTTTACAATCTAAATATTCAATATGTCTATCATATTCATTTCTACAAATAATACACATATTTATAATAATAAATTATTAAAATATAGTTTAAAATGATTTTATTTATTTTTATACAAAAAAAAATATATATATAAATTTAGTCTGTTTTTTTATAATTATATGTATTATTTTGATTCTTTACTTTTAATTTATTATTTTCATTTTGTAATGTTTTAATATATATTTTTAAATTTAGATTTTCGTTATATAATTTATTAGCTTCTTTAACTAATATTTTATATGAATGATTATCAGTTAAAATATATTTAAATTTAGTAATGAATTTAGTAGAATTCATATTTATTATATAATTATTAAAACTTTAATTCATTTTTTTTTCTCCATAAAAATGATCTAAATTTTTCCATATCTTCATCTTCAATAGGTTTATTTACAAATGAAGAATAATTTTCTTTAGTTAATCTTTTCCATATATAATATAAACTATAGGATCCACAATTTGCTGTATCTGATCTTTGATGTTCAATATCAGTAACTTTTTTAAATATACATGGTTTATAATTTAATGAAATATTATCAGCTAAATTTATAAAAAATTTTTTAAATTTATTACCATAAAAATCATTTTTAATATCATAACCAGACGAATTAAAATATTCAATTTCTATAGGATTTTTAGTAAAATCTATAAAAATACAAAACCAATGTATTCCCCCACCGCTAGATATATCTGTATTACATACTATACCATAATAATTTAAATCTTTATTATAATCCATATTTGTTTTATTTTTTAATTCGTCAACAAAATCTATTTTAGTGATAGGTAAAATTTTCTTATGTTCTTCAAATAAATTTGAAGTTTGAGGAGGAAACATTTTTAAATCAAACATATGAATATAAGAATAATAATAATTTGGAAAATTTTTTAATAATTGGTGTTGAATATTATCAATTTCGGTATTATTTATCCAATAATTTCCATCTAATTTATTAGCCACTGGTTTAAAATATTGTATAATATGTTTACTTACTAATTTATTTATATTTTTATTTGTACTATTATCCTTTTGTATATTTTGTAATATACATAATTCTTTATGCTGAACATTATCTAAATCTTCACATTTTTCATTTTTTTTAGACAATTCATCAATTATTTTATCACTAGATTTATTAGTATTATTTATAAAATTAGATGCTATATTTTTAATAGACTTATCTGGTAAACAAGTAGTTTGATTTTTATTTAAAGCACAAATATTATTATTCATAATATCTATTTGATAGTAATTTATATATAATTAAAATATATTTCTTAATTTTTTAAATATTTTTATATATATATTTATTAATATTTATAAATTACAATGAATAAAAATAATACTAATTATCCAGAAGAATTATATAAAGAATTAAAAGAATTATATATAAATGATAAAGATTATATTAAAGAAAATTTATTTGAATATCAAAGATATGTATATAATTATATGGTAAATACAAATAATAGAGGGATATTATTATTTCATGCAGTTGGTACAGGTAAAACTATTACATCTATTTCTATAGCTGAAGAATTTAGAAAATTAAATAAAGAAATTATTATTATATCTTCTAAATCATTACAATCAAACTATAAAAAAGAAATAGAAACGTATAATAAAAAATTAAATGAAAATATTTCTGAAAATGAAATAGAAAATATTATTAATGATTATAAATTTGTAACTAGCAATTCAAAAAATATGATTAGTTCTTTAAATACAAACTTAGATAATGTTTTAAATAATGTAACTAAAGTAAATTTAGAAGATAAAATTATTATTATAGATGAAGCTCATAATTTATTTAATAGTATTTCTAATGGATCTAAAATAGCTAATGAATTTTATGATTTAGTTATGAATACTAAAAAAATTAAATTAATATTTTTATCAGGTACTCCTATAATTAATGATCCATTTGAAATTTCAATAGCATTTAATTTATTATATGGACCAATTAAATTTGAAGATAAAACTATTAAAACTAGAATAAAACCATATAATACAATATTACCAGAATATTATACTGATTTTCAAAAATATTTTGTAGATCAATATACAAATTCTATAAAAAATGAAAATAAATTTAAAAATCGAATTTATGGATTAGTTTCATATTATGGCGATATGTATTTTCATAAATTAGACTCAGTAAAAAATGAGATAAATAGTATCAAAAGTAAAGAAAATTTTCCAGATCGATTGCCAATTAAAATAGAAGTTATAGAAATGTCACAAATGCAGAATATAGAATATTCAAAAGCACGAGATACTGAAAAAAAAGAAAATACAAAATTTGGAGGACAAATTGTAAGAGAAAAAAATTTAGTATCTACAAGTTATAGAATTAAATCACGACAATTATCTAATATATTTATATCACATGATAAACAATTAACTAAAGAAAATTTTAAACATTATTCACCTAAAATATATTCAATATTTCAAAATTTACAACAGTATAAAAATTCAATATCATTAGTTTATAGTACATTTTTAGATTATGGTATTTATTCAATGGTTAAATTATTAGAATTAACTGATTATAAATTATATAATAAAGAAACTTATAATAAAGATACTAAATATTATGCTATATTTTCAGGTGAACAATCAATAGAAGAAAAAAATGAAATATTAAAAACAGTTAATTCGGAAGATAATAAAAATGGAGAATTAATTAATATTTTATTGATATCAAAATCAGGAGCAGAAGGTTTAGATTTAAAAAATATAAGATCAGTTCATATTATGGAACCTTATTGGAATTATAGTTTAATTGAACAAATTATAGCACGTGCTGTTCGTTATAAATCACATATATTATTAGATAAAAAAGATCAAAATGTACAAACATATATTTATCTATCAGATTATAATAAATTATATCTAGAAAAACAAAAAGAAAAGATTAAAGAAAATAAAAAAGATCAAGTTAATAAAAAAAGCAAAGATGATTTAATTGAAATGACGACAGATATAACCTTATTTAAAAATGCTGTAAAAAATCAAGATTTAATTTATAAATTTTTAAAATGCATAGCATCAGTTTCAATTGAATGCAAATTTTTTAATAATAAAAATGTAAATTATAAATGTTTTGGTTGTTTAAATAATAATAAACATTTATATGTAGAAGATATTCATAAAGATATGATTGTAAGTAATAACTGTATACAAACAGAAACTATTAAGGCTGAAGAAATAATAATAGATAAAAAAAAATATTATTATACTAATTTAAATAATAATTTAAAAATATTTGAATTTAATGATTTATTAAATGGATATAAAGAAATTAATGATGAAAATTTAAAATCATTATTATCTAAAAAAATAAAAGATAATTAAATAACTATTAATATGAAAGTTCATCATAATAACCAACCATCGGAATACTTAATTATTAATTTTAAAATTAATAAAAATAATAATAACAATATTAATTTAGATATTATAGATAATTATTATTTAACAATTAGTGAATGGATTAAACATATTTTAGATACATATGATTCTAGATTTAATTGGAATTTTTATATTTGTAATTTAAATTTTAACATTATTAGAGTATTTATTTATATTAATAAACAACAATATGCAAAAATGGATAATGAAACAAATTCTTTATATATAACAAATTCATTTTATGATATACATAAATATAATATTAATTTAGATATTTTATTAACTTTTATTAGAAATAAAGATTTTAATTTATTACTAAATAATAAAACTTATAATTATGATACTTTAACATCTGAATCAGGTTCAAGTTCTGGATCTGATTATGAATCAGATAATTTATATGCAAATTTAGATTATACACATTTAGATATTGTTAATGAGGATAATTTAATAGATACTATTGGAATTTCTGGTGTAAATTATGATACTTTTATTTCTGAATTAAATAAAGTTTATTTATTAAAATTTAGTTATTATAAAAATGATAATAATATAAATGATATTTTTTCAGAAGATGTTTATAAAAAATTAACTGAACATAATGAATTATTTTGGATAACTTCTTATAATAACTATTTATTATTTTTAAAGGCTTCAAATATACATATTGATATAAATAATGGAAATAATATTAATAATTCTTTATTATTTAATTTTATTAATGAAATTAAATTAAATAAATAGTTTATATTATTATATATTAAAATATGAAATTTTCAAATAATATAAAATCAAAATATTTAATTTTAAATATTAAATTTAAAAAAATACAAGAAAAATATTCTCTTAATGAAATAAAAACAATTTTAATTGAATGGGTTGAAGAAAGTTTATTATTTAATTATAATAAAGAATTAAATTGGAATATTGGTATTTATATTCCATCTAATTTTTATTTATTAGATACTGATGATAATTATAATAGTTCTTTGTTAAATAAAAATAAATTATTAGAAAGTTTATTAGTTAAAGTATTTATTTATATCGATAATACTTATTATCCAGAAATGGATGAAAATTTATTATATAATAATAGAATTTATAATACTGAAATTTTTAATGAAATTCATCCTTGTGATATAATTGAACATTTTAATATAAATAATGATTTATTATTAATTAATAATGAAAGTATTCTAGAATCTTTAAGTATTTCAGGAATGGAATATTATGAATTTTATAATATATTAAATTCTATTTTATTAGGAGATTTATTTAATATAGATAATTTAGATGATATTATTTTTATTAATTTAAAAAATATAAAATTGAATAATAAATATAAATTAATACAACCAATCGAACAAAGAATTCATTTTATTAATAATCTATTATATAATTCTTAAATGAGTTTACTTAAATTAGATTATAATTCAAAATATTTAATTATAGGTATTAAATATAATATACCTTTTTCATTTAGCAAAATAAAAAAAAATATATTTAACATTGTAGATTATTATGATCATTATGATACTATCACATGGTATGTAATTCAAAATATAAATAATAAAGAAAATATTATTTATTATTATATTTATACAATAGATAATATTTATATAAATTTAAGTAAAATAAAAAACATATTAAAAAATTTTATATGTTTTAATAATAATTTATATATTTCTATTTGTTGTTATCCAGAAAAAATATTTAAAAAAGAAATAACTAAAAATAATAATAATTTATCTACAATATATATAAAAAAAAAGAGTTGGAAATATCAATGTATGCATGATAATTCTATATGTAATAATAATTGTAATAATAAATATCTTATTCCCAATAAAAATAAAAATATTTAATATTACTATTTTTTTTTCTTTCTGATAATTCTTTTTTAATTAAATCTATTTTAATTAAATCACATAATGTATTTTTTCTTAATTTAACTTTAGATAAATCTATATTTAATGTTTTACAAATATCTATTAGATCTCCTTTATCTTTAAATAAACAATTTAATCCTGATTCTAATTGTCTCATATCTTTTAATTTTTTATCATATATATTAGGTTTTCTAATTTTAAATATAATATCAAATCCAATAGTAGTTTTTTCTAAATAACCAACTAATAATTTATTATCTGTATAATTAATATTAATTTTATTATAATTTAATTTTTGAAACCAATTCCCAGATGGATGATAAAATTTAAATTCTTTATCAAAAATATGACCAATTGGTAATAAATAATCAAAAATTTTTATTTGTTTATTTTTTTTTAATAAATAATTTTGAGATTCAGATAATGCTCTATTATAAAAATTAAAATAAATTTTATTATTACTTTGACTAATTTGTTCATTTTCTTCTTCTAATGAATTAATTAAATTAGAATAATTATAATTATCATTTTCATCATCGGATATTGTATAATTCATCATTTTTGTAGATATTATATATTTAGAATATAAATCTGATAATTCTTTATCTAATCTATTAGCAAATATAATTATATGAAATTTATTATAAAAATATAATAATTTAAAATAGAAATCATGATCACTATTTTTCATAATATTATCATTAGTATAAATATTAAAAAAGTATCCTATAATTTCTTCAATTAATTGTAAATGAAATTCTGAATCAAATTCATATATTATTTCAATTAAATCTTCAATCTTAGTATTTTGATATTTTTCAATTAAATATTTTTTATTATTATCATAATCATTAATTTTAAATTCCGTATTTAATAATTCAGTTAAATTAATTTTATTATTTATTTCTGTTTTATTATTTCTATATAAAGTATCTACATCAAATTCAATATTATCATAAAAATTTTCTTTATTAATTTCTTGATATGGTAATAAAATATAATATTGATTAGTATAAATTATGACATTTCTATTATTATTAATATCAATTATAAATTTATCATTAGTATCAAATAAATTATCAATTAAATTAGAATTATATTCTTGAGAATTTTGATAAATAATATTATCTTTTTTATATACTAAAAAATCTAATGCTATTATAAATGAATTTTGTGATATTAATTTAGTATCAAAATTCATTTTAAAATATGGATTTTGAATTCTATTATATAAATCATTAAATGTCCAGATGTTAGATTCTTCTATAAATACACGTTTAATCATATATTTACAAATATTAATTTCATTATTATAATAATAAGTATTAAATGTTGATAAATTTAATTTATTATTATTTATTTTTACTAATTTATTTTTATTTATTGGTTCAATATAATATATATCATTTCTATCATTATTATTATCTATTGGAAAATTTATATTATAATTAATATTTAAATCAATAGCATTTTCTATAAATAAATTATTAATTTGTTGAATAACTTTATAAATATCTATTTTATATTTATATTTAATTTCTTCATATGAATATAAATATTTTTTAGATTTTTTTTGAATATAATCTGGTAAACTAGATACTAATATATAAATATTAACTTTTTTATTTAATTCTGGTAATAACATATGTGAATTTTTTCGAATAGCTCTCCCAAAAATTTGAATTAATGTTGAAATATTATCTGGTTGATGTAATATTAACATATTTTGTATAGCCTTTAAATTATATGATTCTTTAATAGCTTTAGAACCTAAAATTATTCTAATATTGTTACCATTTACATTAGAATCTAAATTAAATTGATCTAATTCTTTATCAATTATATTCTTTGTATATAAACTAGAAATAATAATAAATTTAATAGGTTCAAATTCATGATCTATTTTTTTATCTGAATCATGAATATGTTTATATTTATAACATTTATTACATCTTGAATATTTTGTAGGTAAATCATTAATATTTAAATAACCATTCATTTTAAATATTTCACAAATTAAATTTACTCCAGATATTTGAACAAAATTATGATAAATAAAAATTTTACCTTTATTATTTAATATTATATCTTCAATAATTTCTAACATTTTATAATATTTTGTTGAATATTTTTTTATATTCTCTTTTTGTAAAAAATTACCAGTTAATGTATTTTTTAATATTTTATCATTTTTAATTATATCAATTTCATTTTTTTGTTTCCAATCATTAGATACATTAGATATTTCTTTAATTATATCATTTTTTATATATAATCCTATTTTTTTATCATTTGGATTTTCAATAACAATGTCATTTAAATATCTATTATTTAATTCTAAATTTATAGGATATTCTTTTAAATTTGATACTATATCTATTATTTCTTCTGTATCTATATTTTCTGAATCAATATCTGTTTCGGTTTCATTTATATCAATATTTTTATCCTTAATATATTCATCAGAAACTTTTTTATATGTTTTAAAATGTAAATCAGACATAGGACATCTTATAAATTTTAAATAATCTATATTATCAATTTTATTACCTTTTATTTCCTTAGATGGATATGCTGTTAAATCCATATCTTTTAAATATGATATTTTACCATAAATATATTTTTTAATTAAATTATAACCTTTTTCGGTTATTTTATTAAATTTATTAAAAATTTGATTTTTATCTATATAAATTTCACTATTTAATAAATTTAATAAACTTATAATTTCAATTGGTTTATTATTAATAGGAGTTGCTGATAAAAATAAAGTACGTAATGATTTTTGTTTATCATGATATTTAAATATAATTCTTAAACACATACCCCAATTATTTATATTTAAAGAGTTATATACATTATGAATTTCATCACATATAATTAAAGAATTTGTAAATGATTCTAAAAATTGTACATTTAATTTAACTATATTTTTTGTTAAAAAATATTCTAATTCTTGTTCATCTTTAATATCAGATAATTGTAATTTATCATTAATATTATTTTTTATTAATAATTTATTTACTAATTCTTTATATCCGATAAAATCAAAATAACCATTTCCTCTTTTTGATTTTAATCTTTGACTATATTTAATTTTTAATTCTTTTAATAATTGTATATCTTTATCTAAATTATATTTTGATATATTATTTTTAATCATGGTCATTTGTTCTATTTCTTTTTTATTTACAATACCAAACTCTGGTCGTGATAATAATTCCTTTTTAAATACATTTTTTGTAAAACCAATAATATAAACCATACCGGTATTTTCATTTTTATTTATCAGTTTATTTTCTTTATATATATTAATAAAATTTAAAGCAACAGATAAAGATGTTATTGTTTTTCCAACTCCTGTAGAATGAACTAATAATAATTTATCATATTTTGTATTAGGACTTATAAAATTAGTAATAAATCTTTGATAATTATTTAAAATTAATTTATTATCATCTTTAATTAAATTATCTATATAATAATTATTTTTATCATTATTTTCAATTAAATTTTCAATAAATTCTTTTCTATTATTAATATCATTTATAAAATTAATATCTTCAATATTTAGATAAGACATTTTTTATATTAATAATATTATATTAATATTTATTAAGAAAAAAAAATAAAATTTAATTCATTATTCTGTAATTATTTTAGTACCGGAATGTAAATACTTATGATCAATATATATATCAAATCTTATAATTCTTTTATTATTTTTTTGTGATATTTTTAAATATAAAGGTAATTTACTATATATTGTTTGTAAAGTTTTATATATAAGATGATAATATAAAAATTTATTAGTATTTATTTTTTTATCATTAGTTAATGGAATAAATTTAATAATTTTAATAGGTATATTAATTAATCTAATTAATTGAACAATATTATTATATAATATATCAATATTATTTGACATCCATTTTAAATTAGATCTTTTAATTAAAGAAGGCATTGTTATAGTTATTATATAAAAAAACAATTCAATTTTATTTTTACCACCCAATATGAGAAAGTTCATTTATTTGTAATAATCTTACAAAATTCATAAATTTTCTATTTAATGATAAATTGTTATCATAGTAAATTATTCTTAATCTATTGCAATTTAACGGTATAATTTTTTGAAATGTTAACATCATAAAATCTTCCTTATATTCTTCAGGATAATATAATATATAATATGTTTGTATATCCTTTTTATTTAAATTAAATAAAAGTGATTGATAATTTGTATATTCATGTGTAATTCTAATTCTAGAAATTGATTTTTTATAAAATTTTTGAATTTTATTTATATTTTGTTTATATAATAAATTAATGTTATTATAATTATTTTTTGTTATAAATCTTTGTTTATTATAAGGTAAATATTCAATAATTTTAGATACTAAATCTTCTGGAATAATATTATTATTCATTATTATATTTTATTTAGTATAATAATAATTCAATTTTAATTATGGACTATTATAATAAAATTTTAGAATACGAAAATATTAATAAATTTCCATTTAATCTAAATTTAGATTTAACTAAAAATATTATTTTTACAAAAAATGAAATTGAGTTAGAATATATTAAAGATTATAATATATATAAAGATCAAAAAAATAAAAAGGGTTCAAATGAAATTAAAAATAATATTCATATATATTCTTATACATCTGAAATTTAATTAAATTTTAGATTATCTAATTTTTTATCAATATCATTTGAATCTTCTTCATCATCAGTTACATATTCAACTTCATATTCTTCTTCATCATCTTCAGATGATTGTTTTTGAGTATTAGTAGAATCTGTAGTTGGTTTAGCACCTCCCATCATTAATTCAAATTCATTATCATCAAACATATGATTTCCATTACTTGAATTATTTTTATTTGATTTAACATATAAATTTTTTGATAGTTTTGTATTTAAATTAAAAGATTGTTTAGACATTACTACTTGCATATAAATAGTTCCACTGATTAAACTGTTAACAGTAATAAATTTATGAATGTTTCCATTATTCATTAATTGTTGAGTTTCATCAATAGCCATTTGTGGTTTTTTATTTACAACATTTTCAAGATCATAAATATTTAGATCAAAATCTTTAAGATAAAATGGCTTATTATCTCTTTTATATGTAAGATTATCTAAAATTTGTAATTGTTTTTCTTCATCTGCTGTATATCTTTTAAAGTTTAAGCCAAGCCAAATCATAGGATTATCTAAATTTACATTAGCATTATCCTTTCCTTTTGCTTTTTTTTGTAATGGAGTTTGTGGTTTACAATTAGGAACAATGATAGTATTTTTATTATTATTATCATCATCTTCATCATCATTAATTAAACCATTAGACTTCATTTCTTTAACTTTTTTTGTAAAAGTATTACAAATTAATTCCATTGCTTCACCAAATTTTGATTCTGCATTGTTTAAATCTTCTTTTCTTAATGCTACTTTTAATTGTTCAAATTCACGTTCACTTGGAACTTTAATTTTACCTGCTACTGTTAAATTAATTAATTTAATGATTGGGACAACTTCATGTCCATTTTCTTTTTTAATTTTTAATTGGCAATATTTAACTGTTTTTGCTTGATTTTCTTTAATTGTTGTAAAATCAATGATGATAAAATTATCTCCATGAGTTTTATATGCTTTAATAACATCTTCTGGGTAAAGAATTGATTGATTCATTATTAAAAGTTAATTTGTTAAGTTTATTAAGATATTGTATACTTATTATATTATTTATCTTAAAATGTAAATTCAATTTTTTTTTTATTTAAAATTGATTTTAATATAACTAAATATATATAAATAAAGAATATAATGTATCCATTAATTAGATGTCCAACTTGCAATACTTCCGTTGCTGAATTTTATTCATTATATGAACTATTAAAAAATGAAGTTTATAGTGAAGAATTAAAAAAAATATATAAGGATAATTATAATCCTTCTCAAATTGAAATTGATAATTTAGTTGATATTAAATTAAATGATATTTTTGAATTATTAAATATTAAGAATTATTGTTGTCGACGGATTTTAATTACTAATGTAAATTATGATTCATTATTATATTCATCTATTAATAATTAATTTTCAAAAGTTTCTGCAACGGTAGCTATATAACCAGCTAAATGTTTGCATGCTTCTTTTTTTTGATCTTCGGTTAATCCTTGAATAAATGCTTCAATATTTAAAGATTCATTTTCAACACAGTTTCTTGTATTAGATCCAATAAATGTAAATTTAGAAGCAGATCCATATCCAGCTCCAGAAAAACTATTTTTAATTTTTTCAATAACATTTTGATTATATGGAGTATATAAAAATGCATTAGTTTTTAAGAATTCTTTAATAATATTCATAATTTCAGATCGTAAAATACTTGATTTTGGTAAACGATTTAATAAAATTAAACTATTTTTTGGATTATCCCAATCAACTAAATTTAATTCAACAACGTGTTCACGAGATAATTCTTCTTCATCACTAAAACGAAATCGTAATTCATCTTCTAACATTTTATGATAATCATTATCATAAGCTGCATGAATTTCTTTTAAAGTATCTTCAAGACCAACTTCTTTAATAGATTTACGTTTATTAGAAATATCTTTAAGTTTTTTATTTTCATAATCATTACTATTTAATAATTCATATAAAGTAGTAGTTTCTGGTAATACTTGTTTGCCTACTGTATTAGCCCATTCATTAAATAAATCATCTGAAATATGCTTATTATTACTTTTAGTAGGTTGAACCATAATATACCAACTAACAATTGGAGATGAATCTAATAATAATTTAACATTTTCAAAACTTTTTTCATCATGTTTTTGAACAAATTTTAATAAAGAATTTAATTTATAAATTACTGGTTTTAAATTTTCAGAACTTAAATAATTTTCAACTAATTCATGAGTATATTTAACTCTTAAATTATGTTCAGATGTTCCCTTTTTAGTAATTGGTGGTTTTTCAATATCAGATCCTTCTTTTGGAAAATCAGATAAAGTATAATCAAATACAGACATAGTATCACGACCTTCCCATTGATTAAAATTAGATGTTTTTTTTAATTTACCAAGATCATCAACATTAGTTATTTTTTTTTTATTATAAGAAATTAATTCTTTATTTAAGGTATCATGTTTACCATAAATAAATAAACTTTTTAATTTTTCTAATCCTTTTTCTTGTTCACCACTATCTACTAATTTTTCTAATTTTTTTACTAAATCTTTACTAGGATTTAAAAATGTAAGTGGATAACGTTGTTTAAATAAATTTTCTGAACATAGATCATCAATTAAAGAAAATAAATCTTTATTATTTTTTTTTACAAAGGCATATAAATTACAATACTTTTGTTTGGAACCCATTTTCAAATTTTAGTTATTATCAATATTAATTATATTATATTTAAATTATATATTATCAAATATTAATTTATAAAAAAAAAAATAAATTATTTAATAATTATTCAAAATAATAGATAATAAGAGAAATATATTAATTATTTTATATTTTATATATTTTAATCTTTTTTTTTAATTAATACAAAAAATATTAAAATATATTTTATTAAAAAATAAATAATTATTTATCTTAAATTATAATATTTATTTTTATTTTTATTTTTTATTAATCAAAAAAATAACTATTTTATTTTTTTTATAAAAAAAAATAAATAATTAATATAATTATTTTATAAAATTAATAATTAAAAATTATTATATTTATTATTTTATATATAATCAAAAAAAATTAGTTTTGTATATTAAATCGTAATTCTAAAATGGGTCTCGGACATAGTAAACCAAATGAACCAGTAACTAGTAATGTAACACCAGTA
>Ga0164293_10000082_pt1 | contig 60263 bp, 61 predicted proteins | sample GEODES118metaG_FD_111487 | JGI IMG/M metagenome (GOLD analysis project Ga0164293, IMG submission 111487) | Eutrophic lake water microbial communities from Lake Mendota, Wisconsin, USA - GEODES118 metaG | ecosystem: Environmental > Aquatic > Freshwater > Lake | place: USA: Lake Mendota...
CACCCGGTAGTCGCGATCGCTGAGGGGAACGGGGAGATACCACTCGCTGGCGTGGGCATCGACCACCAGCTCCTGCAGGGCATGGGGATGGATGGAGCCGCCGGGCAGGCCGGTCACGTCCGCCACCCGCAGACAGAGCTGGGAGGCGCCGGCGGCATAGGCGGCGTTGCGATCGGCTTCCGAGATCTCCCAGAACACATAGGCCCACTGGGGATCGCGGGGCAGGAACACCACCCGGGTGTCATCGGCCGGAGGACGGACTGCCGGGCTCATCTCGGCCTCGATCGCCGCCAGGCTCGGTTCGATGGAAAGGCCGGTTTCCTCCTGTCGAGCGCTGATGGCTTCGACGAGTTCTTCCTTCGTCTTGCGGCTGTAAAGGCTGACGCCAAGATCGCTGGCAACCTGACGGAGTTGACGGAGCGTCAGCACGGCCAGTGTTGTCAGCGTCTTCTGGCTCACAGCATCGCTATTAATTCGGGATCAGTCTGAAGGACTCTCCCGCCAGCGGGGGCCTAGGACGGTTCGGGGTCAGCATCCACTGACCGCATCGAGCGGCAGTGGATGCTCCCGGGCCAATCAGCGGCCGATGCTGCGGTAAGGGACCTTGGCGAGGTAATCCATGCTGGCGTTTCCAGCGGCGCCACCCACACCTCGGAGGGCAGGCAGGCTGCGCACCCAGGGGAGGTAATCGGCGGGATAGCCACCCCGACGCTGCTGGGCACGCTGGGGCAGGGGCTTGGCGACGCCGGTGTAGACGATCTGGGGGAAGCCCAGAATGCCGCGGTAGTAGGCGTCGTAGCGAGGGGAGGTGAGGTTGAAGGGGGTTTCCCCGACCTCACGGCTGCCCACCACGCGATTGCGGTGGTAAGGAACCGTGTCGTACCCGAAGGCGTCGAGATATTCCTGGGAATTGAGGATGTCGTCCACCATCCCCTTGACGCCCCGGGTCATCAGGACGGCCGACCAGGCGATCTCCTCAGATTTGCCGTGCACGGGACGGCCCAGCAGTTTCTCGACAAGGTGGCGGGCCACCTTGTAGTTGCTGTTGAGGTTGTAGAAGCTGCGGTTGAAGGTGTCCGAGAGGCACAGGGAGCGGATGAAATCCCGCACCGTGATCTGCCCGTCGCGCAGCTGGCTTTCCAGCGTGCGGTCGCGGTCCACCTTGAAGGCGTGGAAGAAGATCTGGCGATAGGCCGATTCGATCACGAAGTTCTGATCTTCGCGGTCGATGGCTTTGTCAAGGGAAGCCGCTTTCGGGTCCTCGTCGGAGCCCACCCGGAAGGGGGTCACCCGGGAGTTCTGGGTGGTGGGGGCGTACTTGAGGAGGGGAAGAGCCACGCGTGGTCCGGCATCCGTCGCTGGCGATCGTAGAAGTGCGCCCCCGAAGGGCCTCGGCCGGGATGGCCAGCACTCACAGTCCGTAACGTTGGCGACCGACCGATCAGAGGTTCCAGAGCGCCGCCAGCCCTACCAGCCCAGGGCCGAGAGGGCCTGCGGCGCAACGGTGGTGTCGGTTGATTCTTCCCGGCTCTGCGCCTCCTCCCCCTCCGCAGCCCCGGCAACGGCAAGCCGGGTTTCGATGCAGAACGAGGCCGTGTTCGAGAGCCCCTCCACCGTGCTGGTGCGCAATCTCACGTTCGGACCCGCGAAGCTGAAGCGCTCCAGGCTGTTCATCGTTTCGTAGCCGGTGGTGAGCAGCAGCCCGTCTCGATCGTCCATGGCGAACCGACCCGCCACCGGTGCGGTTTCGGCGTAGCCCCGATCGCGCAGCAGCAGGCCTTCCCGCCCCAGGGAGTCGGTGGGAATCAGGCCGAAGACGCTCTCCCCCTCGTGGGATTCGCCGGCCTTGTCCCAGGCCATGGAGCCGCTCCAGCGCACCCTGCAGCCGCCCACCAGCCCGGCGGGGGACTCGCCATGCAGCTCGGCGATCGCGATCAGCCGCGGATCGCTCGGCTCAAGCTCCACTACCTCGATGAAGGAGGCCCCGGCCTCGGCGCGGCGATGCAGCAGGTGGTGACTGCTCCGCTGCGAACGCCAACGGCCGCAACTCAGTCGGAAGAAGCCGAGGGCATCGGCGATGGTCTGTTGGCCGTCGTTCGGTCGCATGGGCCAGGGGATCGGGGCTGGGGCGATGATCGCAGGCACCGACCCTCCGGGCACGGCGTGGCCATCGATCCCTCCGTTGCCGGGCCCTTCCCCGCGAACCTCGCCGTCCAGGCGGCCTTGGCGGCAGCCCTGTGCTGGACCGTGTCCAGTCTGCTGTGGCGCCGCTGCCCCACCTCCCTCTCGTCGGCCCGGCTGAATCTGCTGAAGAACCTGATCGCTCTGGGGCTGCAGTGGCCCGTGTTGCTGCTCTTCCCCTGGCAGGGGTCCCAGCTGGCTCTGGCGCAGCTGGCCCTCAGCGGTGTCGTGGGCATCGCCCTCGGCGACAGCCTGTACTTCGCTGCGCTGCGGAGGATCGGCACCCGTCGCAGCCTCACCCTGGATGCCGGGGGGCCTGCGGTCACCACCGCGGTGGGGGTGGTTCTGCTCGGCGAGTTGCCTCGCCTTTCGCAATGGGCCGGGATCGGGTTGATCAGTGCGGCGATCGTGCTGGTGGCCAGGCAGCGGCCTGCCAAGGAGCCTGGCCACCAGGATCGAGACTCCCGCCGAAGCGACCGCCTGGGTGTCTGTCTCGCCCTGGGGGGCCTGCTCTGCGGCAGTGCCGGCGCCTTGCTGGCCCGTGCCGCCCTTTTGGCTGGCACGGTGCATCCAGTGCAGGCCGCCACGCTGCGGTTGGGGGCGGCCGCCCTGGTGATGCTTCCCCTGCTGCGGGGGATGGCGCTGCGCAGCAGCGGGCCCCTGCCGAGCCGGCGCCGCTGGCCCCTGATGGTGCTGGCCACCTTGTTGGGGACCAGTGCGGGCATCGTGCTCCAGCAGATCGCCCTTTCCGGCCTGCCGGGAGGCCTGGCGGTGTCCCTGCTGTCGACGGCGCCAGTGATGGCGCTGCCGCTTGCGCATCTGGAGGGGGATCACCCCGGTTGGGCAGGCCTGGTGAGTGCGTTGCTGGCCCTGCTGGGGATCAGCCTGGTGGCGGGGGTGCTGCCGATCTGATCCGTTGATCGGCCTGATGTAGCGCCCACCGACTCAGATCGGCCAGGGTGAGGCCAAGGGGCTGGCGCTGCTCGGCTGCGGCGATCTGCTGGAGTTGCAGGCCGGCCGTGCGCAGCTGTTCGGCGAACGGCTCGGCGAACTGGGGATCGGCGGCCACGGAGGGTTGCTGCAGGGCCCAGCTGCGCACCAGATCTTGTTCCGGAAGGGGGCCTTCCTCCCTGCCGGCGACCTCCTGCAGAGTGCGCAGGCTGTGGGCCAGAAGCCTCAGGTGGTGGCGTTCGAGGGTCGGCAGCAGCGTCGCTTCGAGTTCGGCCAGTTCTTCGGGGGTCAGCACGGTCCCGGTCCGGGCCTGGCATCGCTGTGGGGCGTGAGCCGGAAACCGCAGGAGTGGCCTTCCTCCAGGCGCCAGTGAACGCGTTCCACCTGGCAGTCGGGAAAGGTGTGCCGAATGAGTTGCAGCTCCTGATCGCAGACCATCGGAAACTCTTCGGCGATCCGCATCACGGAACAGTGGAACTCGCTGATCACCCAGGCGTCCCCGTCCAGGCGCAGTTCGGCCACGTAGCCCTCATTGCGACGCAGCTCCACCAGTTGTTCCAGCCTGGCTTCGAGGCTCCCCAGCCCGATCCGGCCGCGGTAGTCGCTGGCCTTCTCCAGCGCCTGCTGGTTCATCAGGTTGCGGATGGTTTCCGGGGGCAGGCTGCTGGCCAGCGAGTGGAGCAGGCCGAGAGCGAAATTCTCACTGCCATCGGGGAAGCGATCCCGCCCCTTTCCGGTGAGCCGCCAGCGGTTGCTCGGCCGGCCCGGCCCCTCGGGGGCCGGCGTGGATTCCACCAGACCGGCTTCTTCAAGGCTGCGGAGATGGCGCCGCATCACCTGCACTGAAACCGAGAGCTGGTCGGAAAGTTCGGCGGCGGTGGCCTCGCCGCGGCGGAGCAGCAACTTGAGAGCGCCTTCCCTGGTGGCGGAGGAATCCGTCAGGGGGCCCGGTTGGGGGGCCGGCAGTGGACCTCGCGGAGACATGGCAGCCTGCCTGCCTTCCTCCCGGCTGGAGGGCACTCCGGCGGGATCGATGGCGGGACTGGCTGGATGGGGTGAGGCGCCCATGGCATTCGCATTGTGCCCACACGATGCCACGCGCTGTTCACGATTGGGGCCGGGTGGGGCGCACAATGGCGTCTCGCACCCATTGGGCATCTGCGGTGCCCTAGGCTCGTTCAGTAACGAAACATCAGGGTTTCGTTATTCGTTCCAGGTGTGCGCCACCGGCCCCCGGCCGACCTGCCCCTGCTCTGCAGATCCGACCATGTCCGACGCCACCAGCAGTGCCCAGTCCAGCGCGACGCCCGCGAGCGACAGCCTCGAGGTGATCCGCAAATTCGCCGAGACCTACGCCCAGAGGACCGGCACCTACTTCTGCAGCGACCCCGGTGTCACGGCCGTGGTGCTTGAAGGGCTGGCCCGGCACAAAGATGAGCTCGGAGGAGCGCTTTGTCCCTGCCGGCATTACGAAGACAAGCAGGCTGAGGTTTCCCAAGCTTTCTGGAACTGCCCCTGTGTGCCGATGCGGGAGCGCAAGGAATGCCATTGCATGCTTTTCCTGACCGAAGACAATCCTTTCCGTGGCGAGAAGCAGACCATCTCGATCGAAGAAATTCACGCCCATACCGTCAGCTGAGGCCCCAATGAGCAGCGCCGCCGTTGGTGATTTGGTGAGTCAGCCCTACAAATATGGGTTTGTCACTGATATCGAAACCGAGAAGATCGCCAAGGGCCTCGACGAAAGCGTTGTGCGTCTGATCTCCTCCAAGAAGAAAGAGCCTCCCTTCCTTCTGGAATTTCGGCTTCGTGCCTACCGTCAATGGCTCAAAATGCAGGAGCCTGACTGGGCAACATTAGGGCATCCTGAAATTGATTATCAAAATATAATTTATTACGCGGCTCCTCGCCAGCAGGAGAAGAAGGCGAGCCTGGATGAGGTGGATCCGAAGCTTCTCGAGACTTTCGATAAGCTCGGAATCCCGTTGAGTGAGCAGAAGCGCCTCTCCAACGTGGCTGTGGATGCCGTCTTCGACAGCGTCTCTATTGCCACCACCTACCGCGAGAAGCTTGCTGAGCATGGGGTGATCTTCTGTTCCATCAGCGAGGCTGTGAAGGATTATCCGGAGCTTGTGGAGCGTTATCTGGGAACGGTGGTTCCAATCAACGACAACTTTTTCGCGGCCCTCAATTCAGCGGTTTTCAGCGACGGTTCCTTTGTCTTCATCCCCAAAGGCGTGGAGTGCCCGATGGAGCTCTCCACCTATTTCCGTATCAACTCCGGAGATACCGGGCAGTTTGAGCGCACCTTGATTGTGGCTGAAGAAGGGGCTTCGGTGAGTTACCTCGAGGGGTGCACGGCGCCGATGTTCGATACCAACCAGCTGCATGCGGCTGTGGTGGAGTTGGTAGCGCTCGATGATGCCTCTATCAAGTACTCAACCGTCCAGAACTGGTACGCCGGTGATGAGAACGGTGTCGGCGGTATTTATAACTTCGTCACTAAGAGGGGGCAGTGCCGTGGTGACCGCAGCAAGATCAGCTGGACGCAGGTGGAAACAGGTTCTGCGATCACTTGGAAGTACCCGAGCTGTGTTCTTCAAGGGGCCGATTCCGTTGGTGAGTTTTATTCCGTTGCGCTCACCAATCACCGTCAGCAGGCCGATACCGGCACGAAAATGATCCATGTGGGGCCGCGCACCCGTTCCACGATCGTGAGCAAAGGTATCAGCGCCGGGCATTCCTCCAACAGTTACCGCGGTCTGGTCCAGATGGGGCCCAAGGCGGTCGGCGCCAGGAATTACAGCCAGTGCGATTCGATGCTGATCGGGGACCAAGCGGCCGCCAACACCTATCCCTACATCCGATCCCAGCAGCCTGATGCCAGCATCGAGCATGAGGCCAGCACCTGCCGTATCTCGGAAGATCAGCTCTTCTATCTTCAGAGCCGTGGCATCGGTTTTGAAGAAGCTGTTTCGATGATGGTCAGCGGCTTCTGTCGCGATGTCTTCAATCAGTTGCCGATGGAGTTCGCCGCCGAAGCCGACAAACTTCTCTCCCTCAAGCTTGAAGGTTCCGTGGGCTGATCCACCCCGGATGCTGCCCTGCCTTCGTCTTCATTCTTCCCCCCTCCCCGTTTCCCTATCCCGCCCTGCTGCCGTGATCCGTCCCGACGCTCCTGTTCTGCTCGAGATCCGTGGTCTTCAGGCCCGTGTGGAGGATCAGCCGATTCTCAAGGGAGTGGATCTCACCATCCGCGCCGGGGAGATCCATGCGGTGATGGGTCGTAATGGCAGCGGCAAGAGCACGCTCTCCAAGGTGCTTGCCGGCCATCCGGCCTACACCGTGACCGCCGGGACAGTGCTTTATCGCGGTGAGGATCTGCTGGGTCTCGATCCCGAACAGAGGGCCCGGATCGGCCTGTTTCTCGGTTTTCAGTACCCCGTGGAGATCCCAGGGGTGAGCAATCTCGAGTTTCTGCGCGTCGCCACCAATGCCCGTCGCCAGCAACTCGGGAAGGAGGAACTCGAACCCTTCGATTTCGAGGATCTCGTGCGAGAGCGACTGGAGGTGGTGAAGATGGATCCAGCCTTCCTGGATCGCAGCGTCAACGAGGGCTTTTCCGGAGGGGAAAAGAAGCGGAACGAGATTCTGCAGATGGCCCTGTTGGAGCCGCTGGTGGCCATTCTCGATGAAACCGATTCGGGTCTTGATATCGATGCCCTCCGCATCGTGGCCGGCGGAGTGAATCAGCTGGCCACGCCCGAGAATGCCACCCTCCTGATCACCCACTATCAGCGCCTTCTGGATGTGATCACCCCCGACTTCGTTCATGTGATGGCCGCGGGTCGCATCCTGCGCACCGGGGGCAAGGAACTGGCGCTTGAGCTTGAGGAGAATGGTTACGACTGGGTGGATCAGGAGCTGGCGGAGCTGGAGCGCACCCCTGTGGAGGTGGCCTGATGGTGACCACCTCCCTCTCCGCCCCTTCGGCCCAGCCTTCGGTGCACGGCCTGGAATTGCCCAGCCGCCGTCTGGAGGACTGGCGGTTCACCGATCCCGCCCCGATCGGCGCGATCGCGCGCCAGCTGCTTGCCGTTCCGCCGCTGTCTTCCGTGCCGGCGCCCCTTGCTGGAACGGTGCGGTTGGACTGGAACGCCCCCGATCCGCTGGCAGGGGTATGCCTGCCAGCGGGGATCACCCCCCTGGCGGGACCGGATCTGGAAGCCAGGCTCGGGGGGGCTTTGGCCGCCTGCGCGGCAGGTAGCCCTTCCCCCTCCTGGCTGGTGCAGTTCGATCAGGCTCTTGCGCCCAGGACCCTGGCTCTTTGCGTGTCCGCTTCGGTGGAGACCACCCTGGAGCTGGTCAGCGATGCGGCGGAGGGTGAAGGGCTGCTGCCCTTACGCCTGCTGCTCTGGGTGGAGCCGGGGGCGCGGCTTGAACTGCTGGAGGTGCATCGCTCCCGGGGCCGCAACCTCACCAGTGTTGTGGTGGAGGCCCATCTTTGCGAGGGGGCGGAACTGCGCCATGGAGTTCTCGGTCAGGGGCATCCCGAGGCGTGCCTTCTGGCCCATCTCGCCGTTACCCAGGCTCCCGGAAGTTCCTTGACCCAGGCCATCGCCGCCAGCGGCTGGGCCCTGGCCCGGATCGAGCCGAGGGTGCTGCAGCAGGCTGGTGCGGCTACCACCTGCCTGCGCGGTCTGCAGAGGGTGGAGGGCCGGCAGATCGCCGACACCCATGCCGAGGTGGCGTTCGGTGGTCCGGAGGGGCGCCTCGATCAGCTCCACAAGGTGGTGGCCGATGGAGAGGGACGCAGTGTGTTCAACGGGGCGGTCCGGGTGCCACGGCAGGCCCAGCGCACCGAGGCGGCCCAGCTCAGCCGCACGCTTTTGCTCTCCGATCGCGCCCGGATCGACACCAAACCCGAATTGGAGATCGTGGCCGACGATGTGAAATGCGCCCACGGAGCCACGGTGAGCCGGCTGCAGCAGAACGAGCTCTTCTATCTCCAGAGTCGCGGCATCGGCGCTGCCCAGGCCAGTCGATTGCTGCTGCGGGGTTTCTGCGAAGAGGTGCTGGCCGCACTCCCAGCAGCGGCATCGGTCTGGCAGCCTCTCCCTACGCTGCTGGCCGAGGAGGGCTCCGGTTCATGACCCTTACCCCTGTCCCCTCCCCCCTGCCGCCTGTGCCGGAGGCTCCGGCCCCCGAGCCCGAGGACCTGGCCGCCCTGACCCGGCCCGATTTCCCCTTGCTTTCCCAGACGGCCTGCCTCGGCCAGCCTCTGATCTATCTCGACTACGCCGCCACCAGCCAGAAGCCTCGTCAGGTGCTGGAAGCGCTTCAGCATTACTACGGCCATGACAACGCCAATGTGCATCGCGGTGCCCATCAGCTGAGCGCCCGCGCCACCGAAGGCTTCGAGCATGCCCGGGAAAAGGTGGCAGGCTTCGTGGGGGCCGCCAGCGCCAGGGAGATCGTCTACACCCGCAATGCCAGCGAGGCGATCAACCTCGTGGCCCGCACCTGGGGAGAGGCCAATCTGCGGGAGGGCGATGAAGTGCTGCTCACGGTGATGGAGCACCACAGCAACCTGGTGCCCTGGCAGCTGCTGGCGGCCCGCACCGGTTGTGTGCTGCGCCATGCCGGGGTCACCGAAAGCGGTGAACTCGATCTGGCCGATTGGCGCAGCAAGCTCACCGAACGCACACGGCTGGTGAGCCTGGTGCAGGTGAGCAACACCCTGGGCTGTCTTAACCCGATCGCCGAGCTGGTTCCGCTCGCCCATGCCGCCGGCGCCCTGCTGCTGGTGGATGCCTGCCAGAGCCTGCCGCACCAGCGGGTGAACGTGGCCGAGCTGGGGTGCGATTTTCTGGTGGGCTCCTCCCACAAGTTCTGCGGTCCCACCGGCATGGGCTTCCTCTGGGCCCGCGAGGCCCTGCTTGAGGCCATGCCCCCCTTTCTGGGCGGCGGCGAAATGATTCAGGACGTGGGGCTCGACTCCAGCACCTGGGCCGACCTGCCCCATAAGTTTGAGGCGGGTACGCCGGCGATCGGCGAGGCGATCGGGATGGGCGCCGCCATCGATTATCTGCAGGCCATCGGCATGGACCGCATCCACGCCTGGGAGCAGCATCTCACCCGCCTGCTGTTCCTGCGGCTGCAGGCGATCGAAGGGTTGCGCATCCTCGGCCCCACCCCCGCGCAGCAACCCGATCGCGCCGCCCTGGCCGCTTTTCATGTGGAGGGTCTGCACGCCAACGACATCGCCGCCCTCCTGGATTCCTCAGGTGTCTGTATCCGCAGCGGCCACCACTGCACCCAGCCCCTGCATCGCCATTACGGCCTTTCCGGCACGGCGCGGGCGAGCCTGGGCTTCACCACCACGGCAGAGGAGATCGACCGTTTCGCCGAGGAGCTGGAGGGCACCATCGGTTTCCTGCGGGAGCACAGCTGATCGTCGGCGGACGGAAACAGCGGCGGGTTCTGCCTAAGGTCTGGGTCCGCGGGTTTATGCACCGATGGCAAGGGCAGGATTGGTAGGAGCAGCATTGGCAGGAGCAGAGGCTCTCCATCTGATCCCCCTGGCTCTACCGCTCACGATGGGCATGGCGGCCTGGGGCCAGGTGTTGACCCCACCCGCTTCCGCGCCGGGGGGCATGCCCCAGGGCGCCCCTCCGGCAAGGCCACCGGCAGCACGCATACCAGCGGTGCGCGTGCTTAAGCCACCGGCTGAGTTTCGTCAGCCGCTGGCCCCCACCACCACCCGCGACCCCCTGCCCCCGGTCGATTACCAGACCCTGCCCGCCGTGCCTCCGCCATCGGTCGGTGCTGGTCGAACCAGGACCGTGCCGGTGATGCCCGATCTGATGCCCGGCGTGCTTCCCGCTGCCCCCTCAACTCCCGGCAAAGCCCCGGCGCTTTCCCCGCCGACCGGCCGAACCGCCGCCCCCGGGCTCCCCGCCAACCCCGCCAAGCTGGGGAAGGCCAGCGGCATTCGCCCCGGGGTGCTCCCCCCTCCTGGTCAGATGCCGGTGTTGATGGTGCCCGTGCGCCCACTGCCCTCCATGGCCCCCGCCGTGGTTCCCCAGGCAGTAGCTCCTGGTGCGGTGCCCCCCGCCGCGCCTTTGCCCTCCCGTGCTTCGGCTGCCGTGCCTGCGGTTCCGGCCGTGCCTGCGGTTCCCCAGCAGCCGCTGCCGCCGGTGCCGCCACTCCTGCCACCCCTGGCTTCTCCTCCCCCCGCCGCGGCCAGGCAGCCTGCCGGTCCGGGTTGGAGCCTGCTGGCGCCCTTGGCCCTGGCCGGGGCGGCGGGGTTGTTCGCGGCCGATCGATGGCGGCGGCGCCAAGCGGGGATGGGTTCGGGCGGATCCGACTGCGAGCCGCCTGGCTCCTGAGCGCCTGGCTCAGACGCCGATGCTTTGGATCGGGCAGGGCCGGCCGAACAGAAACCCCTGGCCGAGTTCACAACCCAAGGCCACCAGGGCCTGCCGCTGCTCGTTGGTTTCGATCCCCTCCGCCACCACGCTCAGCCCCAGGTCGCTGGAGAGGCGCACCATGGCCTGGATCACCAGGGTGCGGCGCCGGTCGATGCCGAGGTCGGAGGTCAGGCTGCGGTCGATCTTCACCGCATCGATCGGCAGCCTTGCCAGAGCATCCATGCTGGCCGGGCCGGCCCCGAAATTGTCGAGGATCACTCGCATGCCCGCTTGCCGCAACTGGCACAGTTCGGCTTCGCTGCGATTGGGATGGGCGGTGAGCAGGATTTCGCTCAGTTCGATCGAAACCCAGGATGGATGCACCTGAGCCTGTTCCACCTGTCGGAGCAACTCGATGGCAAAGTCGCTGCGAAACAGTTGCTGGGCACTGATATTGATCGATATCGTCTCGCTGCCCCCCTGGACCCTGCAGCAGCGCAGCTGCTCGAGGGCCGTGCGGATCACCCAGTCCCCCAGCAGGCCCACCGGTCCCGTGCGTTCCGCCTGCGGCAGGAATTCGGCCGGCATCATCAACTTGCCGTCGACTCCCCGCAGTCGCACCAGCGCCTCCAGGCGATCACCCGTTGGTCTGTGAGGTTCACGATCGGCTGATATTCGAGCACCAGACCATCGCCTTCGATCGCCTCCTGCATCTGTTTGCGCAACAGCAGGTTCTGCTGCAACTGGACATCGATCGCTGCGTCGTAGATCGCAACGCTTTCTTCCCCGCGGCTCTTGGCCTCGTACATGGCCAGATCGGCCCGCCGCAGCAGCTCGTCGATCGTGATCTCCGGGTCATCGGTGACGGCGATGCCCACGCTCATCGAGGGTTGCAGATCATGGCCTTCATAGCGCCAGGGAAGAGAGAGACGGCGCTGCAGGGATTTCGCCAAGTTGTTGGCATCTGCGGTTTGGCGGATGCCTCGGCTGATCACAACAAACTCATCGCCCCCGAGCCGCGAGACGATGTCGGTGGAACGCAGCCCGTCCTGCAGTCGACGGCTGATCTCGATCAACAGGGCATCGCCCGCCTGATGGCCGAACTGATCATTCACCTGCTTGAACCGGTTGAGGTCGCAGAACAGAACGGCCAGCATCCCCGGGTGGATGCTCAGATCCTTCAGGGCCTCCTGCATGCGGTCCCGCAATCCGCGGCGGTTCGGCAGACCGGTGACGGGACACTCCAGCACCTTGGCGGCCAGGGCCAGCTGCTTTAACTGCAACTGCCGGTTGAGTCGGTCGGTCCGGCGCCGCTCCAGTTCGATCTGCTGGGCTTCCAGGCGCAGCTCCTGGTAGGAGATCTTGGCGCTCACATCCCGGAAGCAGAAGATCACCACCGGAGGGTTTTCGGTGGCCACCGGGGTCCATTCGATCTCGTAGGCCTGGATCGGCTCCTTGCTCAGGACCACGGTTCCGAAACCGGCGGTCTCAAAGGCGCTGTCGAGCTGCTCGGGGCGCACCAGTGGTTTTCCCTCCATATCGAGAGGGAGAATCACGGTGATTTGCTTGCCAAGGGTCAGAAGTCTGGAGCGGCCGCAGAGACGGTCGAAGGATTCGTTGCACCAGAGGATCCGCCCCTCGGGATCAGCGATCACCAGGGCATCGCTGATGGCCGCCAGGGCCGCCTCCATCCGTCCCAGGGTTCGCCTCAGTTCGCCGATCAGTCCATCGGCTTCGATGCTTTCTTTGGCAGGGGAGGCCCCCGTCATGCATCCGTCTCCGTTCCGGGGGGCAGCGGCGTGAGAGTGGCCCCGAAAACCCAGTGCTCGCCGCGTTTCTCGGCCACGATGAAATGTTCCGAAACCATTTCGGCGCCGTCCTGGCAGACGGTCACCAGTCGCAGGGGATGGCCGAGAATGGTGGATTGCTCGGTGGCCTGGAAGCGAGAAAATCCCAGCTGATGCGACATCTGAAACGCACCGGGCAGGATGCGACTGATCGGCTCGCCGCTGAGCTCCTCTTCCGATCAGCCGTAGGCCTTCTGAAAGGCGGGATTGATGCCGATCACCACGCCCTGGTGGTCGGCCAACACGAACGGACGGTCTCCCTGACGCAGTTCGTCGATGCTGGGCGGGGTGGGGGCAGGCGGGGGAGCGGAAGGCGGGCTGGAACTGTTGCTCATGGGGTGGACGCCCACCGTCTGACCGACCGATTCTGAATCCTCCCAGTCGTCTGTGGGCGGCTCCGTCGCTTTCTCATCACCATTCTTTTGCCCATGGGATTTTCCCCTGATGTTTCCCCTCCCCGGCTGTTTCTGGTGGTGCTGGGTGGCCGGCTTGCGAGAGCCAATATTGAACTGCACGATGTGCGCTTTGTGGCCGCAGCCTCGATCGAGGACGCCTTCCCCCTGCTCAGGCAGCAGTGGTTCGGATCCAGACGCGGATTGCACCTCGACAGCTATCTGGAGCTGAACTTTGTGGATGGCTATCGGGTGGAGCTGAGGAACGAACCTTTCCCCGGTTCCGACCGGCTCTGGTTTGTGAACTTCGGCGGCTATGACCCCGAGGAGCTGGCCGAACTGCATCGCTTTTCCCTGTTCGTCGCCCCCACGGCCCGGGCCGCCGCGGGCCGGGCCCGGCGCAGCCTGCTGCCGCAGGCGATCCAGCGCCACAAGGATGATCTCCATGCCGTGGATGACTGCCTGGCCCTGGAGAGGGTGCAGACGTGGTGGGTGCATCTGGTGCCCGATGGGCGCAGCCAGCCCTTCCGCCCCGACTGGTATGGCTATCGATTGATCTGAAGTGATCTGAAGGCCCGCTCCGTCAGGCGGTGCTGTTCCATCCTGGTGATTGGCCCCTTTTCTGAGCATGAACATCGACGGCAAGGCCTGGCGCACGATCTGGCTGGAGCAGGGAGGTCGTTCGATCGGGGTGATCGACCAGACCCTGTTGCCCCATCGTTTCGAGACCCGCTCCCTCACCAGCCTCGAGGAAGCCGCCGAGGCGATCGCCACGATGGTGGTGCGGGGCGCTCCCCTGATCGGCGTGACCGGTGCCTATGGCCTGATGCTGGCCCTGCAGGCGGATCCCTCCGATGCCGCCCTCGAGGCGGCGTTCGAGCGGCTCAACGCCACCCGGCCGACGGCGGTGAATCTGCGCTGGGCGTTGGAGCGGGTGCGGGATCGGGTGGCGGCCCTGCCGCAGGGGGATCGGGCGGCGGCTGCCCGGGAAGAGGCGGCCGCCATCGCCGAGGAAGATGTGGCCATGTGCGAGGCGATCGGCGAGCACGGCCTGGCGATCTTCCGCGAGCTGGCAGCGGCCCGGCCTCCCGGGCGCCAGGGCGAGCCCCTGAATGTGCTCACCCATTGCAACGCCGGGTGGCTGGCCACCGTGGACTGGGGCACGGCGCTGGCACCGATCTACAAAGCCCACCGCGCCGGTCTGCCGATCCATGTGTGGGTGGACGAGACCCGCCCCCGCAACCAGGGCGCCAGCCTCACCGCCTTTGAGCTGGGGCGCGAGGGGGTGCCGCACACAGTGGTGGTGGACAACGCCGGCGGCCACCTGATGCAGCACGGCCAGGTGGATGCGGTGATCGTGGGCACCGATCGCACCACCCGCACCGGGGATGTGTGCAACAAGATCGGTACCTATCTCAAGGCTCTGGCTGCCCATGACAACGGCGTGCCCTTCTATGTGGCCCTGCCTGCCTCCACCATTGACTGGTCGATCGCCGATGGCGTGGCTGAGATCCCGATCGAGGCCCGATCCGCCCAGGAGGTGACCCGGATTCAGGGGCTGTTGGCCGAGGCGGGCGAGACCGGGCAGCACTCCGACCTGGCGAGCGTGCAGCTCACTCCCACAGGCTCCAGCGGTTTCAACCCCGCCTTTGATGTCACCCCGGCGCGGCTGGTGACGGGCCTGATCACCGAGCGTGGCGTGGCACCGGCCAGTGAGGCCGGATTGCAGGGGCTTTACGCCAGCCGCTGACCTTGTGGAGTACCCCGACATGACCCCGGCCCTGCCCGCCAGCGCCCCGCCGCCCAACTGGGTGGAATCGAACCATCCGCTGGGCTGGTTGATCAACCGCCTGCTGGCGGTGGAGCCCCTGCGGCAGCTGCTTTTCTGGCAGGCCCGCCGCCTGATCATCCGCACCGCCGAGGGCAGGGGCATCGCCTGGCGCCAGCGGCGCGAGGCCCTGCAAAGTGCCGCCGAGCCTCTGCTGGCCGCCAGCACCGATCCCGCCGTTGTTCCCCCCGCCTACTACCGGGCCCGCTTCCACGCCTACGACCAGGGCAACCTCTGCTGGGCCGCGGCTTGCGAGGCCGAGCAGGCCACTGATTCGATGGCCCTGCGGGTGTGGCCCGGCGAGCCCGATCTCGAGCCGGCAGCCGCCCAGAAGCGACTGCGGAGCGCCATCTTCGCCGCGATCGAACCCAGCCTCTCGGCGCCGGTGGGGCGCGTGCTCGATCTGGGCTGCTCGGTGGGGGTGGGCACCCTGGCCCTGCGCGACTGGCTTCTGGAGCACCAGGGCCTTACCGGTGGGCCGGCTGTCGCGGCTGATCCAGGCATCGTGCCTGCCGTGGAGGGTCTCGATCTTTCTCCGGAAATGCTGGCGGTGGCCCGGTCGCGGGAGGCGGAGCTGGGTGCCCCCCCTTCGCCACCGATCACCTGGCACCACGCCGCCGCTGAAGCCACGGGCCTGCCCACCGCCACCTACGACCTGATCACCCTTCAGTTTGTGTGCCATGAGCTGCCCCAGCAGGCCACCCGCGCCGTGCTGGCCGAAGCGGCCCGGCTGCTGCGGCCCGGCGGAGTGATCGCTGTGGTGGATCAGGATCCCGATTCGGAGGTGATCCGCCGCCTGCCGGCCCCGATCGCCACCCTGCTCAAGAGCACCGAGCCTTACCTGGAGGAGTACTTCCGTCTCGATTTCCCGGCGGCCCTGCTCACGGCCGGCTTTCACAGCGTGCGGCGCGAAGCGGCAGATCCACGGCACCGTGTGCTGGTGGCCACCCGCTGACCTCGCGGCCGGGCCTGCTTCACCACCCCTCCAGCACGATCTTGCCGATCGTGCTGCCCCCTTCCAGCAGCCCGTGGGCCGTGGCCAGGTTGGCCGCATTGATCGGGGTGAAGCGTGTCACCGCCGTGCTGCACACCTCGCCTGTTTCCACCAGGGTCGCCAGCCGCGTCAGGATCTCGCCCTGGATGCCCCGGTCGGCGGTCTGGAACTGGGGGCGGGTGAACATGAATTCCCAGTGGAAGCTCACGCTCTTGGCCTTGAGCAGGTTGAGGTCGAGTGGCGAGCGGTTGCCCACGATCGCCACGATCGCTCCCTGGGGACGGATCAGGTCGGCCATCACCTGCCAGTAGGCATCGGTGTCGTGGACGTTGGCGATCGCATCCACCTCCGGCAGGCCAAGGGCCGCCAGCTGGGGGGGAAGCGGGCGGCTGTGGTCCACCACGTGGGTGGCGCCCATCCGTTCGCACCAGGCCCGACTTTCCGGCCGTGAGGCCGTGGCGATCACCACCAGGCCGGCGCGGCGGGCCAGCTGGATGGCGATCGAACCCACACCGCCGGCACCGCCCAGGATCAGCAGGCTGCGGCCCGCGTCACCTCCCTCGGGATCCAGGCCCAACCGTTCGAACAGGGCCTCCCAGGCGGTGAGGCCGGTGAGGGGCAGCGCCGCCGCGTCGGCGAAGCTGAGGTTGGCTGGCCCAGGGCCGCAGATCGCCTCCTCCACCAGCACCTGTTCGGCGAAGCAGCCCGGGCGGCGGATGTCTCCGGCAAAGATCACCGCATCCCCGGGCCGGAACCGCGTCACCCCGGAGCCCACGCGCTCCACCACCCCGGCCCCGTCCCAGCCCACAACCCTGGGGGGATCGCCCGGCCGCAGGCTGGCCATCACCTTGGTATCCACCGGGTTGACGGCCACCGCTTCCACCCGCACGAGGAGATCGTGGGGGCCAGGCTCAGGGGCCGGCAGGTCGATGCTGCGCAGCTGAACGGATGATCCTGCGGCGGACCCGATCTCGGCTGCGATCGCCTGCATCGCTCGCCCCTCAGGCCTGGGAAGGCAGCCGGCGGCCGGAGCCATCGGCGGTGCCCTTCAGGGCAGCGGCCTGGAGGGCTTCGATCCGCTTCTCCAGCGGGGGGTGGGTGGCCAGCAGACCACTCAGATCTGGCGGCGAGGAGATCTTGAGGGTGGCCATGGCCATGCTGTCGCGGGGGTCCACCCGGCCACTGGCCGTCGCGAGACGCCGCAGGGCGTTCACCATCGCCTCCGGATTCACCAGGCTGGCGGCTCCTGCATCGGCCCGGTACTCGCGGGTGCGGGAGAACCAGGCGGTGATCAGCGAACCGCCCAGGCCCAGCATCATCTCCAGGGGCCAGACGAGCATGGTCAGCGGCGGAGGCTGGCGGCCGTCATCGGCGGGGCTGCGGGGCAGCAGAAAGGCCGCCACCCGGGCCAGGAACATCACGAACGCATTGATCACCCCCTGCAGCAGGGTCATCGTGACCATGTCGCCATTGCCGACATGGCTCATCTCATGGGCCAGCACCGCCTCGAGCTCTTCGGGAGGCATGCCCTCGAGGATGCCGGTGGACACAGCCACCAGGGCCCGCTTCGGCGAAGGACCGGTGGCAAAGGCGTTCCACTCCGGGGAGCCGTAGACCCCCACCTCGGGCATCGGCAGGTTGGCCCTGGCGGCGAGGGAAGCGACGGTGTCCACCAGCCAGCGGGCCGCCGGATTGGCGTTGGTGTTCACCACCTGCACCCCCATCATCCGCTTGGCGGATTCCGCCGACATCTGCAGTGACATCCAGCTGCCCATGACCCCCCAGACGAAGCTGGCCACCAGCAGGGGCAGCAGGGGCAGATTGGCCGGCAGCAGGCCGATGGCGGTGAGCAGGCTCAGAAGGAGCGAGATCGTGAGCACGACCGCCAGGTTCGTGATCAGGAAGAGAATCGTGCGCAGGGCCATGGGATGCCGAGCTGGGGAGGGGAACCGCTGTCGGCAACTTAGCCATGGGTTTCATGGCTGACAGACAGCCGTAGCCTCCTGCCACCTGAGGGCGCCTGCCATGCCTGCCGAGAACCGCTGGTCGGATGCCGAGGCCGCTGCTGCCATCGCCCATTACGGCGCCAAGGGCATCGGCGAGGATCTCGCCCTGCGCACCTATTCCGCCCGCCTGCTGGGAGCCGATCCAGAGCTGGTGCTCCACGGCGGTGGCAACACCTCTGTGAAGACCACCGTTCAGGGGTTGCTCGGGGAAACGATTCCGGTGCTGTGCGTCAAGGGCTCCGGCTGGGATCTGGCCACGATCGAGCCTGCCGGCCATCCGGCGGTCCGCCTGCAGGAACTGCAGGCCCTGCGGTCGCTCGCCGCTCTCAGCGATGAGGAGATGGTGGCGGCCCAGCGCCGCAACCTGATCGATCCGGCCGCCCCCAACCCCTCGGTGGAGGCGTTGCTGCATGCGTTCCTGCCCGACAGGTTCGTCGACCACACCCATTCGATCGCCCTGCTGGCCCTGGCCGACCAGCCCGACGCCGAGGCGATCTGCCGGGAGGTCTACGGCGACCGGGTGGCGATCGTGCCTTACGTGATGCCGGGCTTCGACCTCGCCCTGGCGGCTGCCGCTGCCTATGAGCGGGCTGCGGCCCTGGCCGAGGAACGCGGCATCGAGCTGGAGGGCATGGTGTTGCTGAAGCACGGGCTGTTCTCCTTCGGCGCTACCGCCCGCCAGAGCTATGAACGGATGATCAGCCTGGTGCGGCAGGCGGAGGAACGCATCCAGCAAGCCCGCACCGGCCGCCCGGCTTCGGCGCCGCCGGCGGTGCCCGGGCCTGCCGCCGGTGCGGCGGCCGTGCTGCCGTTGTTGCGGGGAGCCCTGGCCCGGGCGGCGGCGGCCGAAGGGGCTCCTTGCCGCTGGCTGCTGGAGCTGCGGCGCACGCCGCTGGCCCTCGAGGTGGTGAATGATCCGCGGCTCAGCGACTGGGCGGGGCGGGGCGTCGCCACCCCTGACCACGTGATCCGCACCAAGGCCTTCCCCCTGGTGCTGCCCGCCGATCCCACGCCGGATCAGATCGGCCAGGCACTCTCGGCTTACATCGAGGCCTACAAAGCCTGTTTCCAACGCCAGAACCTCCGCTGCGGCGGCGGTAGGCGTGCCCTCGACCCCCTGCCGCGGCTGGTGGCCCTGCCGGGCCTGGGGCTGATCGGCATCGGACGCTCCGCCGCGGAGGCCGCCGTGGTGGCGGACATCGGCGAAGCCTGGGCCCGCACCCTGCTGGCCGCCGAGGCGGTGGGGCGCTTCGAGCCCGTGAACGAAGCCGACACCTTCGATATGGAGTATTGGAGCCTGGAGCAGGCCAAGCTCGGCAAGGGCTCTGAGCCTCCCCTGGCCCGGCAGGTGGTGGTGATCACCGGGGGTGGCGGAGCGATCGGAGCGGCCACGGCCCGTGCCTTCGCCGCCCAGGGAGCCGCCGTGGCGGTGCTGGATCTCGATGGTGACGCGGCCGCGGCGGTGGCGGCGGGATGCGGCAAGGCCTCCCTGGCCCTGGCCTGTGATCTCACCGACCCCGACCAGGTGCGGCAGGCGTTCGCCCGGGTCGCCGACCGGTTCGGGGGCATCGACATCGTGGTGAGCAATGCCGGGGCCGCCTGGACCGGGGCGATCGCCAGCCTGCCGGAGGCCGACCTGCGGGCCAGTTTCGAGCTCAACTTCTTCGCGCACCAGACGGTGGCCCAGACCGCCCTTGCCCTGTTCCGGCTGCAGGATGGGGCGGCCCAGGGCGTGCGCCGGCCGGTGCTGGGGGGCCAGCTGCTGTTCAACGTCAGCAAGCAGGCCCTCAACCCCGGCCCTGGTTTCGGGGCCTATGGCATCAGCAAGGCCGCCCTGCTGGCGCTGGTGCGCCAATACGCGCTGGAGGAGGGAGCTGCAGGGGTGCGGGTGAATGCCATCAATGCGGATCGGATCCGCTCCGGGCTGCTTGATGACGGAATGATCCGGGAGCGGGCTGCCGCCCGCCATCTCTCGGAGGAGGACTACATGGCCGGCAACCTGCTGCAGGCGGAGGTGCGGGCGGAGGATGTGGCGGCCGCCTTCGTTGCCCTGGCTGGCATGGAACGCACCACCGGCGCCCTGCTCACTGTGGATGGGGGGAACGTGGCCGCGATGGTGCGTTGAGCAGCCCCAGCCCGATCCAGAGCACCACCAGGCCCAGGCACAGCCCGGTCCATGCCGGCAGCCCCCAGCGGTCCACCGCCAGCGGTGCCACCACCGTGATCACCCCGCCGGAGATCAGTGGCTGCAGCAGCAGTTGCTTGATCGAGAAGGCCGGCAGGGCCTCGCTTCGATCGTCCGGATCGGCCATGCGCAGCAGCAGCAGTCCGCTGGCGGCCACCCCGGTGGCCTGACCGAATTCCAGGATCGCCCGCTCGAACCAGTCGGCAGGCAGCAGCCGTGGTCCGAGCAGGAGCACCACGGCCAGGTTCCAGGCCAGGCCCGTGAGCGCCAGCAGGCTCAGGGGGACCCAGTCGCGACCGAGCAGGGAAAGGTCCAGGCAGGCGGTGGCCGCCGTAATCAGCAGGTCGGCGGAGAGGGTGCCGATGCGTCCCTGGATGGCGCTGGAGCTCCAGTGGTCGCGGCCGGTTCGTTCCAGCAGCAGCCGCACCACCAGGGAGCCCACCAGGGCCAGGGGAAACACCGGCAGGGCGTTGACGATGGAGGCAAAGCCGCTTCCCAGGGTCGGTGCGGCCCAGCGCAGGGCCTGCCAGCTGCTCCAGCCCAGCAGCACCGCGCTGCCGCAGAGGGCCAGGTTGACGGCCCAGGCGGCGGCGGTTTCGGCGGCGGAAGCTGCTGAAGCGGCTTCTGCGGCTGGTGTTTCGGTTGCTGAGGTTGCGGTGGGGTTGGCGTTGGTGACGGCGTTGGTGATGGCGGTGGTGAGGGGGGGGGGGCGTCAGCCAGCCGAGCCGGCGCGCCAGCACCACCACGACGCCCCCGACGAGGGTGGAGCTGAGCAGCCCCACCGTGGCCATGGCCAGGCCGAGGGCCGCTCCGCCCTCGAAACCCAGCCGCGCATAGGTGGGGCCCATCGCGGCGGCGGATCCATGGCCGCCTTCGTAGGACACTTCGATCAGGCAGGCCATCAGGGGGTGGACCCCCAGCCAGGGTTGCAGCACCAGCAGCACCAGCAGCCCGGCCACGAGGTACTGGCCGAAGGCCAGGATGAGGGCCAGCAGCAACTGGGCCGAAAGCGGACGCCATAGCCCCCCGGGGCTGGGCAGGGGCTTGCCCAGCAGCAGGCTGGCGAACACCAGGGTCAACAGGATCAGCGGCCACTGGTTCCACTGGTCGATCACCACCTGGGGCAGCAGCGGCCAGGGGCCGGAAGGGGCCACCAGCAGCCCCAGGGCTCCCGCCACCAGGGCTTCCGGCACTCCCCACAGCCGCAGGCCGATGGCCCCGCCGATCCCTTTGCCCAGCAGCAGCAGGCAGGCGAGGACGGCGAGCGCCCCACCGACCGCGGGCAGTGCACTCATGGCAGCTGGAAGTGGCGGCGGAAGAAGGCTTCCGTGGCTTCCAGCACCTGGATCTGCACCTCACTGCTGCGGAAGCCGTGGCCTTCGCCCGGAAACAGGTGCACTTCCACGGGCACTCCCCGTTCCCCCAGCGCCAGGGCCATCCGTTCGGTCTGCTCGGGAGGGACCACGAGGTCCTCGAGCCCCTGAAAAAAGATCACCGGACAGCGGATGCGATCGGCGTGGAGCAGGGGCGATCGTTCCTCGTAGGTGGCCTTGGCGGAGGGCCAGGGGCCGATCAGACCGTCGAGGTAACGGGCTTCGAAGCGGTGGTCGCTGTGGCTGGCCAGGGCCACCGGATCGGCCACCGCATAGCGACAGGCTCCGGCCCGGAACACATCGGTGAAGCAGAGGCCGGCCAGCACTGTGAAACCGGCGGCGCTGCCGCCTTCAACGGCGATCCGCTCGCGGCTGGCCCAGCCCGCTTCCACCACCGCCAGCGCCGCAGCGGCGCAGTCGGCCACATCCACCACGCCCCAGCCGCCCTGGAGTCGCTCCCGGTAGGCCCGCCCGAAGCCGGTGGAACCGCCGTAGTTCACATCCACCACGCCCCAGCCGCGGCTGGTCCAGAACTGGATGGCGAGATTGAGGGCGGGGGAGGCCATGCCGGTGGGGCCGCTGTGCCCTTTCACCAGCAGGGGGGTTCTGGGCCCGGCTCCGCCGGCGGGCGGGTAGTACCAGCTGTGGCAGGAGCGATCTCCATGGCCCTGGAACCACAGGGGCTGGGGCCTGCTGATCCTTTCCTCCGCCAGGGGGCAGGGGGCCGGGGTGGCGTGGGTCCAGTGCCCGTCGGTGATGTCCAGCTCCAGCAGCCCTGCAGGCTGGGTGGGGGAGGCGGCGATCGCCACCAGCTTCCCCCTGTCGGCGCTGAGGCCGGCCAGGTCGTTGAACGGCAGGTCGAAGGGCTGCCAGCGGCCACGGCCCTCCGCCAGGGCGATCCTTCCCAGTTCCCAGCTGCCCTCCCGGCAGGCGGCCGCCACCAGGTGGAGGCCGTCCCAGCAGGTCTGCACCATCCCGTACACCCACTGGGGCCGCGCGAATTCGGCCTCCATCGGCAGCAGGGCCTGCCACTGGAGCGCAGGCGGCTCGGGCTCGGCGGCCCAGGCGGCGGCGCCGGGAAGCAGGTCTAGGTTCCACCAGCCGCTGCGGTCGTTGGCCACCACCAGGTCGCCGCCGGCCCACAACGGCTGAAATACGGAGATCGGCTGGGAATCGAGGGGGCCGGCTCCGGCAATCCGGCGCTTCCCCTGCAGCTGGCCGGCCCCATCCACGCTGGCCAGCCACAGTTCGCTGCGCTCCCAGGGCATGAACGGCTGCTGCCATTCCACCCACACCAGGGCGTTGGCCTCGTCGTTCAGCTGGGCATAGCCGCAGAAATCAGCGGCGGCATGGATCAGCTCCGGTTCGCCGCCCGCCAGCGGCACCGCCACCAGCTGGTCCCGCCCCTGGCTTTCCATCACCCCGATCCAGCGGTGGCGGCGGCGGTCGATGCGGCCATCGGCGAAGCGGCGGGGGGCACCGGCGGCAGCTGGTTCGCTGAGCCGGCGGGGGAGGGGAATCGGCTCGCTGGCCGGATCCCGGGGCAGATCGATCGCCCACAGGCATTCGTCCCGATCCTCCACGAACACCACCGTGTCGAGGCCCACGCAGTAGACCCCACCGCCGTATTCGTGCACGCGGCTGCGCAGGTTCCAGGGGGCGGGAGTCAGCTCGATCGTCGCTTTTCCGCCAGGGGGGATCCACAGCAGGGTGGTGCGGCCCTTTTCCTGCGGCCGCTGCTCCAGCCAGAAGCGGTGACCATCGGCGAGCTGCGGTTCCTTCACCGCCGGTGTCCGGCCCACGGCGACCGTGACCGGCAGCGCTCCCCTTGCCTTCTCCCCCGCCACCTTCAGCTCCTGCCTGCGGCTTCCACAATGGCCCCCTCTAGGATGGCTCTCATCCATTCCATTGAGCCCTTGGCGCGCAGCTTCGCCCAGATGGCCCGCACCGCCGAGCAGGGCAATCGCTCGGTGCACGTGCCCAAGGAGCCCCTGGATCAGCCTCCTCTGACGATCCACACCCTCGGTGCCAAGGAGCTCCGCACCCCGGCGCGGCGCATCAGCAAGGTGGACGAATCGATCCGCGACCTGGCCCGCGACATGTTGCGCAGCATGTACAGCGCCCGCGGCATCGGCCTGGCCGCACCCCAGGTGGGGATCCACAAGCAGCTACTGGTGATCGACCTCGACATCGAGGAAGCGGCCACCCCTCCCCTGGTGCTGATCAACCCGGAGGTCACCGCCGCTGGAGCGTCGTTCAACACCTACGAGGAAGGCTGCCTGAGCATCCCGAAGGTCTACCTGGAGGTGGTGCGCCCTTCCGTGGTGGAGGTCAGTTTCCGCGATGAGCATGGGCGGCCGCGCCGGATCAAGGCCGACGGCCTGCTGGCCCGCTGCATCCAGCATGAGATGGATCACCTCAATGGGGTGCTGTTCGTCGACCGCGTCACCGACGAGCTCAGTCTCAATGACGAGCTGCGTCAGCATGGGTTCCAGCGTGTCGACGTGAAGTCCATCCGCTGAACTCCGATGCCGATGAAACCCCTGGCGGGTGTGCTGCTCGCCCTTGCCTGTGTCCTGGGCATCGCGGCCACTGGCTCCGTCTTTGAGCTTGCCTACGGCGACCCGGACCTAGGCGTGTCGACGACACGCCTGATCCTCGGGCTCTGTCTGCCCGGCACGGTGATTGCGCTGCTTGCGGCGATCCGCATCAATCGGCCCGGCTGACGGATTGGGCCAGGGTTGGGGCCGCTCCGCATCCGGCTGCATACGATTCCGCCTGCGCCTCCTGCGAGCCGATCCCCGTGCTGATCCACCTGACCAACGCACTGCAGCGTCGCTCCGGTCCTGCTGGCGTCGCCTTTCTGGCGGCCGCTGCCCTGGCCTCCTTCCCCAGGCCGCTGAATGCCCAGTCGCTGTTCGGTGCGGCCGAGGTGGACCCCCAGCGGTTCGTGCTGGTGGCGGCTCCGATCGGCAGTGGCCCGCGCTCCCAGCTGAACATCTACGAACAGCTCAACAACCGCAAGCCCTGTTTCGCTGTGGGTCAGGGCCTGCCGGCGCCGGTGAACCCGCTGCTGAGCACGTTTGATTTCACCGGGATCTGTGGTCGTTACATCGATGCGAACGGCTATTCCGTGCGGATCGGAGGCACCGATCTGGCCACCGTGTACCGGCTGATGGTGACCCGGGGCGCCGATGACCTCAAGTTGCTGGCGGTGCCCACCAAGGCCGGGGCGGGTCCGGAGATGGTGGTGGCCCGCAGCGGAGGGCTGGCCAGCGGTTTCCTCAAACTGGAGCTGGAGCCGGGCTGGAAGCTGATGCGTCGTCGCTTCGGCGCCCGCTCCCTGGGCCATCTCTACCTCTATCGCTCCGACTGGCCGGTGGCCCGGGAAGGGGTGGGTGCGGCCGTGCCGGCGGCCTTGCCGGCGACTCCGCCGCCGGTTCGCTGAGCCCTGGAGGGGGGCTTGCTAGGCTCGCCCACTGCGTGTGTTTCTGCAGCTTTTCATGACCCAGGTCACCGTCGGCGAAAACGAGGGGATCGAATCCGCCCTGCGTCGCTTCAAGCGCCAGGTGTCCAAGGCCGGCATCTTTGCCGATCTCAAGCGGCTGCGTCACCACGAGACCCCCACCGAGAAGTACAAGCGCAAGGCCCAGCAGCGCCGCCGTCGTCGCTGATTCCGCCCCTGCGGATTCACTGCCGCGGATCCGGTTTCGGCCACTGGTTGGCTGACGCGATCAATCACGCCTTCGGCAATCCCCGGGAAGAGGCGGCTCATCAACCGCCGATGGTGGGAGTTCAGCCGTATCGGGATGCCATGGAGAAGCGCAGGGCTCGCCAGAAGCGTTATTGATCAATGCCCCCCTTCCACACCCTGCAGCCCGTCGAAGCTTCGATAGGCCAGGGCCTCGGCGATCGCCAGCGGCGACACCTGGGGGGCAGCCACCAGATCGCTGATCGTGCGGGCCACTCGCAGCACCCGCTGGGCGCCGCGGGCCGTCAGCCTGCGGCACTCGAGGGCCTTCTCCCACAGGAGCAGGGCCTCCTCCTCGAGGTTCAGCACCTGGGCAAGTTCCGCGGCGCTGAGCTGGGCATTGCAGGCGCCGCCTGGATTGCGGCGTTCCATGCATGCCCGTGCCCGTTGGACGCGGGTGGCCACCGGGGCACTCCCTTCCATCGGAGCGGCTGCGGCTGTTTTGCGATGAATGCCCGCCAGTTCACAGGCCTCCGGGCGCCGCACCACCACCTGGAGATCGATCCGATCCAGCAGGGGCCCGGAAAGGCGCCCCCAGTAGCGACGCCGTTCTCCCTCCCCGCAGCTGCACTGGCGATCGCTCTCGCCGTACCAGCCGCAGGCGCAGGGATTGGTGGCGGCCACCAGGGTGACCCTGCAGGGAAAGCGGCAGCGTTGCCGCGCCCGACTGATCCATACCTCCCCTTCCTCCAGCGGTTCGCGCAGCTGATCGAGCACGGGACGGCGAAATTCGGCTAGTTCATCGAGAAAGAGCACGCCATGGTGGGCCAGGCTCAGTTCCCCGGGACGGGGGGAGGCGCCGCCGCCGATCAGGGAGGCGGCCGTACAGCTGTGGTGGGGATGGCGAAAAGGACGGCCCTGCAGCAGGCCGGCTCCCTCTGGCAACAGGCCGGCCACCGAATGCAGCCGGGTGAGTTCGAGCGCTTCGGCCCGGCTCAGGGCCGGCAGCAGGCCCGGCAGCCGGCGGGCCAGCATCGTCTTGCCGCTTCCCGGTGCCCCCACCAGCAACAGATGGTGTCCGCCGGCGGCGGAGATCTCCAGGGCCCGGCGGCCGTGGCTCTGGCCGCGCACATCGGCAAGATCGGCGCTCTCCCTTGGCTGGGGCTGGGGCGGCGCGTCGGCCACAGGCTGGGCCGGCCAGGTTGCTGCTCCAGGGGATGGGGTCAGTTGCTCCAGCACCTGACGTAGATCGTCGGCCGGCCAGATCGGCAGCCCTTCCACCAAGGCCGCTTCCGCCGCATTGGCCCAAGGCACCAGCAGGGCGCGGGCCCCTGCCCGCTGGGCGGCCATCGCGATCGCCAGCATGCCCCGGATCGGCCGCAGCGAGCCATCCAGGGCCAGCTCCGCCGCACTCCAGACCCCCGAGATGGCCGTTGCCGCCAGCTGCCCGCTGGCCACGAGCAACCCCAGGGCGATCGGCAGGTCGAAGGCCGGCCCGGCCTTGGGCAGGTCGGCGGGCGCCAGGCTCACCACCACCCGCGTCAGCGGCACCTTGCGTCCACTGTTGCGGATGGCGGCCCGCACCCGTTCGCGCGATTCCTGCACCGCCGTGTCCGCCAGGCCCACCATCTGCAGGCCCGGCAGGCCGGGGGTGATGTCCACCTCCACGGTCACCTCCACGGCCTCCAGGCCCCGCAGGGCCGCCCCGCTGCAGCGTGCCAACATCGTTTTCCTCGTGGCTTCTGCCCGTCAGTGCCACCCTCTTCGCGCGCTGTCCCATGCCAGGCCAGGAAAGCCCTCCCGACACGATCTTCGGCCGGATCCTCCGCGGCGAGATTCCCTGCGATCAGGTCCATGCCGATGACCTCTGCCTCGCTTTCCGCGACGTGCAGCCCCAGGCGCCGGTGCACGTGCTGGTGATTCCGCGCCGGCCGATCGCCCAGCTTGCCGATGCCACTCCCGAGGACCAGGCGCTGCTTGGCCATCTGTTGCTCGTGGCTGCCAAGGTGGCCAGGCAGGAGGGTCTCAGCAGCTGGCGCACCGTGATCAACAGCGGCGCCGAAGCAGGCCAGACGGTGTTTCACCTGCACGTGCATGTGATCGGCGGACGGCCGATGGCCTGGCCACCCGGCTGAGCCCTAGACCGTCAGCGGGACACTCCAGCGGCGACAATGCCCTGATCCGCCCTGGCCCATGAATCCCTTCCAGGCCCTCCGCCAGCAGCTCGGCAAGCTGCAGCGCCTGGCACAGCCCTATTTCCTTCCCCTGGATGGCGGCACCAACAGTGCCTGGCAGTTTCTGCTGCTGGTGCTGGCCCTGCTCGCGGTGGTGGTCGGCCTCACCCTGCTGCTGCTCACAGGTGCCGTGGCGGCCAGCGGCGCCTTGATTCCGGAGCTGCGCAACCGTTTCCTGCCGGGCGTGCCGGAGCAGGTGGCCTCGATCTGGGCCGGTCCCTGGGGGGCCGTGGTCATGGGCCTGTTCGTGGCGGGCCTGGCTTGTTTCGGGATCTTCCGCAGCAAATTGCGCCAGGGGCGCTGGCTGCCCTGGCTGTTGCTGGGGATCATCATCCTGCTGATTCTGGTGATCAACGGTATCAACGTGGGCATCAGTTTCATTGCCCGCAATGTGGACAACACCCTGGTTGCCTATGACCAGGATGGCTTCTGGAAAACCGTTGGGATCTATGCCTTCTGTCTGATGATGGCGCTGCCGATCCGGGCGCTGCAGGGCTATCTCATTCCGAAGCTGGGCCTGTTGTGGAGGCAGTGGCTCAGCAGTCGTCTGTTGAATCGATATCTGACCAACAGGGCGTATTACGTCTTGAATCCCAATGAGGAGTCAAGCGAGGAGATTGATAACCCTGACCAGAGGATCTCCCAGGATGCCGCCAGCTTCACCAGTTACAGCCTGAATGTAACGGTGGAGATCCTCTCTGCCCTGCTCACCTTCTTCAGTTTCGTCATTGTTCTCTGGAGTATCAACTCCACCCTGGCGCTCTGGCTTCTGGCCTATTCGGTGGGTGGCACGGCTCTGGTGATCTTTGCCAGCCGCAAGTTGGTGGCCCTCAACTATCAGCAGCTCAAGCTGGAGGCCGACTTCCGTTACGGGCTGGTTCACATCCGTGACAACGCCGAATCGATCGCCTTCTATCAGGGCGAGCAGCAGGAGGCGCGCGAAGGCGAGAGGCGGCTGGGCGGGGCCATCCGCAATTACAACAAGCTGATTGTCTGGGAGGCGTTGATCAGTGTGATTCAGCGCTCTTACGACTATTTCTCCCGCTTCCTTCCCTGGCTGGTGATTGCGCCGATCTATTTCGCCAAGCAGGTGGATTTCGGCGTTTTCGGTCAGGCGAGTATCGCCTTCTCCCAGGTGTTGTTCTCGGTCAGCTACATCGTCAACAACATCGACAGGCTGGCCGCCTTCTCCGCTTCCATCAGCCGCCTGGAGGGTTTCCAGGGCAAGGTGGAAGCGATCGGAGGCGAGATGGCCGCCCTCAGCGCCGCCGAGCTGCAGCGGATCCCCACCCAGGAAGAAGCGGTTGGCGGTGCCGCCCGGGCCGAATCGATCCTGGTGAGCCATGTGGACCTGGTTCCCCCCCGCAGCAACCGCACATTGATCCGCGACCTCAGCGTGGAGGTGGGTCCGCGGCAGCGGTTGCTGGTGGCGGGCCCTTCGGGTTGCGGCAAGACCTCCTTCCTGCGCCTGGTGAGTGGCCTGTGGCCGGCTGCGGCCGGCAGTGTGCAGCGTCCGCCGACCGGCGAACTGATGTTCATCCCCCAGAAGCCCTACATGCTGCTCGGCAGTCTGCGGGAGCAGCTCTGCTACCCGCAGCCCACCGACCGCTTCAGCGACGAGCAGCTGCGCCATGTGCTGGAGGAGGTGCGACTGCCTGATCTGGTGAACCGTTATCCCGACCTCGATATCAAGCAGGACTGGCCCAGGCTGCTGTCGCTCGGGGAGCAGCAGCGCCTGGCCTTCGCCCGCCTTCTGCTCAATTCCCCCCGCTTTGTGGTGCTGGATGAGGCCACCAGTGCCCTGGATGTCACCACTGAACAGGTGCTCTATGAGCTGCTGGTCCAGCGGGAGATGGCTTTCGTGAGCGTCGGGCACCGCCCCACGCTCAAGGCCTTCCACGACACCGTGCTGGAGCTCGACGGCACCGGCAGCTGGCGGCTGCTGCCGGCGGCCAGCTATGACTTTGGGCGCCATTCCTGACGTGATGACCAGCTCTCCCAACGAACCTTCTGAGTCCCTGGCTTCTGAGTCCCTGCCTGCGGATGCGGCGCCAGCCCTTCCTGAGGACCCGCAAAGCCAGCCGCCCGCCACCAGCGCCACCACCAGGGACCTGCCTGCCTTCGGCTGGAGCGCCTATGCCGAGCGTGTCAACGGCCGCTTCGCGATGCTGGGGTTCACCGCCGTTCTGGTGATCGAGGCCCTCAGCCATGACACCTTCCTGCACTGGGCCGGCCTGGTTCCCTGATCCGGTCTGGTGCCCTGATTCAGGGAATCTGGATCTGATCCACCTGCCAGAGTCCGCCCCGGCTCACTTCAACGGCCAGGGTGCGGCCGTCGGCGCTGATTGAAATCTGCCTCGGCACGCCGGCGGGCTGCATCGCCACCAGCTGGAGGCTCATCAGCGACCTGCGATAGAGCACCAGCTCCGTGCGGCCCTCCAGGCTGCGCACCACGGCAAGACGTTGCCCATCCGCCGATACCGCCACACTCAGCGGTTGGGCATCGGGGCGGTTGAGCCCTGGCAACGGCACCGGCCTGCGGTTCTCCACATCCACCAGCTCCACCTGATCCCGGCCGCCGCGGTTGGCGATCAGCCCCAGCCACCGGCCCGCCAGCGAGGGGGCCTGGTGGTTGCCCGCCAGCTCCAGCTGGCGATCCAGGTCGGGCATCGGCGCCTGCAGAGGGCCCAGGCAGCCGCCCAGCCCCAGGCTGAGGCCGCCAAGGCATAGGCCCAGGCTGGCCAGCGAGCCCAGGCAGGCCAGGGAGCCGGGGGCCGGGCGGATGGGCCTCATGGTGGCGCGCTGCCGCCGCCCTGCACATGCAGGCCGCCGGGGCGATCCGGTTCAAGCAGCGGGGAAAGATCGAGCACCCGCACCTGGCTTCTGCCCTGGCGCAGCACTTCGATGGCGATCCTGTGGGCGTCGGGGGCAAGGCTGAGCCGCTGGGGCTCAAGATCGCCCGGCAGGGGGAGGCGGTGCAGCATGCCGTTGGCGCGATCCTCGATCAGGGCCTGGCGGCGCCCCCCCTGCTGCACGATCACCGCCAGGTAGCGCCCGTTCCAGCTCAGGGAAGGGGAGCGGTGGGGTTGGTGTCGCTGCAGATGGCGCAACGGTAGGACTCGGCCGGAAGGTTGTTCCTGCAGCAGCACTGTGGCCCGGCCCCCCCGCTCCACCACGCTCGCCAGAACCCTTCCATCGCCACTGAGGGCGGGGTCCGTGCGGCTGGTCTGGGCCAGGCCCACCGGTCCGGCACTGCGGCGACTCCAGGTCCAACTGGCGCAGCCGCTGGTCACCAGGAGCAGGCCTCCAAGGCAGAGGGAAAGACCCGCCTGCCGGGCTGCTGGAGCGTGGCTCAATCGTCGAAGCGGGAGCTGTTATCTCGAGAGGAGCTGGGGCGGGCCGGCGGACGGGATGGGGGTTGGGTGGGCTCGGCGCCCCCCATCGGGCTGAAATCGGCATCACTCACCTTGCTGCCGGATTCCGCACGGCTGCCGGTGCCCCGGATCGGGGACCCCTGGGGGACGCCTGGGTAGATCCCGGAAGAACCCGGGGCCGAATCCGGCGCGGGGCCGCGGCGGCTGGAACGGGGCATGGCCTCGGCAGTGGGGGAGGGGCGGCTGCCGCGGCGCGGCTCGGAGCCGGCATCGCGATCGCGCCGACGGGCGCCGAATTCGGAGGAACGGGAGGGGCCGGAGGCTGAATAGCGACTGGCGCTGCTGGGGCCCTGAGTTTCAGGCCCCCTGTCGCCGCGACCGGAGGGGCGATCCCGGCGGGCATCGGCGTCCCAGTCTTCGGAATCGTTGCGGCGGCTGGCTGCCCGTTCGGGGATCGCCGCCCGGCTGGAGCGGCGAGGGCGGTAGAAGTCTTCCTCTGCCCCATCGTCCCGGGAGGGAATGCGACGGCGCAGCGGCTCGGGTTCATCGAAGCGCTCGCGGTCGCCCTCCCAGGCACTGCCTCCGAGGCCGCCGCGCGGCCGGAACGGGGCGGGCTCTTCGTCCTCGAAATAGGAGGAGCGGCGAGCCTGTTCGGTGGTGACACCGCGCAGCCGCACGCTTTCGTAGGCGAAGAAGACAGTGGTGCCGGCGAGCAGGAACTGGCCGAACTGGAGGATCGGATCGAGGCGCCAGCCCTGGAAAAAAAGAATGCCGCCGCAAAGCAGGCCTACGGCGGCAAAGAAGACGTCGTAGTCGCGGGCGAGAGCGGGCTTGAAATTCCTCATGAAATAGAGGAAAGCCCCGCCCACTGCCAGCACGATGCCGACGATGCTGGCCCAGTTGAGACTGGCGTTGACCACGGTGTTGAGAAGCGGGTGCGAAACCCGGCCGGGCACCCGTAACGCGGGTGTGTTCGTCAGACCAGTTTAGGCGGCTTCCGGGCTGCTTCTCGCGCAGGACCTCAGAGCTTGCGATCCAACTGGTCGTTCTGGCTGATCAGCACGAGGGCGATCGCGATGGGGATGACCACGATCACCGCACCCCAGGCGAGGCTGCTGAGGAAGTTGGCGAGGGAAGGGGTCATGGCGGCGTGCGCAGAGACAAGCTGGCAGGAATCCTAGGCAGTGCAGTCGCCTTCCTACGATTCAGAGCCCACTGCTTAGAGGTTTGTGACGGCCCCGTCCTTCCTGCCGGCGGATCCGGTCGCGCTGGCCCACCTGCTGCTTGGCCTGCTGCTTTCCGCCTGGACCCTGCTCTTCCTGTTCCGGATCGTGCTCACCTGGTATCCGCAGCTGGATCTCACCAAGGGGGTGCTGCGCCTGGTGAGCGCCCCCACCGAACCGCTGCTTTCCCTCACCCGCCGCCTGATCCAACCGATCGGCGGGGTGGACGTGACCCCGGTGGTGTGGGTGGGTCTGATCAGCCTGGTGCGGGAACTGCTCGTGGGCCAGCAGGGGCTAATCACCCAATGGATGCGCCAGGGGGCGGTCGTGGGTTGATTCAGCTGGCTGAACGGGATCCCAGGTCAGCGGCAGGTGGCCGATTGCCGCGGCTGTCTCCCCTAAGGGGGGGGCAGCATTTCCTGTTCCACGAATTTGGTGTACACCTCACCCCGCTGGAATTCGGGGCGATCCAGCAGCGACAGGTGGAATTCGATCGTGGTGGGGATGCCGGTGATCGCGCATTCCGAAAGGGCCCGGCGCATCCTGCGCAGGGCGGCATCCCGGTCGACCCCCCAGACGATCAGCTTGCCGATCAGGGAGTCGTAGAAGGGCGGGATCTCGTAGCCGGTGTAGACGTGGCTGTCGATCCGCACCCCGGGCCCGCCGGGGGGAAGCCAGCCGGTGATCTTGCCCGGCGCCGGTCGGAAGTTGTGGCGCGGATCCTCGGCATTGATCCGGCACTCGATCGCATGGCCGGTGAGGCGGATCTGGTCCTGGCGCACCGAGATCGGTTCACCGCCGGCGATGCGCAGTTGCTCGGCGATCAGGTCGATCCCGGTCACCATCTCGGTGACCGGGTGTTCGACCTGAATGCGGGTGTTCATCTCCATGAAGTAGAAGCCGCCGCCGCGATCCACCAGGAACTCCACGGTGCCGGCGCCCTCGTAGCCGATGCTGCGTGCCGCAGCCACGGCGGCGGCTCCCATCCGTTCACGCAGCTCTGGATCCAGCCCCGGGCTGGGGGCCTCCTCCAGCAGCTTCTGGTGCCGGCGCTGGATCGAGCAGTCGCGCTCCCCCAGGTGCACCACGTTGCCGTGGCGGTCGGCCAGCACCTGCACTTCCACGTGGCGGGGCCGGTCGATGAATTTCTCCATGTAGAGGCCCGGGTTGCCGAAGGCGGCTTCGGCTTCGCCCTGGGCGGCCTTGAACAGGTTGTCGAGCTGGTCGGGGGACGTGACCAGCCGCATCCCCCGGCCGCCGCCGCCGGCGGTGGCCTTGATCATCACCGGGTAGCCCATCTGTGCGGCGAGGGCTGCTGCCGCGGCGGGGTTCGCCAGCAGGCCTTCGCTGCCTGGGATGGTGGGGACCCCCACCTTCTGCATCGTGGCCTTGGCGGTGGATTTGTCCCCCATGGCCCGGATCGATTCCGGGGAGGGGCCCACAAAGGTGATGCCGTGGTCCTTGCAGATCTCGGCGAAGCGATCGTTTTCGGCCAGAAAGCCGTAGCCCGGATGGATCGCATCGGCGCCGCGGGAGGTGGCGGCGGCGAGGATGTTGGGAATATTGAGATAGCTTCTGCTGCTGGGGGCTTCCCCCACGCAGACGGCTTCGTCGGCCAGCTGCACGTGCAGCGCATTGCGGTCCACGGTGCTGTGCACGGCCACCGTGGGGATGCCCAGTTCGCGGCAGCTGCGCAGGATGCGCAGGGCGATTTCGCCACGGTTGGCGATCAGCAGCTTGCCGATGGGCATCCGGGGCGAGGCAGAGGCGGGAAAACCCTTGAGCCGGACTGTATCAGTGGCGCCGTTTTCGCCCGGCCGGCCGGCCTTGCTCCGCTCTGGGCTGGGTGGAGCGGTGGGTGGGTATATTGATCAGCGGTGAGCGGTTCACGCCCTCGCCACCACCCGGAACGATCAGCCACGGCTGGTTCGACCGATCCCTGCGGATGTGGTGGAATTGGTAGACACGCACGTTTGAGGGGCGTGTGGCTTCGGCCTTGCGAGTTCAAGTCTCGCCATCCGCACTTTTTTTCTTGAATCCAGCGCAGGCTTCGGTGGATCCAGTGTCCGCAGATCCGACCCGCGATTCCGCTAGCACGATCGTGCTGGTGAGCAATGGGCCCGGTGAACTGAGCACCTGGGTGCGGCCCCTGGCCCAGCGACTGCACCGGGAGCTGGCCCTGCGGCCGCTGCAGCCCCAGGCGGCCTGCAGTCTCCAGCTGGTGCTGGTGCCCTGCCCCAATGCCACCGGCCAGGAGGTCCGGGTGGCGTCCCGTTGGGGGCTGTTCGAGCGCGTGCTGCCTGCCGGTCGCTTCTGGTGGCTGCTGTTGCGCCCCGGCCGGCACGGCCCCTGGCCGGCCCGGGGGGTGGTGGTGTTCCTCGGCGGCGATCAGTTCTGGACCGTGCTGCTTTCCGCCCGGCTCGGGTATCGCCATCTCACCTATGCCGAGTGGGTGTCGCGCTGGCCCCGCTGGAATGATCAGGTGGCCCTGATGGGTGAGACGGCCGCGGCCCGCCTGCCGCGCCGCTGGCTTCCCCGGGCTCGGGTGGTGGGGGATCTGATGGCCGATCTCTCCGAATCGGCCCGCTCCAATGTGCCTCTCCCCCCGGGGGAATGGGTGGCGCTGCTGCCGGGTTCGAAGCGGGCCAAGCTCCAGGTGGGGGTGCCCTTCCTGCTTGAGACCGCCGATCGCCTGGCGGCCCTGCGTCCCCAGATCCGCTTTCTTCTGCCCGTGGCCCCCACCACTTCGGTGGCCGAACTGCTCGACCATGCCGACCCCCGCCATCCGATCGCCGCTGCCTATGCCTGTGGTGGGCTCACCCTGCTGAGGGATCAACCGATCCGCGGCGGCGTGGAGAGGGAAAGGGCGGACATGCTGCGCACGGCGGCCGGCTCATTGATTCTGCTGGTGGAGGAGCAGCCGGCCCACGGCCTGCTCAGCCAGTGCCAGCTGGCCCTGACCACGGTGGGGGCGAACACCGCCGAACTCGGTGCCCTCGGGCTGCCGATGATCGTGCTCGTTCCCACCCAGCATCTGCATGTGATGCAGGCCTGGGATGGCTGGCTGGGGCTGCTGGCCCGCCTGCCGCTGCTGCGGCGGCTGCTGGGCGTGGCACTCACCGCCTGGCGGATGCGCAACCACGGCTTCCTGGCCTGGCCCAACATCTCCGCCGGCCGGGCCGTGGTTCCCGAAAGGGTCGGCGACATCACCCCCGGCGAGATTGCGGCCGAGGCCGCCGACTGGCTCAGCCACCCGGAGCGGTTGAACGGCATGCGCGACGATCTGCGCAGTCTGCGGGGGAGGCCGGGAGCGGTGGCCGCCCTGGCGGAGATGGTGCGCACCCTGCTGCCCCCCGGATCGCCTGCCTAGGCTGGTCGGCTGAAGCTTCGTTGCGTCCGTTTTCCCATGTCGGATTCCGCCACCAGTTCCGCCGCCCCTGACCCCCACAACGAAGGCGTAGCGGCTGGTTCCGGCTCAGCCGAAGCCGACTGGCGGACCAGGCTCACCCCCGAGCAATACCGGATCGCCCGGGAGGGGGGCACGGAGCGGGCCTTCACCGGCGCCTACTGGAACCACAAGGACACCGGCATGTATCACTGCGTCTGTTGTGATGCCGAGCTGTTCAGTTCCGCCACCAAGTTTGATTCCGGCTCCGGCTGGCCCAGTTTCTGGGATGGGGTGAGTTCCGGGGCGATCACCACCCACAGGGACGACAGCCATGGGATGGTGCGCACCGAGATTCGCTGCGCCAACTGCCAGGCCCATCTCGGCCATGTGTTCGAGGATGGGCCTGCCCCCACCGGGCAGCGTTACTGCGTGAACTCAGCCTCGCTGCGGTTTGAGGGCCGCTGATCGGGGGGGGGGGCTGACCTGTCACCAGGGGTCGTCGAGAACTTCGGGTTCGACGTCGATCGGTTCGCGATCCCGCCTTGCTTCCCTGGGTTCGGCCCGCAGCGGCTGGCGGGCTGGGGATCGCCCTTCGGAATTGCGCACTTCTGAGTTGCGCTCTTCGCGGTATTGCTCTTCTGGGAACCGCTCCTGCGGGTAGCGATCTTCTGGGAATCGCTCCTGCGGGTAGCGATCTTCGGGGAAGCGCTCTTCAGCGAAGCGCTCTTCTGGGCTGCGGTACGAGCCCACGTATTCCTGGGGAGGAGGCGTTTCCCTGGGCAGTGGCGGGCGGCGGCCCTGGTCGTCCTCGTCGAGGTAGCGGCGCTGGCGCAGCGGCTCGCGTTCGCGTCTTTCCTCCAGCTCCACGTATTCCAGTTCGTTCTGGGGTTGGAAACTGCGGCTGCTGGCCGGTTCGATCCGCCGTTGTTCCACGGCGCTGGGCTGGCCGGCGGCCAGCTGGTTCTCGGCCGGCACCACCCCAGTGCGATAGCGCTCCCGCTCCTCCTGTTCCAGTGAACCGCCGCCGATGCCCAGCTTTTCCAGCAGGCCCGTGCCCAGTTGCTTGAGCTTTTCCTCCGCTCCTTCGTAGACGATGATCCGGTCGCTGCCGCTGCTCACGATCTCCCCCACCGGCATCTCCCAGGTGCTCAGCACCCCTTCCCCCAGCAGCGGAACCCCAAGGGCTCCGATCACCAGGGTGGTGAGTTCCCCGGTCTCGATGTCGAAGCTGAAGCCGAGCACCCGACCCAGCTGCTCCCCGGATTCGGTGACCACCTGGCAGTTGATCACCTTGCTGTAGCGCTCCGGGTTGAACCCTTCGGCGAGCGAATCGGCCGAGTCCACCAGGATCACGTCACCCACCTGGCGGATCCGCTCCAGCGGCATCCAGCGGGGCAGGCCCGGGAGAAAGCGGGTCAGGGGGTTGTCCCTGAGGCCGAGGGCCACCACTTCGCGGCGGTCGATGTCGACCACCACCTCCCCCACCACGCCGAGCCTGCGGCCCGTGTCACGGGTGATCACCTGGGTGCCCATCAGCTCGGAACGCAGCCACAGGCGGTCGCTGGGGGCGGCGTTCTGGCTGGTCGGGTCCGAGGCGGGGGGAATCGAAGAGGTCAAATCCGGATGACGAGGTGTGTCCGACGCGGAAGCCGAGTCGAACCATTGTGGCTCAGCCTGCCAGTTCAGGCGGCAGGCGGCAAACCGACCACCTGGGTGTGGGCGCCGCGGGCCTGGGTCACACCGATCGTGCGGGTGGCCGCTCCGATCATCGGGCGGCGGTGACTCACCACCACGAACTGGGCCGTATCCGCCTGGGAAGCGATCAGCCCCGCCAGGCGCTCCACATTGACGCCATCGAGGAAGCTGTCCACCTCATCGAGGGCATAGAAGGGGGAGGGGCGGAAGCGCTGCAGGGCGAACAGGAAGCTCAGCGCCGTCAGCGACTTCTCCCCTCCGGACATGGCGGCCAGCCGGCGCACCGCCTTGCCCTTGGGATGGGCCACCAGGGTCAGGCCCCCCTCCAGCGGCTGCTCGGGGTTTTCCAGCTGCAGATGCCCCTCACCGTCGGAGAGGTCGGCGAAGATCGAGCGGAAATGGCCGTCCACGGCCGTGAACGCCTCCAGGAACGCTTCCTGGCGCAGCGTGGCCACCGTTTCAATGCGCAGCAGCAGCTCCTCCCGCTCCTTGCTGAGCACCTCCAGCCGTTCCTCCAGATCGGAGAGGCGCTGTTCGAGCTGCTCGAGTTCTTCGAGCGCCAGCATGTTCACCGGCTCGAGGGCCTCCATCCGCTGCTGGATGCGGCGCAGTTCCTCCTGCAGGCTCTCCAGGCCCGCTTCGCGCAGCTCCTCAGAGATCTCGGGCTGCGGGTCGGGCAGCTCCCGCTCCATCCGGACCAGCCGTTCGGCCTGGTTGCGCTGTTCTTCGGCCAGGGTCTGCCGTTCTTCCCCCAGGCGCTGCCATTCCCACTGCCGTTGCTGCAGGCCCTGGCGCTGCGCGGCCAGGGCGGCCTCGGCGGCGTCGCGGGTCCGGCGCCGTTCGCCGAACCGGGCCTGCAGTTCGCTCTGGCGGCTTTCCAGGTCGCGGCGCCGCTGCTGATCGGCCTGCTGCAGTTCGTTCCACTGCTTCCTTTCCTCCACCAGGCTGGTCACGGCCTGCACCAGCCGTTGTTCTTCACCGCCCAGGGCCTCCAGCTGGCTGGCCAGCCGTTCGGCTGCCAGGGCGCGCTCCCGGCGCTGGGCCACCAGCTCATCCCGCTGCAGGCGCGCTTCGCGCAGGGCCCGATCGGCTGCCTCCAGATCGGCCTGCAGTCCCTGCCAGCGGGCGCTGTCGCCATTGGCTGAGGCTTCGGCTTCCGCGGTTTCCATGGCCTCCAGATCCCTTTGCAGCGGCAGCAGTTCGGTTTCCAGGGCCTGGTGGCGTTTGCGGTCGGAGTTGAGTGCCTCCTGCAGCTGCTGGAGGCGCTGGGCCAGCTGTTCGCGGCGCTGCAGCTGGGGGCCGAGGGTGCGTTCGGCCGCGGCCCGTTCGGCCGCCAGGGCGGCGTGCCGTTGCTGCTGTTGCTGCAGCTGGGGGCGGGCCTGTTCGATGCTGCGGCCCAGGTCCGCTTCGCGGCGCCGGCAGGCCAGCAGGCTCTCGCCCAGTTCCAGCAGCCGGCGGCGCAGCGGCTCGGCTTCGTCGCCTTCGCTGGCGCTGCCGAAGCTGAGCTGCCCCGACCGCTGCTGCAGGCTGCCGCCGGTCATCGCCCCACTCTTTTCGAGCAGCTCGCCCTCCAGGGTCACGGCCCGGCAGCGACCCAGTTCGCGGCGGGCGCTGGCCAGATCCGCAAAGACCAGCGTGTCGCCGAAGACGTAGCGGAACACTTCGCCATAGACCGGTTCATGGCGGATCAGATCCACGGCGCGGCCCACCAGCCCGCCGCTCCCGCCACCGCCCGCGGCGCCGCCCCGCTGCAGGGCGGCGCCGCTGCCGCTGCCCCCCCGGATCCTGTTCAGCGGCAGGAAGGTGAGGCGGCCGGCCCGCCGGCTCTTGAGCAGCTCGATCGCCCGGGCGGCGATGTGGTCGTCTTCCACCACCACCTGGGCCAGCCGGCCGCCGGCTGCCACCTCGAGGGCGAGGCGATGGCGTTCCTCCACCTCACCGAGCTGGGCCACGGGGCCGTGGATCCCCTCCAGTCCGGATTCGAGCAGCAGCCGCAGGGCCCCGGTGCCCCGGCTCTCCTGCAGCGTCTCGCGGCGACTGTCGAGGCGGGCGATCTCCCGTTCGAGGGTTCCCTGCTCCTGTTCCAGCCGGCTGCGGGTGCGCTGCTGCAGGGCCAGCGCCTCGGCCAGTTCCTGCAGCTGGGCCTGCAGCGGCGCCAGCTGCTGCTGCAGCCCGGCCTCTTCCCCCTGCAGCGTTCGCAGCCGGCCGGCCGCATCCTGGTGGGCGCTGTCCTCCCACTGCTCTTCGCTGCCCAGTTCCTGGAGCCGCAGCTCCGCCTGGCGGAGCCGTTCCTCGAGCTGCTGGCGTTCTGCCTGGCGGGGCGCCAGCCGTTCCTGCAGCTCCTGGCGCTGACGGCTGCGCTGTTGCTGTTCCTCCAGCCAGCTGCCGGAGCGATCAGCCACCTCGCCCAGTCTCCGGCGGGAGAGTTCCACGGCGGCCTCGGCGTCGAGGCTGCGCTGCTCCGCGGCCGCCAGGGCGCCGTCGTCGGCCTGCTCCAGGGCCTGCCGCTGCTGGCGCAGTTCGCCCTGTTGCTGCGCCAGCTGCTGGCGGCGTTGTTGCAGTTCCTCGGCATCGCGCTGGTGGCGTTCCGCCTGCCGGGCCCGTTCCCGCTGGCCCACCTCGAGGCCGGCCAGTTCCGCCTGCACCGAGAGCAGCTGGTCTTCGCCGAGGGCCTTCACCTCCGCCTGCAACTGTTCGAGTGCGGCGGCGGCCACCACCAGATCCGCCTCGGCCGTGGCGATCGCTTCCTGCTCCTGCTGGTGCTGGCGTTCCAGGGAGGCCTGCCGCTGGATCAGTTCCTGCTGCTGGTGGCGGGCGGCTTCGCAGGCCAGCACCTGTTCCTGCTGGCGGCCGAGCTGGAGCCGCTGGCGCAGTTCCTGATAGCTGCGGGCCCTGGCGCAATCGCGTTCCAGCTTCTGGCGCGACACCAGCAGCTCCTGTTCCACGATCCGGCAGCGTTCCTGGCGCTCATGCACCTCATCGAGCTTGCTGCGGGTCTGGTCGATGCGGCTGTCGAACAGGGCCACGCCGGCCAGTTCGTCGATGATGCCGCGCCGGTCGCGGGCGCCCATCGACACGATCCGGGTCACATCCCCCTGCATCACCACGTTGCTGCCATCGGGGTCGACCCGCAGCCGCCGCAGCTGGGTCTGCAGTTGCTGCAGGTTGCAGGCCACCCCATCGGCGCTGTAGGTGCTGCTGTAGGTGCCGCCCGGCGCGACCCGGAGCCGGCGGGTCACGCTCCACTGCTTCTGGCCGGCCCGGATCCAGGGCCCCTCGGCCGAGGCCTCCAGACCGGTCTCCGCCTCATCGGGCCGCCAGTCCCCGAGGTCGAAATGCACGGTCACGCTCGCTTCGGCGGCGCGGCCTTCGCGCAGAACGGCGCTGTTGATCAGATCGGGCAGCCGTTCGGCCCGCATGCCGCGGCTGTTGGCCAGGCCCAGGCAGAAGAGAATGCCGTCGAGAATGTTGCTCTTGCCGGAGCCGTTAGGGCCGGTCACCACGGTGAAACCCTGCTCGAGCGGGATCGTCACCGAGCCGCCGAACGACTTGAAATGGGTGAGCTCGACCTGATTGATGTGAACCAACAGGCCCGCCTGCCGAGCGACCGGAATTTAGCCGAAGCACAGCCGTTGCCAAGGGGGAGGAAGCGGCCATGGGGCGGTTCGGATGCCCGCTGCTGACGAGCCCGTTTCCCCTTCCTACGGTGAAAACAGCGCCGCGAGGCCGCCCGACCATTCCCCTGCGACCACCCGTCCGACCATGGAGAGTCCCACCGGCCTCAACAGCGAGAGCCGCAACGGTTCCGGAACCGACAGTTCCCCCCATGCCGTTGCCCAGGAACCGTTCTCCCCGCTTCAGGCGGCCTTCCTCGAACGGTTCGAGGCGCTGCTTCCCACGATCCAGCAGGAATGGCCGGAGGTGGCCCGGCACACCCTGGAGGCCACCCGCGGCAGCTTTGAACATGTGGTCGAGGCGATCAGTCGCCAGACCGGCGTCACCAGTACCGGCGTCCGGCAGCAGCTGCTGGATCTGGTCCATGTCACCACCGATCAGGCGCACCAGGTGGCGGATTCGCTCAAGCCCCTGGAGGAACAGCTCGAGCATCTGCTCGATGATCTGAACACCACCTTGCGGCCCCGGATCGAGAAGCCTGTGCGGGAGCGCCCGCTGATGGCCCTGGGGATCGCCGCCGGCGTGGGCCTGCTGCTCGGCATGCTGCTGTCTTCCGGGCGCCGCTCGGCATGAACCTCAAGGGTGCGGCGAAGGTCACAGCCCTGTTGACCTCGGTGATGGACCTGCATGTGCGGATCGCCATGCAGGAGGCGGACAAGGAGAAGCGCCGCCTGATCGGTGGTGGCGTGTTTCTCGGCATGGGCCTGGGCCTGGCCTCGATGGCCTGCCTGGCCCTGCAGCTGGCGATGATCCTCTGGATCCGCGAGCGTTTCAGCCTCACCTGGTTGCAGACGGCCCTGGCGGTGACGCTGCTCAACTCCGCCCTCGCCACCGTGTGTCTGCGGGTGGGGGGAGGCATGCTCAAGGGGCCGATCCTGCCCGAGACCACCGCCGGGCTGATCCGCACCACCCGGGCCCTGCGGGGTCGCTTCTGAGCGGTTGCGGATCAGGCGCCCGCCGCGTTGATGGCGGCGATGCCGGCCTCCTCCACCCACACCGAAACCGAGCCGCCGCCGCAGCGGAATTCGGCCCAGCCATCGGCATTGCTGGTCACCGTTTCGGGGATCTGACCGGTGAGGTCGCGGAAGCGGGTGTGGGGTCTGGCCACGTCCATCCACTTGCTGCCCGCTTCACTGTCGCTGAGCAGCACCGCCATCGCATGGGGATGGTCACTGCTGCCGTGCCGGGTCCAGCCGATGGTGTTGAAATGATCGAAGTAGTCGATCTGGGGGCCGTAGCAGACATGCCTGCGGGCCTGGAGAAGGATGTCGATGATCTTGCGGTGACTGGCAAGTTCGATGCTGTAGGTGTTGCCGTCGCGGCCCTTGTCTGAATAGCTGGCCCCGTAGTAATCAGGGTGAAAGATGCAGGGATAGCCCTCCTGCCTCAGCAGGATGATCGCGTAGGCGAGAGGTTTGAACCATGCCTCCACTGGCGATTCCAGAGCCTGCAGGGGCTGGGTGTCGTGGTTGTCCACCAGGGTCACGGCCAGCAGCGGCATCTCCTTCATCAGCGTGCCGTCGAGGATGCGCCGCATGTCATAGGTTCCCCCCGCTTTGCTGGCGGTATGGAAGTTGAGATGCAGCGGGGCATCAAACAGGCACATCTGACCGCCGCTGTGGGCGGCATACCAGCTGAGGGCGGGCAGGTGATAGGTCCAGTATTCGCCGACCACGAAAAGATTCCTGCCGGCATGCTTCTCAAGGTGCTGAATCCAGTCGGTGAAGAAGCTGCTGTTGATGTGCTTGATCGCGTCGAGGCGAAAGCCGTCCAGTTGGCATAGGTTGAGAATCCATTCGCCCCAGTATTTGAGCTCGCCGGTCACCTCCGGATGGCTCATGTTGAGATCACAGCCCATCAGGTAGTCGTAATTCCCCTTTTCCATATCCACCTGGCTTTCGAAGCCGCTGTCCTTCATCCGCCAGATGGCCCGGACATCAGGCTGAAGGCTGTTGTAATCGACGCTGTCGAAATGCCACCAGTGCCAGTCCATCGTGGAGTAGGCCTGCTGGCGCCCTGGGAAGCGGAAGCCGGTCCAGGAGCGGATGGTGCGGGCGTCGCCGAGGGCTTGAGTCCTGTTGTTCGGATCATAGGGAACGGCCTCGAAGTCCTCTTCGAAATCGGCGGACATCTTGTGGTTGAACACCACATCGGCATACACCTGAATGCCGGCATCCCGGCAGGCCTTCACCGCCGCGAGATACTCCTCCTTGGTGCCGTATTTGGTGCGCACACTTCCCTTCTGATCAAATTCCCCTAGGTCAAACAGGTCATAGGTGCCGTAGCCCACATCATTGCTCCCCCCGCTGCCTTTGTTGGCCGGTGGCAGCCATAGCCCGGTGATGCCGATGGCGGCCAGGTGGGCCGCTTCCTGGCGGAGTCGATTCCAGTGGTCACCGTCGTTTGGTGTGTACCAGTGGAACCACTGCATCATCGTGCCGTTGTATTCCCCCAGCCCCTTCTTCTGCAGCAGGCTTTCCGTGTGGGTGTCCAGCCAGTCGCGCAGGATCGAAACCGATGCTTCCAGCGTCTGCATTGATGGATCCTGTTCCGCCTCCTGGATCCGTTTCCTGAGGTCGAGGAAGATGTCGCTCATCGGGCCGCGGCAAGTAACGCACGTGCCCCCCATGCTGGCCTGGAACAGCGTTCAGTGCAGGTCGTAGCGAAGCCAGCGGCAGTCGATGCCGCCGTTGCTCACCGGCTGCTTGCGGCTCGCCTTCATGCGCAGGGCTCCGGTGAGTTCGGGATTGCCGCTCAGCAGCCATAGGGTCCAGCCGCTGCAGCGCTCCTTGAGCATCCGGCCCAGGTCGGCGTAGAGCCCTTCGAGCTCCTCCTTTTCCCCGAGGCGCACGCCGTAGGGCGGGTTGCACACGATCAGCCCCGGACCGGCGGGGGGCTCGAATTCCCGAAAATCGCCGCGGACCAGGTCGATCTGGCGATGCACCCCCGCCGCGAGTGCGTTGGCACAGGCCTGCTCGAGCACCTCCGGGTTCTGTTCCATCCCCACCACCGGGGCCAGCGGCCGGTCGTCGGCCAGCCGGTCCTTCGCCAGGGCCCGGGCGGCCCGCCTCTCCGCCTCCCAGAGCCCCGGATTGAAATCAGCCCAGCGCTCCAGGCTGAACTCCCCCTCCAGGCCCGGGGCGCGCCCGAGCACCATGCGGCAGGCCTCGATCAGCAGGGTGCCCGACCCGCAGAGGGGGTCCACCAGGGGCATCGATCCATCCCAGCCGGTGAGACGGATCAGTCCTGCCGCCAGGTTCTCCTTGAGCGGTGCCAGGCCCATGGCGGCCCGGTAGCCGCGGCGGTGCAGGCTGCTGCCACTGCCTTCCAGGCTCAGCACCGCCTCCGGTCCGCTGCCCCCCGGCCGGCCCGGACTGAGGTGCAGATGCAGCACCAGATCGGGGTCCTCCAGATCCACCGTGGAACGCGCCCCGTAGCGCTGCCTCTGCAGGTCCACCAGGGCGTTCTTCACCTGCAGGGCGTTGTAGTGGCTGTGGTTGAGCTCGGCGGTGCTGCCGCTGGCCTCCACCCGGAAGCTGCGCTCCGGCGGCAGCCACTGATCCCAGTCGAACCCCTGCTGCACGCCGTCATAGAGGTCGTGACGGTTGCGGCAGGGGAACCTCACCAGCTGGCGCAGCAGGCGGAAAGGCAGTCGGGCCTGCAGGTGCAACCGGTAAAAGCCGCTGCGATCGGTTTCGAATGCCACCGCCCGCCGCAGGGGCCGCACCGCTTCGGCCCCCAGGGCCACCAGTTCGGCAGCGGCCGGTTCCTCCAGTCCGGGGGGCACCACGGCGATGGCAGCAAAGCGCGGCTCCGGCGGGGACATCGCGGCGGGGGTGGGCAATGGCTCAATCTCGCTCAGCGCCGCCACCAGCTGCCGGAGGAGCGGCGGCGCCAGCGATGGGCCGTGCTCAGCAGGGCCGGCAGGGAGGCAACGGCGCTCCTCGGTGTGGGATCCCGCAGGATCCGGAGGGCTTCATAGGCCCTCTGTTTGCGCAGCCAGGCGGTGGTCTCTCCCCCTTGATCGGGATGCCAGCGCAGGCTGCGGCGCCGCCATTGCCGGCGCACCTCAGCCCAGGAGCTGCCGGCGGGCAGCTCCAGTTCCTGCCAGCAGAGCCGCAGAAAGGCCGGCAGCTCCTCGGGCGTCAGCAGCAGCGGCTTGCCTTCGAGATCGTGAACTCTGCGGCCCTGCCGCAGCCGTTGCTGTTCCTGTGCCAGCCGCCTGCGTCTTTCCTCCTGCAAGGCCAGCCGGCGCAGGATCTGCTCGTGCTGCAGCTCGGCTCGACTGCGCTCCAGCAGGGGGTCGATCAGGCGAACGAACAGCCACCAGCAGCCTGCCGCTCCCAGCCGCAGTCCCACCAGGGCTAGGGCCGTCAAGGCAATGGTGGTCAGAAGGGCGGTCAGGGGAGGGGCGGGAACCGGCGTCGGCACCCGGCATTCGGTGCCATGATGAACAGGTCCGGTTTCGGCCGGACTAGGTGATCCACACCGGTGTTTCGGACAGCGGTTCGATTCCGCTCAGCTCCATGCCTGGGGCTGCAATGGTTTCGACGGGGCATGAGGAGGGTGACTGAAGCCTGCTCGGTAAGAGCGAACCCGTAACAGCGAACAACATCGTTCGTTTCTCCCGTCAAGCCGCCCCCGTGGCTGCCTGACACTCTTAACGGAGACGGGGTGAGATCAGCCTTGTCACCCAAATGATCCATTGGGCCTGGAAGGGCCCTCCATCATTGCCCGCAGGCTCAGGGCGACTGTCATGGCTGCCAACCCCTCCAACCCCGGTAACTCCCGCAGCGGGCCGCCGGTGTTGCGTCGGGGCACCAGCCTGTTCATCGGTTCCCGGGATTTCCCGATCGCGTCGATTCGCGGGGTGGAGCTGAGCCCGGTGCCGCGTTTCACCAGGCTGCAATTGGTGCGGGGTCTGCTGCTGGCCCTGGCGCTGCTGGTTGCTCTGGTGCGCTTCGGAGCGCCGCTGCTGGGGCTGGTGGTGGAGGGGTGGATCCTGCCCCTTCTGCTCGGCCTGCTGCTGCTGTTGGCCATCGCTGCTTCGCGGCAGTTGGTCTGGGGGGTGTTGTTGCTGGTGAATGGGCGTCTGGAGCAGGTGTTCCGCTCGGCGGACCGCAACGAGGCGGATCGTCTGCGCCAGCGCATCCACCGCAAGCTGCTGGGCGAGGGGGCGGTCGATCTGCTGGAAGGGGAAAAGAGTTCCGCGGGCTTCTGATCCGGGGCTGATTCCTGGGGCCCTTTTCTGGATCCGGTCAAGCCGGAGGAACCACTGCTCAGGGGCGGCTCTCCCGACTGGGACCGCTCCGGCAGGCCTCCCTACCGTTCTGGCAATCCAATCCACGGGGCCTCGGCTCCGTGCTCCACCTGATGAACCTGACGAATCCGAATCCTCCTCTCTTCACCCTGCCCCGTCCCACGGTCACGCCTGTGGCCACGGTGTTCGTGCTCAACACCCTGCAGCCGCTCGTGGCTGCCCTCCGCGCCGGACTGCAGGGGCTCACCCCTGCCGCCGCCCGCAGGCTCGAGCGACGCGTGCAGGTCAACGGCAGCAGCCCCATCTACCGCGGCAGCCCCGAGCGTGCCCGGGAGATCGAGGCCTCGCTCCGGGCTGCGGGACTCACCACTTCGGTGAACCTGCTGGTCTGAACCTCAGGGGAGGCGCTTGGGGGCTGCGGACGTACCGGCGGGAAAACCGCTCCAGCGCCGCAGCTCTTCGAGGCTCTGCACCCCCTCGACCCTCTGGTCTCCCAGAACCCAGGTGGGATAGGCCCGAATGCCAGCCTTTTCGCAGCGCTCTCGCCCCCCCTCGGTCTTGTCGCACTCCACGTAAGGGAGGCGCGCCCCGGCTTCCTTGCCGAACAGGTTTTTCTGCTTGAAGCAGGCCGGACACCACCAGGCGCCATAGAAGACCACCCCCTTCCGTTTCAGATGCTCGCTCAGCGCCAGTTGTTCGGCCGAGGAGGGCTGAAGCGGTTCCCCCAGATTCGGGCTGGTGGTGTGTCCGGGCGGGGGGGCAGGATCGGCGCTGGTCGCGCTGCCGGAGGTGGCGGCGATGTCGGAGCTGGCGGCGCTGCCGGATCCTGCCGAAAGCAGGTTGAGCGCCACCACGAAGCCGGCGCTGAGGGGCAGGCCGAGGGCCAGGGCGAAACGCCTGCGCAAGGCGGCTGCGGATCTCGGCATGGGACTCAGCAAGGGGAGTTCCTTCCTGGAACGGTGGAAATCTAGGCCGGATCCACGGGCCGGGCGGACGTTCGGCCTTCCGCCCTGCCTGGGGGGGCCGGAGAACGCGCCGCGGCTGAGAGACTGACGCCGGGTACGAGGCCTGGCCCCCGATTCGATGAGCGTGACCCGATGAGCGTGAACGGTTACCGCGATTATTTCAGGGTCCTCGGTGTCGAGCGGGGGGCGGATGCCGACACGATCAAACGCGCGTTCCGCAAGCTGGCCCGCCAGCACCATCCGGATGTGAATCCCGGCGATAAGGATGCTGAAGCCCGTTTCAAGGAGATCAGCGAGGCCTATGAGGTGCTCGGCGATCCCGACAAACGCCGGCGGTATGAACAGTTCGGCCAGTACTGGAACCAGATGGGCGGACCGGCCGGAGCCGGGCCCGGTGCCGGTTTCGATGTGGATTTCGGCCGATACGGCAATTTCGACGACTTCATCAACGATCTGCTCGGCCGTTTCGGTGGGGCGGGCGGTGGAGCCGGTTTCGGTAGCGGTTTCCCGGGCGGCTTTCCGAGCGGGTTCGGAGGGCCGGCCGGCCGGGCCCCCGGCGCCAACCTCGATGCCGAAGCCACCATCAGCCTCAGCTACACCGACGCCTTCCGCGGTTGCGAACGCACCCTGGCGGTGAATGACGAACGGGTGCAGGTGCGCATCCCCCCCGGCGTCAAGCCCGGCAGCCGCCTGCGGCTCAAGGGCAAGGGCAACCTGCAGCCCGGCACCGGCCGTCGGGGTGATCTCTACCTCAATCTCCAGCTTCAGACCCATCCCGTCTGGCGGCTCGACGGCGACCAGCTGCGGGCGGAGCTCCCCCTCAGCCTCGATGAGCTTGCCCTTGGCGGCAACGTGGTGGTGGCGACGCCCGACGGCGAAGCCACCGTGCAGGTGCCCCCCGGCATGAGCCTGGGGCGCAGCCTGCGGCTCAAGGGGAAGGGCTGGCCCCTCAAGGACGGGCGCGGCGATCTGCTGCTCACCCCCACCCTGCGGCTGCCCGAAACCCTCAGCGATCGCGAGCGGCAGCTGCTTGAGGAACTGCGCCAGGCCCGCACCAGCGACCCGCGCCAGGAGTGGCGCACCGCCGCCCGCCTCTGAGCCCGCCCCAGGGCTGGTCTGGATCCGATCGATCCCTAGGATCCGACCAGCCCTTCCCCCGTCATGGAGCTCACCTACCGCCCCCGCCGGCTGCGCCGCACCCCGGCCCTGAGGGCCATGGTGCGGGAGCATCACCTCAGCGCGGCGGATTTCATCTATCCCCTGTTCGTGCACGAAGGGGCCAGCAATGAACCGATCGGCGCCATGCCCGGTGCCCAGCGCTGGAGCCTGGAAGGGTTGGTGCAGGAGGTGGGCAGGGCCTGGGATCTCGGCATCCGCTGCGTGGTGCTGTTCCCGAAGGTGGCCGATGGCCTCAAGACCGAAGACGGCGCCGAGTGCTTCAACGAACACGGTCTGATTCCCCGGGCCATCCGCCGCCTCAAGGAGGTGCACCCCGGCATGGCGATCATGACCGATGTGGCCCTTGATCCCTATTCCTGCGATGGCCACGACGGCATCGTCAGTGCCGAAGGGGTGGTGCTCAACGACGAAACCGTGGGGATCCTCTGCCGTCAGGCGGTGGCCCAGGCCAGGGCCGGAGCCGACATGATCGGTCCCAGCGACATGATGGACGGCCGGGTGGGCGCCATCCGCGAGGCCCTCGATGAGGAGGGTTTCGAACACGTGGGAATCATCAGCTACACCGCCAAGTACGCCTCCGCTTACTACGGACCGTTCCGCGAAGCCCTCGATTCGGCGCCCCGCGCCAATGCCGGCAAGCCGATCCCGAACGACAAGAGCACCTATCAGATGGATCCCGCCAATGCCCGGGAGGCGATCACCGAGGCCCAGCTCGATGAACAGGAGGGGGCAGACATCCTGATGGTGAAGCCGGGGCTGGCTTACCTCGACATCATTCACCGCTTGCGGGAGGAGTCGGAGCTGCCGATCGCCGCTTACAACGTCAGTGGCGAATACGCGATGGTGAAGGCGGCCGCGGAACGCGGCTGGATCGACGAGCGGGCCGTGGTGCTCGAGACCCTGCTCTGCTTCAAGCGGGCCGGCGCCGATCTGATCCTCACCTATCACGCCTGCGACGCGGCGGCCTGGCTGCAGCAGGGGTGACCCCCTTGCCGGGGGCCCTCAATCGTTGTTGTGGTGCCCGACAATGGACCAAGTGATTTCCCTTGCCATGGCAGCGGCTTCTGTCCATCGCCTTGGCCATGTGGCCCTTCGGGTGACCGACATGGAGAGGGCCAAGGCCTTTTACACGGCCCTTGGGCTCCAGCTCACCTGGGATGCCCAGGACTGGGCCTATCTGCAGTCCCCCCGCACCGGGGATGGGGTGGCCCTGCTCAGCCCCGATTACGTCGCGGCCGGTCCCCATTTCGCCTTCCACTTCGAGGACCGCGCCGCTGTGGATGCCGTGCACGCCCAGTTGGTGGCCAGCGGCCATCCGGTGGGTGCCGTGCATGACCACCGCGACGGCACCGCTTCCTTCTACCTCCAGGATCCGGAGGGAAACTGGCTGGAGATCCTCTACGAACCCCCCGCCGGCATCCCCTCCAACCAGGGCGCTGCGGCGATCCCCTCCCTCACGCCAGGGGAGCGTGAGCACGGGTGATTACAGGGGTGATTACGGAGGTGATTACGGAGGGCGCCGAGGGCATTGCCACAGAGACGCTGGAGCTGCTGGAGTGGCCGCGGCTGATGGGGCAGCTGGCGGGTTTTGCCAGCACCGCCGCCGGGGCCCGTCATTGTTCGGCCCTGCCGCTGCCGACCAGCGCTCAGGAGAGTCAGCGGCTGCTGGCGGAAACCACCGAGATCCTGGGCCTTGATGGCGTGCTGGAAGGGGGGCTGAGCTTCCGCGGTGTCGCCGATCTCTCCCCCACCGTGATGCTGTGCGCCAAAGGCGGCTGTGCCGGCGGCGAAGCGCTGCTGGCGGTGGCCACCACCCTGGCGGCCGCCCGGCGGCTGCGGCGCCAGCTGGATGATGCCGAGCTGCGTCCTGTGTGCACGGGCCTGGTGGCCGAACTGCGCACCCTGCCGGAGCTGGAGCAGCGCCTGCACTTCGCGATCGAGGAGGGCGGCCGGGTGGCGGACCGTTCCAGTCCGGAGCTGGCCGGCCTGCGGCGCCAGCTGCAGGCGGTGCGTGCCGAGCGCCGCGAGCGGATGCAGGAGCTAATCCGCCGCTGGGGCACCCTGCTCCAGGACACCGTGGTGGCCGAGCGCAACGGCCGGCCGGTGCTGGCCGTGAAGGCCGGTGCGGTGGGCCAGGTGGGTGGCTTGGTGCACGACAGCTCCGGTTCCGGCAGCACCGTGTTCGTGGAGCCGCAGGCGGTGATCCCCCTCGGCAATCGCATCCGCGAGCTGGAGGGAAGGGAGCGGGAGATCGAGCTGCAGATCCTCACCGAGCTCAGTGGGCTGGTGGGCGACCAGGCGGAGCCATTGGAGCATCTGCAGCGGGTGTTGGTACGGCTTGATGGGGCGCTGGCGCGGGCGCGTTACGGCGCCTGGCTGGGGGCGGTGCGGCCGGAGCTCGACGCCGATGCCGCCGCCCCCTTTGAGCTCAGGGATCTCCGCCATCCCCTGCTGCTCTGGCAGGAACGGCGGCAGGGCGGCCAGCCGGTGGTGCCGGTGAGTGTGAGTGTGGGCAGCGAGCTGCGGGTGGTGGCGATCACCGGCCCCAACACCGGCGGCAAGACCGTGACCCTGAAGAGCGTGGGACTGGCGGTGCTGATGGCCCGCTGCGGCCTCTTCCTTCCCTGCAGCGGTACACCCCGCCTGCCGTGGTGCGATCCGGTGCTGGCCGACATCGGCGATGAGCAGTCGCTCCAGCAGAACCTCTCTACCTTCAGCGGCCACATCCGCCGTATCGCCCGCATCCTGGCGGCCCTCACCCCTGGAGCCCTGGTGCTGCTCGATGAGGTGGGCGCCGGCACCGATCCCACCGAGGGGGCCGCCCTGGCGGCGGCCCTGCTGCGCCATCTGGCCGACCGGGCCCGGCTCACGATCGCCACCACCCACTTCGGGGAGCTCAAGGCTCTCAAGTACGCCGATTCCCGTTTTGAGAATGCCTCGGTGGCCTTCGACGTGGAGACCCTCTCGCCCACCTATCGCCTGCAGTGGGGCATCCCCGGTCGCAGCAATGCCCTGGCGATCGCCACCCGATTGGGGCTGGATGCTGCTGTGGTGACGGCGGCGGAGGGGGCGCTGGAGCAGCACCGGGAGGGGGATGTGAACCAGGTGATCGAGGGGCTGGAGCAGCAGCGCCAGCGCCAGCAGGAGGCGGCGGAGGCCGCGGCGGCCCTGCTGGCCCGCACCGAATTGCTGCATGAAGAGCTGCTGCATCGCTGGGAGCAGCAGAAGGAACAGAGCGCCGAGCTTCAGGAGCAGAAACGCCAGCAGCTGGAGCGCTCGATCCGCCAGGGCCAGGGGGAGGTGCGCGGCATCATCCGGCGGTTGCGGCAGGCCGGAGCGAGCAGCGCCGGGGATGGGCGCCTGGTGGGGGAGACGGCCCGGCAGGCCGGCATCCGTCTGAAGCGGCTGGAGGAGCAACATCGCCCCCAGCCCGAACAGCGGCAGCATGCCGGCTGGCGTCCCGCGGTGGGGGAGCGGATCCGGCTGCTGGCCCTGGGCAAGGCCGCCGAGGTGCAGGCCATCTCCGAGGACGGCCGGGAGCTCACGGTGCGCTGCGGCGTGATGCGGCTCACGGTGGATCTGGCCTCGATCGAAGGTCTCCACGGCGAGAAGCCCGCTGCGCCGGAGCCGGCCCGGGCGGTGGTGCAGGTGCGCAGCCGCCGGTCGCCTGGCAGCCGGGGCCCGGAGGTACGCACCGAAGCCAACACTGTGGACGTGCGCGGCCTGCGGGTGCATGAGGCCGAGGCGGCGGTGGAGGAACGGCTGCGCGGTGCCAATGGCCCGGTGTGGGTGATCCACGGCATCGGCACCGGCAAGCTCAAGCGGGGCCTGCGGGCCTGGTTGGCCACCGTGCCCTACGTGGAAAGGGTCAGCGACGCCGAACAGGGCGATGGCGGCCAGGGGTGCAGCGTGATCTGGGTGAAGTGAGCCTCAGCCCGGTAGCGGCGGCGTCGGGAGTGGCGGCGGCGGCAGGAGCAAGGCCTCCCCTTCGCTGTCAAACAGGCGCCAGCCGGCGGGGTCCACTTTCAGAGCCAGCCGCTGGCCGGGGCGCAGGGCAGCCGCCGGGCCCGTACGCACCAGCACCAGATGGCTACCTTCCAGCAAGCGGCAGGTGACCAGCTGCTCATTGCCGAGGGCCTCCACATGGCTCACCTCCGCCGCCAGGGTGGGCTCGTCGTCCGCTTCGGCGAGTACCAGATGTTCGGCGCGCAGGCCGCCGGTGAGCGTCTGGCCCACCCGTGAGGCGGTGGCGGCCTGCAGCGGTCCCGTCAGCGGCAGCTGCCGGCCTGCCACCAGCAACTGACCGGGGCCAGCCACCTGCACCGGCAGCAGGTTCATCGGCGGACTGCCGATGAACTGGGCCACGAACAGGTTGGAGGGCCACTGGTAGAGCTCGATCGGTGTACCCAGCTGCTGCAGGCGGCCGCCGTTGAGCACGGCGATGCGGTGTCCCATCGTCATCGCCTCCACCTGGTCGTGGGTCACGTAGAGGGTGGTGGTGCCGAGCCGGCGCTGCAGCTCCACGATCTGGGCGCGGGTGCCGGTGCGCAGCTTGGCATCGAGGTTGCTGAGCGGTTCATCCATCAGAAACACCGCCGGCTGGCGGGCGATGGCCCGGCCCAGGGCCACCCGTTGTTTCTGGCCACCGGAAAGCTCCTTCGGCAGCCGGTCAAGCAGGGGGCCAAGTTCAAGCGTCTCGGCCACTTCGGCGACGCGTCGCTCGATCCGTTCTTCCCGCGGCGATGCCGGCCGCAGCGGAGCGGGCCAGTGCCGGCCGGCGCGATGCAGGGCATCCTGCAGCTGCTGCACCGGGGTGCGCGGCCGGCTGCGCCGCAGGCCGAAGCCGATGTTGTCGGCCACGCTCAGATGGGGGTAGAGCGCATAGCTCTGAAACACCATCGCCACATCGCGCTGGGCCGGCCGCAGTCCGCTCACCGGCCTTCCCCCCACGGTGATCTCGCCGCCGCTGGGGGCTTCGAGGCCGGCCAGCAGGCGCAGCAGCGTGCTCTTGCCGCAGCCCGAAGGACCCACCAGCACCAGGAATTCGCCGTCCTCGATGGCGAGATCCAGCTGTTGCAGGACCTGCACAGGCTCGGAGCCGCGGCGGGGCGGGTAGGTCTTGCTGACCTGCTGGAAACGAACCTCGGCCAACCCGGCGCTGCGACGGGTGGATCCTAGGGTTGAGCCTCAGACGGCGGTTCGCTCCCCTTCCTTGCAGTTCATCGATCAGGCCAGGATTGGCGTGTGCGCCGGCCGCGGCGGCGACGGCATCGTGGCCTTCCGACGGGAGAAATACGTACCGGCCGGCGGTCCTGCCGGAGGGGATGGTGGACGGGGCGGTGACGTGCTGCTGCTGGCCGATGCCAATCTCCAGACCCTGCTGGATTTCAAATACAAGCGGCTGTTCGCGGCCACCGATGGCGGCCGGGGCGGTCCCAACCGCTGCACCGGCGCCAGTGGCGCTCCGCTGACGATCCGCGTGCCCTGTGGCACGGAAGTGCGGGACCTGCGTACCGGCATCCTGCTGGGGGATCTCACCGAGGCGGGCCAGGAGCTGCTGGTGGCCGCCGGTGGCCGAGGCGGCCTCGGCAACGCCCACTATCTGAGCAACCGCAACCGGGCCCCCGAGAAGTGCACCGAAGGCAAGGAGGGGGAGGAATGGCAGCTGCAGCTCGAACTCAAGCTGCTGGCTGAGGTGGGGATCATCGGCCTGCCCAATGCCGGTAAGAGCACATTGATCGCCGTGCTCTCCGCCGCCCGGCCCAAGATCGCCGACTATCCCTTCACCACGCTCGTTCCGAACCTCGGGGTGGTGCGCAGACCCAGTGGCGACGGCACCGTGTTTGCCGATATTCCGGGCCTGATCGCAGGGGCGGCCCGGGGCGCCGGGCTGGGCCATGACTTCCTGCGCCACATCGAGCGCACCAGGCTGCTGCTTCACCTCGTGGATGCGAGCAGCGCCGAAGTGCTCGCGGATCTGGAGGTGGTGGAACGGGAGCTGGCGGCCTACGGCCATGGCCTTGATCAGCGGCCCAGGCTGGTGGTGCTCAACAAAATTGAACTGCTGGAGGACTCCGAGGTGGAAGACCTGCTTCAGCGGATCGGGGAGGGAAGGGAGGGAATGGCCGCGCCACCTCTGGCGATTTCGGCGGCCACTTCCAGGGGGCTCGACCGCCTGCTGGCGGCCGTATGGAAGGAATTGGGAGTGGGCTGAGGGAGAGTCCTCCGGCAGGGAGGACTCAGGCAGCCTCAGCCGTCAGCGGTATGTAGTCAGCGCTCAGTCGTCGTAGACGCGGCACTCGGGAGCTTCGGGATTGAGGTCGCAGTAGACCTCCAGGGCCGAAGGATCGTGGCTGTCTTCGGGATGGTGTTCCTTGTATTCCGTGAGGCCCTTGAGCTCTTCCTCAAGGTGGCGGACCTTGCCCAGGTCGCCGGCGGCCTTGGCCGCTTCAATGTCGACCTTGTCCTTCTCGATGTGATCGTCGATGGATTTCATGCAGAAACCGGCTGGCGACCGCCGGAACTCACCGCACCCACCATACGGGTGCCGGTGAACCTGCAGGGGCTCCTGTGCGCTGCCGCTCATCAGTCTCGTCTGCGGTCGGAGCCTCTCGACGTTGCTACCACTGGGATGTCGCTGGAGGTCCCATGGCACGCATCAAGCAGAGGCGGGGCCGCCATGTGATGGATGTGAACGGCCGACTCTTCTGGATCAACGGCCCGGAAGAGAGCTGCTACCTCTCCGAGCAACGTCAGTGGCGGCGCGGCCTTTCGTTCGAGGAAGTGCTCGACTGGAAGCAGTGCGCGCCCAGCGGTCAGGTGAGCCAGCGCTTCGGCTCCGTGCAGGCGGCCTGTGAGGCCTATGAACACGCCCAGGTGGTGTGGTCCCAGGATCTGTACCTGCGCCGCATGGGCGATCAGATGGCCAGCCATCGCAGTGCCGACGATTACAAGCCCACGGTGATGAAGCTGGCGGAAGCCCAGGGGGCCCGTCCCCGGCAGCAGCCATGGCTGCTGCCGGCGCCCGCCGGTCCGATCTGCGGTCTGCCCCCACGGCGGATCGAGGCGGGACCCGTCGGGGAGGGCGAACTTCCCCATCTGCATCGCCGTCGCCGCTCAGGTCGAAAGCTCGCTGAGCACTAGCCAGCGCTCCTCGCCGGCGGCGATCCGATCCACAAGGCCGGCCAGTTCCGTGGTGAGCGCCTCCAGGGCGGCGTAGTCGCCGCCGCTGGGAGCGGCCAGTTGCCGCTCCAGCTCCTGCCGGCGGGCCTCCCACAGCGGCAGGTCGCGGTCGAGGGCCTCCAGTTCCCGCGTTTCCTTGAAGCTGCGGCGGCGGGTGGGGCCGGGCCCTGGGGTGGCGGGACCCTGCGCCCCTGAGCTGGGAGTGGCCTTCGGGGTGGTGGCTTTCGGGGCAGTTGCAGTGGCGGCCGACCTTTTCTCCAGATAGCTGCTGTAGTTGCCTTCGAAGCGCTGCAGCTCGCCGTTCTCGAAGCAGAACAGGCGATCCACGGTGCGGTCCAGGAACCAGCGGTCGTGGGAGACCACGACCACGCAGCCGCGGAAGTCGTCGAGGAAGTCCTCCAGAACGCTGAGGGTGTGTACGTCGAGGTCGTTGGTGGGCTCGTCGAGCAGCAGCACGTTGGGCGCCTCGATCAACAGCCGGCAGAGATGCAGCCGGCGCCGCTCGCCGCCGGAGAGCTTGGCCACCGGCTGGTGCTGCTGGGCGGGCGGAAACAGGAACCGCTCGAGCAGCTGGGAGGCACTGAGTTCGACCCCATCCACTTCCACCAGGCTGGCGGCCTCGCGCACCACATCCAGCACCTTGCGCTCGGCCTGGGAGGCCAGCAGCACCTCGCTGTGCTGATCGAAGTAGGCCAGCTTCACGGTGGACCCCAGCTCCAGGCTGCCGCCGCAGGGGGTCTGCCTGCCGGCGATCACCTCCAGCAGGCTGGATTTGCCGACGCCGTTAGGACCGATGATTCCCACCCGGTCCTCGGGGCTGAAGTCGTAGCTGAAGTCCCGCAACAGGGTCCGCCGCGGCGCCTCCCCCACCGCCACGGAGAGATTTTCGGCCGTGATCGCCCGCTTGCCGAGGCGGCGGGCGGTGGAAGCCATGCTCACGGCGCCTCTGGCCTGGCGCAGCGGGGCTTCCCGCATCGCCTCGATCCGCTGCAGGCGTGCCTTCTGCTTGGTGCTGCGCGCCTTCGGGCCCTGGCGCAGCCAGGCCAGTTCGCGCCGCAGGGTTCCCTTGAATTTGGCGGCCGTGGCCGCCTCCGATTCCTCCTCCTCGGCCCGATGGGCCAGATAGGCGGCGTAGTTGCCCTCGTAGCGGCGCGCCTCTCCCCGCTCCACCGCCACGATCCGCCGGGTCACCCGATCGAGCAGGTAGCGGTCGTGGGTGACCAGCACCAGGGCGCCGGGGAAGCGGTCGAGATAGCTCTGCAGCCATTCCACTCCGTCGGCATCGAGGTGGTTGGTGGGTTCATCCAGCAGCAGCACGTCGGGTTCGGCCACCAGCGCCGCCGCCAGGGCCACCCGCCGCCGGTTCCCCCCCGAAAGCTCGCCGACGCGCCTGGCGAGGCTCTCCGCATCGGCCCCGAGCCCCAGCCGCTCCAGCACTTCCCGGCACTGCTGCTCCAGCCCCCAGGCGTTGCAGGCATCCATGCGGTGGTGGAGGTCGCTGAGTTCGGCCAGCAGCCGGGCCTCGCTGGGGGCCTGGGCAAGGGCGAGGCTGAGCTCCTCGTGGCGGCGCAGCAGCACCATCCGTTCGCCGCTGCCGGCGAACACCTGCTCCAGCACGGTGTGCCCGGGATCCAGGTCGGGTTCCTGATCGAGCAGCACCACATTTAGCCGGGGGGAACAGCGCCGTTGGCCCCGATCGAGCGGTTCCCGGCCCGCCAGCACCTTCAGCAGGGTGCTCTTGCCGGCGCCATTCGGCCCGATCAGCCCGAGCCGGTCCCGTTCGCCCACATGCAGATCCAGGTCGGCAAACAAGGTGCGCAGGCCGAAGTCCTTGCCGGCCCCCACCAGGCTGATCAGGCTCATGTCCCCTCCCCGGTGCGCTGGGTCCCATCGCGCTGGGCCGCCCGTTCCCGTTCCAGGTGGGCGAACACGCTCTTGTCGCCCACATCGGCCGCTGCCGGCATCGGCCATTTGCGCAGGCAGAGCACCAGCAGCAGCACCGCCTCGGCCGCCAGCAGCTGGCCGGTGGCCGCCGGCGAGAGCAGGCCCGTGAGCCGGCCGAGCAGCGCCAGGGGAAGCAGCAGGGTCACCCCCACCGCCTCGAGGCGTCGGAAGCAGAAGAACTCCTTGAACCCCACCCCGGCGAGGGCGGCGAAGAACGGGCCGATCGCCAGGATCCACAGGGGCTGGCTGCGGAGCGTTTCGAACATCCGCTCCGGGCCCGTCTCCAGGCCCAGGGCCAGCCAGCCCAGGCAACCCAGCAGCCAGAAGAGCTGCAAGGCCCGATGCAGGGGGCGCAGATAGATGTGGATCCAGCGCAGGGCCAGGCCCAGACCGGCCGCCATCGGCAGCAGCCACAGCCAGGCGAAGGCCGTCCCCGCCCACCGCCACTGGCTCAGCAGTCCCAGCTGGCTGAGGGCCACGGCGGTGAGCGCCAGGCGATAGCCCAGCACCTCGCGGCGGTCGTCGGCGTCGATCGTGTAAGGGCCGAACATCCCCTCGAACGTCTCACTGGTCATGGCTGGGCTCGGCTGTTGACCAGTGTGGCCAGATCGGGGCCCGCCGGGACGATCCCGGAGGGATGGAGCGGAAACAGGGCACCGAAGTAATCGGCTCGCCAGTGCGGGGCCGAGCAGGTGGCAGCCACCCCTTCGAGCGCGAAGAAGCGCGCCCGCCAGCGCCACAGGGCCGGCAGCATCCACAGCGGCCGGCGGCTGCAGCCGAACAGGGGGGCGTACACCATCTCCATGCGGATCAGGGTGGGAAACAGAACCACATCGGCCAGGCTCGGCGTCTCGCTGCCCACCAGCCAGCCAGCGCCGGAGGCATCGGCCGCCAGGCTGGCTTCCAGGGCGTCGAGGGTCTCGAACAGGGCCCCTTCCGCCTCGTCGTAGGCGGCCTGGTTGCGGGCGAAGCCACACCGGTACACGCCATCGTTGACGTGGTCCTGGAGCCGGTCACGCCAGCGCTCGATCGCTGCGCTGTCGGCCACGGGGGCCAGATCCGGGGCCTCCGCTGCGGCGGGCCAGCGGTTCAGCAGCTCGATCAGGCGGGCACTTTCGCCCACCAGGATCCTTTCCTGGCGGCGGGAGTAGAGGGCGGGCACGGTGGCCCGGGCGCCCGGGTCGCCGCCACTGCGGCGATAGAGATCCAGCAGGGTGCTGCATCCTTCGAAGGGCTGCGCGAATCTCCAGCGGCCCGCGGCCGGGTCGGGTTCCACCACCAGCAGTTCGATACTGCCGCCCAGCTGCCGCAGGCTCCACACCAGCCAGGCCCGATGCGCCCAGGGGCAGCTGCGTCCCACGATCAGCACATGGGCTCCTGTCTCGCCGGCCTCCGCCGGCAGGGGGGGCGTTTCGCAGAAGGCTGCCGCCGGCCGGCGGTATCGCCCCTGGGCATCGGCTGGGCCGAGGCCCCCCATCAGCACCTCCCATTGGCTGTGCCAGAGCAGGCGGGCCGTGCGGACCAGGGGAGCGGCAGGAACCATCGATCAGCGCAGCAGGCCTTGGATACGACTCTGCGCCAGGCTGGGACCGTAGGAGCGAACAGGCAGGCCATGGGCAAGGTGCTGGTGGTGGGCGGCACCCACGGCAATGAGTGCAATGCCCCCTGGTTGCTGAAGACGCTCCGTCACGTTCCGGCAGGGCTGGATACGGCCGGGCTGGCGGTGCTGCCGCTGCTGGGCAATCCCGAAGCCCTGGCTGCCGGCCGTCGCTATCTGGATCGCGATCTCAACCGCAGTTTCGAGCCGGCCCTGCTGGCGGATCCGGCCCGGGGGGAGCACGAACTGGGGCTGGCGCGCCGCTGGCTGGATCGCTACGGCCCCCAGGGACAGGAGCCCTGCCTGGTGGCCCTCGATCTGCACAGCACCACGGCGGCCATGGGCAACTGTCTGGTGGCCTACGGCCGGCGGCCGGCGGATCTGGCGCTGGCGGCGGCTCTCCAGCAGCGGCTGGGTCTGCCCCTCTACCTGCATGAGGGGGATCCCGCCCAGAGCGGTTATCTGGTGGAGCGCTGGCCCTGCGGCCTGGTGATCGAGGTGGGGCCAGTGCCCCAGGGCGTGATCCAGGCCAGGGTGGTTGAGCAGACTCGCCTGGCCCTGGAGGAGGCCCTGGCGCTGCTGGCGGAAGCCCGCCGGGGGGGGCTGCCCCAGCCCCGGGAGCTTGTGGTGCATGTTCACCACGGCAGCCTCGATCTGCCGCGCCACGGCGATGGATCCGCCGCCGCCGTGGTGCATCCGCAGCGCCAGAACCGCGACTGGCAGCCGCTCCGGGCCGGCGACCCGCTGTTTCTCGATCAGGAAGGGCGCACGTTGGTTTACGAGCCGCCAGCGGAGCTGGCGGGCCAGACGGTGTGCCCGGTGTTCGTGAATGAGGCGGCCTACGGCGAGAAGGGCATCGCCTTCAGCCTCACTAGCCGGCAAGTGTGGCCGGTGCGGCCGGAGTGGACGGAGGCCCTGATCCAGCTGGCCGGCGGGCTGGATGCCGCCTGAGCGGCGGTTCAGCCGCAGACCAGGGTGGTCTGTTCCTTGGTGCAGGGCAGATCAGTCTTTGAGCCGTCTTCCCAGTAGATGCGCAGCCGGTCGTCCTCGGTGCCGCTGCGGAAGGTGAGCGACTTCACCCTGCCGGCCGGCGGCTTGCCGGCCCGATCGGCGGGATCTGGCTGCTGGCTGGCGGCTTTGTTGAGGCGCTCCTCGAGCTGCTGGATCTTGAGCTCGAGCTGGTCGATGCGCTGGCTATCGGCGCTGGGTTGCTTGTCGCAGCCGCCGAGCAGCAGGGCCCCCGCCAGCATCAGCAGTCCCGCCCGTGGGGCCGAGCGCACGATCCGCTGGGCGAAGCGCCCTGGGCAGGAGGGGGAAGGAGAGGGGAAGGCCATCGACGCTGGTTCCTCGACGCTGGGTCCGGGTGCACCCGGTGGTCACCTGTTTCCCACGCTGGCCGGGATCGGCCCGAGCGGGTCCGCCGCCTCCTGGCTCCTCCTCATTTCTTCATGAAGCGCCGCAACCGTGCCTTCATGAACCCTCCTTTACAAACCCGCAAACTTCCGTTACATTGGTGATGGCGGGATTCCGCCCTTCTTTCCGTCCCCTGCTGTTCTCTGATCTCTCAGGGAGCTGCCGGCGACCTCTCCTCTCGTTCTCATGACCGCCACTCTCCAGCAGCGCTCCGGCGCTACGGCGTGGAATCAGTTCTGCGACTGGATCACCTCCACCAACAACCGCCTCTATG
>Ga0164293_10000083_pt1 | contig 59538 bp, 58 predicted proteins | sample GEODES118metaG_FD_111487 | JGI IMG/M metagenome (GOLD analysis project Ga0164293, IMG submission 111487) | Eutrophic lake water microbial communities from Lake Mendota, Wisconsin, USA - GEODES118 metaG | ecosystem: Environmental > Aquatic > Freshwater > Lake | place: USA: Lake Mendota...
CACATCCTGCCGTTCGCCCGGTCTCCCCTGCTGCCTGCAAGCGGTCGTTTCCTATCGCGCGCTTTGGCGCTATCGCCACCTCCATGAAAACGCCCGCGAACCGTCCCGCTGTGCTTCCCGCTCAAGGCGTCCTGCGGCGGGGGCGTTTTTTGGTTCCTGGACAGTGTCTCATGTGTCTCCAACAGGCGCGTCATGCAGCTTGATATCGACATCGAAGACTGGCCCGAAGGTGACTGGGAGGCGCTCGCGACCCGCGCCGCCGGGGCCGCGGGCGAGGGCGAACCGCTGCTGGCCAGTCCGCGCCTCGTCGCCAGCCTGCTGTTCACCTCGGACGAGGAGGTCCACACCCTCAACCGCGAATGGCGGGAGCGCGACAAGCCGACCAATGTGCTCAGCTTCCCGATGCTGGAGCGCGAGGAGCTTGAAGCCCTCGGGGCTGATGGCCCGCCCGTCATGCTCGGCGATATCGCGCTCGCCTACGCGACCTGCGCGCGCGAGGCCGGAGAGAAGGGCGTGAGCCTTGAAGCCCATGCCACCCACCTGATCGTCCACGGCCTGCTCCATCTGGCGGGTCATGATCACGTCGATTCCGACGCGCAGGCCGAGCAAATGGAGGCGCTGGAGACAGCAATACTTGCAAAACTGGGCATCGCTGACCCATATGGCGATTGAAACCACCTAGGAGCCGTTTCTAAGGCCATGGCCGATTCTCCATCTTCTGCATCCCTGTCGGGAGAGGCGGACAGTAGCGGCGGGCTGTGGCCTGCCTTGCGCAAGATGCTCGGGCTCGAAGGGGCGCGGTCTTTGCGCGAACAGCTCGAAGAAGCGATCGACGAGCACGAGGGCGAGAACGGCTTGGCTGCGTCCGAGGACAGCAGCGGCGCGCGCGGCGATCTGTCGCGGGCCGAGCGGCAGATGCTGCGCAACCTGCTCCACTTCTCCGAACACGATGCCGATGATGTCGCGGTGCCGCGCGGCGAGATCATCGCGGTCGATGCGGCGATCAGCTGGGAGCAGATGGTCGCGGCCTTCTCCGAACATGGCCATTCGCGCATGCCGGTCTACCGCGAGACGCTCGATGATGTGATCGGGATGATCCACATCAAGGATATCTTCCCCTTCCTCGCCAATGGCACCCCGCCGCCGGCGGACTGGACCACGCTGATGCGCCAGCCGCTCTATGTGCCACAGGCGCGCGGGGCGCTCGATGTGCTCGCCGACATGCGCGCCAAGCGGGTTCACCTGGCGATTGTGGTCGATGAATTCTCCGGCACCGACGGGCTGATCACGATCGAGGATCTGGTCGAGGAAATCGTCGGCGATATCGAGGACGAGCACGATGACGCGCCGCAAGCGCTGATCGTGCCGATCGGCGAGGGGATGTGGGATTGCGATGCCCGCGCCGAGCTCGACGATGTCGCAGAGATGGTCGATCCGCGGCTCGCCGAAGTCGAAGAGGCGGTCGATACGCTGGGCGGCCTCGCTTTCGTGCTGGCCGAGGCGGTGCCGCCGGTCGGCACGGTGCTCGAACACAAGAGCGGTTGGCGGATCGAGGTGACCGCGGGCGACGAAACCCACGTCACCCGCCTGCGCCTCCACCCGCCGCTGGCCGGGGCTGACGTGCAGTAGGCGCAACTTTTCCGGGTATCGCACAAATTTTCTTCGATTTTTTGCATCCCAAACGCGCTTCGTGCGTATCTCCTGCGACAAGGAGATGAAGACGATGCCTGCACGCCGATTGCCCCCCCTGCGCGCGCTTGAAGCGTTCATGCGCACCGTGCGTCTGGGCTCGGCCCGGGCGGCGGCGGAGGAGATCGGTCTCAGCCCCTCGGCGCTGTCGCGGCGGATCAGCAATCTCGAAGAATTCGTCGGCAAGAAGCTGTTCACCCGCGCGCGCCAGTCGATGCAGCTGACTGACGAGGGCCAGGCGTTCTACGAGGCGGTGAACCCCCACATGGAGGCGCTGGCCCGCGCGGTGGAGAGCCAGTCGGACAATATCGCGCTGCTGCGCCTGCGGCTTGGCGTCTTGCCGATGTTCGGCAGCCAGCGCCTGTTCCCGCGGCTGGGCGAGCTGCGCAAGCGGCATCCGCTGCTGCACATCGACATCGACACCGCCCCGCATCTCGAAGACCGGGTGGGCGATACGCTCGACGCCGCGATCATCCTGTCGCGCGGTCCGGCGAGCGGGCTTCACGCGGTGCGGCTCGATCACAATCTCGTCCATGCGATCTGCAGCAAGGAGGTCGCGCGCAGCATCGGCCCCGACATTACCCCCGAGGCGATGGCCAAGCAGACCTTCCTAATCCACAACGAACTGCCCGAAAGCTTCATGGCGTGGAAGAAGGCCAACGGGCTCGACAGCATGGATCCCGCCGCGATCGACCACTATGATTCGGGCGCGCTGATGCTGGAGGCCGCCGCGCAGGGGCTCGGCATCGCGATCATGCATGATGATCACCTGCGCCGCGCCAACGACAATCGGCTGATCAACCTGCCCGGCGCGCCGGTGGAGAGCCCCTATAGCTACTGGTTCGTGTGCAAGCCGGTGTCGCTGGAAAGCCGCCCGGTGCGGATCTTCCACGATTGGCTGGTGCGCGCGGGGCTCTGACTTTCGGTTTCGCTGGCGCGAAACACAGACCTCCCCACCCGGCCACCAAAGTTACCATCTGGCAATGGTAGCCGGGTGGGGAAGCGGGGCTCTAGGTTACCGGCTGATCTTCGCCCTTCGGCTCGTAGCGCACCGGAACGACCGTGTGCGCAAAGGGACGCAAAGGGCGGCCAAGGATATCCACCAGCGCCTCTTCGATCCGGCGGCGCGCTTCGATACTGATCGCCTTGCGCCCACGGAAATCCTCAGGGGAAAAGGGTTCGAGGTAATAGAGTCGCAGCAGGAACGTGCCCCTGCGTGACAGCACCCGCTTGGCGTTGTTGAACCCGCCTTCAACCCCGATCCAGCCGATCCATTCGGCCACCGCGCCGTAATCGAGCACCACTGGCTGCACCAGCACGCCGGGCGGCGGGGGTTCGAGCACCGACAGCATCGAGGTCTTGAACGGCAGCAGCGATTGTCCGTCGGTAGTGGTGCCTTCGGGGAAGACCGTTACCGACCAGTTATCGACCAGCGCTTCCTTCAGGGCATTGATCTGCTCGGCCACGCCCATGCGGTGCTCGCGCTTGACGAAGACCGTGCGGTTGAGGTTGGCGAGCCAGCCCACCACCGGCGAGGCTTCGAGTTCCGCCTTGGCAACGAAAGCCGTGCCGCTGGCGCCGGCCAACGCGAGAATATCGACCCACGAGATGTGGTTGGCGACATAGAACACATCGCGCCGCAAGTGCGTTCCGATCACTTCGACCTTCGCACCGCACACCCGCGCGGCATAGCGCAGGAACAGCATCGGGAAGGGCGAGCCATAGGCTAAGACGCGGTAGAGATAGTGGAGCGGCACGAACACGACAATCAGCGTGATCAGCGCTAGCGCGCGGGCGGCGATCCGCACCCAGCCCATCAGCGAAACCTGTGTGATCTCGCCCTGCGCCGCGGCCTGGCGCAGCGTCCACGCGGCCTGATCTGCGGGCGGGGGCGCGCCCCCGCCATGGGTCTCAGTCATCGCGCGACAGCCGCACGCCATAGAGTTCCATGCGGTGATCGACGAGGCGATAGCCCAGCCGCTCGGCAATCTGGCGCTGCAGCGCCTCGACTTCGGGGTCGACGAATTCGACCACCTTGCCGGTTTCGACATCGATCAGGTGATCGTGATGCGCCTCGGGCACGGGTTCGTAACGCGAGCGGCCATCGCCGAAATCGTGGCGATCGAGAATGCCGGCCTCCTCGAACAGGCGCACGGTGCGATAGACAGTCGCGATCGAGATCTTGGAATCGACCGCCGAGGCGCGCGCGTGGAGCAATTCGACATCGGGATGATCGTCGCTCTCCGAAAGCACCTTGGCGATCACCCGGCGCTGTTCGGTGATGCGCAGGCCCTTTTCGGCGCATAATTGCTCAAGATCGATCTTCTGGCTCAATGACAGCTCCATCGCCAAGCGGCGCATATCCGAAGGGAAAGCGGCCGGTGCATAGCAAAGCAGCCCCTCCCTTATAGGGACGGGGCTGCTTGCTCAAGCTGGCATCCCGCCCTCTCAACAGGGGCGGCGTAGCGGCAAATCAGGCCGGCTTTTTGACGCGGCCCTTGCGCACCGTGGTGCCGGGCTTGCGGCCAAGGCCGATCTTCTTGGCCAGATCGCGGCGCTTTTCAGCATAGTTGGGGGCGACCATCGGGTAATCGGCAGCCAGACCCCAACGCGCGCGGTATTCTTCCGGCGACATGTCGAAATTGGTGCGAAGATAGCGCTTGAGCATCTTCAGCTTCTTGCCGTCTTCAAGACACACGATGTAATCGGGCTTGATCGAATTGCGTATCGCGACAGCCGGCTGCGGCTTGGCTTCTTCCACCACGGGCGTTTCGTCAAGGTTCGCCAGCGCCTGATAGACGTTCGTAATCAGACCCGGCAGGTCGGTGACCGCGACATCATTATTGCTGACGTGGGCTGCAACAATATCACTTGTTAGCGTGATAAGCGTTTCTTTCATTTCGATTTCCATATCTTGCACGAGTCCCTTAGGGTTGGCTCGGATATTTCCGATGAATCGCACATGACGGACGAGCGCATGATTTGCAACGCTTAGCGAATACTTATATGCGTCCAGTCATGCCAGATTAACGATCAAATCGAGCGTCCGAAAGTAATCGCATCGATGCGCTCGCCATTGGTCATGCGGTAATAGTTGGGACGTTCGCCAATCGGTTCGAAACCGAGCCGGTGATACAGGCTGAGCGCGGGGTTTCCGCGCCGCATTTCCAGATAGATACGGGTGGTCCCGCGCGCCCGCGCGGCGGCGAACAGCTGGCCGATCAGGATCTCGCCGATCCCGCGGCGGCGGCAGTCCGGCACGACCGCGATCAGTAGCAGCTCCTCCTCGTCGAGCACATGGCGGCTCAGGACGAAGCCTGCGGGTGCGCGCGGGCTGGCGGCGCCTGCGGCAATCGGCGCGCCGTCGCTATCGACCACCAGCGCATGGGTGCTGGACAAGGTCAGCGCATCAGCAACCTGGCGGCGGTTCCACGCCTCGCCGTAAGCCGGATCAAAACCCGCCTCCATCACCGCCATGATCCGGTCGAGATGGTGGGGGCAGGCGCTCATGCGGGCAGGCGTCCGGGCATCGGCGTCGCGTCTGGCCCACGACCATAGATCGGCGCAAGATCGCCGGTGAGCAGCGCCGGATTGAGCAGCGGCACGGCGGATGCATCGGGCAGGATGTCGAGCGTCACCATCCCGGCGCCATCATCGGCCAGCAGTTCGAGCGCGCGGTTTCCGGCGGCGAGCGAATAGTGGATGTCGCCTCGTGCGGTGGCCGGGGTCTGCGAGAGCGCGTTGGTCTCGGGCAGGCCGTCGGGGCCGAAATCCTGCACGAACCATTCGCCGTGACCGCCGTTCATGCACACGGTCAGCGACTTGCCGGGATGCTGCGCAATGGCCTGCGCGGCCACCAGCGCCAGTGTCGGATAGCCGAGCACTTCGGCCCCCCAGGCAAAACCGAGCGCGCGGGCGGTGGCCAGTCCGATCCGCACGCCGGTGAAGCTGCCGGGGCCGAGGCTGACCAGGATGCGGGCGGCGCGGCCCTTGTCCGGCAGCGCGCCGATCATCGGTACCAGCGCCTCGGCATGGCCGCGCCCGAGCACACGGTGATCGCGCGCCAGCAGCGTCACGCCCTCGAACAGGGCGACAGAGCACGCCTCGGAGGCGGTTTCGATCGCAAGCCTTCGCATTGTGAGGCGCGATGCCTCAGCCCGCGCGCCTGCGCAAGCGGGAGATGCGCCTCAGGCGATGCGGTTGAAGCGGGCGAATTCCGGGCGCGGGGAGCGCCCGAAGATACTGGCGGGATCGCCATAGCCGACCGAGCAGATGAAATTGGCGCGGTGGCGCGGTTCGTCAGCGAAGAAGGCAGTGTTGACCGCGGCCGGATCAAACCCCGACATCGGCCCGCAATCGAGCCCCAGTGCGCGCGCGGCGAGCATGAGATAGGCGCCTTGCAGCGACGAGTTCCTGAAGGCACCCTCTTCGCGCGCCGTCTCGTTGCCCTCGAACCAGCTTTTGGCGTCGGTGTGCGGGAACAACCAGGGCAGTTCCTCGTGGAAATCGATGTCGTAGCCGATCACCGCGGTGACGGGCGCGGCGAGCACCTTGGCCTTGTTGCCTTCCATCACGCTGGCGGCGAGCTTGGCCTTGGCCTCGGGCGACTTGACCCACACGATCCGCACCGGCTGCATATTGGCAGAGGTGGGCGCCATCTTCATCAGGTCCCAGATCGCGTGGAGCTGTTCGTCCGAAACCGGCTTGTCCAGCCAGCCGTTGTAACTGCGCGCTTCGGTGAACAGCTGGGCGAGCGCCGCCTCGGACAGCACAGAATCGTGAAACTGCACCGTCATGCCGCGCGCACCTCGGTGACTTCGGGGACGTAGTGCTTGAGCAGGCCTTCGATGCCGTGCTTGAGCGTCGCGGTGCTCGACGGGCAGCCCGAGCACGAGCCTTGCAGGGTCAGATAGACCACCCCGTCGCGGAAACCGCGATAGGCGATGTCGCCGCCGTCACCTGCCACCGCCGGGCGCACGCGGGTTTCGAGCAACTCGTTGATGGCGGCGATGATCTCGGCATCTTCGGGGCGTTCTTCCACCACCGCTTCGTCCTCGGGCGCAGGCACGGCGATCCCGCCCGCGGTGGCGGGCGTGAACAGCGGGGCTTCTGAGACGAAGTGATCGAGCAGGATCGCGATCACCTGCGGCTTCAAGGCGCTCCAGTCGGCCCCTGGCGCAGCGGTGACGCTGACGAAATCGGCGCCGAAGAACACGTTCACCACCTCGCCGGTGTCGAAGATCGCCTGCGCCAGCGGGCTCGCCTCGGCGGCTTCGGGGGTGGCGAATTCGCGCGAGCCTGCGGCAATGACGGTCTGACCCGGCAGGAACTTGAGCGCGGACGGGTTGGGCGTGGTTTCGGTTTCGATGAACATGGCCCTGATTTAGGTCGCCAAGGCCGTAACCACAAGCGCGCAATGGCTTGGCAAAACCATTCACTATCTCTTCAGGAATCCGCGCCCTATAAGCCGGTCCATGACGTCGATCTCCCGCGCGGTTCGCGCTTTCGCCCTTGTGCTTGCTTCCTTCGCGCTGGTTCAGCCGCTGCTTGCCCAGCAGGCACCCGCCGCGCCTGCGCAGACCGCGCCCGCTACCCCGGCGATTCTGGCGCCCAAGGCATTGCAGACCGATGGCGCGGTGCCGTGGCTCTATCGCGGCTCGGACATCCCGGTCGATGACCAGTGGCTGTTCGGCGAGATGAAGAACGGGCTGCGCTATGCCGTGCGCCGCAATGGCGTGCCGCCGCGGCAGATCTCGATTCGGGTGCGGGTCGATGCCGGTTCGCTGCACGAGGACGACCGCGAACAGGGCTTTGCCCACCTGCTCGAGCACTTGCTGTTCCGCGAGAGCAAATACTTGGGGCAGGGCGAGGCGATTGCCGCGTGGCAGCGCCTTGGCGCGACCTTCGGCAGCGATGCCAACGCCGAAACCTCCCCGACCCACACGGTCTACAAGCTCGACATTCCCGATATCAGCGATGCCAAGCTCTATGAAAGCTTCAAGTTGCTGTCGGGCATGGTGCGCGAACCGGTGCTCAATGATGCCAATGTCGGCGCGGAACGCCCGATCGTGCTCGCCGAAAAGCGCGAGCGCGGCGGGGCCGGGCAGCGCATGGCCGATCTTACCCGCGCGACCTTCTTTGCCGGGCAGCGGCTCTCGGCACGCAGTCCGATCGGCACCGACGAAACCTTGAAAGCCGCCAATGGCAAGGGCGTGAAGGCCTTCTACGATCGCTGGTATCGGCCCGAGAACACCACCATCATCGTCGCCGGCGACGCTGATCCGATGGTGCTGGCAGGGCTGGTTGAGCAATGGTTCGGCGATTGGAAAGGCTCCGGCAAGCCCGGTGTCGCGCCGGCATTCGGCGATCCGGTCGCGCCCGCAGGCGCCGCGCCGAGCGTGGGAATCCCCGCGCCGATCGGCGAGCTCGCGGTCGGGGTCGAACCCGATCTGCCGCGCAGTCTGACCTATGCGGTGATGCGCCCGTGGCGGCCGGTTACCGATACCATCGTCTATAATGAAGGCCTGCTGCTCGATGCCATCGCGCAGGCCATCATCAACCGCCGCCTGGAAGCGCGTGCGCGCAGCGGCGGCAGCTTCCTTTATGCGCAGGTGCAGCAGGACGACATCTCGCGGTCGGTCGATGCCACTTTCGTCACCTTCGCGCCGCTGACCAATAACTGGCAGGCCGCGCTCGACGATGTGCGCAGCGTGATTGCGGACGCGCTGGTCAATCCGCCGACGCAGGAGGAGATCGACCGCGAGGCCGCCGAATTCGACGTGGTGTTCGCCAACGAGGTCGAGCAGGAAAGCGTCCAGTCGGGCTCGAACCTTGCCAATAATCTCGTCAACGCGGTCGATATCCGCGAGACCGTGGCGGCGCCCGATGTCGTGCTGAGCGTGTTCCGCGGGATGAAGCCGCGATTGACCCCGGCCGAGGTGCTGGCGCGCACGCAGGGCCTGTTCGAAGGCACTGTGACGCGCTCGGTCTATGTCACGCCCGAAGCGGGCGAGGCCGATGCCGCCGCGCTCAAGCTGGCGCTCGCCAGCGAGGCCAAGGTCGATGGCAGCGCGCGGCTGGCCGCGGCGAGCATCTCCTTTGCCGATCTGCCGCCGGTGGGCGCGCCCGGCGCGATCACCAGCCAGCAACCTCTGGGCGTGCTCGAGATCGAGCAGGTGGATTTCGCCAACGGCGTCAAGGCGCTGGTCTGGGCCAATGATGCCGAACCCGGCCGGGTGACGGTTCGCGTGCGCTTCGGCGCAGGCTACCGCGCCTTCGACAAGGACAGCGCGGTCTATGCGCCGATGGGCGAAGCCGCGCTGGTCGGCTCGGGCCTTGGCGAGCTCGGCCAGAACGAGATCGACCGGCTCGCGACGGGGCGCAAACTGGGCTTCGACTTCGCGATCGATGATGCGGTGTTCACGCTGACCGCGCAGACCCGTTCGGACGACGTGGCCGACCAGCTCTACCTGTTCGCCGCCAAGATCGGGATGCCGCGCTGGGATGCCGATCCGGTGATCCGCGCCAAGGCAGCCTCGGAGCTCGCCTATAACACCTATTCGACCAGCCCCGGAGGCGTGCTTAACCGCGATCTCGAATATCTCGTCACAGGCAAGGATCCGCGCTTTGCCACGCCCGATCCGGCGGCGCTGCAGGGCGTCACGCCCGAAGGCTTCCGCAAGGTGTGGGAACCGCTCTTGAAGCAAGGCCCGATCGAGGTGCTGGTGTTCGGCGAATTCGATCAGCCCAAGATAATCGAGCAATTGCGCCTCACCTTCGGCGCCTTGTCCCCGCGTGAAGCGATTCCCGCAGACGTCGCCGCGCGGGTTCCGTCCTTTGCGCCGAGCGCCGACAAGCCGTCGATCATCACCCACCGCGGCGATCCCAATCAGGCCGCCGCCGTGGTTGCCTGGCCAAGCGGCGGGGGCGTGGCCTCCTTGCGCGAAAGCCGCCAGATCGAAATCCTCACCCAGCTGTTCAACAACCGCCTGCTCGAAGCCCTGCGCGAACGCGCCGGCGCCAGCTATTCGCCGCAGGTGTTCTCCAAGTGGCCCGAGGATCTTGCGACCGGCGGGCGCATCACCGCGCTCGCGCAGCTCGAGCCCGAATTCGTGCCGGTGTTCTTTGCCGAGGCCGACCGGATCGCCAAGGATCTCGCCGCCAACCCGCCGAGCGCCGACGAGCTCGCCCGCGTCACCGAGCCGCTCGCCCAGCTGATCCGCCGCGCCTCGACCGGCAACCAGTTCTGGCTCTACAACCTCGAAGGCGCGAGCTCCGATCCGCAGCGGGTGGCCCTGCTGCGCACGCTGCTGGCGGATTACTCGCAGACCAGCCCGCAGGTGATGCAGTTCCTCGCCGATCGCTATTTTGCCAAGGGCGTGCCCTTCAAGCTGGCGATCCTCCCCGAAGGCCAGTCGCTCGCCGAAGCGCCCGCTGGGGGCGTCGCCGGTGCAAAGGCGGCGCGCGAGGCGGCGGGCCGCTGATCGGCGCGCCCGCTTACAGAGCGCGGGAAATAAAGTTGTCGCGCGGGGCTTTGTCGCTTTACAATTGAAACGTGCCTCAGGTAGCGCGCGACCCCCGCGCCGCTCGTTTGCGCGCCGATAGGAAAGAGTAGTGAACGTGCCCAAGACCTGGACCCCGGATAGCTGGAAGTCGCACGAAGTGCGGCACCTTCCGCATTACGAGGACGCCGCCGAACTGGCCGAAGCGGAGACGACCCTGTCGTCCTATCCTCCGCTGGTGTTCGCGGGCGAGGCGCGGGCATTGAAGGCCGATCTGGCGCAGGTTGCGGGCGGTTACGGCTTCCTGCTGCAGGGCGGGGACTGCGCCGAAAGCTTTGCCGAGTTCCACCCCAACAACATCCGCGACACCTTCCGCGCGATCCTGCAGATGGCGGTCGTTATGACCTTCGCCAGCAAGCGTCCGGTGGTGAAGGTCGGGCGGATGGCGGGCCAGTTCGCCAAGCCGCGCTCCTCGCCGACCGAGACGATCGATGGCGTTACCCTGCCGAGCTACCTCGGCGACAATATCAACGGGATCGAGTTCGACGCCGTCAGCCGCCGCAATGATCCGGCCCGCATGGTGCGCGCCTATTCGCAGGCCGCCGCGACATTGAACCTGCTGCGCGCCTTCGCCGGCGGCGGCTATGCCAACCTGCGGCAAGTCCACCAGTGGACGCTCGACTTCATGGGCCGCACGCCGTGGACCGAAAAGTTCAGCGAGATGGCCGACCGGATCGGCGAGGCGCTCGATTTCATGGAGGCCTGCGGGGTCGATCCCGCCACCGTGCCGCAGCTGAAGGGCACCAGCTTCTACACCAGCCACGAGGCGCTGCTGCTGCCTTACGAGCAGGCGATGAGCCGGCAGGATTCGCTCACCGGCGATTGGTATGCGACCTCTGCGCACATGCTGTGGATCGGGGATCGCACGCGTTTCCCCGGCTCAGCGCATATCGAATTTGCGCGCGGGATCGGCAATCCGCTCGGCATGAAGTGCGGGCCTTCGCTCGAACCGGACGCGCTCATCCGCCTGCTTGACGAATTGAACCCCGCCCGCGAGGCCGGACGCATGACGCTGATTAGCCGCTTCGGCCACGACAAGGTCGAGGATGGCCTGCCGCGTCTCGTGCGTGCGGTCGAGCGCGAAGGGCACCCGGTGGTGTGGAGCTGCGATCCGATGCACGGCAATGTGGTCAAGTCCGACACCGGCTTCAAGACGCGCCCGTTCGACCGCATCCTGCGCGAGGTGAAGGGCTTCTTCGCCGTCCACCGCGCCGAAGGCACGCACCCCGGCGGCATCCATATCGAGATGACCGGGCAGGACGTGACCGAATGCGTCGGCGGGGCGGTGGCGATCACCGAAGAACGTCTGGGCGACCGCTATCACACGCATTGCGACCCGCGCCTCAATGCCGAACAATCGCTCGAACTGGCGTTCCTTGTGGCCGAAATGCTCAACGAGGCCGCCGGCACGCGCGAGGCCGAGGTCAGCGCCAACGCTGCCTGATCGCGGCGCTGCCGTTCTTTCGATAGCTTTCCTCGCGCCTTGCGTCATTTCCGTGTAACCGCTGGCGGTCATCCAGCGAATGGCTTCCGGTCGGCGGGAACAGGAGATGCGTGTGCCTCGCAGTGAGCGGAACAATGCCAGCCTTGCGGCAGGGGCCACATCGCTCGCCGCGCAGTTTCGCGCCACCCGCGCGCTTTCCGAGGCGCTGGTGGCGCCGCTCAGCGATGCCGATGCAAGCTTGCAATCGATGGAGGACGCCAGCCCCGCCAAGTGGCACCTGGCGCACCCCACGTGGTTCTGGGAGACCTTCCTCCTGCGCGACAAGGTGGCGGGCTACCAGCTGTTCAATCCCGACTGGCCGTTCCTGTTCAATTCCTATTACGAGGCCGAGGGCGCGCGCATCAGCCGGGTTGCGCGGGGGCTTTTGTCGCGCCCGACATTGGCCGCGGTGCGCGAATGGCGCGCGGCGGTCGATGACGCCTTGTCGCCGCTGCTCGACGATCCGGCGCTGGCGGGGCTCATCGCCCTTGGCATCGCGCACGAGCAGCAGCACATCGAATTGCTGCTGACCGACATCAAGCACGCCCTGTTCCAGAACCCGCTCGGGCCTGCAATGTGGGACGGGGACGCGCCCGCCGCCGCCGCCGCTGCACCGCTCGGCTGGCACCAACATCCCGGCGGGATCGCGCTGGTCGGGCACCAGGGCGAGGGTTTCGCCTTCGACAATGAAGGCCCGCGCCACCGCGTGCTACTGGAACCCTTCGCGCTGGCTGACCGGCTGGTGACCAATGGCGAGTGGGAGAAATTCATCGCCGATGGCGGCTATGCCGATCCGCGCCTGTGGCTGGCGGACGGCTGGGGCTGGGTGCAGCGCGAGGGCGTCACCGCGCCGCTTTACTGGCGCGAGGCGGAAGCGGGTGGGCAGCATTTCACCCATCAGGGCTGGCAGGCGCGCGACAGCCACGCGCCGGTGACCCACATTTCCCATTTCGAGGCCGATGCCTATGCCTCATGGGCGGGCGCGCGGCTGCCGACCGAGTTTGAATGGGAAGCCATCGCCGCCGCGCATGATCCCGCCGCCGGTAACCAGCTCGATGGCGCCGCGCCGCCCTTGCCGCAGGGCGGTGCAGGGATGTTCGGCGATTGCTGGCAATTCACCCGTTCGGCCTATCTGCCTTACCCCGGCTTTCGCGTCGCGGACGGCGCGGTGGGCGAGTATAATGGCAAGTTCATGAGCGGGCAGGTCGTGCTCCGCGGCGCAAGCTGCGCCACCGTCAATGGCCATTCGCGCGCCTCCTATAGAAACTTCTTCTATCCCCACCAGCGCTGGCAATTCACCGGCCTCAGGCTGGCCAAGGACATTGCCGGATGAGCAGCCCCAAGGGTCTCGAACTGGTCGAGCGCGATGCTGACGGGGTCGATCTCGCCTTCCGTGCCGATGTGCTGGCGGGCCTTGCCGAGCCGCAGAAGGCCGTGCCCGCGCGCTGGTTCTACGACGATGCCGGATCGCAGCTGTTCGAGGACATCACGCGGCTGCCCGAATATTACCCGACCCGCGCCGAGACCGAGATCCTGCTCGCGCGGTCAGGCGAATTTGCCCAGCTGATCGGGCCGGGGCGCGCGGTGGTCGAGTTCGGCTCGGGCTCCTCGGTCAAAACCCCGCTGCTGCTCGCCGCGATTGCGCCATCGGCCTATGTCCCGCTCGACATTTCGGGCGACTTCCTGCGCGCCGCGGCAAGCGATCTCGCTGCGAAATTCCCGGGGTTGCCGGTCTATCCAGTCGAGGCCGATTTCATGCGCCGGGTCGAGCTGCCGGGCGAGGTGGAGGGGCTACCCAAGCTTGGCTTCTTCCCGGGTTCGACCATCGGCAACATGGTCGCGCGCACCGCGACCGACCTCTTGCGCTCGATGCGCGAGACGCTTGGCGTCGGCGCGCAGCTGCTGATCGGGATGGACCTCGTCAAGGACGCGGATGTGCTAATCGCTGCCTATAATGATGCGGCAGGTGTGACGGCGCGGTTCAACCGCAATCTCCTCACCCGCATCAACCGCGAGCTGGACGGCGACATCCCGGCCGATCGCTTCGTCCATGAAGCGCGCTGGAATGACACCTATGCGCGGATCGAGATGCATCTGGTGGCGCAGCAAGATGTCACCTTCACTGTCAGCGGGCGGTCTTTCAGCCTGCATGCGGGTGAGAGCATCCACACCGAAAACAGCCACAAGTTCACGCGCCGCACTGCCAATATGCTGCTGGCGGCAGGCGGATGGGAGCCGCGCGCGCGCTGGACCGATAGCGAGACGCGCTTCTCGCTGCTGCTGGCCGAGGCTTGCCAGCCGCGTTCTGCGCCCTGAAACGTGCTGGCCGCGAAACCTCTCGCGGGTTTGGGCGTTAGCGCGGGATGGACGGACACCACAGCGATTTCCTTGTGATCGGGGCCGGCATGGCCGGGCTCGCCTCCGCCGCCGCTTTGGCACGCAGCGGTGCGCGTGTCACCGTGCTCGACAAGGGGCGCGGCCCCGGCGGGCGGATGGCGGCGCGGCGGGTCGAGATCGGCGGCGAGACCGTCAGCTTCGATCACGGCGCGCAATATTTCACCGCGCGCGATCCCGCCTTCCGCGAGACCGTGGCCGCGTGGGTGCAGGCCGGGGTGGCCGCGCGCTGGCCGGCGGCGGGGGCGAGGCATGGGTCGGCGTGCCGGGGATGAATGCCCCCGTCCGCGCCATGGCAGAAGCGCTCGATGTGCGCTGGAGCGTGCGCGCCGAACGGATCACCCGCGCGGACGCGCTGTGGCGGGTCGAGACCGACGGGCCGGTGTTCACCGCCGCCCGCGTGCTCGTTGCTGTCCCGGCCGAGCAGGCGGCGGTGCTGCTCGCCGATGCCGCACCCGCCTTTGCGCGGCTCGCGGGCGCTGTCCAATCCGCGCCGTGCTGGGCGTTGATGGCTGCCTTCGCTGAGCCTTTGCCGATCACTCTCGATTGTTTCCGCAGCGAAACCGGTCCGATCAGCTGGGCCGCGCGCAATTCCGCCAAGCCGGGGCGAGCAGGCGGCGAGGCCTGGGTGATCCACGCCAGCCCCGCGCGCAGCCGTCAATTGATCGACCGGCCCGCAGCCGAGGTCGCGGCGATCCTGCTGGCCGATTTTCTCTCCGCCACCGGCAGCGCGCCGGCCCCGCCGATCCACTGCGACGCGCATCGCTGGCTCTATGCCTTGCCGCAGGCGCCGGGCAGCGGGGGTTCCGGCGAGGGCGCGCGCTTCGACGCAGCGCTCGGGTTGGGGATCGCGGGCGACTGGCTGCACAGCCCGCGCATCGAAGGCGCGTGGCTTTCGGGCCGGGCGCTGGCGCAGATGGCGCTCGCCGCCAGCTAGCCCACCGACTGGCCCTAGCTGCGCACAATCCCTGCGAGGGGCTTGCCCGTGCGGCCCGGGAACAGCCGCGCCAGCGTTTGCGCCGGATCGAGCCGTAAATGCTCGGCCACCGCGCCTGCCAGCACACTTTCGAGTGCGATGGTCGGCGCAAGGTCGCGGCCCTGATAGAGCTGGCCTGCGCCAAGCCCGGGCCAGTCGGCCTCCACCCTTCCGCCGCGTACGCTGCCGCCCATCACCAGCGCCGCGCCGGCGGTGCCGTGATCGGTCCCATTGGTGCCGTTCAATGCGGCGGTACGGCCGAATTCGGTTGCCACCAGCACCAGCGTGTCGCGCCATTCTGCGCCCATGCCGGTGCGATAGGCGGCGAGCAGCGCATCGAGCCCGCGCGCCTGCCGGGCAAAGACGCCGCGCTGGTTGGCGTGGGTGTCCCAGCCGTCCACTTCGATCATCGCGATCTGCGCCCCGCGCGCGCCCTGCATCAGCGAGGCGACCAGCGCGCCGTTGGCGCTGGCATCGCGCAGGTTGTTGAGGCTGTCATCGCTTGCCATGGCGCGGGTTTCGAGCGCGCGCGCCCACAGGCTGGCAAGCTCGCTGTCAGCCTGGTAGAGCGATGCGACGCGGGCCATGAAATCATCGCTCGCGTTCGGCAGCGCCGAAGGGGCATAGCTGGAGACCGGCGCATCACCGCGCAGCGCCAGCGGCACCGCCGGTGCGATGGCGAGAGCGCGCGGCACCTCGCCCTTGTGCGCCTCGGCTGTCAGGCTGACAAGCCGGTTGAGCCAGCCGTCCTTGGTGGCATAGGGCGCATTCCCGCCGGTCTCGAGCAGGTTCTGCGCATCGAAGTGCGAGCGTTCGCGGTAGCTTGTGGCAGCGGCGTGGACGAACAGCGCGTCGCCCGAAGCGGCCGCCTTGCCGACCTCCGTCAATGCGGGGTGAAGGGCAAAGAAGCTGCCGATCCGGGGCGCACCCTCGTAATCAGCCAGCGCCGCGCCGCGCAGGGCGGCAAAGCCGGGATCGCCGACGGGCGCGAGCATCGAAAGGCCGTCAGCCGCGCCGCGCAGCACCACGAACAGCACCTTGCGGGTGCCGGTGGTCTGCGCCAGCGCGATGCGCGGCAGAACCAGTCCGCTGGAGCCAAGCGCGAGCGATCCGGCAAGCAGGCTGCGACGATCAAGAAGCGTGAGCATCGGGGCTATCTCCGCATCATTTCAGGGGCGACGAGCAGCAGCGCGAGCGCCTGCCGCCCGCTTTCGGCGCGGGTCAGCCAGGTGCGCGTCATGTCGCTCAGAGCATCGGGGAAGGCGGCTTCGGCGCGGGCGAGCACATCCTCGGTGGGTGCACCTTGCGCCATGCGTTCGGCGAGTTCGACGCGGCGGAACAGCGCATCGGGCGCGGCCCAGCTGGCGGCGAGATCATCGTAACCGGCGGGCGAGGGCGCGCGCCACGGGCTTTGGCCAAGCTCGCCCAGCACCCGCGCGATGCGCTGCGGCTCGAGCCCTTCGAGGCCCGACAGGCGCATTGCCGCGATATACCATTCGAACGGGGTGCGGAACTTGACCGGGCCAGCCGCCCAGGCCTCGGGCGAAGCGATCAGCGTGCGGGTAAGGCTGGCAAGATCGCCGCCGGTGCTGCGGAAATCGGCCTCGAGCCGCGCAACAAGGCTTTGGGGCGGGGTGTCGCCGGCAAAGTGCCGCGCGAACTTGGTGGCGACGAAGCGCGCGGTGGCAGGGTGCGTGGCGAGATCATCGAGCACCGCGAGCGCCTGCTCGGGGCCGCCTTCGGAATAGCGCTTGCCCATAATCGTGCGCGTGCCCGGTTCGTGCACCAGCGCCACAAAGGCCGCGCCGCTCGGCTGGTCTACGGCAAAGCGTCCGACCCGGCCGATGCCGGGCACGGTCCAGCCGGTCAGCGCGCGCGCCAGTTCGGTCACGTCGGCCTGCGAATAGCCGCCGCCCACGCCCAGCGTGTGCAGCTCGAGCACTTCGCGCGCGAGGTTTTCGTTGAGGCCGCGCGGGGTTTCGGGGTTGGCATTGGCGCGTGCCGCGCGGCGTTGCTGGAACGGCGCATTCGGCCCGATCGACTGGAACTGGTCGAGATAGAGCAGCATCGCCGGATGCAGCACCGCGGCCTTGAGCAGATCGGAAAACTTGCCCAGCACGTGCGGGCGGATCGCGGAAAACTCGTGCGGGCCGACTTCGAACTGCGTCCCCGGCTTGCCGACCGAGACGCTGAAATGGTTCGACCAGAAATGCACCAACCGCTCCACCAGCGGAGTCTCGCTGGCGACTGCGACATTCACCCGCACCGCCAGATCATCGATCGCCACGCGGCGCGCCTCGACAAACTTGGCGCGATATTCGGGGGGAAGGCCAGCGAGCGCATCGGCGCGCGGATTAGCGGCGCCGGTTTCGGCCATCATGGCCGCCTCGCCGCCGGCAGGGGACGTCGCCGGATCGGCCATCTCGCGCATCTCGCGCCGCAGTGTGCGCAGGGTCTCTATCATCTCACCGGTCTTGCCGCGGGTCTGCGCGCGCGCGGCAATCGGGGGTGGGGCCGGATCGAAGCTATCGAGCTGCCGCAGCAGCCACGCCTCGGGATCGCGCGGCGCACGATTTCCGCGGGCAAGGCCGTAGCCGAACCGGTTGAGGGCAATGCTGGCAGCGCTCATCTATGTGCTCCGTTTCCGGTTATCCCCTGCCGGGTTCACCCATCCAACGCAGCACGCGCCCAATCCCTTCGCGAGAATCTACGGCTCGATGATAGCAAAGCCCTGCGGCATCGGATCGAGCGCATCGATCAGCGCCTGCAGGCCGGCCGCATCGCCTTCCACCTGGAGCCCGGCGGCCTGCATCGCGCTGACCGGCTGCTTGAGGAACATCAGCGCCAGCAACATCACGCGCGGGCCGCGGATGGTGACATCGGGCGTGGTGGTGCCAGCGCCCATGCGCCCGATCATCACCCGGCTATTGGCCTCGATCAGCGCCTGCTCCTTGCGATCGGTGAGTTCCAGCGCCACCGTCAGCTTGCGATTGCCGAAACGTTCGGGCGCAAAGCGGGTGGCGGCGGAATCGAGCAGCTCCTGCGTCGCCAGCGCGGCGACCAGATCATTGCTCTGGCTTTGCGGACGGGCGGGGCGCGTGGCGCGCAGATCGGCGGCGGCGGAAAGGAACTGGTTGCGCCAGATCGCGCTTTCCGACTGGTAGCCCTGCTGTTCGTAGCTTTGTGCCAGCATTGCGCGCGCAGCCGCATTCTGGGGTTCTGCAAAGACAAGGTTCTGGAGCAGATCGGACGACCAGCGATAATCGCCGCCCGCCATCGCATTGCGGGCGAGCGCCAGCACGCGCTCAGCCCCGCCGAGCGCCTCGATGAGCTTGGCTGCGCGCGTCACCGGCGGATGCGGGTGGAGGTTGGCGGGCACGGCATCATACCAGCCGACGTAGAATTGGTAGATCGCCTTGGCGTTGTGGCTGGTGGTGCCGTAATAGCCGTGGGTCGACCATTCCTGCGCCAGATCGGCGGGCGGGACGAGGGCTTCGGCAATCTCCGCCATGGTCTCGCCGCGGTTCATCCGGCGCACGGTCTGATCGTGCAGCCAGCGGTAATTGTCGCGCTGGGCGGCGAGCCATTTCTCGCCCTCGGCGCGGCCGAACACCGGCCAGCAATGGCTCGAGATCACCGCCTCGCTCTTGGGTGCATAGCGGGTCACCGCCTCGTCGAGATAATGCGCCCAGGCCCGCGCATCGCGCACCTTGGCCCCGCGCGGGGTAAGGATGTTGTGCAAGGTACAGGTGGCGATCTCGGCCGCGAGGAAGGTCTTTTCGGGGGCGATGAAGACATTGAATTCCGCCGGCGCCTCGGTGCCCGAGACGATCTGGAATTCGAGCGCGACGCCGTCGACTTCGCGGGTCTCGCCGGTAGCCGCGATGGTCGCGGTGGGCGGGATCAGCGACAGGGTTCCGGCTGAAATGCCCATGCCGATACCGCTGCCCATCTGCCCCTGCGCGCCGGGCGCAAGGCCGGTGCCGAACTGGTAGCCTGCGCGCCGCATCATCGCGCCGCCGGCCATGACGTTCTCGGAGGTTGCCTCTTCCATGAAGCCTTCGGGCGCGATCACCGCCACCTTTCCGCTTGCCACCGCGGCGGCATCGACCACACCGCGCACACCGCCGAAATGGTCGCCGTGGCTGTGCGAATAGATCACCACGCTGACCGGCCGTGCCCCGAGCGTCTGGTTGACAAGGTCGATCGCCGCCTTGGCGGTCTCGACGCTGGTGAGCGGGTCGATCACGATCCAGCCGGTGGCACCCCGGATCACGGTCATGTTCGACACGTCGAACCCGCGCACCTGCCAGACATTGTCGGTAACGCGGTAGAGCCCGTGATGCTTGAGGTGGCGCATGTGCCGCCACAGGCTGGGGTTGACCGTCGCCGGCGCCGGGCCTTCGACGAAGGCATAGGCATCAAGGTTCCACACCGGCGCGCCCGCTGCGTTGCGGATCAGCGGATCGGGCAGGGTGGCGAGGAAACCGCGGGTCGAGAAATCCGCATCGCGCGTGCCGTCAGGCGGCAATGCCGCGCCCGCCGATACTTGCGCGGCGGCGGTTTGCTCCGAGGCCGGTGACGGTGCCGCCGGCGCCTGCTGAGCGGCGGCGCTGCTCGCTGCCATCACAGCAAGCATGGCGACGCCCGCGCCGAAAACCGGTTTGCGCATATGCCTCTCCCTTTTCTCCCGCTGAAGGTGATGCCTGCGAGGGACGCGAGTTTCAAGGGCTCAGAGAAGCAAGCTGAGCACAATTCCGCCCGCAGCGCAGGCCGCCAGAATGCGCAGCACCGACCAACGCAGCCTGAAGGCGAGCAGCACGGCCAGCGCCGCCAGCACGCCAGCGCGCCAGTCGAAGCTTGCCCACAAGGGCCAGTCGAGCCGCACAGGGCCAAACTGCACCTCGCCGACCTGCGCGAACAGCACGTGGAGCGCGAACCACGCGGTAAGATTGGCGATCACCCCCACCACCGCCGACGTGACCGCCGCCAGCGCGCCCTTCAAGCGCACCGCATGGCCCAGCCGTTCAATCCACGGCGCGAGCGCGAAGATCCACAGGAAGCACGGCGCGAAGGTCACCCACGTCGTGAGAACAGCGCCCAGCAACCCGGCGACCAGCGGCGAGAAGGGCTCGGGCGCGCGGAAGGCGGCAAGATAGCCGACAAATTGCGTCACCAGGATCAGCGGGCCCGGCGTCGTCTCGGCCAGCCCCAGCCCGTCGGCCATCTCGCCCGCACCAAGCCAGCCGAAGCCCTGCACCGCCTCCTGCGCCATATAGGCGAGCACGGCATAGGCGCCGCCGAAGGTCACGACGGCGAGCTGCGAGAAGAACGCGCCGATCTGCCACAGCACGTGATCCTGCCCCAGCGTCAGCGCGATGAGCGCCATCGGCGCGGCCCAGATCGTGCCCCATACCAGCACCGAAAGGATCGTACTGCGCCGCGGGCGGGCGGGCAGGACAGCATCCGCCTTGCCCGGCTTGATCGCGAGCAGGTCTGGCCGCCGCGCTGCCACCACCATCCCGATCACGCCTGCGCCGAGCACGATCAGCGGGAAGCGCAGATCGAGCAGGAACAACCCGAGAAATGCTGCCGCTGCCAGCCCGCGCTTGAGAGTGGTGTCGAGCGCGCGTCCGGCGATCCGCAGCAGCGCCTGCACCACAATCGCCAGCACCGCCGCCTTCACGCCCAGAAACAGCGCCTCGACCAGCGCGAGATTGGCGGCAAGCGCATATAGCATCGACAGCGCAAGGATGATCACCGCGCCGGGGATGACGAACAGCAGCCCCGCGGCCAGCCCGCCGCGTGGTCCCTGCAGCCGCCAGCCGATCCATGTCGCCAGCTGCTGGGCTTCGGGCCCGGGCAGCAAGTGGCAGAAATTGAGCGCGTGAAGAAAATCGTCCTCGCCGATCCAGCCGCGCTCCTCGACCAGTTCGCGGTGCATCAGCGCGATCTGCCCCGCCGGCCCGCCGAAGCTGAGAAAGCCGATGCGGGTGAACACGCGCAGCAGCTCGGCAAAGGCGACAGGTGTGGTGGGAAGGGGAGTCGGATATGCAGCGTCAGTTTCGGCCATGCCTACCTCGCAGACAGATGCCTGCCGCGGCGGGCAGGGCAACGAGACAACGCTTGGACCGGATCCGGCCTTGACGGGAGGTTGCTTCGACCCGTGGCTTCGGGATAGCGGCGCTGCGTGACGGCATCAAGCGCTCACTGCGCCGGGCCGGTTTCCGCCTGCGCCGCCTGCACCGCGACCATGTAATCGACGATTTGCGGGATCGCCGCTTCGTCGATCGGGGCCTTGTAGATCTCGATCATCTTGGTGACTTGCGATTCCCACTTTTCGCGCGGAATCTTGGGCTGTTGCAGCATCGTCGAGGGCGAATGGCAGGCGGTGCAATTGGCGATCACCGCTTCGCGTCCCTCCAGATCGGGCAGGTCAAGCGGATCGTCAGGCAGCGTGATGCTGGCATCGGCGAAGGTGACTGCGGGCGCGCGCTCGCAGCCGGCCAGCAGCAGCGCCGGCAGCAGGATGAGGGCGGCTCTCATTGCGCCCTCAGGGTGATGCGTTCGATCACGTTTCGGGCATAGCCGCTGGGGTTCCAGTTCAGCGTCTCGGGCTGCACTGCGCCCTTCGCATTGGCCGCGCGCGCGCCGATATTGGCAAGATCGCCGGTCACTTGCGGGATCGTCACGCTCCAGCGGCGGAAGGCATAGGGGCCTTCGTCGGGGCCCAATGTGCAGCTTGCCTCCCACCCTTCGCCGAGCAGATCAACCTTGCTGAGCGCCGCTTCCCCGCCCATCGCGATGCCTTCGAGCGTCAGCAGCTTGCCCTTGGCCACCACCGCGCCGTCGGCATGGCTGGTGATGAAGGCGCGCGGGGGCATGGCGGCGATCGGGACGGTATCGAAGTCCTTGTCCGCGGGCGTGATCGGCGCGGCGGGCATCCGGTAGGACTTGGCGACGTAATAGCTTTCATCCTCGCCGGTCAGCACTTCGATGGTCGAGAGCATCTTGACCCAATAGGTGGAGAACCACCCCGGCACCACGATCCGCAAGGGATAGCCATGGAGCAGCGGCAGCGGCTCGCCGTTCATGCCCCAGGCTACAAGCACATCGTCACGCATGGCGATATCCATCGGAATGGACTTGATGAATTGCGGAGCGCCGTCGGTCATCGGCACATCGAGGCCGGCAAAGCGCACGCGGGCCGCGCCCGGTGCCACACCGGCGTTGGCGAGCACATCGCGCAGGCGCACCCCGGTCCAGCGTGCGCAGCCCATCGCGCCATTGCCCCATTGGGTGCCGGTCACCCGCGGTTCGGACAGGCCCCGTCCATTGCCCGCGCACTGGTTGATCGCGACCACCTCGACCGTCGCGCCCGCGCTGGCAATGTCATCGAGCGCAAGCGCGACCGGCGCCTTGACCGCGCCGCCAATCGCCACGCGGTGCGCGGCGGCGTTGATTGCGGTCGGCATCGACCAGTTCCAGCGCACGAAAAACCGGTCATTGGGGGTTATCCCCCCTTCGCGGAATGCGGCCATCGGGGTTTCGAGCAAGGGCGGTCGGATGCGCTGGACGATCATTTCGCCCTTGCCGGGAAAGGCCGGTTCGAGCGGGCGCAGGCTTGGGCCGCCGGGCAGGCCGAGGTCGATCAGCTTCTGCGCCAGCACCGGCGCGGCCAGCGCTGCGCCAAGCCCTCCGGCACCGGCACCCGCAATCAGCGCGCGGCGGGTGAGCCTCTCGTCGCTCATGCGTCGGCCCCCTCCAGCCGTTCGATCAAGGTGCCGATCTCGGCAACCGCAAGACCATGCGCGGCGAGCAGATCGCCGATATCGTCGATCCGCGCCATCTCGCCGTCATCGCGCATGATCGAACAGATTACCGCCGCATCGCCGGCCCCGGCCATGCGCGCCAGATCGATCGACGCCTCGCACGCGGACGCCCGCGCCAGCACGCCGCCGCCTTGCGCGATCAGCGGAAAAACGTGGCCGGGCGAGTGAATATCCGCCGCGCTCGTCCTAGGCGCAATCGCCACCGCCACCGTCTGGGCGCGATCGGCTGCGGAAATGCCGGTCGATACGCCGCTGGCCGCCTCGATCGAGCGCGCGAACGGCCGGCCGGTCTGGCGATGGGGGCCGGGGTTGATCAGCGAGAGGCCGAGCTGCGCGGCGCGTTCGGGGGTCACCGCAAGGCAGATCAGCCCGCGCCCATGGGTCGCCATGAAGTTGATCGCCTCGGGCGTGATCGAGCGCGCTGCACACATCAGATCAATGTCGCCGCCGCGCAGCCGGTCGCCGGTGATCACCACAATCCGGCCCGCGGCAATCTCGGCCAGCGCATGATCGAGCTCGCCGCCCGCGTTCACGCTAGATCCCTTCCTGCGGCAAAGCTTCGGGCGCCTTGCACCACCTGCTTGCCGACCAGTTCAAGCTGGCTGCGCGCGCGCTCGTCGAGACATTCGCCATCGGGCGAGAACAGCCCGCGATAGGTGCGGATGGTGGCGCCCATTGGGGTCGGCCAGCCGCGCAGGGCATGGGTGATTGCGCGCATGGTCAGCAGCGTCGACATCGAAGCCTGATCGCCGAACGCAGTGGCAATCAGCCCCACGGCGCGACCATCAAGATAGGGGCGTTCGTCGCGGGCGAGATCTTCAAGGTAATCAAGCGCGTTCTTGACCACGCCCGAAATGGTGCCGTGATAGCCCGGCGCGGCGATCAGCAGGCCGTCAGCCGCGCGCACCGCCGCGACCATCTCGGCCCCTTGCGAGGGATCGTGGAGCGGCCCCAGATAATGCGGGAGCGCGGTGAGATATTCGCCGCCGAACACCGTCACCTCGGCCCCTTCGCCGCCGGCAATGCTGGCGGCCAGGCGCAGCGCCTGCTCGGTCGAGCTGCCGGGTTTCACCGTGCCGCCAAGGGCCACGATACGTGTCATGCGGAGACATTCCTTTCGGTCATGGAGCTGGCCTTTCGCTCATGTAGCGAGCAAGCCGCGCGGCTTGCGCGGGCGTGAAATGAAGGCCGAGCTTGGTCCGCCGCCACAGCACATCCTCGGCGGTGCGGGCCCATTCTGCGTCCATCAGATAATCGACCTCGGCCGCTGTCAGCGCGTGGCCGAAGGCTTCGCCCAGATCATCGGCGCGCCTGGCATCGCCGAGGAAACCGGCAGCAAGCGTGCCGTAGAGCCGCGCCAGCCGCGCCGCCTCGCCCTCGGCCAGAAAGGGATAGCGCTCGGCGAAATCGGCGGCGAGGCCAGGCGCATCGAACCGCCCGAAATCGCCGCCGGGCAAGGGCGCGGTGCCGGTCCAGTCGGCCCCCGCCAGCACAGGGCAGAAGGGAGCGAGCTGGCGCACCGCTTCGGCTGAGAGCTCGCGGTAGGTGGTGATCTTGCCGCCGAACACCGAGAGCAGCGGCGCGCCCCCGCTTTCTGGGCCATCCGCCCCGCCGTCGAGTTCGAAGCGATAGCCGCGGGTGGCCGCCTCGGGCTTGCCCGATCCGTCATCGACCAAGGGGCGCACGCCGGAATAGGTCCACACCACATCCGCAGGCGTGACCGGTGTGCGGAAATATTCCGACGCCCCTTCGCACAGATAGGCGATTTCCTCCGGGCTGGCGCTCACATCGTCGAGCCCGGCGGTGTGATCGACATCGGTGGTGCCGATCAGGGTGAAGTCCTGCTCGTAGGGGATCGCAAAGAAGATCCGCCCGTCGGGCAGCTGGAAGAAATAGGCGTAGTCGTGCTCGAAGACCTTGCGCACCACGATATGCGAGCCGCGCACCAGCCGCATTTTCTGGGTGGTCGGCTCGCCCGCCCGGCCGAGGAGATCGAGCACGCGCGGGCCCGCGGCATTGACGATTGCGCGCGCGGCAAAGTGCTGGCCGCCGGCTTCGATCCGCCAGTGATCGCTTGTCCGACGCAGCGCGGTGACCTCGCAGCGGGTGCGCACTTCGGCGCCGCGATCGGCTGCGTCGCGCGCGTTCAGGACCACCAACCGCGCATCGTCCACCCAGCCATCGGAATAGGCAAAGCCGCGGGTGTATTCGGGCTTCAAGGGCACGCCTGCCGGGTGGCGGGTCAGATCGACGCTTTGCGCGGCGGGAAGGTATTTGCGCCCGCCGAGATGGTCGTAGAGGAACAGCCCCAAGCGCAGCAGCCAGCGTGGGCGCAGGCCGGGGCGGTACGGCAGGATGAAGCGCAGCGGCCAGATGATATGCGGCGCGATGCCCCACAGCACCTCGCGTTCGGTCAGCGCCTCGCGCACCAGAGCGAATTCGTAATGCTCGAGATAGCGCAGGCCCCCGTGGATCAGCTTGGTCGAATTCGACGAGGTGCCTTCAGCGAGATCACCGCGCTCGAGCAGCAGCACGCTTGCGCCGCGCCCGGCGGCATCGCGCGCAATCCCTGCGCCGTTCACGCCGCCACCGATCACCGCGATATCGAACATCGCTGCCGTCATAGCGCATACTTTGCAAAGGCCAGCGCCGCGCCGAGCGAGGCGATGGTCGCCGCGAGAACCGGCATCACCGAACGCCAGCCCAGTTCCAGCAGCAGATCGGTGCGGGTGCGCATTGCGGTCGCGGTCACCGCCAGCAGCAGCAGGGCTTTGGAAGCGGTGAGCGCGTAGGCGGCGAGGGCTTGGGGCAGCGTGACCAGCGAGTTGAGCACCACCAGCCCCAGAAACACAAGGATGAAGCCCGGCAGCATTGGCACCCGGCGCGCGGTGCCAGTGGCGGCAATCGGCTCGGTCCGGGCGATCCAAAGGGCCGCCAGCGTCACCAGCGGCGCGAGCAGCGCGACCCGCGTCAGCTTGACCACGGTGGCCTGCGCGCCGGCGGCGTCGGACACGGCGAAACCGGCCCCGATCGCCTGCGCCACGTCATGGATCGATGCGCCGACAAGAAAGCCGGCCTGCGCGTCGGTGAAACCCAGCATCGCGGTGAGCGGCGGATAGGTGACGAGCGCGATTGCGGAAGCTGCGGCAAGGATCACCAGCGTGAGCGTGAACTGCGCCTGCTCGATCCGCTCGCGCCCGATCACGCCGTAGAGCGCCAGCGCGGCCGATGCGCCGCAGATCGCGGTCGATCCGCCTGCCAGCAAGCCGACCGCGCCACTTTGGCTGGTGGCGCGGGCGGCAAGCAGTGCGGCGAACAGTGCGGCGGCCATCACCAGCGCCAGCCCGGCAAAGGGGATAATGCCCATCGCGCTGATCTGCATCAGCGTCACCTGCAGGCCCAGCAGCATGATCCCGGCGCGTAGCCCGTGGCGCGAGGTTGCATCGAGCCCTTCATGCGTGCGCACATCGCCCGCCGCGAAATTGAGCGCCAGGCCCAGCAGCAGGCCAGCAAGGATCACCGGAACGCCGTAATTCTGGCTGAGCCAGGCGGCCGCCGCGCTGGCGATGGCACAGATCGCGAGGCCGGGAACGAAGCGCGACAGCGGCTTGCGCTCCGCCGGCGCAAGGGGGGTGTCGGCGAGCATGATCTCGCCGAACAGATCGCCCGCATAGGCATCGAAATCGGGGCGGCGTCCGCCGGTCATCGCGCGTTCTTCATTGGGGTTCAGCCTTGCCCATCATACCCCGGATTGCCCTTGTCGCGCGCATTGGCGTCACTGATGTGTCTTACGGTGTCATAAGCCTATCGCTGCTCCTGCCACAATGCAACCGCCAGCGCGCTTCAAGCGGCCAGCGGCAGCACGGCGTCATGGCGTCGGATATTGGGCAGCAGCCACTGGAACCACGCCAGAGCAATCAGATAGGACATTGCGGCAAACAGGAACAGGGGCACAAAGCCCAAGCCTGCATCGAGCACGCGCCCGGTCACCAGGCTGATCGCGACGCCGCCCATATTGCCCATGAATGCACCAAACGCGGTAACGCGGCCAACCTTGGCGTGGGGCACGACGTCGGTGATGGTCGAGAAGATCGACAGCGAGAAGCCCTGATGCCCGGCCATCACCACCCCGATCATCACCGCCACTGGCCAGACCGAGTTGAGCTGCAACACCAGCGGCAGCGGCGCGACCAATAGCGCCGAGGCCAGCATTACGCCCTTGCGCACACGGTTGGGGCTCACGCCGCGTTCGAGCAGCCGGGTCGAGACCCAGCCCGCCAGCAGCGCGCCGAGGCCAGATCCGGCAAAGGCAATCGCCAGCGGTTCCGCCAGTTCGAGCGTCGAGAGACCGAATTCCTTGCGATAATAGTCCGCCAGCCAGAAGTTGATGAACCACCAGGTCATGTCGGAGAGCGCCTTGGCCCCGACGATCGCCCATGTCTTGCGGTTGGCGAGGATCGCGCCGTAGCTGTCGGAGGCGCTACCGTCTGCCAGCGGCTCGGCGGCGGCGCCGCGTTCGCGCAGTCCGGCGATGCCGCGCGCCAGCCACATCCAGGCGACTAGCGAGAGCAACCCGCCGATTCCGCCCGCCACCAGCGCCCCGCGCCAGCCGACACTCAAGGCCAGCGCCGGGATCACGAAGGGCATCGCAATCGTGCCTGCCCCCGCCAGCATCGTCGCAAAACCGAAGGCGAAACTGCGCTGGTCAGGCGCGAACAGCGTAGCGACGGTCTTGATCGTGAGCGGGGTCTGCACCGCTTCGGTGACACCGAGGCCCATGCGCGCGGCGACCACCTGCCAGGTGGTCATCGCCCAGCCATGCGCCATAGCGGCGAGGCTCCACGCCGAAGCGCCAACCTGCATCGATCGATGGACGCCCAGCCGATCGACCAGCCAGCCGGTAAACAGGAAGGCGAAGGCGGCGGAAAACTGCGTCACCGCGGCAAGATCGCCGAAGTCGCTGTCGCTCCAGCCGAAATCCGCCATCATGTCGGGCTTGAGGATGGCGATAATCGGGCGGTCCATCGCGTTGAACACGCCCGCGATGCACAGCACCGTGAACAGCGACCAGCGCAGCCGGGCGGACAGGGGCGAAGCATTGGCGGCCATCACGGGTTCCTAGGGCTCGTCGGCGGGGGAGGGCAAGCAGGGCCAGACAAGAAGGGCCGCCGGAATACTCCGACGGCCCCTTGCTGTATCACGATCCAGCGCTGCGCATCACATGCGGGCGCGCAGGCTGATCCCGAAATAGCGATCCGCATCGCGCGGGATCTGCAGCCGCTGCCCGGCCGACACGTTGAGCAGCACGTAGCTGTCATCGGTGAGGTTGCGGACGTGGAAGGTCGCGCGGAACTTGTCGTCCGGATCCGAGAAGCCGACCGAGGCGTTCCAGATGCCATAGGCATCGATCGGCCCCTGCTCGCCGAGATCGGAGAACTGGCTGCTGGTGTGGCGATAATCGGTGTTGAGGTAGAGCTGCAATGCGCCCAGATCGGCGGTGTAATCGCCGCCGATGGTGTAGACGAACTCGGGCGCGAGCGGCAGCCTGGTGCCGTTGCGCGCGTCCGGCGCGTTGGTGGCGGGGTTGGGATTGAATTCCTTGACCTTGGCATCGGCATAGGCCGCGCTGGCACGGAAGTTCAGTCCGTCGATCGGCGCGAACACCAGATCGGCCTCGAAGCCCTTGCTCTCCACGGTGCCGGCATTGGTCAGGTTCGAAACCACAGCGCCGTTGAGCAGCACGAAGTTGTTGGCCTGGAAACCGTCATACTCGACGATGAAGCCCGACAGATTGAACTGCACGCGGCGATCCCAGAACTGCGATTTCAGACCCACTTCGAAGCTGTCGGACAGTTCCTCGGAGATCGGGATCGCGTTGGTCGGCGCGGTGTGGTTGAAGAACACGTTGAACGCCGGACCCTTGTAGCCGCGGGTGTACGAGCCGTAGAGCATGATGTCGTCGGTCGGCTCGAACTGCAGCACCGCACGGCCCGAAAGGTTGCCGGTGTCGGTCGATCCGGCCGAGGTGTTGGTGCCGTTGCCGCCATTGGCAATCAGGCCGCCAGCCGGGTTGAGGTTGGTGCCGGGGCCGGCGGCGGGCAGGCCGGTGGTGGCATTGACGGCCGGCGCGCGGGTGTGGGTGAACTCGAGATCATCCCAGGTGTAACGCAGGCCGCCGGTCAGCGAGAGCATCTCGGTGAAGCGATAGGTCGCCTGTGTGAACACCGCGAAGTTCTTCGATGTGACATCGCTGAACGAGGTCGCGGTCGGGAAGATCGTGTTGACGGTGTCGTTGAGGTTGCACGGCCGTGCCCCGGTGCGCGGATCGACCGGAAGGGTCGAACTGGCGCAGGTGACGTTCCGGCGCGTGAAGACCTGGCTGTTTTCCGACTGCCACGCAAAGGCGCCAACCTGATAGAAGAACGGCTTGGTCTGATCCGAGGCGAGGCGCACTTCGGCCGAAAGCTGCTCGGTGCGCACCACGCCGTTATCATGCAGCTGTGCGGTGCCGACAATGGCGCGGGGGAGGAAGTCGCCGTCGCGGAATTCCTCATTGAACCAGTTGCGATAGCCCAGAATCACGCTGAGCATGTGGGTATCGCCGATGTCGAAATCGCCCGAGCCGGTGATGCTCCACTGGCGGTCGCTGGCGCGGGTTACGAGATCGTGATTGATAAAGCGCTGATCCTCGCCCTGCGCCGAGCCGCCGGGCAGGTTCAGCTCGGCATCGAGCACCGCGCCGCGGCTGACCGCGGTGACATCGGCGCAGCAATTGTCATCGGATTCGAAGTAGTCCGCGATCAGGCGCAGTTCGGTGCCGCCATTGGCGTAATCGAGAATGCCGCGCGCGCCGTAGCGCTCGTAGCCGTTGACCGTGCGGCGGCCGCCCTGATTGACGTTGGTGATGTTGCCATCGAAGCCGCCGAAGAAGCCGGTCACCCGCGCCGTCAAAGTGTCGCTGATGGGGCCGGCCAGCGCGGCCTTCATCCGCACTTCGTCGCCTTCGAAATAGTCGAGGCTGCCTTCGGCCTCGAAGGTGTCGCTGCCGCCCTTGGAGACGATGTTGACGAGGCCGGCCGAAGCATTCTTGCCGAACAGCGTGCCCTGCGGACCGCGCAGCACTTCGAGCCGTTCGATATCGACCAGATCAAGGAAGGCCTGACCCGAGCGCGACAGCACCACGCCGTCAACAACGGTTGACACGCTCGGCTCGGCGGCGATCGAGAAGGTGATGGTGCCGACGCCGCGCATCACGATCGCGCTGTTGGCGTTGGTGGTGCCTTTGCGGAAGGTTACCGAGGGGACGATGGTGCTGATGTTTTCAAGGTTGAAGACCACCGCCTGTTCCAGCCGGTCGCCCGAAACCGCGGTGATGGCGATCGGCACATCCTGCACATTTTCTTCGACTTTTTGTGCGGTGACGATGATTTCCTCGACCTGCGCCATGGCCGGCGCGGCGTTCATCAGCGCCAGCGAGCTGGCCGAAAGAACCAGAGCCTTGAACGCAATTCGGGTGGTGGCGGACATGATATTTCTCTCCCCTGCAGCGTGATCAACTCATCCGGGCAAGCTGCTCCCTGGCCGATCTTTCGGGCTTCGGGTTGCGCTTTCTGTCGCGTTATGTCAAGCGGTGTCACATAAGCGCGACAGGGAGAGTGTTGCACATATGTTGCAGTTGGCGGTCAGGCAGGACGGGTTCGACCTGAGCCTTGGCGCGCGCTGCATCCTCGCTCACCAGGGTGATTTTCCTGCGCTTTCTATCGGATCGGGGGATCCGCAAGTGGCCATGGTGCGCGGCAATTTCCGCATGGCCGACCAGCTTGTCCCGGCACCGCCGCTGGCTGCCTGCGTGGCTGAGGCGAGCGGCGCGATCACGCTTTCCAGCGCTGATGGTTCGGCGCGGGCGCGGGTACGGGTCGAGGACGCTGCGGCTGGCGGGGCCGGACGGCTGACCATCACCGCGCTCACCCCGCATGATCGCATCACAGTGGATTTCCGCTGCGCCGGAGAGGATGTGCTGTGGGGCGGGGGCGAGCAGATGAGCTATCTCGCTCTCAACGGCCGCCGCTTCCCGATCTGGACCAGCGAGCCCGGGGTGGGGCGCGAACCCGGGACCCCGCGCACCGACATGGCGAGCGCCGACGGATCGTTTGCGGGCGGCGACTACTGGACCACCAACTATCCCGAACCCACCGTGCTGTGTTCGGCCGGATGGGCGCTGAGCCTAGCCAATGCCGAATATTGCGAGCTCGATTGCACCGAGGCCGGGCGGCTGCGCGTGCATGTGTGGTCGGGCGAGGTGGCGATTGACCTGTTTGCAGGCGCCCCCGCCGATCTGACCCGCCAGCTGGGTGCGCGGTTCGGCCCCCGACACGCCTTGCCCGAATGGGCGCTCGCCGGTGCGATTATCGGCCTCAAGCAGGGCGAGGCCAGTTTCGACCGGCTCGAGGCATTGATCGATGCAGGCGCAGCCGTTTCAGGCCTGTGGTGCGAGGACTGGGTCGGCATCCGCGAAACCAGCTTTGGTCGCCGCCTGTTCTGGGACTGGCAGTGGAACGCCGCCCGCTACCCTGATCTGCCCGCGCGGATCGCGGCTTTGAAAGCGCGCGGCATCCGCTTCCTGGGCTATGTGAACCCTTATCTTGCGGTCGATGGCCCGCTCTATCCCGCGGCGGCGGCGCAGGGCTTTTTCGTGCGGAGGCTCGATAGCGACGCGCCCTACCTCGTTGATTTCGGAGAGTTCCACGCCGGCGTGGTCGATTTCACCAACCCGCAAGCCGCCGCATGGTTCGCCGAGGAAGTGATCGGCAAGCGGATGCTCGATTTCGGGCTCGACGGGTGGATGGCTGACTTCGGCGAATATCTCCCTACCGACCTGCGCCTCTTCGATGGCGATCCGATGCAGGAGCATAACCGCTGGCCGGTGCGCTGGGCCGAGGTCAACGCCCGCGCTGTCGCCTCGCGCGGGCGCACGGGCGATGTTCTGTGGTTCATGCGGGCCGGCCACACGGGCGTGCAGGCGCATTGCCCCCTGCTGTGGGCGGGCGACCAGTCGGTCGATTTCAGCCGCCATGACGGGATCGGCACGGTCATTACCGCCGCACTGTCATCGGGGCTGGTCGGCAATGCGTTCAGCCATTCGGACGTGGGCGGCTACACCAGCCTCTTCGGCAATGTCCGCAGCGAGGAGCTGATCCTCAGGTGGTATGAACTGGGCGCCTTCTCTCCGGTGATGCGCACCCATGAGGGCAACCGGCCGGACGACAATCTCCAGATCGATAGCGCGCCCGAACTGGTGGCCGGTTTCGTGCGCTGGAGCCGTGTTCACCAAGCCCTCGCGCCCTATGTCCGGCACCTTGTCGCCGAGGCGCAGGCGGCGGGGCTGCCGGCCCAGCGCGCTGTGTTCCTGCATTATCCCGACGACACCGCGACTTACATACTCCAAGATCAGTATCTCTACGGGGCCGATCTGATGGTGGCGCCGGTGATCGAAGCGGGGACGATTATGCGCAAGGTCTATCTGCCGGGCGGTTCCGGCACGGTGTGGCGCCATGTGTGGAGCGCACAGGCCTATGGGCCCGGCTGGCATGATGTGGCAGCGCCAATCGGTCAGCCGCCAGTGTTCTTCCGCGAGGGAAGCGCCTTTGCCCCGCTTTTCGCGAGCCTTGCGATGGTGCCTGCATGAGCCGCGAGAACATCCGCCCCAATATCCGCAATGTCGCGGCGCTCGCGGGCGTGGCGGTGAAGACGGTCAGCCGGGTGCTCAACGGCCATCCCTATGTCAGCACCGAGCTGCGCGAGCGGGTCGAACAGGCAATGGCCGACCTCGATTACCGCCCCAGCGTCGCGGCGCGCATCCTGTCGGGCGCCAAGTCCAACCAGATCGCGCTGATCTACGACAATCACAGCCCCTATTACATGTTCCAGATCCAGAAGGGTTGCTGGGAGGTGTGCCAGGAGAACGGCATCCGCCTGCTCGCCCAGCCGGTCGATGTCGCCGATCCGCGCGTCGGCGAGCAGGTGCGCGGGCTGGTGAGCGAGACCCATGTGGACGGCATCATCCTGTCCTCGCCGGTGACCGATTGCGATCCGGTGCTGCGCGCGCTGGAGGGGATGGACGTGCCCTTCGTGCGCATCTCGCCGGGCACCAATCACGCGCTGACATCCTCGGTGTTCATGGACGACGCGCAGGCCGCCGACGACATGACCACGCACCTGATCAACGCCGGTCACCGCCGGATCGGGTTCATCAAGGGTCACACCAATCACATGGCCTCGGACGACCGGCTGTTCGGTTACCGCCGCGCGCTCGACCGCGTGGGCATCCCGTTCGAGCCGCAGCTGGTGGCAGAGGGTGAGTTCGACTTCGATTCCGGGGTTGCAGGCGCAAGGGCGCTGCTCGATCTGCCCGAATGCCCCACCGCGATCTTCGCCTCGAACGACGATATGGCCGCCGGCGTGCTTGCGGTGGCGCATGATCGCGGGATCATCGTGCCGGCCGAGCTTTCGGTGGCCGGGTTCGACGATACCACGCTGGCGCGCACCGTCTGGCCGCCGCTGACCACGATCAGCCAGCCGATGGCCGATCTGGCCCGCACCGCCACACATATCCTGATTGCAGGCGGGGACATTACCCACAAGCGCCTGCCCCATACGCTTGTGGAGCGCGCCTCGGTCGCCCCGCCTAACAAGACACCTCAAAGAGGAACCCCTAGATGAGTGAACTGCCCCTTCCGCCTGCCACCCGTATGCTCGGCACAAGCGGCATTGCCGTATCGCCGATCGCGTGGGGCATGTGGCGCCTGACTGAGAACGGCCGCACCGCCGCCGATGCGGCAAAGCTGGTGCATGCCGCGCTCGATGCCGGGATCACCTTCCTCGATACCGCCGACATCTATGGCTTTGATGGCGCGGGCGGGTTTGGCGATGCCGAGGCGCTGCTGGGCGAGGTGCTGGCGAACGAGCCCGCCTTACGCGCCCGCATGGTGCTGGCGACCAAGGGCGGGATCATGCCGCCGCTGCCCTATGACCAGAGCGCGGATTATCTGCGCGCCGCGATCGATGCCTCGCTCATGCGCCTGAAGGTGGACAGCGTCGATCTGTGGCAGATCCACCGGCCCGATATTCTGGCGCACCCGCAGGAAGTGGCGCGGGTGCTCGATGATGCGGTGGCAAGCGGCAGGATCCGCATGCTTGGCGTGTCGAACTTCACGCAAGGCCAGACCGCGGCGCTGAACCATTTCCTCGGGGTCAAGCTGGTCAGCACCCAGCCCGAGATAAGCCCCTTGCGGATCGACTGCTTCGAGAACGGCGAGCTCGATCAGGCGATGATGCTCGGCCTCACCCCGCTGGCATGGTCGCCGCTTGGTGGCGGCAGGCTCGCCGCGCCCGAGACTGCACGGGACAAGGCTGTGGCCGCCGCGCTCGATGTCGTGGCGGAGGCGCAGGGCGTTTCGCGCACGGTCGCGGCCTATAGCTGGCTGATGGCGCACCCGGCCGGGATCATTCCGATAATCGGCTCGCAAAATACCGCGCGCATTGCCGAAGGGGCGCAGGCGCTCGCAGTGCACTGGACAAGAACGAACTGGTACGCGGTGCTCGTCGCCGCACGTGGAGAGAGGCTGCCGTGATGGTTCAACAATGCGAAATCGCGTGGTTCTCCGCGCTGTGTGACGACGATTACGAGTTTCTCGGCGTCCCCGATCCCTATCTCCAGTCGAGCTGGGAGCATTGCCGCAACATCGTGATGCGCGCAGAGGAAGGCGGGTTCGACAATATCCTGCTGCCGTCGGGCTACCAGCTGGGGGTCGATACCACGATCTTCGCCGCCGCCGTGGCGACGCAGGTGAAGCGCATCAAGCTGCTCTGGGCGACCCGCATGGGCGAGGACTGGCCGCCGCAGCTGGCGCGCCGCATCGCCACGCTCGACCGCATCCTCGGCCCCAATGCGGCGGGGACGGGCGGGCGCTTGAACGTCAACATCATCTCCTCCGACATGCCGGGCGAAACAATCGAGAGCGCACCCCGCTACCGCCGCGGCACCGAGATCATGAAGATCGTCAAGACGCTGCTGAACGGCGAGCATCTCGATTTCGACGGCGAGTTCTACCAGCTCAAGCTCGATCCCCCACGCATCACCACCCTCAATGGCAAATGCCCGCCGTTCTATTTCGGCGGCCTTTCCCACGAAGCGCGCGAGTGTGCGGCCGAGGCGGCGGATGTCTACCTGATGTGGCCCGACACGATGGACAAGGTGCGCGAGAACATCGCCGACCTCAAGGCGCGCGCGGCCAGTTACGGGCGCACGCTCAAGTTCGGTTACCGCGCCCACGTGATTGTGCGCGAGACCGAGGACGAGGCGCGCCACTTTGCCGACCGCCTGCTGTCGAAGCTTGATGACCAGGCGGGCCGCGCGATCCGCGAGAAGAGCCTCGATGCCAAGAATTACGGCGTCCAGCGCCAGCAGGAGCTGCGCGGCGCCGCCGATGGCGACGGCTTTGTGGAAGAGAACCTGTGGACCGGCATCGGCCGCGCGCGCTCCGGCTGCGGTGCGGCGATTGTCGGCACGCCCGATCAGGTGCTGGCCAAGCTGCGCGCCTATCAGGCCGAGGGGATCGAGGCCTTCATCCTCTCGGGCTATCCGCACATGCAAGAAGCCGACATGTTCGCCCGCCACGTGCTCCCGCATATCGCGCACGGTCCGCTCGAAATGTGATCGGGAGGGAAGGTCTGGCTGGGGCGGAAGGATTCGAACCTTCGCATGCCGGTACCAAAAACCGGTGCCTTACCGCTTGGCTACGCCCCAACAGAGGCGCGCTCTATAGCGTGTGAATTGGCCTTGTGAAGGGGGCGAAAGCGCCAAAAAATGCGCTTTCGCCCGCGATCCTAGACAGGCGGGCCGGAAACCAGCCGCTTGCCCTCGAAATCGGCGGCCGAGTGGCGTTCCTTAAGCTGCGTATCCTCATCGCCCCACACCTTGTTGACGATCCGCCCGCGCTTGACGGAGGGGCGCGCATTGATCTCGGCGACCCAGCGCGCGACGTTGGTGTATTCGTCGATGCTGAGGAAGGTCTTGGCGTCGTTGTAGATGTTGCCTTCGACAAAGGGTGCGAGCCAGGGGAAATTGGCGATATCCGCGAGGGTGTATTCATCGCCTGCAAGGAAGCGCGTCTTGGCCAATTGCTGGTCGGCGACATCGAAGATGCGCTTGGTTTCCATCGCATAGCGGTTGATCGGATATTCGTATTTTTCCGGCGCATAGGCGTAGAAATGGCCGAAGCCGCCGCCCATGAAGGGGCCGGACGCCACCTGCCAGAACACCCAGCTCAAAACCTCGGCGCGGGCTGCCGGATCGGTGGGGAGGAACGCCCCGAACTTCTCGGCGAGGTGGACGAGGATCGCGCCGCTCTCGAACACGCGGAAGGGCGTGGGGCCGGACTGGTCGAGCAAGGCGGGGATCTTGGAATTGGGGTTCACGTCCACGAAGCCGCTGCCGAATTGCTCGCCTGCGCCGATATTGATCGTCCATGCGTCATATTCGGCGCCCGCATGGCCCGCTTCGAGCAATTCCTCGAGCAGCACCGTCACCTTCACCCCGTTGGGCGTGGCGAGCGAATAGAGCTGGAACGGATTCGTGCCCACCGGCAGCGGCTTGTCCTCGCGCGCGCCGGCGGTGGGCCGGTTGATATTGGCAAAGCGCCCGCCTGAGACAGTGTCGGCGCTCCAGACGGCGGGCGGGGTGTAGGTGGCGTCGGCCATGGGTGCGGCTCCTGTTGCTCGTGTTCCCGCGACACTTGGGGCCTCGCCTGCGCGCGCGCAAGCACCGCGCAGCATCGAAAGCCTAGGGGGCGGGAAAGCAGGACTTTTGGCGCGCCTGCTAGGAACGGAAAGGATTAGCCGCTAGAGCATCCCCGCAAAGCATCCGGAGCGCGCAGACAGCACAATGAGCGAGACCTCGCACCCATTCTACGATGCCCACGAACATGGCTTCGTGCGCGTGGCGACGGCGACCCCGTGCAGCCGCCCGGCCGATGTCGCATACAATACGGCAGGCGTGCTGGCCGAGGCGCGCAAGGCCCATGATGCAAACGTCGATCTGTTGGTGTTCCCCGAACTGACGCTGTCCTCCTATGCGATCGATGATCTGCTGCTCCAGCATGCGTTGCTGGAACGGGTCGAGCAGGCGCTTGCCGAGGTGGTCGCTGCCTCGGCTGATCTGCATCCGGTGCTGGTGGTCGGCGCGCCGCTCAGGCGGGCGGACAAACTCTATAATTGCGCGGTGGTGATCGCGGGCGGACAGATTCTCGGCGTGGTGCCCAAGAGCTTCCTGCCCAATTACCGCGAGTTCTACGAGAAGCGCCATTTCGCGCACGGGCGCGGTTGCACCGATCTTTGGATCCGGGTGGCGGGCGAGGAAGCGCCCTTCGGCACCGATCTCGTTTTCGCTGCCGCCAACCTCCCCGGTTTCCGCTTCGGCATCGAGATCTGCGAGGATTTCTGGGCGCCGATCCCGCCGGGGATGACCGCAGCGCTCGCCGGCGCGCTGATCCTGTGCAACCTCTCGGCCTCGCCGGTCACCATCGGCCGCGCCGATGATCGCCACCTGCACTGCCGCTCTTCGGCCAGCCGTGCCATCGCGGCCTATGTCTATTCGGCGAGCGGGCACGGCGAAAGCACCACCGATCTCGCTTGGGACGGGCAGGGCGTGATCTACGAGATGGGCGACCTCCTCGCTCAGAGCGCGCGGTTCGACCTGTCGGGCGAGCTCACCGTGGTCGACATCGACACCGAACGCCTCGCAGCCGAGCGGATGCGCAACCAGACCTTTGCCGATGCCGCCGAATGGGCCGGGCGCCCGGAAGATTCCTACCGCCGGATCGTGTTCGAACACGCCTATGCCGCCGGTGACATCGGTTTGCTGCGTCCTGTCGCGCGCTTCCCCTTCGTGCCCGACCGGCCCGAGAAGCTCGACGAGGATTGCTACGAGGCGTTCAACATCCAGGTCGATGCGCTGATGCGCCGGATCGAATCGACCGGCACCAAGAGCCTCGTGATCGGGATTTCGGGCGGGCTCGACTCCACCCACGCGCTGATCGTCGCCGCCAAGGCGTGCGACCGGCTGGGCCTGCCACGCACCACCATCCGCGGCTATACCATGCCCGGCTTCGGCACGTCTGACGGCACCAAGTCCAACGCCCATCAGCTAATGGCGGCAATGGGCATCATCGCAGGCGAGATCGACATTCGCCCGGCGGCGTTGAAGATGCTCGAGGATATCGGCCACGCCTTTGCGCAAGGGCAGCCGGTGCATGATGTCACCTTCGAGAATGTGCAGGCGGGCTTGCGCACCGATTACCTGTTCCGCCTCGCAGGCCAGCATGGCGGCTTTGTGGTCGGCACCGGCGATCTCAGCGAGCTGGCGCTCGGCTGGTGCACTTACGGCGTCGGCGACCACATGAGCCATTACGGCGTCAATGCGGGTGTGCCCAAGACGCTGATCCAGTATCTGATCCGCTGGACGATCCGCACCGCGCAGTTCGATGATGTCTGTGCCAAGGTGCTGGCGGCGATCCTCGATACCGAGATTTCACCGGAGCTGGTGCCGCCGGGCGCGGACGGGCAAATGCAATCGACCGAGAGCCTCGTCGGCCCTTACGAGCTCAACGACTTCTTCCTCCACCACGTGATCCGCTACGGCCAGCGCCCCAGCAAGGTCGCGTTTCTGGCGTGGCACGCGTGGAAGGATGCGGGCGCGGGGCTGTGGCCCGCCGGCTTCCCCGAAGCCAAGAAGAACGCCTACGCGCTCGCCACTGTGGCGCAGTGGCTCGACAAGTTCTGCGCGCGCTTCTTCGGCTTCTCGCAGTTCAAGCGTTCGGCGCTTCCCAATGGCCCCAAGGTGTCCTCGGCGGGCGCCCTCTCTCCGCGCGGCGACTGGCGTGCGCCGTCCGATGCGGTCGCCACCGTGTGGCGCGAGGAACTGCGCGAAAGCCTGCCTGCCGAAGTCGAGGACGAGGTGTTCGGCAACGCTTCCAGCTGATGCCCAAGAGCCTGCCTCTCTCAGCGCTCGGCATCATGCTGTTCTGCAATGTCGCCTGGGCGATGAATGTCGTGGTCAGCAAGATCGCGGTGTCGACGCTCGGGCTACCGCCGCTGTTCTACACCGTGCTGCGATCAGCGATGGTGCTGATGGTGCTGTTCCCCTTGCTGCGCCAGGTGCCGCAGCGCCTCGGGCTGGTGCTCGCGATCGGCTTTGCCATCACCGGGGGCAGCTTCGGGCTGCAATTTGTCGGGCTGCAGACCGCGAGCCCTTCGGCGGTCGGGATCGTCAACCTCTCGGGCGCGCCGCTCACTGTGCTGTTCGCGATCATTTTCCTCGGCGAGGAAGTGCGCTGGCGGCGCGGGCTGGGCATGGCGCTGGCGCTCGGCGGGGTGGGCCTTGCGATCGGCGCGCCTTCGGGTACGAATGATCCCGCGGGCCTCGGCTTTGCCTTTGCCGGGGTGCTGATCGGGGCCTTCGCCTCGGTCTTCGTCAAGCGGTTGACGATCGGCGCGGTGGCCTTGCAGGCCTGGGCGGCGCTCGCCTCGCTGCTGGTGATGCTGCCAGCCACGCTGGCGCTCGAGAGCGGCCAGATCGAAGCCGTGAGAGCCGCGCCGCTCGCGGTGGGGGCCTGTGTGGCCTATGCTGGCCTGGTCGTCTCGGTCGGCGCGCATTCGGCCTATTTCCGGTTGTTTCAGGCGCATGATGCGAACCTGATCGTGCCGCTCACGCTCCTCACCCCGCTGCTGACGATCGCCTTCGGAACATGGCTGACGGGGGACGAGATCGGCTGGTCGCTGATCATCGGCGGAACCATGGCGCTGATCGGGGTGGCGATCATCGTAATCCGCCCGAGCCGCACGATCTTCAAGCCGCAACTGGCGCGCCCGCGGCTCTAGCGCGCGGGCTTGCCAGTGGTGGGTGGGGGACGCAGCGACGCTGCCGTCCGCGCCCCCGCCCCTGTCACGCCGCCAGACGTGAAGCAGTTACCTGTGCAGCCGCGATCTTTGCTTCGCCATCGGCGCCCATGATCCCGTCGGCGGCAACCATTTCGACATCGGTGATCCCGAGGAAGCCGAGGAAGAAGATCCACCAGCGGCTTATATGAGGAGGGTCAAATGGTTTCGGTTAAGGCGACACTCATTCTTCCTTTCGTTATTGCCATTGATCCAGGGTATGAGCTCGTTTGCATGACGCGGCTCGTTGCCGAACCCAGTCCAACTTATATACGGTCAGCTGCGTAAGGAGCTGTACCAAGATTCCGCGTGCGACGGATATGAGCTCAAGGTCGACGATACCATTCTCATAGAGCGGCTGTTTAGGCCATGCCGCTGGGCGGTTCGTCTGCCCTGCATCCACCAGGACTGATCTTGTCCTGGAAGATTCTTAAAACTATTCGATTTTTCCCTTATGCTGGCTGCACAACAGCACCATCGATCACAACCCCGGCGTTGACGTACTTCCACAGTGCGACAAGCAGCTTGCGGGCGAGCGCGACAATCGTCGTCTTTTTCAGGCGGCCGCCGTTTTGGGCAACCCTGTCGTTGAACCAGATGGTGAGCGCCGAGTGAGGCTGATGGCGCACCCACAGCCAGGCTGCCTGGATGAGAGTGGTGCGCAATCTTGGGTTGCCCGCCTTGGACACACCCTGGTCGTGATCGATCTTGCCACTTTGCCAGTGCGAAGGCGCGAGCCCCGCATAGGCCGCGACCTGTCGGCGATTGTCGAACTGGCGGGATAATCCCTCGAGCCAAAGCACGGATGCAATTTCCGGCCCGATGCCTTTCAGACCAACCAGCATCGCGGGCACCGATGGCGCCGGCGCGGCCTGCGCTGCAGTGGATGCCAAATTGTTTGCATCAGCCGGGACAACGCGTTGTGCTGAAGCGAGCAAAGCATCCCGCGTCTCCTCGCACGCCTCAATCTGCTCCATCACCAATTCGAGGCGGCCGAGTTCGCGACTGATCTGCGCCTTAAGCTGAACAGGAAGCGGGCGCCCGTCGCCGGTCGTAAGTTCGTCCAACCGTTTGCGCCGGTCCTGGCGTAGCGGCTGATAGCCTTTGATACCCTGGCTGAAGAGCAGCCCCTTGATCCGGTTGACGTGGCGGGTGCGCTCGATTGTCAGAGCTTTGCGCTCGCGCGATACACGGCGGCGATCCTCCTCTTCGGGCGTCGGTGCTCGCACCATCGCACACACGCGGGGCTCACCACGCTTGTAGGCCAACAATGCCCGCAGCAGCATCTCGCCATCGATCCTGTCGGTCTTGACGCGACGCTTGCGCCGCGAGACAGCGATCGAGGCGGGTCAACGACATGGCTTTCAATACCCTCGCCTTCGAGCACGCGATGCACCCAGAAGCCGTCAAGTCCGGCTTCCTGAATGACCACGAGCGAAAAATCCAGTCCGGTGCGAGCCTTGGCCTTGCGTTGCAACTCGGCAAATCGGGTCAGCATTCCGGCAACGTCGCTGGCGGGAAGCGTGAACTTCGAGAGTTTCTCCCCGGCTCCTGGCGACAGCGAGGTGATCAGCCATTTCGATTGACTGAGTTCCAGCGAGACGAAAATCGCGCTAAGATCAACGCGAACAGCGGACGGCGTTTCGGAACGATGGGCTGCAATGGTCATGCCTGTCTCCAGAGTAGTTTTTTGGCGAGAACAGTCTGCCAGAGCGCTGCCCGCTGTTCACCTCCTCATGGAATCTCATGAAGTCGATATCGCGGCCCATCGGGGTGCCGCCGCTGGCGATGGTGAGGTAGGCCTTCTTGCGGGTCAGCAGGCCTTCGGGGCCGGTCGCGGTATAGCGGAAGGTTGTGCCGGCGCGCGCGACCAGATCGGCCCAGGCCTTGAGGCTGGCGGGCGGGCCGAAATTGTACACTGGCGAGGCAATCACGATGGTGTCGGCGGCTTGCAGCTCGGCAATCAGCTTGTCGGCGATGGCGGCGAGCTCGGCCTGCTCGGGCGTGCGCTCGGCTACGGGCGTGAGATTGGCGGCGAAGCGTTCCGCGTTCACGAAGGGGAGAGTCCCGGCGGCGATGTCGCGGATGGTGACGCTCGCGCCGGTCTTGGCGGCGAGGCCATCGACGATGCTCTGGCCGAGCCCGCGCGAGATGCTGTCGGCGTCCGAACGGATGCTGGCGGTGAGGTAGAGAATGTTGCTCATGGCTATGATCCTTCGATCAAGATAGGGGGTGGAGCCGGCTGGCGGGGGAGCGGGGGCGGCCGGCTCCGGGGGGAAGGTTACGCCGCGTCGACCAGCACGACCTCGCTGTCTTCGAGCGCGGTGATGGTGATGCTGGCGAGCTGCGTGATCGCCACACCGTCGCGGGCAACCGCTTCAACCGCGCCGATCCGCACCTTGCCGGTGGCGGGGACGAGGTAGAGGTGGCGATCGGCCGAACGCGGCGTGTAGGTCACGCTTTCGCCGGCCTTGATGGTGGCGCCCAGAACCCGTGCATCGGCCCGGATCGGGAGCGCCCCGCTTCGGGCATCGTCGTCATTCGCCGCGCCGCTGGCCAGCGGGACGAAAGCCCCGTTGCGGTCATTCTTGGGGAACTGGCGCGCGCCCCAGCTTGGAGTCCCGCCGCGCGCGTCGGGGATGATCCAGATCTGGAAGATCCGGGTTTCCTCGTCCTCGAGATTGTATTCCGAGTGGCGCACGCCGCTCCCTGCGCTCATCACCTGCACGTCGCCTGCTGCGGTGCGGCCTTTATTGCCCATGCTGTCGCGGTGGGTGATCGCGCCTTTGCGGACATAGGTGATGATCTCCATGTCGCTGTGCGGATGGGTTGGAAAGCCGGTGCCCGCCGCAATCGCGTCGTCATTCCAGACCCTGAGCGCGCCCCAATGGACGCGGACCGGATCGTGGTAATTGGCGAAGGAAAAGTGGTGATGCGCATCGAGCCAGCCGTGGTTGGCGGCGCCGAGCGTGTTGAAGGGACGAAGTTCGATCATGTCGTGTCTCCTGTCTTGGTGAAGCGGAGATAGGCCATCGATCTCGAACGGATAAGTGCAATAAAACTTGCCAGAATGTTCGGATTATCTGAAAATATTTCCTATGAAACTCGGCGAACCCACCCTCGATCAGCTGCGGATCTTCATCGCGGTGGCCGAACATGGCAGCTTTGGCGGCGCGGCCAAGGCGATGGGGCGCGCGGTCTCGGCAGTGTCTTACGGCATCGCGCAGCTGGAGGCGGGGCTGGCACTAACCCTGTTCGAGCGCGAAGGTTCACGCCGTCCGGTGCTGACCGCGGCGGGCGAGGGGTTGCTCGCCGAAGCGCGGGGCGTGGCGGACGGGGTCGATGCGATGCTGGCGAAAGCGCGCTCGCTCCACGCCGGACAGGAGCCCTCGCTGACACTGGTGGTCGATGTGATGGTGCCGGGCGAGGTGACCGCGCATGTTCTGGGCGAATTCCGGCGGATGTTCCCGACCTGCGCGCTGACCTTGCGGATCGAGGGGCTGGGCGCGGTCGCCGCCTGCGTGATCGAGGGCGGCTCGGACCTTGCGATTGGCGGCCCGGTGATCGGCGACCAGCCCGCGCTCGAGCGCCAGGCGGTCGGCGCAATCGACCTGATCCCGGTCGCCGCGCCCGATCATCCTTTGGCGCAACCCGGCATCGCGCCGGGCAAGAGCCGCCGCCACCTGCAACTGGTGCTGACCGATCGTTCGCCGCTGACCGAGGGCCGCGAATTCTCGGTGCTCAGCCCGCTGACATGGCGGCTGGGCGATCTGGGCGCCAAGCACTCGCTGCTGAAAGAGGGGCTGGGCTGGGGCAATATGCCGCGCGCGATGGTGGCAGCGGATCTGGCAAGCGGCGCGCTGGTGGAGCTCGATCTGCCCGAAAAGCCCGGCGCGCATTATGCGCTCAATGCGCTCTGGCGGCGCGACACGCGGCTTGGCCCGGCGGCCAGCTGGCTGGTCGATGCGTTTCGGGAAGGGCTGGGGGGCTAGCGCCCGAAGCGGATCGGCGCGTCGCCGGCCTGCCACAGCGCGAATTTGGGCATGATCGCGCCGAACAATTCCGACGTCGCAAGCCGTTTCAGCCAGTCCTGCAAATGCGGCAGGGGCCGGGCTGCAAACCATTCGGGATCGATCGCGGCAAATTGGCGGATAAAAGGGAACAGCGCGATGTCGGTGAGGCTGCGGGCCGCGCCGCACAGGTAAGGAGCGTCTGCGAGCCGCGCCTCGAGCGGTTGTAGCAGCGCCAATGCCGCCGCGCGGTGATCTGTGCCGTCGCCATCCTCGTAACGCCCCGGATATTTGGCGCGGTCGAGGTGGTGTTTGAAGGCGCCGTCATTGACCGCGATCAGCGCCGCATCATCGCCTGTAAGCCAGCCTTCGGGGTCGTTCTCGCCCAGCGCCCAGCGCATGATCGCAAGGCTCTCGTCGATCACACCGCCTGCATCTGGTCCATCGGCGAGCACCAGCACCGGAACGGTCGCCTTGGGCGAGGCAGTGATCAATTCGGGCGGCTTGGCGGCGAGTTTCACCTCGCGCAGTTCCACCGCGATGCCGGCCGCCCACAGTGCCATGCGCGCGCGCATCGCGTAGGGGCAGCGGCGGAAGGAATAGAGAATCGGTAGCGCGGTCACGGCTGCGGCTTGCGTACCGCGCCGACGTGCAGTTCGCCCCGCGCGCGGGCGAGCGCTTCCTGCCGCTGGCGCTCGGCGTAACCTGCGCGCTGCTCGGGGGTGCGCTCACCGATGCAGGCGGGGCAGCTGACCCCGTCTTCGTAGTCCGGATGAGCAAGCGCGGCCTCGTCGAGCGGGCGGCGGCAGGCGCGGCACAGCTGGAAGGTGCCTTGCGCCAGCCCGTGACCGACGCTCACCCGCTCGTCGAACACGAAGCATTCGCCCTGCCACAGGCTTTGGTCTTCAGGCACTTGCTCGAGATACCTGAGAATACCGCCCTTGAGGTGATAGACCTCCTCCACACCTTCTGCGCGCAGGAAGCTGGTCGATTTCTCGCAGCGGATGCCGCCGGTGCAGAACATCGCCACGCGCTTCTTGCCGGCGAGCAGTTCCTCGCGGTGGGCGCGGAACCAGGCGGGGAAATCGCGGAAAGAGGGCGTCTGCGGATCGACCGCGCCAGCAAAAGTGCCGACCGCGACTTCGTAATCATTACGGGTGTCGATCACGATGGTCTCGGGGTCGGCGATCAGCGCGTTCCAGTCATGCGGATCGACATAGGTGCCGACGCTCAATGTCGGGTCGATGTCAGGCTCTCCCATGGTGACGATCTCGCGCTTCACCCGCACCTTCATGCGGTGGAAGGGGATGTCGGGGGCGGCGGAGAACTTCACCTCGAGGTCAGCGCAGCCGGGAAGCGCGCGGATGTGGCCGAGCACCGATGCCAGCGCATTGTCGGTGCCCGCGATGGTGCCGTTGATCCCTTCGCGCGCGAGCAGCAGCGTGCCTTTGATGCCATGCGCCTCGCAAGCGGCGAGCAGGGCTGCGCGCAGGGCTTCAGGGTCGGCGAAAGGTGTGAACTTGTAGAGCGCTGCGACGTGGAACGAGTTGTCGATCAAACCCGCATCATCCAGCCATGCGTGTCGGCGATCCGGCCATTCTGCACGCCTACCAGCCGCTCGCGCATCTTGGCGGTCATCTGCCCGATCCCGCCCGCGCCGATGTGGAATTCGCCTTCGGGCGAGGCGACGGTGCCGACCGGGGTGACCACCGCTGCGGTGCCGCAGGCGAGGCACTCGAGCAGCATGCCGCTCGCGACTTCCTCGCGCCATTGGTCGATCGAGTAAGGCTCCTCGCGCACGGTCAGCCCTTCCTCGCGCAGCATGGCGATGAGGCTGTCGCGGGTGATGCCGGGTAGGATCGTGCCGGTCAGCGGCGGGGTGATCACCGAGCCGTCCGCGCGCACGAAGAACAGGTTCATGCCGCCCAGCTCCTCGACCCACTTGTGCTCGGTCGCATCGAGGAACACCACCTGGTCGCAGCCCTTGGCGATCGCCTCGGCCTGCGGGACCAGGCTGGCGGCGTAATTGCCGCCGGTCTTGGCCGCGCCGGTGCCGCCGGGGGCTGCGCGGGTATAGTCCTGCGCGACCCAGATCTTGACCGGGTTCACGCCCTTCTTGAAGTAATTGCCGACCGCGCACAGGATCACGACGAACTTGTATTGCTTGGCCGGCCGCACGCCGAGGAAGGCCTCGGAGGCGAACATGAAGGGCCGGATATAGAGCGCGCCGCCGTCGATCGGCGGAAGCCAGTTCGCATCCGCCAGCACCGCCTCGCGCACGGCGGCGATGAACAGCTCTTCGGGGATTTCGGGCATCGCCATACGCCGCGCGCTGGCGTTGAAACGGCGCGCGTTGGCCTCGGGGCGGAACAGCGCCAGTCCGCCTTCGGGATGGGCATAGGCCTTCATGCCCTCGAAGATTTCCTGCGCGTAGTGGAGCACGCTCGCCGCCGGATCGAGGCAGATGGGGCCGCGCGGGCCGATGGTGGGCGTCTGCCACCCACCCAGCGCCTCGTCATAGTCGATCACCACCATGTGATCGGTGAACACCGTCCCGAAGCCGGGATCGGCGATCAATGCATCACGGGCGGCATCGGGCGTGGGCGAGGGGTGGGGAAGACGGATGAAGTGCATCATTTGCGCCTAATGCTGCGCGCCTCTCAGAGCAAGATTACTCTTGGTCAGGATGATCGCGCCAAAGGCCCGCGAGGCCACGCACAAGAAGTCTGGGCACAAGAAGTCTGGGGCGCGCTGAAACGGTCGCACAGCGACCGCGAGCGCAAGCGCGCGAGCCGCAGGTGCCCCGGCGCATTGCGCCGGGATCAGCACCGAGGACGAAGGCGCGGAGGCGCCTTCGCAATACAAATATGAAAAGGGCGCTTCCAGCCCGCCAGTGGTTCTTGGCGGATGGAAACGCCCTTTCATGGTCAGCGGTCGGAAGCGCCGCTCACGAAGCCTTACTTGGCTGGAGAATTACCGAGTATGCTCCGTAGGGATCTTCACCGACCTCGCTACTGAACCATGAGACATCGGATCACCTCCTTTCAAGCTTGTGAGCAGACCCCGCCGTTTCACCGGGGGCCGAGAGCCGCGCGCTTCGCTGGCCTCGGATACACTTGTGAATCATGTGATTCGCTAGGACAAGTCTTGTATTTTTCTTTTCCCACGTCATAATCATCATTCGCCGCGGCACACTGCTGGCTCGGACGCCTGAGGGAAACCTCGGGCGTTTGTCGTTTCGGGGGTGCTTGTGGACAGGCTGCGGACAAGCCTGTGGATATTAATGTATAGAATCGGGAATTTCTTGTGTGCGTGCCCGCCTCCGCGGGCACGTCCTCGGCGCTGTTCCTTCGCTTCGCTACGGGCGCCTGCGGCGCGGCCGCGTGGCCTTGCGGACCCTGCGGGTCCGAGGTCACAGCTCAATCGACCCTAACTTCTGCAATCCTCGATCACCCGGCTGACCTCTGCGTGGCTTGGCAGATACAGCGTCGGCTCGCCTTCGACCTCGACCGAGAAACGCCCTTTGCTTAGCGCCATCGCATCGAGCAGCGGATCATTGGCCGCAACCGCCACCGCGACGAGCGCGGGGGTGCCCTGCTGCGCTGCAAGTTCGCGCTGCGCGGTTTCGGTGCGGACCGTCATCGCCAGATCGCGCCTGGCGGGCCTGCCGGTGCGGGTGAACAGGATTTCGGGGCCGTTCGGCTGCGTCATGCAGGTGAGGCTGAAATAGAATGAGCCCGCCGGATCGGAAAACAGCGCGCGCTTGCCCATGCCTGCGCCGAAGTCCTGATAGCGCCACTCGCCCGGCGTCAGCGCGGCATCCATCCAGCTATTGCTCATCGGCGCCTGCACCACCGGCGGCGCGGGCCTCGGTGCGGGGCGGGCGGTCGGGGAGGGGGCCGAGACAGGCGGTTTGGCCGAAGGCATGCAGGCCGACAGTACCAGCGCCGTGACGAGGAGAGGCAGAGCAGCTTTCATGGGCGCACTTTGCGCGCTAGGGCGTGGATTTGTCCATGCCTGAAACGCCCTCACGCCCCGCCAAAGCCACGAAGCGCCGTGTCGATCAACTGCTGGTCGAGCGCGGGCTCGCTGAAAGCCGCGCGCGCGCGCAGGCGCTGGTGATGGCGGGGCTGGTGTTTGCCGGCGAGACCAAGATCGACAAGCCCGGCCACCAGATCGCCGGGAATGCGCCGCTCGATGTGCGCGGCCGCGATCACCCCTGGGTCAGCCGCGGCGGGATCAAGCTGGCGCACGCGCTGGAGCATTTCGGGCTCGATCCGGCGGGCGCGGCGGCGATGGATATCGGTTCCTCGACCGGCGGCTTTACCGATGTGCTGCTGCACAAGGGCGCGGATCACGTCTTCGCGGTCGACAGCGGCACCAACCAGCTCGCCTGGCGCTTGCGCGAAGACCCGCGTGTGACGGTGCTCGAACAGACCTCTGCGCGCATTCTTACGCCGCAGCAGATTGACCGGCCGTGCAACTGGGTGGTGTGCGATGCGAGTTTCATTGCGCTGGCAAAGGTGCTCGAACGCCCGCTCGAACTGGCGGCACGCGCCTGCCAGCTGGTGGCGCTGATCAAGCCGCAATTCGAGGTCGGGCGCGAGGAAGTGGGCAAGGGCGGGGTGGTGCGCGATCCCGACTTGCACGCGCGGGTGTGCGACGAGGTTCGCCAATGGCTCGAAGGGCTTGGCTGGGATATTCAGGGCATTGTGGAAAGCCCGATCACCGGGCCGCAGGGCAATGTCGAATTCCTGATTGCAGCCCGGCGCAGCTGACAGCGCCCGGCAGGCAAAGAAAAGACCGGCAGCAACCCGAAGGTCACTGCCGGTCTGTTTCTGTCCGTTCCCTGACCCTCAGGTCAGGGCCGGCAAGCCGTAAGGCTTACTCCGCAGCCGGGGTCGCAGCAGCTTCAGCAGCCGGGGTCGCAGCAGCTTCAGCAGCCGGGGTCGCAGCAGCGTCAGCGGCCGGGGTTTCGGTAGCCATGGCGTCCGCGGCCGGGGTTTCAACAGCGACGGCTTCTTCAGCAACGGCGGTTTCGTCAGCAGCGGTTTCGGTGGCTGCTTCTTCAGCAGCCGGCGAGCAAGCGACGACGCCGAGAGCGAGAACGGCGGCGAGAGCGAAGGTCTTCTTCATGGTTATGTTTTCCCGTGTAGGGCCGCTTGGCGACCTGCAAAGAGTGGAAGCGCGTGGGTTGTTTGTACCTTCCTGCCGCCACCACACTTCCGAATCAAGGCAGGAATGTGGCAGCGTCTAGCAGAGCAATGTCGCAATCCCCAAGCGTTTCATGAAGTTTCCCCCAGCAGACTGCGGGCATCGCCATTGCTGCGCCTGCGGCGCTGACGCACGCTACTTCATTGTTGGGCAGAAATGGCGCGCGGGTTTGGCTCTGGTGCGGGGCTCTGTTATCGCTGCACCGCAATCGGCAGGCGCGGGAGAATCACCGGCGCCAAGGCCGCGGGAGGAATTGATGAACGTCCTTGCATCCAAAGCGCAATTGCGTGCGAGTTTCCTGCGCTGGGCCCTGTTCATGGTGCCGCTGGTGCTGCTGGTGGGCTTTACCGCGGGCCAATTGGGCGGGCCCAACACGCCGTGGTTTGCGGGCCTCGCCAAGCCAGCGATCTATCCGCCGCCGGTGGTGTTCGGGATCGTCTGGAGCATCCTGTTCGTGCTGATCGGCCTCGCGCTGGCGCTGGTGGCAAGCGCCTGGGGCGCGGCCGGTCGCGGGCTCGCGCTGGGCGTGTTTGCGGTGCAGTTCCTCGTCACCCAAAGCTGGACCGCGGTGTTCTTCGGGATGCAGGACATGACCAGCGCGCTCTATATTATCGGCGTGGCCGCGGTGCTGCTGATCGTCGCCATCGCACTGTTCTGGCGGGTGCGGCGGGTGGCCGCGCTGCTGCTGCTGCCCTACCTAGCTTGGGTGTGCTTTGCCGGCGTGCTCAATTTCGCCTTCATCCAGGCCAATCCCGACGGCGGCCTGCGCGGCGCGACCGGCGCAGCAACGCGGGTGCAGCTCTAGCAATTCAAAGCTGGCGCGGGGCGGGATTCGGTCGCGCAGCGGCCGCAAGGCCGCCCGGCCGCCAGCAGCGACGTTGCCTGAAAGGCAGCATGAGCGAGGATTTCGCATCGTGGAGGCGATGCGGAACACAAGCACCCGCGAGGATAGGCTTGCACTTCAGGGCAAGCCTCCCCAAAAAGCAATTATGCAAAGCCAGAACCCGATCATCGCCGACCTCGTCAAAATCGCCAACAGCGCCGCCGGGACCATGGCGGGGATGACCCGCGAAGCCCGTGAAGGCGCGCGCGAGCGGCTGCGCGAGGCCATGGGCGGGATCGATTTCGTCTCGCGCGAGGAGTTCGAGACGGTCAAGGCGATGGCGCAGAAGGCCCGCGAACAGGCCGACGCGCTCGAAACGCGGCTGGCGGCGCTGGAAGCCAAATCCACCAAGAAATAGAGTTTCTTCCGTCGCCCCTGCGAAGGCAGGGGCCCAGATAAGCTGGCGGGCCGGCCGCGACGTCTCTATCACAGGCGCGATGTGTGGCGGGGTCTACATCATGACGAATGCGCCGCACGGCACGCTCTATATCGGGGTGACCGCCGATCTTGCGGCGCGGGTGTTTGTCCACCGTGAGGGGAGCGGCTCGGAGTTTTGCCGCAAGCATGGCCTGACCAGGCTGGTTTACACTGAACGCCACGAGACGATCACTGACGCTATCGCCCGCGAAATGGCGATGAAGCGGTGGAAACGCCAGTGGAAGCTCAAACTGATCCGCAAGGACAATCCCGATTGGCTCGATCTGTTCGAGATGATCAATGGCTGAGCATAGCAGCTGGCCCTTGATGGACCCCTGCCTGCGCAGGGGTGACGAGATGGGAACGCCATGAACCTGCGCGCTCCTGCGATCCTGCTGGCGACCCGGGCGCAGGGCGAGACCGGCGCGATTGCGCGGCTGATGACGGCCGAGCACGGGCTGGTTGCGGCCTATGTCGCGGGCGGGCGCGGGCGGCAGATGCGCGCGGTGATGGTGCCGGGCAACCGTGTCGCGATGGATCTGGCGGTGCGTTCGGCGGACCAGCTGCCCTTCGCCCGGCTCGAACTCGAGCATTCGCGCGCCGCCCTGATGACCGAGCCGCTGCCGGCGGCCGCGATCCAGTGGGTCTGCGGGCTCACCGCTGTCGCGCTCCCCGAACGTTATGCTGCGCCCGGACTCTATGCAGCGCTTAATGCGCTGCTCGAGGCGATCGCGGTTGCACCCTCGGCGCGCGGCTGGGTGGGCGGGCTGGTGGCCTACGAGACGATGCTGCTGTCGGAACTGGGCTACGGCCCTGCGCGCCCCGATCCGGCGACCGATTTCGAAGGTCTGCTGGCCGCGCTGGCCCGGTTGGAGCCGCTGCTGGCGAACTCGCTGCTTGCAGGCCGAAAGAGCGATGTTATGGCCGCGCGAAAGCTGCTGACCGAGCGGCTCAAGCGCATCACCTGAAAGAACGTGTCATGAAGATTGCAGTCCTGCCCGGCGACGGGATCGGCCCCGAAGTCACGGCCGAGGCCGTGGCGGTGCTCGAAGCCCTGTCACTGCCCGGACTGACGCTGTTCGAGGGCGATGTCGGCGGGAGCGCCTACAAGCGCCACGGCCATCCGCTGCCTGAGGAAACGCTCGACATGGCGCGCACTGCCGATGCGATCCTGTTCGGCGCGGTGGGCGATCCGGAATGCGATGATCTCGAGCGGCACCTGCGCCCCGAACAGGCGATTCTCGGTCTCAGAAAGCATCTCGGCCTGTTCGCCAACCTGCGCCCGGCGCGGGTGTTTGCGGGGCTCGAGGACCTCTCGCCGCTGCGCGCCGATATTGCCGCCGGGCTCGACATGCTGATCGTGCGCGAGCTCACCGGCGATGTCTATTTCGGCGCCAAGGGCCGCCGCGTCACGCCTTCGGGCGAGCACGAGGGCTGGGACGCGATGAGCTATGCCGAGGCCGAGGTCCGCCGCATCGCCCATGTCGCCTTCCGCGCCGCCGAGGCCGGCGGGCACCCGGTCACCAGCGTCGACAAGGCCAATGTGCTCGAAACCAGCCAGCTATGGCGCGATGTGGTGATCGAGGTCGCAGGCGAGTATCCCGATGTGCCGCTCGATCACATGTATGTCGATAATGCCGCGATGCAGGTGGTCAGCCACCCCGAACGCTTCGGCGTGGTGCTGACCGGCAATCTGTTCGGCGATATCCTGTCCGATCTGGCGAGCGCCGCCGTCGGCTCGATCGGCCTGCTGCCGAGCGCCTCGCTCGGGACGCGCGAAACCGCGCATGGCACTTTCGGCTTGTATGAACCGATCCACGGCAGCGCGCCCGATATTGTGGGGCAGGGCAAGGCCAATCCGCTGGCGACGATCCTGTCGGCAGCGATGATGCTGCGCCACTCCTTCGGGCTTGATGACGAGGCTGAGCGGATCGAGGAGGCGGTTGCTGCCGCGCTGGCAGACGGGTTCCTCGGCGGCGATCTGGGCGGAAGCCACGGCACCGCCGCGATCGGCGAAGCGGTGCGCGCGCGGTTGTAAATCCATGCTGCTCGAGCTTGCGATCATCCTGCCAACTCTCAACGAGCGCGGCAATCTTGCCTCGTTGGTCGAGCGGATTGCGGCTGCCATGGGCGCGAGCGCCGGCTGGGAAGTGATCATCGTCGATGATGACAGCCGCGACGGCACCGCGGACGAGGCGCGCGCCCTGGCGCTCAGCGATGCCCGCGTGCGGGTGATCCAGCGCATCGGCCGGCGCGGCCTCGCGAGCGCGGCAATCGAGGGCTTCTGCGCCACCGCCGCGCCCTATGTGGCCGTGATGGACGCCGATCACCAGCACGATCCGGCGCTGCTTCCGGCGATGCTGGCGAGCCTCAAGGCGGGCGAGGCGGACATCTGCGTCGCCAGCCGCTTTGCCGAAGGGGCGAGCACCGCCGACTGGGCCGCGCCCGAGCGCGAGCGGCTCTCGGCCTTCGCCAATGGCCTTGCGCGGCGGCTCACCGGCGTGGAGCTAACCGACCCGATGAGCGGCTATTTCATGCTGTCCGCCGCCGCCGCGCGCGCGCTGGTGCCGCGCCTGTCGGGCATCGGTTTCAAGATCCTCCTCGATCTCTTGGCGACGGCGGATACGCCGATGCGGGTCAAGGAATTCCCCCTCAATTTCGCCGCCCGCCGGGAAGGGACAAGCAAGTTGGACCGCGCCATTCTGTTCGATTTCCTCGCTGGGCTTTACGACAAGACGCTCGGCCGGGTGATCCCGACCCGCTTTGCCCTGTTCGGCACCGTCGGCGCCCTCGGCGTTGGCGTGCACTTTGCGGTGCTCGCCGTGCTGCTGTTCGCGTTCGGCGAGAGGTTCGCGCTAGCGCAGACCGCGGCGGTGCTGGTGGCGATGAGCTTCAACTTCTGGCTCAACAACTGGCTGACCTACCGGGACAAACGGCTGACCGGCTGGAGTGCCTTGCTGCGCGGCTGGCTCGGCTTCATCGCGACCTGCGCGGTGGGTGCCTTCGCCAATGTCGCGATTGCGACCTTCCTTGAAGGACGAGGCGTATTCTGGGCGCTCGCGGCGCTTGCGGGGATCGTGGTGGGTTCGGTGTGGAACTACGCCCTGTCGAGCCGCTTCGTGTGGGGTAGGTTTTGAGATTGGCCGAGGGCCTGGCACGGTTCAGTCGCGCAGCGACCGCAAGGCCGACCGGCCGTCCGCAGCGATGCGACCTTCAGGTCGCGTGAGCGAGGATTTCGCACGCCGGAGGGCGTGCGGAACACAAAAGACGTATTACCGCCACCCGTCGAGCCACATCCACTTCGCATAGCTCGCGGCCCCCAGCAGCGGGGCGGCCGACAGAATCCGGTAGAACACCGCGAACACCCCGGCCGAGGCGGCCAGCGTCCCCCAGGCCCACCAGCCCCAGCCAACGCGCCGCAAGTCGCTGCAGGCCAGCGCCAGCGCGGCGAGCAGGGAGAAGTGCGGCACGAAATAGTGGTAATAGAACTGCACCGGCTTGGGCGCGATCATCCACAGGCCGAGGCTCGCTCCATAGCCGATAACCACCGCCAGCTTGGCCCAATTGCTACGCCACAGCCCGCTCACCAGGCACCACACCAGCGCGGGCAGACCGATCAGCATCGTCAACGGGTTGCCGATCAGCAGCACCCCGCGCTGCGCCCCGTCGATTATCTCGTAAAGATACCAGATCGCGCGGGTGTTCAGCACCCATTGCGGCCAGTTGCTCTGGTATTGGTGGGGCGTGAGCACTTGCTGCTGCAGGCTCAGAATCTCGCCGTGGAAGCCGATCAGGCCTTGCTGGGCGAGCGGCGAGGGGCGCAGATATTCTGCCAGCCAATAGCCCGGCACGAAGGTCAGCGCATAGGCGACGAGCGGCACGATCCCGAGCCACAAAAAGGCCTCGACCAGCGTCACCCCCGGCACCGGCGCGCCGCGGCGGCTGAGGAACAGGCGGCGGCGTCCGGCCCCGAGCCGGGCCGCGAAAAAGGCGAGGCCCGGCAGCATCGCGAGCGGGATCGCGTTCCATTTGGACCCCATCGCCAGGCCCAGTGCAACGCCTGTCAGCGCCAGCCGCCAGCGGCCCGTCTCGGGCTCGCGCACGGCGCCGGCAAATTGCCACGCCGCCACCGCCAGAAACGCCGCCATGAAGATGTCGAGCATGGCGACGCGCGACTGGATGAACAGGTGAAAGCCGGTCGCGAGCAGCACCCCGAAGGCGAGCGTGGCGAAGCGATCAAGGCTGGCGTGCCACAGCGCGCGCATGCTGGCGAACAGCGCCAGCGTGCCGAACAGCCACGACATGATCCGCCAGCCGAGCGGCGTATCGCCGAAGAGCATCATGCCGGCCGCGATCAGCTGCTTGCCCAGCAAGGGGTGTTCGCGGTTCAGATATTCGCCGTGCCCGCCTTGCATGAGCGCCAGCAGCGAACGTGCGGCGGGCAGATAATGCACCTCGTCGAAGAACGGCTGCGAAGGGATCGCCAGCCGCCAGCCCGCCAGCAGCGCGTAAACCCCGGTCAGCAGCAGACACCACGCCAGCGGATCACGCGGGTGAACCGGCGGAGCGCTATCGAGCGGGGAGGGGGCGTGCGCCTGGGGCATGGCCGCGGCGATTAGGCAGCGCGCTCGCCTTCGGCAAGTGCCTGCTTGTGTTCCGCACGCCATCCAGCGTGCGAAATCCTCGCTCTCACGGACTAACGGCCGCGTCGCTGCGGGCGGCCGGTTGGCCTTGCGGCGCCTGCGGCGCCGATACCCGGGACTGTTGCCTAAGCCGTTCTGTTAGCGGCAGCCCGCTCCAGCCAGAACAGCCGCGCGCACATGGCGAGCAGGCCGATGCTGGCGGTGGCGACGATCAGGGCGGTCCACAATGGCAGGCTCATCCCCTGCGCGCGGGCGCGCGGCGCGATCAGGAACAGCGCGATGGTGACCGAGATCAGCAGATCCCACCAGACCTGCACGCCCCACAGGTTGCTGGTGTTATTGGTAAGCACCGGCATCAGCCCCTCGGCCCAGATGGTGACCCCCGAATAGGCCGCAAACCCGCCCGCCAGCGCGGCGGCGATGGCCGGACTGCCGATCGTCTCGCGCCGCGCCAGGACCCAGCCGATTGCCACCAGAATGGCGGCAATTCCGCCGAGAAACAGCGCGAGGTAGGGGGTAAGGGCGAGGTCCATGAGCATGTCTCCGAAAATATTGTAGCGATTGCTACATTGGCTTGTAGCATTGTGTAGCGGTTGCTACAAGAGGTCCATGTCTGCCCGGATGCCTTTAGCGCCTTCCAAGCTGCCGATGAGCAAGGACAGCCTGCTCCCGCTGCTCGCGCAGCATGTGCTGGCGCAGGGGCTGGGGCAAGCGAGCCTGCGCCCTCTGGCGAAAGCGGCGGGCACCTCTGACCGGATGCTGCTCTACCATTTCGGCACCAAGGAGGCACTGATTACCGAGCTGCTCGCCTATCTGGCGCACACCTATGCCGCCACGCTCGACGCCGCGCTGGCGGGCGATCGTCCGGCGACGCGCGGGCAGGTGGTCGCGCGCATTCTCAAGCACGCGCGCCACCCGGCGACGCAGCCCTTCACCGCGCTGTGGTGGGAGATAGTCGCCGGCGCCGCGCGCGGGACGCCCGGCTTTGCGGCGGCCGCGCAGGCGATGATGGACGGATTGCTCGGCTGGCTCGAAGGGCAGATGCCCGCCGGCGATCCCGATCCCACCGGCGGCGCGCGCTATCTGCTGACGCTGATCGAGGGCACGCTGATGCTCGCCGCGATCGGCCATGCCCGCACCGCGCGTGAAGGCCTGCTTGCGAGCGGGCTTGCGCCAACCTAGGTCTGGGCCCTAGAGGGCCTCTCCATGAAAAAGACCACTGGAATGGACCGCGAAGCGACCCGCAACTGGCGCCCCGCCACCAAGGCGCTGCGCGGCGGCACCTGGCGCTCCGAGCATGGCGAGACCAGCGAGGCGCTGTTCCTCACCTCGGGCTATACCTATGACGACGCCCAGACCGTGGCGGATCGCTTCGCCGGCACCGCGCAAGGCATGACCTATTCGCGGCTCCAGAACCCCACCGTCGCCATGCTCGAAGAGCGCATCGCGCTGATGGAAGGCGCCGAGGCCTGCCGCGCGCAGGCGAGCGGAATGGCGGCGATGACCGCCGCCTTGCTGTGCCAGCTCAAGACCGGCGATCACGTGGTGGCCGCGCGCGCCGCTTTCGGGAGCTGCCGCTGGCTGTGCGATACCCTGCTGCCGAAGTTCGGGATCGACGTCACCATCATCGACAGCGCCGACAACGCCGCCTGGGAAGCCGCGATCCGGCCCAATACCAAGGTGTTCTTCTTCGAGACCCCCGCCAACCCGACGCTCGACATCGTCGATCTCGCGCATGTCTGCGGGGTGGCCCGCGCGCATGGTATCACCAGCGTGGTCGACAATGCCTTCGCCTCGCCCGTGCTCCAGCGCCCGATGGCGTTCGGCGCGGATGTGGTGGCTTACTCTGCCACCAAGCTGATGGACGGGCAGGGCCGGGTGCTGGCAGGCGCGATCTGTGCGAGCAAGCAGTGGATCGACGAGGTGTTGATGCCGTTCCAGCGCAACACCGGCCCGACCTTGAGCGCCTTCAACGCCTGGGTGGTGCTGAAAGGGCTGGAGACGCTGCCCTTGCGCGCCTTCAAGCAGTCCGAACAGGCGGTGGCGCTGGGCCAGTTCCTCGAACCGCGCATCACCAAGGCGGGCGGGCATCTGCTCCACCCCGGCTTGCCGAGCCACCCGCGCCACATTCTCGCGCTTGCGCAGATGGACGCGACCGGGCCGATCTTCGCGCTGGACGTGGGCACCCGCGCGCGCGCCTTCGCAGTGCTTGACGCGCTGCAACTGGTCGATATCTCGAATAATATCGGCGATGCGCGCAGCTTGATGTGCCATCCGGCCTCCTCCACCCACGCCAATATGGGCGACGAGGCGCGCGCGGCGATGGGCGTGACCGAGGGCCTGCTGCGGATCAATGTCGGGCTGGAAGACATCGCCGATCTGATCGTGGACATGGATCAGGCGCTCGCCGCTGCGGGCATCTAGCGCAGCCGGCGCGGTTTACCCCTTTTTGGACACGGTTCGTCTTGGGCAAAGCGCGGCTTTCGCGCAAAGGAAATCGGCGAGCGCGAGCCACTTGCAGATTCCCCTTAAGAATCTGATAAAAAACGTTATTCCTGCGCCATGGCACCGATTGACGATCCCTATAGGCAGGCAACTGCCGCGCACATCCGCACGCTTGGCGTTCCTGCCGGAGCCGTTCTGGCCCGCTCGGGCTTTGCAGCGTTCCTGCCCGGGTGCCGCGCCGCCGATGGCCGGGCCACGCCCGATGTTCCCGCTGTGCTGGCGCTCCACAAGGGCCGGCTCGATGACGTGCATTCAGAGCTGCTGCGCACCGCGTTTGACGGCTATCGGGTGAGCTTCGCCAACGAGGTGTTCATGGTGCTGTCGCAGGCGGGCGCGCCGGTCGCGCCGGACAATCCGCATGTGCTGGGGCGCGAGGCGCTGCTCGCCGCTGCGATCGAGGTGCTTGAGTGCAAGCTGGCGGCCGCGCCGCCAGCGCCGCCGCAGGAGCGCAAGCGGATGCCCGCGGTCTATGTCGGGTAGGGCCGGCTGCTGCTGGAAACCGCTTTCGGCCATCTGCTGCTGGTGAGCGGGGGCGACACCGCGATCGTCCCGCACCTGATCCGCGACGGCTTTTTCGACCGCAATCTCACCAACATTATCGATTCGCTGCTCGTTACCGGCATGACCCTTTATCGATATCGGCGCCAATTGCGGCACCTATACGATCTATGGCGCGGCCCGGGTCGGGCGCGAGGGCCGCGTGATCGCAATCGAGGCCGCGCCGGCAATTTCCGAGCTGCTGCAGGAAACCGTGGCGATGAACGGGGCCGAGCACTGGTGCGAAGTCCTGCGCTGCGCCGCCGTCGCCGAGCCCGGCACGCTGGTGCTCCACACCTTTGCCGCGCGGCAGGGCGGCAACACCGTCCTGCCCGAGATCGCCGATGTCGCGCGCGAAGTGCTCGGCGAGACGGTCGAGACGGTCGAGATCCCGTGCCGCATGCTCGACGATATCGTGGCCGAACGCGACCTCAAGCAGATCGATCTGATCAAGATCGACGTCGAGGGGTTCGAACGCGAAGTGCTGCTCGGCGGGCGGGCGACGTTGATGCGCTATCGGCCCAAGCTCGTCATCGAGTGGCACAATGCCTTCTTCGACAAGCGGCCCGGCTCGGCGCAGTTGCTATATGACCTGCTCACCGAGGAGCTCGGCTACAGCTTGCATCGCATCGAGCAGGGTGCAACAACCCGCGCGGTCGTATTGGACGATCTGCGGCACGGCCATGCCGATCTGGTGGCCCTGCCATTGCCGTGACGGGAGAATGCATGGCTGCCCGCGTTGAACTGGTTTTTGATTTCGTCAGCCCCAATGCCTATCTGGTGTGGTGTCCGCTGCGCGAGCTGGTCAATCGCTACGAGGCGAGCCTTGATGTGGTGCCGGTGTTCCTCGGCGGAATGCACAAGCTTACCGGCAATGCCCCGCCGATGATCCGCGACGCCGAGGTCAAGGGCAAGAACGACTACGCGATGCTCGAAATGCAGCGCTTCATCACCAAGCACGGGCTGAGCAAGTACCGCATGCACCCGGCATTCCCGTTCAACTCGATTTTGTTGCAGCGGATGCTCTACGCCGCCGATCAGGACGGGCGCGGGGTGCAGTTTGCCGAAGGCTTGTTGGGGCCGATCTGGGAGGAGGGGCTGGACATTGCCTCGCCCGAGGCCATCGGCGCAGCAGTGGCTGCTGCCGGTTTCGACGCCGCCGACCTCTTCGCCCGCGCGCAGACCGACGAGGTCAAGCAGGGCCTTGTCGCCAACACCGACGCGGCGGTCGCCCGCGGCGCCTTCGGCATCCCGACCATGTGGGTGAACGGGACCGAGATGTTCTTCGGTAAGGAGCGCCTGGGCCAGATCGAGGAACTGCTCGCCAAGGGGTGAGGGGAGCGGCTCGACGGCGGCTTTGCGGCGGCTTCCTATTGGTTGCGAACGGCAGCAGGTGGGTGGA
>Ga0164293_10000084_pt1 | contig 58932 bp, 56 predicted proteins | sample GEODES118metaG_FD_111487 | JGI IMG/M metagenome (GOLD analysis project Ga0164293, IMG submission 111487) | Eutrophic lake water microbial communities from Lake Mendota, Wisconsin, USA - GEODES118 metaG | ecosystem: Environmental > Aquatic > Freshwater > Lake | place: USA: Lake Mendota...
CCCAGTCCCTGATCGGCCAGCGCGAGCATTTCATCGCGCCGCCGCCCGACATCTTGTTAATCCAGCGCAAGATTGCCGGCATGTATCTGCTGGCGGCCCGGCTGAAGGCGCGGGTAGATGTGGCAGCGCTGGTACGGCCCTATACGGGCGGCAGCACGCAGGCATCCACCCAGCCGCGCGCCACCAGAGCCGCCATCCGCTGAGGCGGGATCTCCAAGGACGATTCGCGGCAACCGGCCGCTGGAAACACCGTCGGAAAGCCTTGCAGGGACACATCAACCCACACCGGCACATTCGTCGCCAGGCCGAACGGGCAGACGCCGCCCACCGCATGGCCGGTCACCGCCAATGTTTCTTCCGCATCCAGCATGCGCGGTTTGCCGCCGAGTGAGTCTCGCGCCTTTTTGTTGTCCAGCCTGGCATCGCCGCGCGTCACCAGCAGCAGCACTTCGCCGTTCACCCGCATCGCCAGCGTCTTCGCGATGCGCCCCGGCGCGACGCCCAGTGCTGCGGCGGCTTCGGCCACGGTAGCGGTGGACGCGCCCGGCACGATCACCGGCACATCGGGAGCATGGGCAGCAAGCCAGCGCAGAACGTCATCATGAGCCATGACGCTGGAATTGCCTGCAATTGCGGCGCTGCACAAGAGTATTGGTTTGACAATACACCAGCGCTGCGGCAGCGATGCTGCATCGTCATTCTATCCCAAGGGGAAGCTCATGCGAATCGCATCCCGTGCGTTGGCCGCGTTGTTGCTGGCCGGCACTGCCTATCTGCCGGCCCAAGCCCAGCCCGCTGCCGAGCCCACCGCCGCCGATCTGGTGGCCAAGAACCTCGCCGCCCGCGGTGGCAGCGCTGCCTTGGCCGCGCTGAAATCGGTGAGCCTGGACGGCAAGCTGGTGTTCCCCGGCGGTTTTGAACTGACCTATAACGAAGTGCGTTCCGGCGGCGCCGTGCGGGTGGATGCCGCGTTGCAGGGGCTGGCGCTGGTGCAGGCCTATGATGGCAAGGGCGGCGGCTGGCGCATCAATCCGTTCGAAGGCCGCAAGGACGCCGAACCGATGAGCGACGATGAAGCCCGCAGCTTTGCCGATGCCGCGCCGATCGCCGGCGTGCTGCTTTCCGCCAGCAGCGACGGCAGCAGCATTTCCTATCTGGGCCGCGAGGATTTCGACGGCACCAATTGTTACAAGCTGAAGGTGGCGCAGAAGGATGGCGATGAATTCGTCTATCTGATCGATCCCGATTCCATGCTGGAAGTGAAGATCACCGAAACCCGCAAGCTGCGCGGCGCCGTGCAGGTGAGCGAGAGCGAGCTGGGCGATTATGAAGCCGTGGGCGGCGTGATGTTCCCGATGTCGATCGAGAGCGGCCCGCAGGGCTCCAGCCAGCGCCAGCGTGTCATCATCGCCAAGACCAGCGCCAATCCGGACGCACCGGCCACCCTGTTCAGCCAGCCCAAGTGAGCGAGGCCACCATGATCCGCACTGCACTTCTGGCCGCCACGGCCCTCACCTTCGCCATGCCGGCCGTTGCGGCCGACACGACCGCCACCCCCGCCAGCGCCGGCATTTCCGGCCTTGGCATCCGCAACATCGGCTCGGCCGCCATGTCGGGCCGCATCGCCGCGCTGGCGGCACGCGTCGAAGATGATGGCAAGGTCACCATCTTCGTGGGCGCCGCCTCTGGCGGCGTCTGGAAATCCGATGACGGCGGCACCAGCTTCACGCCGAAGTTCGACAAGCAGCCGGTGCAATCGATCGGCGCCGTCGCACTGGATCCCACCAACAAGCAGACCGTGTGGGTGGGCACCGGCGAAAGCTGGACGCGCAACAGCGTTTCGGTAGGCAACGGCATCTACAAATCCACCGACGGCGGCGACAACTGGACGCTGATGGGCCTGCCAAACGTGGAGCGCATCACCAAGATCGTTGTGCACCCAACCAACGGCAATATCGTCTATGCCTGCGCGCCCGGCGCGTTGTGGAGCGACAGCCCGGACCGCGGCCTCTACAAGACCAGCGACGGCGGCAAGACCTGGACGCAGATCCTCAAAGGCCCGAACCTGTCGACCGGCTGTTCGGGCGTCAGCCTCGATCCTTCCAACCCGGAACGCCTGATCGCCGGCCTGTGGGATTTCCGCCGCAAGGGCTGGACGTTCCGTTCCGGCGGCGAAGGCCCGGATGCGCCGTCGGGCAGCGCCATGGCAATCAGCGAAGATGGCGGCAAGGCGTGGAAGATGCTGGATGCGACCACCAAGGGCCTGCCCAAGGGCCCGTGGGGTCGCATCGAGGTGGTGCACGCCCCGTCCATGCCAAACCGCGTTTATGCCGTCATCGAACATGCCAAGACCGCGCTTTATGTGTCGGAAGACGGCGGCAAGAGCTGGGAAGCGCGCGACAGCAGCCGCAACATGGTCTGGCGTCCCTTCTATTTCCAGAAGCTGGTGGTTGATCCCACCAACGCCGATCGCGTGTTCAAGATGAACCTGCGGGTGATCGTGTCCGACAACGCTGGCAAGAGCTTTTCCGACACGGCCGGCGGCAGCCATGCCGATTGGCACGATGTGTGGGTGAACCCGAAGAATCCCAAGCATCTGATCGGTGCCGACGATGGCGGCATGTGGATCAGCTATGACGGCGGCAGCAAATGGTGGCATTCGCGCAACCTGCCGATCAGCCAATTCTACCACGTCGCCATCGACGACAAGGACCCGTATCAGGTCTATGGCGGCCTGCAGGACAATTCGAGCTGGGTGGGTGACAGCGAATATCCGGGCGGCATCACCAACCACCGCTGGGAAAATCTTTATGGCGGCGATGGCTTCTGGGTGCTGCCCGATCCGGCCAGCCCCGATCATGTCTATGCCGAATATCAGGGCGGCAACATCGCCTGGATCAACCGCAAGACGCTTGAGCAGAAGGCGATCCAGCCCAAGGCCGGCTACAAGGAAAAGCTGCGTTTCAACTGGAACACGCCGATGGCGCTGAGCCCGCACGACAAGAGCGTGCTGTATTTGGGCAGCCAGTATCTCCACCGCACCCGCGATCATGGCAATACGTGGGAGCGCATTTCGCCCGACCTGAGCACCAACAATCCGGCCAAGCAGCAGCAGGAAAAATCAGGCGGCATCACGGTCGACAACTCGTCGGCGGAAATGCACACCACCATCTATTCGATCAGCGAAAGCCCCAAGGCCGCCGACACCATCTGGGTTGGCACCGACGATGGCAATGTGCAGGTAACCACCAACGGCGGCGGCACCTGGACCAATGTCACCAAGGCGCTGAAGCTGGGCGCGGACAATTGGGTGAGCTGGGTGGAAGCCAGCCAGCATGATGCCGCCACCGCCTATGTGGCCGTTGACCGGCACGTGTTCGGCGACATGGCCCCGCACATCTTCGTTACCCATGATGGCGGCAAGAGCTTCGCCCGCATCGCTGGCCCGACGACGGCCGGCATCCGCGGCTACGCTCACGTCATCAAGGAAGACCGGGTCGACGCGAAGATCCTCTATGCCGGCACTGAGTTCGGCATGTTCATCAGCCGCAATGGCGGTGCGAACTGGGAGGAATTCCGCCCCGGCAACTTCCCGGCGGTGGCCGTGCGCGACATCGTGCAGTCCAAGAAGGGCGATGATCTGGTGCTTGCCACGCATGGCCGCGGCATCTGGGTGATCGACGACGTGTCGCCCCTGCGCAACCTGACGCCCACGGTGGTGGCCTCCAACGTCACGCTGGTGGCCTCGGCGCCGGTGGAACAACGCATCCAGGGCAATGGTGGCTGGTCGGAAGGCGATGCCAATTTCGTGGGGGACAATCCCGCCGATGGCGCGGTGATCACCTATTACCAGAAGGCCCGCCACGTTATCGGCCGCATGAAGATGGAAATCATCGGCCCCGATGGCCAGTTGGTCGAAGAACTGCCCACATCCAAGCGCAAGGGTCTCAACCGCGTGGTCTGGTCGATGCGCACCAAGCCGCCGTTGGTGCCACCGGCGGCCAGCCTTGCCGGCAACTCCGTTGTGGGCCAGCGCGTGCTGCCGGGCCAGTACAAGGTGCGGCTGACCAAGGCCGGCGAGGTGACGGAAGTGCCGCTCACGCTTGCCATCGATCCACGGGCCAGCTTCACGGCCGACGACCGCAAGGCACAATATGCCAGCGCCGAACGGGTGAAAGCATTGTTCCAGCGCATGACAGGCCTGACCTTTGGCCTGGTCGGGCTCGCCCGCGATGCCAACGCCGCCGCAAATGATGCCAAGGCAACGCCGGCTGCGAAGAAGGCCGCACAGGAGCTGGCGCTGAAGGCCGCTGACCTGCGCAAGCTGGTCGTCGCCACCACTGAAGGCGGCGCCATCACTGGTGAGGAGCGGCTGCGCGAGAACATGGACATGGCCTATGGCCAGATCATCAGCACCGAAGGCCGGCCGCCGGCCTATGCCGTGGCGCGGGTGGATGCGCTGGAGAAGGAACTGAAGGAAGTGGAAGACGCCTTTGCCGCACTGAAGGCAACCAAGGCGGCGGCGCTGAACAGCCAGCTTGAGCAGGACGGCATTGCGCCGATCAGCCTGGCAGCGGTTCAGGTGGACATGGTGCCGACGGGCGGCCAGATGACCGCGCTGGGGCGCGGCCTGGTGGGCGCACGGTACTTCGGTGATTTCCGCAGCCTCGCCTTCCCGCGCAAGAAACGGTGAAGCCTGCCATTGTTGCGCTGCTGCTGGCGACCCCGGCAGCAGCAGCGCAGCCTTTTGATCCGCGCCTGCCCGAAGAAGCCCTGATCACCGTAACGGCGCCGGCTGGGCCGGGGCGTGTGTTCACACCTGTTGTTGGCCTGTCGGGCGAAGCCTTGCTCGATCGACAGCCGCGCAGCGTTGCCGATGCGCTGCGCGGCCTGCCCGGCGTTTCGGTGCGCACCAACTCGCGCGGCGAAAGCGTGGCGCGGGTGCGCGGCAGCGATGAACGGCAGACCTTGGTGTTTCTGGATGGTGCGCCGCTGGCTGTGCCGTGGGATGGCCGGGTGGATATCGGGCTGATCCCGGCAGGCCTGATCGGCGGGCTTTCCGTGCGCAAGGGTGCTGGCGCCATCGAATATGGCGCCAATGCCGTGGCCGGCATCGTGGACCTGACGACGCGGCAGGCAGGCGGCGTCGCGGTGGCACAGACTGGGCCGTATGGCTTGAAGAATCTCTCTGCGGCCGGCGTGATGCCGCTTGGTGGCCTGTCGCTCACGCTGGCCGCCACCCACCAGGCGCAGGGCGCATTGCCGGTGGCGCGTTTGAGCGCCCTGCCCTTCAGCCAGCCCGCCAGTGACCGACGGCTCAACACCAATCTGGCCGCCACCAGCCTGTTTGCCGGACTGGGCGGCACGGCCGGCGCGCTGGAATGGCGGGCAAGTGTACTGAATATCGACGCGCACCGTGGCGTTGCGCCTGAATCGGATCGCAATCCGAGCAGCGCGCGTTTCTGGCGCTATCCGGACTGGAACCTGACCCAAGCGCAGATCGCGTTGGAACTGCCGATCGGTGCAGCCACTGCCCGTGCCGTCGGTTGGCGGCAATGGTTCGGGCAGGAAATCAAGTCGTATCGCGACGCCAGCTACACGACCTTGCGCGGCCGTGAGATCAATGATGACGACACGGTGGGCGGCCGTTTCACGCTGAGCCATCCGATCGGCCCTGCCACGCTGCGCTGGAGCCTTTCGGGCCAGCTGAGTGATCACCATCAGACCGATGTAGCGATTCCGCCCGGCACCAGGCCCGCCGCCCTGCTCTACCGCCAGTCGCTGGCCTCAGGCGGGGTGGAAGCGGATGTGCCGCTGGGCAACACCCGGCTTACGCTGGGGCTGGGACTCGACCGTTCGGCCAACCCGCGCACGGGCGACAAGCCGGGACAACCCGCCCGGCAGGCCGCCACCTTCTCGGCCGCGCTGGCGCTGAAACCGGCCGACCGTCTGTCGCTCACCGTATCAGGCGGCCGGCGCAACCGCTTTTCCGGCGCACGCGAGCTGTTTGGCGAAGCCTTGGGCCGCTTCCTCCCCAATCCGGCGCTGCTGCCTGAACAGGCCTGGCTCGCGGATGCCGAACTGGGCTGGCGCGCCGGGCGCTTCACCCTCACCCTCACTCCGTTCTGGCAGCGCGTGGAGGGCAGCATCGGCCAGCGCATCGTCCGCACGAATGGGGCGAATCTGCGTCAGCGCTTCAACCAGGCGCCCGCCACGGGCATCGGTATTGATGCAGCGATGCAGGTGCCGCTGGCCGATGGCCTCACGCTGGAACTCACCGGCACCGCGCTTGATGCCAGCAGCGCCGGCCAGCCCCTGCTGCAGCGCCCGGCGCACGAATCAATGCTGGCGCTGGACTGGGCGCCCAAATCAGGCCTGGGCGAAGCCTTCGATCTGCGCGCCGAACTGCGCCGCATCGGCCCGGCCCGCGATCTGGCCGACGATGGCACGCTGGCCCGGCTGGCGCCCGCCACCGAATTCAACCTGCGCGCCCGTGTGCCGGTACTGCGGCTGGGCAAGGCACAAGTGAGTGCGACCGCGGCCATCGACAATCTCACCAATGCGGTAATCCTGCCACAACTAGGCCTGCCGCAGCCGGGCCGCAGCATCCGGATCGGCCTTATCGTCGGGGGTTGAGGGCGCTGGCCCAAGTCGCTATAGCGCGAATGTAAAGGCGGCTTGTTTGGGCCGCCTTTGTGCGTTGCCGGTTTCCGCATCCCGAGGCCGCCCGAGGACGAACCACGATGACGATCACCCCGCTCATGCCCGTTTATGGCCGGTGCGAGGTTGCGCCTGTGCGAGGTGAAGGCTGTTATCTGTATGACGCCGAAGGGCGCGAATGGCTGGACATGGCCAGCGGTATCGCGGTCAATTGCCTGGGCCATGGCCACCCGCACCTGGTGCAGGCCATCCAGAAACAGGCCGCCACGCTGATGCACACGTCCAACCTCTACAAGGCGCCGGCGCAGGAGCATCTGGCCCAGCGCCTGGTGGAGCTGACCTTTGCTGATACGGTTTTCTTCACCAACAGCGGCGCCGAAGCGTTTGAATGCGCTCTCAAAACCGCGCTGTCCTATCATTATGCTGCTGGCAATCCGCACAAGCACCGGGTGATCACCTTCTCCAACGCTTTTCATGGCCGCACCATGGCGGCGATTTCCGCCACCGATCAGGAAAAGCTGCGCAAGGGTTTCGAGCCGCTGCCGGACTGGTTCAAGGTGGTGCCGTTTGATGATCTCGCCGCTGCCGAAGCGGCCATCGACGACAGTGTTGGTGCCTTCATGGTGGAGCCGATCCAGGGCGAAGGCGGCATCCGCCCGGCGAGCGTGGAGTTCCTGACGGGCCTGCGCGCCCTGGCCGACAAGCATGGCCTGCTGCTGATTCTGGACGAAGTGCAGTGCGGTGTTGCCCGCACCGGCAAATTGTTCGCCCATGAGCTGTATGGCATCACGCCCGATATCATGGCGATCGCCAAGGGCATTGGCGGCGGCTTCCCGGTCGGTGCCTGCCTCGCAACCGAAAAGGCCGCCGCTGGCATGGTGATCGGCACCCACGGCAGCACCTATGGCGGCAATCCGCTCGCCATGGCGGCCTGCGAAGCCGTGCTGGACATCGTTGCCCAGCCGGCCTTCCTGGCGCAGGTGACGGAAATGGGCGCGCGCCTCACCCAGGCGCTCGAACAGCTGATCCCCAATCATGATGATCTGTTCGAAAGCGTCCGCGGCAAGGGGCTGATGCTGGGCCTGAAGCTGAAGAGCGACAGCCGCGCGTTCGTCAGCCACGCCCGCAGCCACGGCCTCTTGATGGTCGCCGCCGGGGACAATGTGGTGCGCCTGCTGCCGCCGCTCACCATCGAGGAAAAGCATATCCGCGAATGCGTGGAGCGCCTGTCGGCCGCTGCGCGTTCCTATCAGCCGGCTGCCGCTGCCTGACTCTTTTGACCGTGGGGCCTTGTGCCCCTGCTGTTGCAACACCCTTCCCCTTTGCCGGGGCGGGGAGGATATTTGAAAAATGCCGCATTTCCTTGATCTCGCCACTGCAACCCCTGCCGGCCTGCGGGCCATCCTGGATGATGCCCATGCCCGCAAGGCCGCGCGCGCCGGCTGGCCCAAGGGCCAGATGGATGCCGATGCGCCGCTGGCCGGCCATGTGCTGGGCATGATCTTCGAAAAGCCCAGCACGCGCACCCGCTTTTCCTTCGACATGGGCGCCCGCCAACTGGGCGCGACCACGATCGTGTCGAGCGCCGGCGAGATGCAGCTGGGCCGCGGCGAGACAGTTGCCGATACCGCCCGCGTGCTGAGCCGGATGGTCGATGCGCTGATGCTGCGCACCAACAACCATGAAAAGCTGGAGCAGCTTGCCGAACACGCAACCATCCCGGTGATCAACGGCCTCACTGATCTGTCTCACCCCTGCCAGGTGTTGGCCGACATCATGACCTTTGAAGAGCGCGCTGGCCGCCCGGTGACAGGTTCGACCTGGGCCTATGTCGGCGATGGCAACAACATGACCAATTCCCTGATCGAAGCCAGTTCACTGCTGAAGTTCGATCTGAAAGTGGGCGTGCCACACGGTCTTGAACCGGATTCGGGCGTGATGGCCACCGCCTGCGCGCGCGGCGGCTGCATCGATCTGGTGCACAGTGCCGAAGCCGCGGTGGAAGAGGCCGATGTCGTCGTCACCGATACCTGGGTGTCGATGGGCCAAGCCGATACCAAGGAAAAAATGGCGGCGTGCAAGCCTTTCCAGGTGAACGATGCGCTGATGGCCAAGGCAGCGCCGGGCGCCCTGTTCCTCCACTGCCTCCCGGCCCACCGCAACGACGAAGTGACCGACAGCGTGATGGACGGCCCAGCTTCGGCGGTGTGGGACGAGGCCGAAAACCGCCTGCACGTGCAAAAATCTATCCTGCTTTGGTGTTTGGGCAAATTGTGATGCTGGCTGAAGGGCTTGCTCCCACTGCCGATCGCACGCTCAGCTTCATGGTGCCGGCCCGCAACGCCCGCGGCATGGTGGTGCGGTTGGATGCGACGCTGAACGCCATATTGGCCGCGCACGCCTATCCCGAACCCCTGATCCGGCTGCTGGCCGAAGCGCTGACACTGACCGCATTGGTTGGCGCCACCATGCGACAGGACGATGGCCAGGTGACGGTGCAGGCTTCGGCCAAGGGCGGTGTGGTCGATCTGCTGGCCTGTGACTGGCGCGCCGGCGAGCTGCGCGGTTACATCAAGTATGACGATCAAATACCTGTTTCAGAAGGCATGTCGCTGCCCGAGTTGTTCGGCAAAGGCTATCTGGCGATTACCATTGACCAGGTGAGTTCGGAAGAACGCTGGCAGGGCATCGTGCCGCTGGAAGGCCACAGCCTGGCCGGCGCACTGGAAGGCTGGTTCAGCCAATCTGAACAATTGCCCACCCTTATGCGCATTGGCGTGGCCGGCAGCGCGGCGACCGGCTGGCTGGCTGGCGGCCTGTTGATGCAACACCTGGCGCGGTCCGAAATCGGCGGCGAGCGGCTGGATGCCGGCGAACAGCATCCCGATTGGGAACATGTCGCCGCGCTGGCCGCCACCACGTCAGCCGAGGAATTGACCGACGCCGAATTGTCTGCCGAGCAACTGCTGTGGCGGCTGTTCCACGAAGAAAAGGTGCGCGTGGTGCCCGGCCCCAAGCCGGTCAAGGGCTGCCGCTGTTCCGCCGCGCATATCAAGGATGTGCTGATGCGCTTCCCGGAAGCCGAACGCGCCAGCATGCGCGATGAAGGCGGCGCGATTTCCGTGGATTGCCAGTTCTGCAGCCGCGTATTCGGGATCTCCGCATGAACAGGCTTGCGGTCGTGCTGCTGTCGGGTGGACTGGATTCCACCACGGTGGCCGCCATGGCCCGTGCGCAAGGCTGGCGCATTCTGGCGCTGACCATCGATTACAACCAGCGCCACCGCATCGAGCTGGAACATGCCGCGCGGGTGGCTGAAGCCCTGGGTGCGGAGCGCCATATCGTGCTGCCGCTTGATCTCACCGGCTTTGGCGGATCGGCGCTCACCGCCGATATCGCTGTTCCCAAGGGCGGCGTCGAACCCGGCATTCCGGTCACCTATGTGCCGGCGCGCAACACCGTCTTCCTGTCCGTCGCGCTGGGCTGGGCGGAAGCGGCTGGCGCGCGCGACCTGTTCATCGGGGTCAACGCATTGGATTTCAGTGGCTATCCCGATTGCCGCCCGGAATTCATCGCCGCGTTCGAAGCCATGGCCAACACCGCCACCAAGGCCGGGGTGGAGGGCGAAGGCTTCAAGGTCCACACACCGCTAATGACGCTGGACAAGGCTGGCATCATCGCGGCGGCGCAAGCGGTGAACGCGCCGCTGCACCTGACCTGGTCTTGCTATGACCCGACGCCGGCCGGCACCCCTTGCGGCCTGTGCGATTCTTGCCGCCTGCGCGCCAAGGGTTTTGCCGAGGCGGGCATCGCCGATCCAGCGCCATGAGTTACGCGGTCAAGGAACTGTTCCTCACCCTGCAGGGTGAAGGTGCGCAGACCGGGCGGCGGGCGGTTTTCCTGCGCTTTGCCGGCTGCAATCTGTGGACCGGGCGGGAACAAGATCGCGCCAAGGCGGTTTGCACCTTTTGCGACACGGATTTCGTTGGCACCGACGGGCCGGGCGGCGGCAAGTTTGCCGATGCCAAGGCGCTTGCGGCTGCCGTGGCAGCCTGCTGGGGTGAGACGACCGCGCACCGGTTGGTGGTGTGCACCGGCGGCGAGCCACTGCTGCAACTCGATGCGCCGCTGGTCGAGGCGCTCCATGCGCGCGATTTCGAGATCGCCATCGAGACCAACGGCACGCAGGTGCCGCCCCCCGGCATCGACTGGATCTGCGTGTCGCCCAAGGCCGATGCGCCGCTGGCGCTGACGACCGGGAACGAGTTGAAACTGGTCTATCCGCAGCCCAAGGCGATGCCGGAGCGTTTCGAGGCCCTCGATTTCCAGCATTTCTTCCTTCAGCCCATGGATGGGCCAAACCAGGCCGAGAATATCCAGGCCGCGATTGCCTACTGCCTCGCCCACCCGAAATGGCGGCTAAGCCTGCAAACGCACAAGCTGACGGGGATGCCGTGAGGCCTCAGCGCGCCACCGTCACCTTGGCCTTCTCCCGCGCTATCCAGTCCCGCATTTCCGCTTCCATCACCGGCAGCGGCACCGATCCCAGGCCCAGCAGCGTGTCGTGGAAACGGCGCAGGTCGAAGCCGGTGCCCAGTGATGTTTCGGCTTCGCTGCGCAGCTTGCGGATGCTCATCTCGCCCAGCTTGTAGGCCAGCGCCTGCCCCGGCCAGCTGATGTAGCGGTCCACCTCGATCTCGATGTCGTGCCGAGCCAGCGCCGTGTGCTCTTCGAGATAGGCAATCGCCTGATCGCGGCTCCAGCCCATCAGGTGCAGGCCGGTATCGATCACGAGCCGGCTGGCGCGCCAGTTTTCAAAGCTGGCGCGGCCGAATTCTTCATAGGGATTGCGATACATGCCAAGCTCACGGCCGAGATACTCGGTGTAGAGCCCCCAGCCCTCGCCATAGCCGGAGAAGTAGGTCTGGCGGCGGAAGGGCGGCGCGGCTGGTGCCTCCAGTGCCATGGCGCCCTGGTGGCTGTGGCCGGGCACGCATTCGTGCAGGGTGAGCGCGGTGAGCATGAACAGCGGCCGCGATTTCAGATCATAGGTGTTCATGTAGCAGGCATCGAGCCCGCCGCGACCAGAGGTGTAGGTGGGCGCAATCGCATCCGCCACGGGCCGGAGCGTGAAGCGGTGGCGCGGCAGCGTGGTGAAAATGTCCTTCAACTTCCCATCCATGCGCTTGATCACATAGGAGGAGAAGCCCAGCAGCTCATCCGGCGTGCGAGCATAGAATCGCGGATCGGTGCGAAGAAAGACCAGGAAATCCTTGTATTCGCCTTTGAAGCCAGACTGTACCATGGCGGCGCGCAGATCGGCATCGATGCGCGCCACTTCCTTGAGGCCGATCTGGTGGATGGCATCGGGCGTCAGATCGGTGGTGGTGAATTCCTTCACCTGATCGCGATACCAGGCAACGCCATCGGGCAGATCGCGCGCGGCAGTGCTGGCGCGGGCGCCGGGCAGATATTCGGTGCGCAGGAAGGCCAGCATCCGCGTTTGTGCCGGATTGACGATGGTCTCGATCACCTCGCGGGCTTCGGCGCGCAGCTGGTCCTGCTCGAACGCCGGAATCGACGCCGGCATCAGCGTGAACGGCGCGTAGAACGGGCTGTCCTTGACCGGCTTGATCTGATTGGCCAGCGTCGCGTCACGGCCCTTCATGGTGACAGCCGGCGGGGTAAAGCCCCGCTTCATGCCCGAGCGCATGTTGGCCATATTCTCATCAAACCAGCGCGGAATGTCACGCATCCGGCTGATATAGTTGCGATACTCCTGCACCGAACGGAACGGCACCTGAGCCGGCAGATAGTTCCACACATTCACGTCGCTGTTGATCGGCATCTCATAGCTGCGCCACTTGATGCCCACCACTTCGGCCCGCAGCGATCCGGCCAGCACCGCCTTGTTCAAGCGCTCCGCAGGGGACAGTTCGGCATCGGGAATGGCCGCGATTTGATCAAGCACGCCCTGCCATTGGCGCTGGCGTTCCGCCTGGCAGGCCGGAGTCACACAGGGCAGACGCGGGCCGGGCCTGGTATCCAGACCATCCTCCACCTGGCCGGTCTGCGCCAGGCGCCATTGCCATTCGGCATTGTAAACGGCCTTCAGCCGTTGATCCGCCGTCTGGGCCTGAGCAGCGCCTGCCAGAAGCAGTGCGGTGATGATCGTGCGAATCATGTCTTTCCCCCTCAGAAATTTCAGCCGCGGCCACGATAGGTGGGCACGCCCTGATCGGGCAGCCACAAGCCGTCCGGCACCGGGCCGGATTGCCAGAACACGTCGATCGGGATGCCGCCGCGCGGATACCAATAGCCCCCGATGCGCAGCCATTTCGGCTTCATCTCGGCCACAAGGCGCTGGCCAATGCCCACGGTGACATCCTCATGGAAGCCGGCGTGATTGCGGAACGCGCCGAGGAAAAGCTTCAAGGCCTTTGATTCAACAATCGTTTCATCCGGCACATAGTCGATGACGATATGGGCAAAATCCGGCTGTCCGGTCACCGGGCACAGCGAGGTGAATTCCGGGCAGGTAAAGCGCACCAGGAAAATCGCACCCGGCCGCGGGTTGGGCGGATAATCCAGCACCGCCGCTTCCGGACTGGCCGGCAAGGCGCTGCTCTGGCCCAAATGCAACACGTCCACCACTTAATCTCTCCATGCTGTAACAAAGCGCGTATCAAGGCTGACTATGGGGGTGACATGCGCTGCCTGCGCAATTATGTCACGCCCCATAACGCCCAATTTGATGACGCGTAGGGAGTGCCGCATGAACCTTCTGGTGTCCACTGATTGGCTTGCCGCAGAGATGGGCAAATCCGATCTGCGTATCATTGACGCCACGTTGTTCCTGCCCGCCCATGGCCGCAACGCCCGCGCCGAATTCGAAGCTGCCCATATTCCCGGCGCGGTGTTCTTCGACATCGAGGAAGTGTCGGACACCGCGAACCCCCTGCCCACCATGCTGCCGCCGGCGGAGAAATTCGCTTCGCGTTGTCAGGCGCTTGGGCTGGGCGATGGCAGCCGGATCGTGGTGTACGACAACAGCCCGCTGAAATCATCGGCACGGCTCTGGTGGATGCTGGGACTGTTCGGCGCGCATGAAGTGGCCATATTGGACGGCGGCTTTCCCAAGTGGCAGGCTGAAGGCCGCCCGGTGGAAAGCGGCAAGCCGATCGTGCGCCACCGCCATTTCACCGTGTGGGCCGACAAGGCGCTGGTGCGCGACATGGCACAGATGACCGACAATCTGCGCAGCAAGGCCGAACAAGTGATCGATGCGCGTGGTGCCGGCCGCTTTACCGGTGCCGAACCGGATCCGCGCCCCGGCGTGCGACCCGGCCACATTCCCGGTTCGAAGAACATCCCCTATTCGGCGCTGTTCAACGAAGATGGCACCTACAAGGCCCCGGCCGATATCAAGGCGCTGTTTGATGCGGCCGAAATCGATCTGAGCAAGCCGCTGGTGGCCACCTGTGGTTCCGGCATCACCGCGCCGGTCGTCGCCTTTGGCGCGGCGCTGGTGGGCAAGCCCACTGTTGCCGTTTACGATGGTAGCTGGAGCGAATGGGGCGCCAATCCGCATAACCCGGTGGTAACGGGCGCGTGACAGCCCGATGACTGCGAGGCGTCCGCCGCGGGCTGATCTTTCGGGACTTGGACTGGGGACTCGTCTCGCCCAGGCCGGCCGCGACCATGCGGTAGACATGGTCAATCCGCCGGTCGCGCGGGCGTCCACCATCTTGTTCGAAAATCTCGCCGATCTCGATCGGGCGCTGAGGGACCCGGATGCCGGGCTCTATTACGGCCGGCGTGGCACCCAGACCCATTGGGCACTGGAAGATGCGCTCACCCAGCTGGAGCCGGGCGCAGCGGGCACCAAGCTGTTCCCGTCGGGCGTGGCGGCGATCACCACCAGTCTACTGAGCTGCCTGAAGGCCGGTGACGAGCTGCTGATCACCGACAGCGCCTATGAACCGAGCCGGACCTTTGCTGATCATCTGCTGGGGCCGATGGGCATCACCACCCGCTATTTTGATCCGCACTGCGGCGGCGAAATTGCTGATGTGATATCAGAACAGACCAAGGCCATCCTGCTGGAATCGCCTGGTTCCCTGTCATTCGAAATCCAGGACGTGCCGGCGATCACGGCGATTGCCCGGGCCCGCGGCATCACCACGCTGATCGACAATACCTGGGCAACGCCGCTGCGCTTGCAACCACTGGCGCTGGGTGTGGACATCAGCATCCAGGCGCTCACCAAATATGTTGCCGGCCACAGCGACGCGATGATGGGCAGCGCCACCGCAACGCCGGCGCTGTGGCCCGGCCTGAAGGCGGCAGCGTACCGGCTCGGCCATTTCGTTTCCGCCGATGATTGCGCGCTGGTGCTGCGCGGCTTGCGGACGCTGGAACTGCGACTGGATCGGCACGAGCAATCGGCCTTGAAGATCGCGCGTTGGCTGGAGACCCACCCGGCCGTGGACCGCGTGTGGCATCCGGCCTTGCCCTCGCACCCTGATCACGCGCTATTCTGTCGTGATTTCAGTGGTTCAACCGGGTTGTTTTCCATCGTGCTGAAACAGGGCAGCCGGCCGCACACTGCCGCGCTGATCGATGGCCTGCAGCATTTCGGCATCGGTTTTTCGTGGGGCGGCTATGAATCGCTGGTGCTGCCCGTCGAACTCGACCGCATCCGCACTGCAACGCAAACGCCTCTGCCCGGCCCGATCGTACGGCTTTCGATTGGGTTGGAAGATGCGGACGATCTGATCGCTGATCTCGATGCCGGTCTGGCACGCTATCAGGCGCAGTTTTAGTCCACATCCTCCACGTCCACCGCTTCGCCGGTCATCCGCTGTGACAGCGCCGCCGCCATGAACGGATCAAGATCGCCATCCAGCACGTCGCTTGGGCTGGTGGAGGTGACGCCGGTGCGCAGGTCCTTCACCAACTGATAGGGCTGGAGAACGTAGGATCGGATCTGGTGGCCCCAGCCGATATCGGACTTGCCGGCTTCGGTCTTGGCGATTTCGGCCTCGCGGATGGCGAGCTCACGTTCATACAGCCGCGCCTTCAGCATCTTCATCGCGGTGGCGCGGTTCTTGTGCTGGCTGCGCTCATTCTGGCAGGCGACGATCACTCCGGTGGGCACGTGCGTGATACGCACGGCGGAATCGGTGGTGTTCACGTGCTGACCGCCAGCACCGGAGGCGCGGTAGGTATCGATCTTGAGATCGGATTCCTTGATGTCGATGTCGATTTCATCGTCCACCTGCGGATAGACCCACACGCTGGCAAAGCTGGTGTGCCGCCGCGCCGCGCTGTCGTACGGGCTGATGCGCACCAAGCGGTGGACGCCGCTTTCGGTCTTGGCCCAGCCATAGGCCTGGGCGCCCTTGATCAGCAGGGTGGCGTTCTTGATGCCAGCGGTTTCGCCCGAGTTGAAGTCCATCAACTCAACCTTGTAGCCATGTTTTTCGGCCCAGCGCTGATACATGCGCAGCAGCATCGAGGCCCAATCCTGGCTTTCGGTTCCGCCAGCGCCGCTGTTTATTTCGATATAGGTGTCGTTGTTGTCGGCTTCGCCCGACAGCAAGGCGGCCACCTTGTCCGTCTCCGCCTTGGCGGCGAGCGCCTGAAGGGCGGCCACGCCATCATCGGCCAGCGCCTCGTCACCTTCCATTTCGGCGAGTTCGATCAATTCGCGCGTATCGGCCAGATCACGCTCGATGGTGCGGGTGGCGGTGATGGCTTCGTCCAGCCGGCGACGCTCGGTCATCAGCGCCTGGGCGGCCTTGGGATTGTCCCAAAGCTTCGGGTCTTCAACCCGCGCGTTCAGTTCATCGAGACGGCGAAGGGCGCGATCCCAGTCAAAGAGACCTCCTCAGCAGGTCCAGCGCCTGCTTGATCTGGAGGGTGGCATTTTCGGCTTCGGCTCTCATCACATGTTCCAGTGAAACAACGAAGCGGCGGGATAGAGGCACAAGCGCGCCTGCGCAAGATGGCGTGTCAGTAGATGCCGCCTTCGGATTCCAGGAATTCGGCATCCGAACGGATCGGGCCGGCGCTCCGCCTGTCGAACAGATCGGCGGCGCGGTTGATGCGGCGCGGTTCGCTGTCGGGCTTGAACGCCTCCCAGATCACCACAGGGCGGTACCCGGGATCGGGCCACACGCCAAACACGCGCTTGCCTGAACGGCGATCAATGCGGACCATGCGTACGCCGGGCGGAATGGCAAACGGCAGGGTTGGCCAATCCTTCAGGGCCACCTGCCCCCATTGCCGCCAGATCGGCGCCGCCGTGGTGCCGCCCTGGGCATAGCCACCCAAACTGCGCGGCTGATCATAGCCAAGATAGAGGCCGGCCACGACATCCTGCGTGCCGCCGACGAACCACACATCATTGGGGCCGTTGGTGGTGCCGGTCTTTCCGGCGAGCGGCCGGTTCAGCGGCAGCAGTGCCGTGCCGGTGCCGCGCTGGATGACGCCTTCCATCACGTGCAGGATCTGAAAAGCGGTGCGCGCATCCATCACCTGTTCGATGCGGCCCTGCGGGCGCGGCATCGGCCCGCCGTTCCAATCAGGCGCGTTGCAGCCGGGGCAGCCGCGGTTGTCGCGCCGCCAGATCACCTTGCCCGAGCGGTCCTGCACATAATCGATCAGGCCCGGCTCCAGCTTGCGGCCCTGGTTGAAGATCTGGGCATAGGCGTTGGTGAGCTTCATCACCGTGGTTTCACCCGCCCCCAGTGCGATCGACAGCACCGGCTGATAATCACCGACGCCCAGCGCCTTGGCCTGGGCGGTGATGCGATACATACCGGTCGCATCGGCAATGCGCACCGTCATCAGGTTGCGCGACTGTTCAAGGCCCCAGCGCAGCGTCTGCGGGCCAGCGCTGCGCATATTATTGAAATTCTTGAAGCATTTCGTACCCAGCAGTTTCGTCTGGAACACGCAATAACCGCCATCGACCACGATGCTGGCGGGTGTGAAGCCATTATCCATCGCAGTGGCATAGACGATCGGTTTGAACGTCGATCCGGGCTGGCGATTGGCCTGGGTGGCGCGGTTGAAGGCCTGGGCGCGGGCATCGAAGCCGCCCACCATGGCCCGCACGCGGCCCGTCGCCACCTCCTCGGCCACGAAGCCGCCCGAAATCTCCGGCGGCTGCCGCAGCACCCAACCAGCGGGCGTACGGGCAACGGCGATCACATCGCCGGGGCGCAGCACCTGCGCGGCCGACCGGTTGGAACCGCGATACGGACGCGCGGCGTTGCGGCCCGGCAGCGTGCCACTGCTGCCATCGGTGAAGCCGATCACGCTGTCATTGCCCTGTTTGGCCAGCACCACCGCCTTGGCCCATTGGCGATAGCCCAACGCCACCGGCGTGCCAGACAAGCGCCCAGGCCAGCCATCTCCCATCTCGATACGCGCCACTGGCCCCCGCCATGGGCGGCCGGCTTCATAACGGGTCATGCCATCGCGCATCGCCTGTTCGGCAGCGGCCTGCATCAGCGGATCGAGCGAGGTGCGAATCCAGAGCCCGCCGCCATAGACACTGTTGGTTCCGTTTTCCTGTGCCTCGCCAAATTGCGCGATCAGGGTGCGGCGCACATCCTCGATGAAATAATCGTCGCGCGGGCGCGGCAGCGCGCGATTGGGAATGGCCTCAAGCGGCCTGGCGGCCGCCGCAGCGCGTTCGGCTTCGGTGATGAAATCATTGGCCGCCATCTGGCGCAGCACATAATCGCGCCGGCCCAGCGCGCGTTCACGGCGACGAATGGGATCATAAGTGGAAGGCGCCTTGGGCAATATGGCCATGAACGCCATCTGCGCCAGATCGAGCCCATCGACCGATTTGCCGAAATAGGCCTGGGCAGCAGCTTCCACGCCATAAGCGTTGCGGCCAAGGAAGATCTGGTTGAGGTAGATCTCAAGGATTTGCTGCTTCGACAGCGCGGCTTCCAGCCGGCGAGCCAGGATCGCTTCCCTGATCTTGCGCCATAAGCTGACTTCGTTGCCGACCAGGCTCTTGGCCACCTGCTGCGTGATGGTGGAGGCGCCAACCGGGCGCGCATCGGAAAACAGCGATTCGATGTTGGTGAAGACGGCCGAGACAATGCCCAGCCAATCAATGCCGCCATGTTCAAAGAAGGTTTTGTCTTCAGCGGCGATATAGGCCTGCACCAGGCGCGGCGGCAATTCGGCATAGGGCACGAAGATGCGGCGCTCGCGGGTATAGCTGGTGACAATGACACCGTTCACATCGCGCACGGTGGAGGGCAGCGCCGGGGTGAAGCTGGCCAGTTCGGCTTCACTGGGCAGGCCTTTGGTCGCCTGCCAATAGAAGAAGCCGGCCAGCAGCAGCGGCAAGCCAATCAGCAACAGAAGACGATTGCGGGTCACAGCTGGAGGGATAGCGGCGGGCGGCGATGCTGGGAAGTCACTTCCCGGTCAGGTGGCGTTCGATGGCGCGGGCGATGCCGCGGGCCATGCGGCGGCGGCCATCGCTGGAGAACAGCCGCTCAGCATCGGACTTGTTGGTGACATAGCCGGTTTCGAGCAGCACCGACGGCACGTCGGGCGCCTTCAAGACGGCAAAAGCGGCGAAATGGTGGAATTCACCACGAAAGCCCACCTCCTGTTCCTCAAGCCCGTCCTGCAGCGTGTCGGCGAACTGCACGGAGACATTGTTGGTGGCGCGCCGGGCGAGATCGACCATGATCTCCCCCACTTCCGGCGCCTCCACACCCAGATTGACCCCGCCGATGATATCCGCCTTGTTTTCGCGGGCCGCGAGGCGCTCGGCGATGGCATCGCTGGCCACGGCAGACAGGGTATAAACCGAAGCGCCGCGTGCCTGATCGTTGGGTGCGCTGTCGGCATGGATAGAGATGAACAGATCGGCGCGGGCGTCACGGGCGATGCGGACACGGCCGCCCAGCGGGATGAACCGGTCTTCATCGCGGGTCAGTTTCACCCGCACCCGGCCGCGTTCCCGCAGGATGCGGGCGGCCTCGCGGGCAATGGCGAGCGTGATGTCCTTCTCATAACCACCCGTCACTGCGATGGCGCCGACATCCTTGCCGCCGTGGCCAGCATCGATGACCACCAGCGGCTTGCCGCCTGATCGGGATTTGACGCCGCTGCGAATGGCGGGTGGTTCGGCGGGCGGCATGGGCGGCGCAGCGACGGGCAATTCGGCTGGCGCTGACGGTTTCTCGGCCGCCGCCTCTGCCGTCTTTGCGGGTTCGGCGCGCGATCGGCCGAAATCGGTCGGCAGGCTGAAACTGCCCGTGGCGGGCGTGGGCGGCGGCGGCGGGCCGTCACTGCGCAGCAACGGCAAGGGCCGGCGCCCGCGCGCCACAGCCGCCACAAACACATCGGGCGGGACGCGTTCCAGCACCAGCGTCACCTGGTTGCCCTGGGCGCGCGCTTCCCGGATGTTCACCGGCGCTTTCAGATCGATCACCAGCCGCGCCGTGCCGGGCGCAAACATGGCGGCGCGCAAGGCGGAAACGCTGTTGCTGCCCGGCGCCGACAGCCCGGATTCGACCACGCCGACAAAATCCACCACCAGCCGGAACGGATCGCTGAGCGCAAAGGCCTGCGCTGCCGGCAAAGGCCCATCGGCGGTGATGATCACCCGGCCTGGCTGGCTTTCCAGCGCGATGATACGCGCCGCCCACAGCGGAGCGGCCCACAACAGGCACAGGATCAACAAGAGGCGACGCACGGGGCCTTGGATACGGCGACCCCGGCGGCGGAGCAACCTCAGCGCAGCACCGACCGTCCGGCGTAAACGGCGTCCGAACCCAGTTCTTCCTCGATGCGGATCAACTGGTTGTACTTCGCCAACCGGTCGGAACGGGCGAGGCTGCCGGTCTTGATCTGGCCGCAGCCACAGGCGACCGCCAGATCGGCGATGGTGGCATCTTCGGTTTCACCCGAACGGTGCGACATCACGCTGCGATAGCGGTTGCGGTGGGCCAAATCGACAGCCGCCAGCGTTTCGGTGAGCGTGCCGATCTGGTTGACCTTGACCAGCAGCGCATTGGCAAGGCCATCCTTGATGCCCTGCCCCAGCCGCGCCGGATTGGTGACGAACAAATCGTCGCCCACCAACTGCACACTGCCGCCAAGCTGATCGGTGAGGATCTTCCAGCCGTCCATATCGTCTTCGCTCATCCCGTCCTCGATGGAGAGGATCGGATAATCGGCGCACAGGCTGGCCCAATAACCGCTCATCTGCGCCGGCGTCAGCGTCAGGCCTTCGCCGTGCAGGTGATAGGCACCATCCTTGAAAAATTCGGTGGCGGCGGCATCGAGCGCAAGCATCACATTGTCGCCGGGCTTGAAGCCGGCCTTTTCAACGGCGGCCATGACGAAATCGAGCGCGGCGCGGGTGCCGTTCAAATTGGGCGCGAAGCCGCCTTCATCGCCCACCGCCGTGTTGTGGCCCTGCGCCTTGAGTTCACTCTTCAGCGTGTGGAAGATTTCGGCGCCCCAGCGCACGGCTTCGGCGATGCTGCTGGCACCCACCGGCATCACCATGAATTCCTGCACGTCGATCGGGTTATCAGCATGGGCACCGCCATTGATGATGTTCATCATCGGCACCGGCAGCAGCCGCACCGAAACGCCGCCAACATAGCGGTGCAGCGGCAGGCCGCGCGAATCAGCGGCCGCCTTGGCAACAGCCAGGGAAACGCCAAGAATGGCGTTGGCGCCGAGCCGGCCTTTGTTGGCGGTGCCGTCCAGTTCGATCATGGCCGCATCAACGGCGCCCTGTTCTTCGGCTTCCATGCCGGCCAGCGCATCGTAAATCTCGCCATTCACGGCTGCGACGGCCTTGAGTACGCCCTTGCCCAGGTAGCGGCTCTTGTCGCCATCGCGCAGCTCAACTGCTTCATGCGCGCCGGTGGATGCGCCTGACGGCACGGCGGCGCGGCCGGTGCTGCCATCTTCCAACACCACGTCCACTTCCACGGTCGGATTGCCGCGGCTGTCGAGGATTTCGCGGGCGTGAATGTCGATAATCGCGGTCATGGTCGGGCGTTCCCTTTGCCATAGGTGAACCTGCCTGCTTGCGCAGCGGCGTCCGCCACGCCAGATAGAGAGGTGAGCCCGTGCGGGCAAGCATGACCTGATGTGGATGGCCCGATGACTGATCAACTCCCGATCGATGCCAGCGACTGGAATGATGACGACAGCAACATTGGCGTCGCTGCGCCACGCAGCAGCGGGTTTGACGGCCTGCTGGATTTCGCGCGCGATCGGCTGATCTCCTTTGTGGAAGATGCACGTGACAGCTTGGTGGGGCAGGTGCGCGGGCTGAAATCCCTGGCTGATTTGCTGGTGGATAATCTGCCGGACGGTGCCGCGCCTGTTTCGAAGCTGGTGGGTGAAGCGACGGGTAATATCGATGCCATTGCCGATGCCCTGGCCGAAAAATCGGTGGAAGAACTGGTGGAGGACGGCCGTGCGCTGGTGCGGGCCCAGCCGGCAGCGGCGGTCGGCATTGCCGTTGCGGTGGGCTTTCTGGCTGGCCGCATGCTGAAGGCGGCGCGCGATTGATGGGCATTGGCACCGGCCTTGCGTCCCAGGCGCGGCAACTCGTTGGCGGCTTCCTGCTGCTAATGCAGAATCTGTCGCGGCTGACGACGGCGGAACTGCGCGCCAATGCCGGGGCCTTGCGGGCGCCGCTGCTGATGCTGCTGGCGGCGACGGGCCTGTTGTTCACCGCGCTTACCCTGGCGCTGGTGGCTGGCGTGCTGGCGCTGGCACAGGTGGTTGGCCCGGTGGCGGCCTGCGTAATCGTGGCGCTGGTGAGCGCGGTGGCGGCGTGGGCGCTGGCCAGGCACGGCCTGTCGCGCTTGTCGGCAATTGATCTTGCGCCACGCCGTTCCATGGCCACATTGCAGGTGCAGATTGATCGCTTCACCGCCAAGACCAACCGCAAGGCGCCAGAGCCCAAGGAGCCCCGCCCATGACCGAGACCGCCACCATCGAGGACCTGGCCCGCGCGGCCGATGATGCTGGCGCATCACTGGTTGACGAGGTCAATGGCCTGGCCGATCGGCTCACCCCGCGCCGACTGGTTGATGAGGCATTGACCGTGGTGAAAGCGCGCGGCACCGATCTGGCCCGTGATGCCGGCAATGTGGTCAAGGCGCACCCGGTGGCCACCGGCGCGGCTGTCGCCGCCATCGGCCTGGCGCTTTATGCCGGGAACCGCATTTCCAAGGCCGAGATCGATCTGGGCCATGATCTGGACGATTATAGCGATTATGAAGACAGCGCGCTGACGGCGGCAGCCACGGACGGCGATGTGGGCGACGAAGCCCGCGCGCTGGTGCAGGACAATCCGGTGATCGCGATTCTCGCCGGCATTGCCGCCGGCGCGGCGCTGGCGCTGCTGTTCCCGACCAGCACGGCCGAAAAGCGCAGCCTGGGTGCATTGGCCCAGCGGCTGACGAGCCGTTGATGCTGGGTTCAGGAGACTCCGGCCACAGCTCCCAGCCATGAAACAATTGATCCTGATCACGGCCGCTCTTGCCGCTGCCCTGCCCGCCTTTCCTGCCGCCGCCCAGGTCGGCACGGCCACCGCTGACAGCCCCGGCGATCCGGCCGCGCGCCCGTTCATCGACGGCATGATCGGCGAAGGCTTTGGCGTGCTGCGCGACAAATCACTGAGCAAGGCCGCCGCGCGGGCGAAGTTCCGCGCCATCCTGACGAAGAATGTCGCGCTGGATGATATTGGCATGCGCCTGATCCGCCGCCAGAAAGCGACGCTTTCGCCGGCTCAGCTGGACGCCTATCGCGCCGCCTTCCCGGAATTCGTGCTGAATGCCTATGCGGATCGGCTTTATGACTATGCCGATGCAAAGGTTCAGGTGCAGCGCACGCTGGGCCGCGGGCCGTTCACGGATGTCTATACCCGCGTCACCCGCCTCGGCGCCCAGCCCATTGATACAATCTGGCAGGTGAAATCGGAGGGCAGCAGGCTCATGGTCAACAATCTGGTGGTGGCCGGTGTGAACCTGTCGCTCACCCAGGAAGCGGACTTTGCCAGCTACATCAGCAAGAACGGTTTTGATGCACTGGTGACATTCATGAAGAGCGCCAATGCCAAGAGCCTGGCGGTGAACGCGAAATAGCAAGCGGGGTGACATGACCAGCCGGATCGACATTCATCCCACCGCCTTCGTGCACCCATCGGCCCAGATCTATGGCCATGTCTCCATCGGACCGCACGCCAGCATCTGGTGCAACGCGGTGATCCGCGCCGAAACCGCCCATGTCGAAATCCACGAAGGCGCCAATATCCAGGATTTCGTGATGATCCACACCGATCCGGGCAAGCCGGTGGTGGTGGGCGCCTACACCAGCGTGACCCACCATGTGACGCTGCACGGTTGCCAGGTGGGCGATCATTGCCTGATCGGCATTAATGCCACGGTCTATAACGGCTCGCAGGTGGGCAGTGGCTCCATCGTGGGCCAGCATGCCTATCTGAAGGATCGGTTCGAGGCGCCGGAGAACAGCATCATTGTCGGCAGCCCAGCCAAGGTGATCGCCACCCGCAACAACCGCCTGCCCAACCGCATCAACGCCGAATTCTACATGCGCAATGCCGAATGCTACCGCGTCGGCAATCACCGTGCCTGGGCCGGGCCGGATTTCGAGGCCTGGTTTGCCGCCACCATGCAGCGCTTGCAGGGCGAGTATGCACAAGCCGCCACTGGCGCGTAGCTGGGTCTGCGGTTAGACGCCGCGCATGAGCAAATTGCATCTGGTTTTTGGTGGCCGCGTGGCCGATCCGCAGGGCGTCGATTTCATCGATCCGGCCAATCTTGACGTTGTCGGCGTCTTTCCCGATTTCAAGAGCGCGGAGACCGCCTGGCGCTCTGCCGCCCAACGCACGGTGGACGATGCGACGATGAAATATGTCGTTGTCCACCTGCACAGGTTGCTGCAGCCCGACAGCTGAGCCGCTTCACTCCCCTTCCATAAGGGAGGCTGTCGCATATATCCTGCTGCCCTAGACTGGACGGTGGGGAGTATTAGACATGCCGCAAGAGCTGAGCTTTGGTGCCATTCTCGAAACCGTAGTGACCAAGCTGGATCCGGCACAGCCGGCGCTGGTGCATGGCGACACGCGGCGCAGTTGGAGCGAAGTGGCCCAGCGCAGCGCCAGCTTGGCCGCCGCAATGCTGGCAGGTGGTGCCGTTGCCGGCGATCGCTGTGCACTCCTCATGCGCAACAGCGCCGAATATGCCGAAGCCATGATCGCCTGCCTGCGGGCGCGGCTGGTGCATGTGAACGTCAACTATCGCTACACCGGCGAAGAGCTGTGGTACATCCTCGACAACAGCGATGCCGCCGTCTGCGTCTATGACGCCGAATTCGCGCCGCTGGTGGATTCGATCCGCAGCCGATTGCCCACCAAGGTCTGGATACAGCTGCGCGGCGACACGCCGGCCTTTGCGCAGGATTTCGAGGCCACAGCGAGCGCCGGCCACAGCCTGCCGCCACAGGATCATCAACCCACCGACATGCTGTTCATCTACACCGGCGGCACCACGGGCCTGCCAAAGGGCGTGATGTGGGATCAGGCAGCGCTGTGGGGTCTGATGAACCCCGGCGTGGAGCCAGCTCAGATCCATGATGTGGCGGCGCTCACGGCCGATCTGAAGGCTGGGGTTGGCCGCCGCAAGGCCCTCATCCTGCCGCCGCTGATGCACGGCACCGGGCTGATCGTCGCGCTGGGGACGTTGTGCCGGGGCGGCACGCTGGTCACCCTGCCCGGCGCCAATTTCGATCCAGGCGATGCCACCACCACCTGCGCACGCGAGGGCTGCGATTATGTGGTGATCGTCGGCGATGCCTTTGCCCGTCCAATCCTGAAAGCGCTGGACGCCGGCATCGGCAGCATCGCAACGGTGGAGATCATGATCTCATCTGGCACCATGTGGTCGCCCGAAGTGAAGGCCGGTCTGCTCGGCCATGCGCCGAACCTGATGATCGTGGACTCCCTCGGCTCTTCCGAAGGCCTCGGCCTCGGCGCCGCCGCCCAGACCAAGGACAATGCCGGTGCACCGACCAAGTTCATGGCCGATGGCAACACGCTGATCATCGGTGATGACATGAAGCCGGTGCCGTCCGGCACCATGGGCCGCATCGCGCGCGGGGGCCTGATCCCGCGTGGGTATTGGAAGGACCCGGTGAAGAGCGCCGCGACCTTCCCGGAAATCGACGGCAAGCGCTATTCCATCCCCGGCGATTTCGCCATTATCGAGGAAGACGGCAGCTTCACCCTCTTGGGTCGCGGCAGCCAGTGCATCAACACCGGCGGCGAGAAGGTGTTCCCCGAAGAAGTGGAAGAAACGCTGAAAACCCACGCCGCCATCGATGATGCGCTGGTGTTCGGCCTGCCCGATGAAAAATGGGGCCAGTGCGTGACCGCCGTGGTGGAAGCTCATGCCCCGGTAGACGTGGAAGAACTGCGCGCCCACGTGCGCCAGCACCTGGCCGGCTACAAGACTCCCAAGACGGTGCACATTGTGAAAAAGGTGCCCCGCGCGCCCAACGGCAAGGCGGATTATGCCGCCGCCAAGGCGATGGTAACAGGCTGAAACGAAAAAGGGCGGCCCCTGCGGACCGCCCTTTTCACATCAGCTTGATCGGCTGACTTATTTCTTGCCCAGACCAAAGCTGGCGAAACGCTTGTTGAAGCGCGCCACCTGGCCGCCGGCATCGAGCATGCGGCCGCTGCCGCCGGTCCACGCTGGGTGGCTGGTCGGATCGATTTCCAGGTTCATCGTATCCCCTTCCTTCCCCCAGGTCGTGCGGGTCTGGTAGGTGGTGCCATCGGTCATCTTGACGGTGATGCTGTGGTAGGCGGGATGGATGCCGGACTTCATGATCGTTTCCTTCTGTGCGGACCGGTTCCGACCGGCCCTGGAAAATTGAACGCGCGGCATAGCGGCTTGACCGCCTGATTGCAACAGGCGTAACCCCGCTCCCGAACGGTGCCCGCCTTCGCCGGCGGGAGAATAGGGAAGCCGGTGTGAATCCGGCGCTGTGCCCGCAACTGTAAGCGGCCAGCTGATGCTTCACATGCCACTGGGCAACCGGGCCACCGGTTTTCTGGGAAGGCGAAGCACCAGCGCCATGAGCCGCAAGCCAGGAGACCTGCCGTTCCGTCCGTGGCCACCCGTGGCTGCTGGCGGTCGCCCCATGCCTGCCGGGACCAGCGGTGCGTGAGATGATGGAGCAGCGCGCCTGCCCTTTCGTTCGAGGTGACTTCATGTCGCTCACCTGTGCCCGGCGTCTGTCCGGGCCGAACGAAAGTCCGTGTCCATGCTTCCGCTCATCGTGCTGGCCGGCCAGGCCGCCATTGCCGCCACGCCGGCCCCACCCAACAACCAGCCCATCTTCATTCGTGAAACAGCCGCACCCTTCACTGTTACCGCCAGCCGCAGCACCATCCGCCTTGCTGAGACCGGCATCAGCATCAGCCAGATCGATCTGCCGCAGATCGAGGCACTCAGCCTGCCGATGGTGAAGGATTATCTTACGCTCATCCCCGGCGTGGCCGTCGCCCAGACCGGGCCGCTTGGCGCACAGACCCAGATCCGCATCCGCGGTGCCGAAGCCAATCACAGCATCAGCTTCATCGATGGCATCGAGATGAACGATCCCGCCTCATCGGGCGAGTTTCGCATCGATACGCTGTTGAGCCACGGCGTCGAGCGCATCGAAGTGCTGCGCGGGCCGCAATCGGCGCTGTGGGGCAGCCAGGCCATCGGCGGCGTGATCAGCATCACCACCCGTGCGCCAGTGCGCGGCACCGAAGTTTATGGCGAACTGCAGGGCGGCAGCCTGGGCACGGTGCGCGGCGGCATCGGCGGCGGCTGGGCCGGCGAAACGCTGACCGTGAGCGGGCAACTCTCCGGCCTGTCCACCGATGGTTACGATATAGCCCGCAGCGGCGGCGACAAGGACGGCTATGACAATGTCACCGCCCATGGCCGCATCGAGTGGCGGGCGACCCTGCAATTGACGCTGCTGCTGGTCGGCCGGCATCAGGATTCGACGTCGCGTTTCGATGGTTTCGATTATAATGCCGGGGGGCCGGTGGACGAACCGTTGGCGACGCAGAGCCGTCAGAGTGCCGTGCGTGCCGAAGCGGCGCTGGCGCTGCTGAATGGCGACTGGACGACGCGGGCCAGTTTCATGGCGGTACGCGCCGACAACATCAACCGCCGCGCCGGCGCCTTCGAAAACCGCAGCGATGGCGAGCGTGACCTGTTCCGCCTGCAATCCACCGGCCGTTTTGAGACCGGCGCCATCGCGCACAATCTGACCGCCGCCCTGGACGTGGAGACCGAGCGTTTCACCAGCCGCGATGCCAACGCCCAGGCGGACTCCAACCAACGCCAGCGCCGCCGCCAGACCAGCCTGGTCGGCGAATATCGTTTGAGCAGCAACAATGGTCTTTCGGCCGGTGCCGCCGTGCGCCACGACATGAACGACCGTTTTGCCGATGCCACCACGGTGCGTTTCGATGCGGTGGCGGCGATCGGAGCCGTTCGCCTGCATGCCGCTTTCGGTACCGGCATCGCCGATCCCACCTTCTTCGATCAGTTCGGCTTCTTCCCCGGCTCCTTCCAGGGCAACCCCAATCTGGTTCCCGAACGCAGCCGCAGCGTCGAGGCCGGCATCGGCTGGGCGGTGGGTGGCCACAGTTTCGATGTCACCCTTTTCGATGCCAATCTCACCAACGAAATCATCGGCACCTTCAACAGTACCACCTTCATCGCCGGCGTGGCCAACGCCACCGGCCGCAGCACCCGCCGTGGGGTGGAAGTGGCAGGCCGGGCTGAACTGGCCAGAGGGCTCACGCTCAACACCAGCTACACCTATCTTGATGCCAACCAGCAGCAGGTCGCCGGCAGCGCATTGGTCCGCGAAGTGCGCCGGCCGCGCCACAGCGGCAGCATCGCGCTCAGTTACAGCAGCCGGCCGTTCGATCTGTCTGCTGCCGCCGCCATCACAGGTGCACGCGGTGACACGGATTTCGCCCGCTTCGTGCCCGTCACTCTGCCGGCCTACACGTTGCTCACGCTGGCCGGCGCGTGGCACATCAGCCCCCGTATCGATCTGACCGCACGGGTGGAAAACGCGCTGGATGCCAGCCAGGTTGACGTGATCGCCTATCGCGGGCCGGGCCTTACGGCCCACGGCGGCATCAGGTTCCGGCTGTGATGCAGGCGCCTGCCCCCCTTCCCCCATCATACTGGCGCAGGCGAACATCCACCGTTGAGCAGGGCGTGCCTTTGGCCACGGCTTGGGCGCTTGCGGCGCGGTGGATGCTGGCCTTTGCCAGCATGACTACGGGGGCAGTGAGTGCCGCCACCCCTGCGCGCGTCGTCAGCCTCAACCTGTGCACGGATGAATATCTGCTGCTCACTGCGCGCCCTGGCCAGATCGCAAGCATCAGCCGGCTTGGCGCTGACGAACAGGAAAGCCCGCTGGCCAGGCAGGCGCGTGGACTTGCCACCAATTCGGGGCAGCTGAGCGAGGTCATCGAACAGCGGCCTGATCTGGTGCTGACCATGGGCCATGATCCGCAAGGCGTCGCACTGGCGGCACGGCTGCGGATCAGGCTGATCGCCCTGCCCTACCCCACCAGCCCGGCGGCGGTGGTAGCACAGGTGCAGCAGGTCGCCGCCTTGGTGGGCAATACGCCTGCGGGTACCACATTTGCTGCCCGTGTTGCCGCGCTCACGGCCTCTGCACCAAAGGCGCAACCCGGCCTGATGATTGGCGGCAGCGGACTTGCCCCTGCAATGGACGGGTTGGCCGCCGGCTGGCTGCGGCTGGCCGGCATAGCGCAGCAACAGGGTGGGCAGATCAGCCTGGAACGTCTGTTGGTGCAGCCGCCGCCGATCCTGATCCGCAATGTCTATCGGCGCGGGCAATTGTCTGGCCCGCAGGCGTGGAGTCAGCACCCCGCGCTCCGCCAGTTGCGCGTCACCCAAGTGGAGGCCGATGGCCGCGCCTTCCTGTGTGGCGGCGCCGCGATGCCGGCAGAAATTGCCCGGCTGAGAAAGGCGCTGGCCACATGAGGACAGGCCTCGCCCTGCTCTGTGCCGTGCTGGCACTGGCCTCGCTGGCGCTGGGGCCGGTCGATCTTGCCGCGCTGTGGGCACGCGATCCCGAACTGGCGCGCAACCTGTTCATCGAACTGCGGTTGCCGCGCACGGGGCTGGCGCTGCTGATCGGGGCCGGGCTGGGTGCATCGGGCGCAGCGGCACAGGCACTGTTTCGCAATCCGCTGGCTTCGCCCGATGTGCTGGGGCCATCCAGCGGTGCGGCGCTGGGCGCGGTGCTGGCCGGCTATTTCCTCGGAGCCGGGGTGATCGGCATGGCCATTGGTGGCCTGGCCGGGGCCGGGTTGTCGTTGCTGCTGTTGCTGGCGCTGGCCGGGCGCGGCGCCGGTGCGACACGGCTGGTGCTCGCCGGCGTCGCCGTTTCCATGCTGCTTGGCGTTGCCATCAACCTGGCGCTCAGCCTCGCGCCGTCGCCCTTCGCGCTTTATGATCTGATGTTCTGGCTGATGGGCAGCCTGAATGATCGCAGCCTGCCGCAACTGGCGCTGGCAGCACCCCTCATCCTGATCGGCATCGTCCTGTTGCTGCGCGCGGCCCCGGCGCTGGACACGCTGGCGCTGGGGGAAGAGGTGGCGCAGTCGCTGGGCGTTGGCCTCTCTGCTGTGCAGGCGCGCGTGGTGCTCGCCATCGCGCTGGCGACCGGTGCCGGCGTGGCGGTGGCGGGCAGCATCGGCTTCATCGGCCTGATCGTGCCGCATCTGGTGCGACCCTTTGTGCGCCACCGACCCGGCGCGGCAATCGCGCCTTCTGCGCTGGCCGGTGCGGCCCTCTTGAGCGCTGCGGACATCGCGGTGCGGTTGCTGCCGGCCGCGCTCGATCTGCGGCTGGGCGTGCTCACCGCCTTGATCGGCGCCCCCTTCTTCCTGTGCCTGATCATGGGGCGACGCTGATGCTGGAAGCCATTGATCTCGCCCGCCCGCCGATGCTGGCACCGACCAGCCTGACGCTGCACCCCGGCCAGCTGACAGGCGTGATCGGCCCAAATGGCGCCGGCAAGACAACGCTGCTCAAGGCGCTGGCTGGGCTTTCGCGCGGACCTGGAACGGTGCGGCTGGACGGGCACCCCTTCCTGCCACACCCGCAGCGGCTGGCCTGGCTGCCAGCAAGCCGCGATGCCGTTTGGCCGATCCCGGCGGCGGCGTTGGTTCAGCTTGGCCTTGGTCCGGCGGCCGCGCCCGATCCTGCCGCGGTCTCCGCCGCGCTCAGCGCCTGTGATGCCATGGCGCTGGCGCATCGCCCGGTAGCCCAGCTTTCCACCGGCGAACGCGCCCGGGTCTTGCTGGCACGCGCCATTGTGGGGCGGCCGGCGTGGCTGCTGCTTGATGAACCGATCGCCAATCTCGATCCTGGACACCGGCTGGACGTGATGGCGTTGCTGGCGTCCGAGACCGCGCGCGGCGCTGGCGTGGTGCTGGCGCTGCACGATCTTGATCTGGCTCGGCGCTGTGACCGGCTGCTGTTGATTGTCAGCGGCGCGGTGATCGCCGATGGCCCGCCGCATATGGTGTTGGACACAGACCAGCTTGGCCGTGTCTTTGGGGTCCAGCATGGTCCTGACGGTTGGGTTCGCTGCAGTCGCTTTGACCATTGAGCGCATGGCCAACATCGGCCATACCCGCCAACATGCCCCGTATTGGTCAACCCCTTCCCCCGTCAGCCCGCAGCACGGCTGCTGCCATGGCCGAATTGGTCACCGAACTCCGCGAAAAGGCCGCGCGTATTGCCCTTGGTGGGCCGGCGGCGGCGCGCGAAAAACACGTGGCGCGCGGCAAGCTGCTGCCACGCCAGCGCGTTGAAGCGTTGCTCGATCCGCAGAGCGCCTTCCTCGAAATCGGCCAGTTCGCTGCTCACGAGGTTTATGGCGAAGATGTACCCGCCGCCGGGCTGATCGCAGGCGTTGGCCAGGTGGAAGGCCGGCTGTGCGTGATCGTGGCGAACGACGCCACCGTGAAGGGCGGCAGTTACTATCCAATCACCGTGAAGAAGCATCTGCGCGCGCAGGAAATTGCGGCGCAGAATGGCCTGCCCTGCCTTTACCTGGTCGATAGCGGCGGCGCCAACCTGCCGCGACAAGACGAGGTGTTCCCCGATCGCGATCACTTCGGCCGCATCTTCTTCAATCAGGCCAACATGAGCGCCAATGGCATCCCGCAGATCGCCGCCGTGCTGGGCAGCTGCACCGCCGGTGGCGCCTATGTTCCGGCGATGGCGGATGAATCGATCATCGTGAAGAACCAGGGCACGATCTTTTTAGGGGGCCCGCCGCTGGTAAAGGCCGCGACCGGCGAGGAAGTGACGGCTGAGGATCTGGGCGGCGGCGACGTGCACACGCGCATTTCCGGCGTCGCCGATCACCTCGCCGAGAATGATGAGGATGCACTGAGCATCGCCCGCCGCATCGTCGCCACCCTGCCCGCCGCACCCGCCGTGGCGCGCGGCCCGGCGCGGCCGCCACTGTTTGATGCGAGCGAACTGAATGCGCTCGCCCCCATCGATACCCGCGTGCCGGTGGACGTGCGCGAGATCATTGCCCGGATGGTGGATGGTTCGGAACTGCAGGAATTCAAGCCACGTTACGGCGAGACACTGGTGACAGGCTTTGCCCATATCGAAGGCTATCCGGTCGCCATCATCGCCAACAACGGCATCCTGTTTTCAGAGAGCGCGCAGAAAGGCGCGCACTTCATCGAACTGGCCTGCCAGCGCCGTATTCCGCTGTTGTTCCTGCAGAATATCAGCGGCTTCATGGTCGGCCGCCGCTTCGAGAATGAAGGCATCGCCAAGCATGGCGCCAAGCTGGTGACAGCCGTGGCCTGCGCCGCCGTGCCGAAAATCACCGTGGTGACCGGCGGCAGCTTCGGTGCCGGCAATTATGGCATGTGCGGCCGGGCTTACTCACCGCGCTTCCTGTGGATGTGGCCCAATGCCCGCATCAGCGTGATGGGCGGCGAACAGGCGGCGAGCGTGCTGGCGGCGGTGAAGGGCGGCGGCTTCAAGAACACCGCCGACGAAGAGGCGTTCAAGGCGCCAATCCGCGCGCAATATGAAGCGCAGGGCAACCCCTATTACGCCAGCGCCCGCCTGTGGGACGATGGCATCATCGCGCCGGAAGACACGCGCGCCGTGGTGGCGTTGAGCCTGGCGGCATCGTTGCAGCAGCCGGTGCCGGAAACTCGGTTCGGCACGTTCCGGATGTGATGGCGATGCTGGACGAAACCCTCGACGATTGGGGCACGGCGCGGCTGACGCTGAACCGGCCGGAACGGCACAACGCCTTCAACGCCGAACTCATTGCCGCGCTGGAAGAAGCCTTCACCCGGTTGGGCCAGGCTGACGAGGTGCGCGCCATCGTGCTGGCGGGCAACGGCAAGAGCTTTTCGGCTGGCGCCGATCTGGACTGGATGCGGGCGGCCGCTGGTTGGAGCGAGGCGGAGAACCAGGCCGACGCCATGGGGCTTTCCAACATGCTGGCCGCCATCAATGATTGTGCGAAACCGGTGATCGTTGTTGCCCACGGCCATGTCACCGGCGGCGGTGTGGGACTTGTCGCCTGTGCGGACATGGCGGTGGCGATCGAGGGCGCGCAGTTCCGCCTTTCCGAAGTGCGGCTGGGCCTGACGCCGGCCACCATCTCGCCCTTCGTACTGGCAAAGATCGGTGCGGCGGCGCGGCGCTGGTTCCTTACTGCGGAGGCGTTCACCGCTGACGAAGCACTGGGCATGGGGTTGGTGAACGAAACCGCCATTGATGAAGACGCGGCCGAAGCCGTGGTGGCACACTGGCTGGCCCACATCGGACAGGCCGCGCCCGGCGCCGTGGCAGATGCCAAGCTTCTGGCGCTGGATTTCGCCGGTGCCGAAATCAGTGAAGAGCTGCGCGAGGAAAGCGCCCGCCGTATCGCCGCGCGCCGGGTGAGTGACGAAGGCCGCGAAGGCATATCTGCCTTTCTAAGCAAGGGGAAACCATCATGGGTCATCGAATAAAGCCGCTGTTCGCTGCCGCGATGTTGCTGGCTGCACCTGCTGCCGCTGCGCCCAAGGACGAAGTGCTCGCGGCCACCAATGCCTTCATGGATGCGCTCAACAAGGGCGATGCCAATGGTGCCGAGGCGATGACGCATCCGACGCTGACCATCCAGGTGCTGCGCTTCCCGCCCGAGGGCGGCAGCAAGTTTGGCGTGATGACCCGCCAGCAATTGTTCGACAATTTCCGCGCAGCGCCGCCGCAGCGCAAGTTCGACGAACGCATCGTGCGCTCGAAAATCCTCGTTACCCGCGATTATGCCCATGTCTGGGCGCCTTACACGCTCGATATCGACGGCAAGCGCATCCATTGCGGCGTGGACAGTTTCGGCTGGAGCAAGATCGACGGCAAATGGCTGCTGACGACGTTCGGCTGGACGGCCGATCCGAAGGGCTGCCCGCCGAAGTGAGAGACATGCAGAAAATCTTGATCGCCAATCGCGGGGAAATCGCCCGCCGCATCATCCGCACAGCGCACCGCATGGGCATTGCCACAGTTGCCGTGCATTCGGCTGCTGACGCGCATGCGCCGTTCGTGCGCGAAGCCGGCCAGGCCGTGCCGCTGGCGGGGGACCGCGCCTATCTCGACATGGATGCCATCATCGCAGCGGCCAAGCGCACGGGCGCCGATGCCATTCACCCCGGCTATGGCTTTCTTTCCGAGAATGCCGATTTCGCCAAGGCGCTGAAAAAGGCCGGGATCATCTTCATCGGCCCGCCGGAAAGCGCCATGCGGGTGATGGCGCTGAAGGACACCGCCAAGGCTGCGATGAAGAAAGCCGGCGTGCCGATCACGCCTGGCTATCAGGGCACGGACCAGAGCCTGGTGCGGCTGCAGAAGACCGCCGAAGGTGTCGGTTTCCCGCTGCTGATCAAGGCGGTGGCCGGCGGTGGCGGCAAGGGTATGCGCGCCGTGCATTCGGCAGACGAATTCCAGGAAGCCCTGATGGCCGCCCAGCGCGAAGGCGAGACCGCCTTCGGCAACGCGGGCGTGATGCTGGAAAAACTGATTCAGCGCCCGCGCCACGTGGAAGTGCAGTTGTTTGCCGACAGCCATGGCAATGCCGTCCACCTGTTCGAGCGCGATTGTTCACTGCAGCGCCGCCACCAGAAGGTGATCGAGGAAGCCCCCGCCCCCGGCCTGTCCGACCAGTTGCGCCACACACTGGGCGTTGCCGCCGTCACCGCCGCCCATGCCATCGGCTACCAGGGCGCCGGCACGGTGGAGTTCATCCTCGATCTCGACACCGTTGATCTGTCCGGCGATCCGGCCTTCTACTTCATGGAAATGAACACCCGCCTGCAGGTGGAGCACCCGGTAACCGAGTGCATCACCGGTGAGGACCTGGTCGAATGGCAGATCCGCGTTGCACGCGGTGAGCCGCTGCCGAAAAAACAAGACGAGCTCAGCGTCAACGGTTGGGCGATGGAAGCCCGGCTCTATGCCGAAGACCCGGACAGCGGTTTCCTGCCGGCCACCGGCACGATCACCACCCTTGAATTCGGCGCTGGTCCCGGTGTTCGCATCGATACTGGCGTTGAAACCTGCAGCCGCATCGGACTGGATTATGATCCGATGATCGCCAAGGTGATCGCGCATGGTGCGACGCGTGAGCAGGCCATCGATCGGCTGGTCGGCGCGCTGGATGCCACCATCGTTACCGGGCTCAAGTGCAACCGTGCCTTCCTCGCCCGTCTGGCCGATACTGAGGCCTTCCGCGCTGGCGAGGTCGATACCGGCTTCATTGCCCGCCATGCTGCCGAACTGGCTGCGCCCGGCCTATGCCCGGCGCCCGTGATGTTGGCCGCCGCGCTGGGGCTGGGGCTGCCACAGGCAAGCCCAAGCGAAACGCTGTTCGGTCAGCTTAACTTCCGCGTGAACGTCGTCGCTGAAACCCATGTCCGCCTGTGGTGGGGCGATGAACGCCATGCGCTGACGCTGCGCGCTGCCGGGGGGCCACGTTGGCGGATCGGCGGGCTTGCCGGGGTGGGCGAGGTCGCCGTCACCCGTACCGGCGCGTACGGCCTGTCGATCGATCTGGGCGGGCAATTGATGCCGGCCACGGTTGTTGCAGGCGATGGGGTCGTGGACGTCCGCATGGCCGGCCAGAGCTGGACGCTCGGCACCCGTCCGCCGCGCACCAAGGATGCCGGCGGCGGCCACGCCCACATGATCGCGCCGATGCCCGGCCGCGTGCTGGCCGTCGACGTGACGCCGGGCCAGGCCGTGGCCGAAGGCGATCGCCTGCTGGTGCTGGAAGCCATGAAGATGGAGCATCGCCTGACCGCCCGCGTGGCCGGCACCGTGCAGACGGTGCATGTCGCGGTGGGTGATCAGGTTGCCGATGGCATGATGTTGGTGGAAATCGGCTGATCGTGAGGGCCGGACCGGCGGGGCTCTTGCCGGTCCGGCCCCTCCCGGCCGGGACCTTGTTACTCGGCGTCGTCTTGCGGCTGTTCGCGCCAGGCCAGAATGATGCCCGGTAGCGCCATCGAGGTGATGGCAAAACCCGAGAGCAGATCGAGCGCCTGTTCCTGCCCCGGCATCCAGCCTTCGATGAACTTGGCCAGGATCGACCACATGAAGAAGCCAAACATCGCCAGCACCATGATCTGGTGGGTGGCGACATAGGATTTGTCGCGCATTGTCCGTTCGCGTTCATCCAGCATGGCGTCGCTGGCCTGGGTCAACTGCCCGCGGCCTTCAATGAACAGCGCCACCGCACTGAACAGGCCGATCAGGCGCAAGCCAACAAAACCGATCGGTGTATCGCCATCAGGCGCGGCAAAGATCGCTCCGCCCAGATAGCCGATACCGATGCCGCCCAGTACCAGCAGCGACAGGATGCGCGCGGCGCGCAGCGAGAGTTTCAGTGGCGGATTGAGAGTTGTGGGTTTGCTCACGATCATTCCTCCTCTGCACGGTCACGCCAGGCCAGGATCACGGCCGGCACCATCACATGGACCCAGAACAGCATCGCCATCAGCCAGCCAGCCTCGTGCATGTTTGGCAGCCACAGCCTGCCGGGCGCGGCCAGCAGCAGCCAGATGTAGGCAAGACAGATGGAGATCCCGGTCACCCGGTGGCCGATCACCACCGCCCGCGCGCGCTCAGCACGCTCGCGTTCGTCCAGTTCTCCTGGCGCCACATAGCGCCAGCCGGGGCTGCCGACTGCAACGGCTGCCGCCAGTGCCCAGCCAAGCACACGGGTCATGGTCATCACGCCGCCCATGCCGTCGATTGGCAGCAACAGGGGCCCGATCGTGCCGGCCACCAGCGCCGCCAGCGCCAGGCCCGACAACACGCGCACCCGCATTGTGGAAAAGCGCGGTGGCTTGAAAAGTGCAGATTGGGCCATCAGCGGCCTCCTTCCACGAGACGCGGCGCGGCGAGGGATGCCGCCAACGGCGCAAAGGGCTCAAGGCTGAACAAGGTCTCCACCGAAACGCCGAACACGCGGGCAAGCTTCAGGCCCAGTTCGAGGCTGGGGCCATATTGCCCGCGCTCCAGAAAGCCGATGGTCTGCGGGTTGACGCCAACCTGTTCGGCCAGTTCCTTGCGCGACAGGCCAGCTTCGGCCCGAAACAGCGCAAGCCGGTTGTGCAATGTTGAAGTTTCGTTGTTCATCATCACGAATTATTGTCTATACACAACATAATGCTGTGTCAACAAAGTAGCGCTTTGCCCCTTCCCGCTCCCGCCGCCACGGCCTAGAACGGCTGAAATCTGCAAAGGAATCCCTCACGATGCTGAGCCAGCTGAATTTCGCGCAAGGTGAGACCATCGACATGCTGCGCGATACGGTGCGCGCCTTTGCGGCCGCCAAAATCGCGCCACGCGCCTCCGAGATCGACTCCACCAACATATTCCCGCGCGATCTGTGGCCCAAGATGGGCGAACTGGGCCTGCACGGCATCACTGTGCCTGAAGCCGATGGCGGCATTGGCCTGGGCTATCTGGCGCATGTGGTGGTGGTGGAGGAACTTTCCCGCGCCTCGGCCAGTGTTGGCCTTTCCTATGGCGCCCACACCAACTTGTGCATCAACCAGATTGCCCGCTGGGGCACGGCCGAACAGAAAGCGAAATATCTGCCTGACCTGATTTCCGGGGAACATGTCGGCAGCCTTGCCATGTCCGAACCGGGTGCGGGCAGCGACGTGATCGGCATGAAGCTGCGTGCCGATATTCAGGGCAACGGCGATTATGTGCTGAACGGCAACAAGATGTGGATCACCAACGGGCCGCATGCCGAAACGTTGGTCGTCTATGCCAAGACCGATCCCGCCGTCGGCCCGCGCGGGGTGACGGCGTTCCTGATCGAAAAGGGCATGAAGGGTTTTTCCACCGCACAGAAGCTCGACAAGCTGGGCATGCGCGGTTCGGACACCTGCGAACTGGTGTTCGAGGATTGCAGCGTGCCGGCCGAAAATGTGCTGGGCGGCGTCGGTAATGGCGCCCGCGTGCTGATGTCCGGCCTGGACTATGAACGTGTCGTGCTTTCGGGTGGCCCGCTTGGCATCATGCAGGCCTGCATGGACGTGGTGGTGCCCTATGTTCACGATCGCCAGCAGTTCGGCCAGCCCATTGGCCAGTTCCAGCTGATGCAGGGCAAGCTGGCCGACATGTATGTCGCGCTGTCCACCGCCCAGGCCTACACCTATGCCGTCGCGCAAGCCTGTGACCGCGGCGAGACCACCCGCAAAGACAGCGCCGGCTGCATCCTCTACAGCGCTGAAAAGGCGACGTGGATGGCGCTCGAAGCAATCCAGTGCCTGGGCGGCAACGGCTATATCAACGAATATCCCACCGGGCGCCTGCTGCGCGATGCCAAGCTGTATGAAATCGGCGCCGGCACCTCGGAAATTCGCCGTTACCTGATTGGCCGGGAATTGTTCGAAGAGACCAAGTGAGGCTGCTGGGCGTCGTCCTCGCCGGCGGCCAGTCGCGCCGCTTTGGCCGTGACAAGGCCCTGGCATTGCTCGATGGCCGGCCGCTGATCGATCATGCACTGGCTGCGCTGGCTGGCTGTGATGCGCTGGCGATGGCGGGGCGGGAATGGCCCGGCATTGCCAGTCTGCCCGACCGGCCATCACCCGATCTCGGCCCGTTGGGAGGCCTCAACGCCGCGCTACATCATGCGGTGGCGAAGGGCTTTTGCCATGTTGCCAGCCTGCCCGTCGATAGCCCGACCCTGCCCGCCGACTGGCTGGCGAAGTTGGGCGATGGCCCGGCGCATGCGGCCGGCCAGCCCCTCATCGCTGTCTGGCCGGTGGCGCTGGCAGACGGGCTGGAGGCGTTCGTGGCCGGCGGTGGCCGGCGGGTGCGGGATTGGGTGGCGCACGCCGGCGCCCGCGCGGTCGATCTCGGGCCGCTCGCCAATCTCAATCATCCGGGTGATCTGGATCGCCTGCACAGGTGACAAAGCGCCTTGCCGCGCTATGCTGGCGGCGGGGAGAATTTGCATGAAAACACTGATCGCCGCCGCCTGCGCGTTGCTGGCCACCACCGCACTGGCCGCGCCAAAACCGGATGCCACGCTGCTGAAGGCGGCCACCGCCGAAGCGCCCGCCATCACCGCCACGCTGAAATCGCTGGTGGAGATCGAAACGGGCACGGGTGACGCCGAGGGCATGGCCAGCATGGGCCGCTATCTGGAAAGCGCCTTCACCGCACGTGGCGCCACGGTGGCGCGGATGCAACCCACCGGCGGCGTGGCCGGCGATATCATCGTCGCGCGCTGGAAGGGCACCGGCAAGGGCAAGCTGCTGCTGATTGCCCATATGGACACGGTGTATCAGCGGGGCGCCCTGGCCCGTGCGCCTTTCAAGCTGATGGATAGCCCGCAAGGCCCGCTGGCCTATGGCCCCGGCATTTCGGACGACAAGAGCGGCATTGCCACCATCCTGCACACGCTGCCCCTGCTGACGGCCAAGGATTATGCCGAGCTGACCGTCGCCATCAACACCGACGAGGAACGCGGATCGCTGGGTTCCGGCACGACCATCACCGAACTGGCCAAGGGCATGACGGCGGTGCTGAGCTTTGAGCCGACCAGCATGCCGGAACGGCTGACGCGTGGCACATCGGCCACCAACACGGTGACCGTTACCATCAAGGGCAAGGCCAGCCACGCCGGCGGCGCGCCGGAAGCCGGCATCAATTCACTGGTAGAGGCCGCCCACATCATCCAGACCACAAAGGATCTTGATCGCGGCCAGGGCAATCGCCGCTTCAACTGGACGGTGGTCGAACAACAGCGCGGCGTGCGCAACATCATCCCCGACGATGTGACGCTGATCGGCGACTTGCGCACCAGCAACCTGGCGCAATTTGATCAGTTCAAGGCGGAACTGCTCGATCGGCTGAAAACACCGTCCATCCCCGGCGCCGTGGTCACCGCCGAAGTGCGCATGAACCGCCCGCCCTTCACCGCGACCCCGGCCAGCAACGCGCTGATCGACGAAGCCCGCGCCATCTATGCCACGCTGGGCAAGGAACTGCTGGTGATGGAACGCGGCGGCGGCGGCACTGATGCCGGCTATGCCGCGCTGGCCGGCGTGCCAGTGATTGAATCGCTGGGCCTGCCCGGCTTTGGCGCGCACACCACGCAAGCCGAATATGTGTTCCTCGAAGCCGTGCCCCGCCGGCTCTATCTTGCCGCAAGCCTGATCCGCAAGTTGGGACGGTAGACGCCGCGCACAGCGGCGGCTAAGGCCGGCGCATGTCGGCCAGCCACCCTTCCCGCCTGTCGGCGATCCTGCTGGTGTTGGCCGGCATCGGCGCGATGTGCGTGCTGGATGTATTCGCCAAATATCTGGCGCTGCGCCATGGCGCGCCGCTTACCACCTTTTCCCGCTATGCCAGTGGCACCGTTTTCGCGCTGATGGTGTGGCAGTGGCAGGGCCGGCCCTGGGTGGCACCGGGCGGTCTGCAGGCCAATCTGGTGCGCGGCACGCTGATTGCGGCGATGGCGCTGGCGTTTTTCTGGTCGATCACGCGGCTGCCGCTCGCCCTTGTGCTCACCCTCACGTTCGTCGGACCATTGGCGGTGCCGTTCATGGCGGCTCTTTATCTGAAGGAACCGGTGCAGCCCCGCTATATCGCGGCCGGTGTGTTGGGTTTCATCGGCGTACTGGTAACCGTGGGCGGCATGCCCAGCCTGTCGAGCGGGGAATTGCTGGCAGCGGCAGCGGCCGTACTCGCCGCATTCCTCTATGCCGGGACGGCGGTGATCCTGCGCTCGCGGGCGGCCGCCGATGGCGCCACGGTCATCACGCTGATCGCCGCGGTGGTGCCGATGCTGTGGCTGTCACCGGCGCTGATCAGCCTGCCTGCCATGCCGTCAGCAATCGATTTGGGGCTGATGGCGGCCATGGGCCTTATCGGCAATATCGCCGTGCAGCTGATGGCGCGCGGCTATGTTCACCTGCAGGCGCAGGTTTCAGCGGTGCTTGAGTATAGCGCCCTGCCCTGGGCCGCGCTGATGGGTTGGCTGGCGTTTGACGAGGTGGTGGCACCCAGCACGATACTGGGCGCGGCGATCATCGCCGGGGCCTGCCTGTGGGCATCGCGCGCGCCAAGGGCAGACGTGGCAGCGCCAGTCAGCGGTCTGCCGCCAGCGCCAGTTCCTTGAGGCACACCGCCTTGGCACGGCCAATGGCGGCAACATCCGGCAGCAGTTCAACCGCCTCACGCGCATCCGCCAGATAGGCCGCGCGCGCCGCTGGCGCATGGCTGCCCACCGGCGCCCCACAAATGGCCTGCACACCCAACACAGGGGAACGCCGCAGATCGGTCACTGCCAGAACTTCTGATGGCGCCCGCGGCAGCGCGGCCGCCACTGCAGCGGTGAGCTGCTCGGCCTGCGTATCTTCGGCACCGCGGGCCAGTTCCGGCGCCATTGCGATCCAATCGGCGGCACCGTTGCGGATTGCCCCCATCACGCGGCCCCAGTCACCGCCAGCCACCAGATGGGCGACCGCCGGCTTGGGGCCATTGCGATCAACATCGGCCGCGAACTGGCTGGCCGAAAGGATGCCGACAAGCAGCAGCAGGGGGGAAAATGCAGTCATGTGATGAATATGGGCGTGATGCCAGCCAGGTGCAATGGCGTCAGGCGTCAGGCAGCGGGCGGATCGGCGATCATCGCGGTGAAGCTGCATTCGGCCACCAGCTTGCCGTCCACTTCGGCGCGGCCAGTGAACTTGGCCACCCGGCCGCGATCCTGCACCACCTGCACCTTCAAGTGCAGCAGGCAGCCCGGTTCCACCGGGGTACGGAACTTGGCGTTCTCGATCGCCATGAAGAAGACGAGCTTGTCACCGCCAGCCGGATCCTTGGTGCGCGCGCCGTGGATGGCGAGCACACCGGCAGTTTGCGCCAGCGCTTCGACGATCAGCACGCCTGGCATGATCGGCTTGGCCGGGAAATGTCCGGCAAAGAACGGCTCGTTGATGGTCACGGCCTTGATGCCGGTCGCGGATCGACCGGGGATCATGTCGATCACCCGGTCAACCAGCAGCATCGGAAACCGATGCGGCAGCAGCGCCATCACTGCCAGCACGTCAGCCGTGCTGGCAGTTTGAGGAACGGTGTCGTTCATCAACGGCGCGGCGGGGCCGCCGGAGCCGGAGCCGGAGCGGCAGGCGCAGTGCCAGCCGGAGCGGCCGGCGGCGTGATCGACACCTTCGGCAGTGCCTTGTCGAGACGGGCGACCACATCGGCGGTGATATCGATGGCAGCGGCGTGCTGGATGGTCACCTGCTCGTCAACGGCGATGTTGGCGCCGCGTTCGCGCATGATCAGACTGATGATCGGCTGGGCGCCATCATTGATCTGCTTGACGACCCATTGTTCGGACGCCTGGATTTCCTGCTGGCGGCGCTGCAGTTCTTGATCGGCCTGGCCGCGACGGGTATCGAAATCCCGCACCTTGGCCTGCCAGGCCTGGACGGCGGCAGGAGCGGCGGCCTGAGCCGGCTGGGTGTCACGCAGCGTCTTTTCTTCGGCAGCCAGGCTGGTGCGCAGCTGGCTCAGACGGGCGTTGAGCGCATCGGCCTTCGGCTTCAGTTCGGTCTGCGCGGCCTTGGCAGCGGCAGAGGTGGCGATCATTTCCTGGCGGTCAACCGTGACGATCACGGCGGCCGGCAGCTGCTGCGCCAGAACCGGGGCGGAAACACTGGCCAGCGCCAGTGCAATCAGAATCTTCTTCATCAGAATGCAGTCCCTACGTTGAATTGGAAAAGTTGCGGATCATCGCCCGGCTGTTTCACCAAGGCCTTGGCAAGGTCGAACCGGAACGGGCCGAACGGCGAGTTCCAGTTGACCCCGATACCCACCGAAACGCGCGGTTTCGGTGTATTCCCGAGGAATTCTTCGACAAAGCCCGCCGAGAAGCCATCGTTGGGCAAACAGGGTGCCGTCTGGCCGGGCACACGCGGCGCGGCGGCAGTCGGACCATCCTGACAGGTGAGCGTGGGCGATTTCAGGCTCCACAGCGCGCCGACATCGGCAAAGATCGACGGGCGGATGCCCAGTTCGTTGCCGGCCGAACCCAGCGGAATGCGGATTTCAGCTCGGGCCAGATAATAAGCCCGGCCGCCCAGCGAATCGTCCAGCGCCTGGCGGCGATCCTGGACCACGGAGCCATCCAGACCGAGCGGACGGCGCAGCACGCGCGGACCAATGCCGCGGATGTTGAAGCCGCGGAACTGCGGCTGGCCCAGGAAGAAGCGGTTAGTCAGGATCACGTCCTGTCCGCCATAACCGAAGGCATAGCCGCCTTCTGCGCCCAGGTTCAGCACGAATCCGGTGCCGAACAAAGGGGTGAAATAATCATAATTGGCACGTGTGGTGACGAACTTGATGCCGATGGGAATGCCGGCGACATCCTGACTGAAGGTGAAACGCTGGCCGGCCGATGGCAGGCGCACGTTGTTCAGGCTGTTGTAGATGATCGAATAGCCCAGCGTGGACACAGTACGGTTGCCCAACTGTTCGCACAGGAAGCGGCCGGCACGCAGCGGATCGCAGACGCCGTTGGAGAAGAAGATAGCTTGATCCAGGCCAATTTCTTCACGGGAAAGCCCATAGCGCAGCGACGCCGCCCAGAATTCGGTGATCGAAAAGCCGGTGCGGACCTGGAAGCCGGTCGAAACCTGCGTGTAGGTGGTGTCGCGCGTGTTGTTGCCGGTAAAGCGGAACGAGCGGAAATCGCGGCGGAACACGTCCAAGCCCAGGGCGAGGTTGCGGCCACCCAGATAGGGTTCGGTAAAGCCGGCCTCCACCGAGCGGGCGAAGCTGGAGATATTGCCCGACAGGCGCAGTTCCTGGCCACGGCCGCGGAAGTTGCGCTGGCGCACGCTGGCCGAGAAAATGAAGCGTTCGATCGACGAAAAGCCGGCCGACAATTGCAGTTCGCCGGTGGGCCGTTCCTGGATATTGGCTTCCAGCACGATTCGATCCGGCGTGGTGCCGGGCTTCTGCTCGATGTCCAGCTTGTCCTGGAAGAAGCCAAGCCCGAGCAAGCGATCCTTGGAGCGCTTCACCTTGATCGAGTTGAAGGCATCCCCTTCGGCCAGGCGGAATTCGCGGCGGATCACATTGTCGTGCGTGATGGTGTTGCCGTTGATCGACACCCGTTCGACATAGACGCGCGGCACCTCCCCGATCTGGAAGGTGACGTTCATCGTCAGGTCTTCCTTGTTGCGGTCGAACTGCGGGCGCACATCGGCAAAGGCATAGCCCAGAAGACCGGCGGTTTCGGACAGGCTTTCGACCGTATTTTCAATGGCCTGCGCGTTGTACCAATCACCTTCCTTCATGCGGATGATCGGGCGGAATTCCTTGGGCTTGATGTCGCGCAGCTGGCTTTCCAGCTCGATCTTGCCGAACTTGTAGCGCTCACCCTCTTCCACGACATAGGTGACGATGAAGTCCTTCTTGTCGGGCGTGAGTTCGGCCACCACCGAGGCAACCCGGAAATCGGCATAGCCTTCGGTCAGATAATATTGCCGCAACTTCTGCTGGTCGTAGGCCAGGCGATCGGGATCATAGGTGTCGTTGGAGGTGAAGAAGCGCCAGGTGCGGGACTGTTTGGAAGCCATCTGCTTCCTGATCGCGCCTTCCTTGAACTTGGAATTGCCCAAGATGTTGATCTGACGGATCTTGGATTTCGGGCCTTCGCTGATCTCGAAGATCACATCGACGCGGTTCTGTTCGAGCTGCACGATCTTGGGCTCGACACTGGCGGCAAAGCGGCCGCCGCGGCGATAGAGCTCAAGAATGCGGCCCAGATCGGCGCGGGTTTTCGAACGCGTGAAGATCTGGCGCGGCGCAAGGCGGATTTCCTCGCGGATCTTCTCTTCCTTCACCCGCTTGGCGCCTTCGATGATGATCCGGTTGATCACCGGATTTTCCTTCACCTCGACGATGAGCGCGCCATTGTCGTCGCGGATGGTGGCATCGGAAAACAGTTCGGAGGCATAGAGCGCCTTGAGCGCGGTATCGAGCGCATCACGATCATAGCGATCGCCAATGGCAAGGTTGAGGTAGGAGCGGACCGTTTCCGGTTCCAGACGCTCGGTGCCGCGCACGACAACGCTGCGCACGATGCCGGCATTGGCGGCAGTGGCCGGCAGCGCGGACTGGTTGCGGGATTCCGACGCGCGCGCTTCGGCTTCGGCCGATGGACGCGCAGGTTCGGCCGCCGGCGGGCGCGGGCGCTGCTGAGCAACTGCCGGAGCCGCCAGCGCCGTCGAGACCAGAAGCGCCGCAAGCGGGCGCCGCCACCCTGCAGCAGCACCAGCGTCGCGAACAAAATTGGCTTCCATCAACCCCACCAACCTAACACCATTCAGCCCTGCGGCTCGCCGGTTGATCCTGCGATGCCAGAAACTATTCACAGCCAGACGAGCGGACCCTGTCATCCCAACAAGTTCGCCAGACGGTTCAACAGGCCGACACTAATCATGTCGTGCCAGGTCAGCACCGCCATCAGCGACATCAGCGCGGCAAAGCCCGACATGAAGGCCCATTGCTGCACCTTTTCCGCCATCGGCTGCCGCCGCACCGCCTCGATGCCGTAGAGCAGAAGATGGCCGCCGTCCAGCATCGGGATGGGCAGCAGATTGATGAAACCAAGGTTGATCGAGAAGAAGGCCATGAACGCCACCGCCGAAAGCAGACCCAGGCTGGCCTGCTGGCCGGCGATCTGCGCGGTCTTCACCGGACCGCCCATTTCGGTGATGGCGCGCTCACCCACAACCACCTGGCGCAGGGTGCGCCCGATCGTCTGGGTGATGCTCCACGTGTCGATCACCGCCTGGCGCAGCGCATCGGGCACGCCAACCTGCTGCACCACTTCCGCCGGCCGCAAGATGCCCAGGCGAGGATGGCGCGAGACATTGCCGAAACGATCCTTGGTTTCCACCATCATCGGCGTCACCACGATGCGGCGCTGCGCCGTGCCGCGCTGCACCAGCAATTCCACCCGGTTGCCGGTACCAGTGACGATCTCGGCCGTGATATCCTCGAACCGCTCGACGGCCTTGCCGTCAACGGAAAGGATGCGATCCCCAACCGCCAAGCCGGCGCGTTCGGCGGCACTGCCCGGCATCACGCGCTCCACCACCGGCGGCGAGGCCTGATGGCCCAGCGCCAGATTGAAGCCGGCCAGAATCAGGATCGCAAACAGGAAATTGATCGCCGGCCCGGCCGCCACGATGATGGCGCGCTGCCACAGCGGCAGGAAAGCAAACAGGCCCCGGCGTTCCTTTTCCGGAAGCGACAGGATGGCCGGATCAACCTGGCTGGCCTCGTTCATGTCGCCGACGAACTTCACATAGCCGCCGAGCGGAATGGCATTGATCTTCCAGCGCACACCGCGCCTGTCGGTCCAGCCCAGCAATTCGCGGCCGAAACCAACGCCGAACGCCTCAATCTTGGCGCCAAACAGACGGCCGGCGAGATAATGGCCGCCTTCATGCACCACCACCAGCACGGCGATCATCGCAATGAAGCTTGCCAGCGTGAAAATCAGGCCGGGTTGCGGCAGGAAAGCGAGTTCGCTCATGCCGCGCGCTTCGCCACCAAGGCGCGGGCGGTCCGGCGGGCGGCAGCGTCAATCGCCATCACCTCTTCCAACGTCGCCACCGGGCCCGAAGCCACCATGTTCAATGTTTCTGCCACGATGGCGTCGATATCAAGGAACCCGGCTTGCCCGGCGATGAACGCCGCAACAGCAATTTCATTGGCCGCGTTCAGGATGCACGGCGCACTGCCACCGGCACGCATCGCCGCCCACGCCAGCGCCAGGCAGGGAAAACGTTCCAGATCAGGCTTTTCGAACGACAGGCTCGCAATCGCTGCAAGGTCGAGCCGCGCGGCCGGGGTGGCGATGCGTTCCGGCCAGCCTATCGCATAGGCAATCGGAATCCGCATGTCAGGGCTGCCCAGCTGTGCCAGCACGCTGCCATCGACATATTCGACCATGGAATGAATGACCGATTGCGGATGCACGATCACGTCCAACCGCTCCACATCAACCGGGAACAGTTGCGCGGCCTCGATCAGTTCTAGGCCCTTGTTCATCAGGGTCGCCGAATCGATGCTGATCTTGGCGCCCATGCTCCAGGTCGGATGCTTGCAGGCATCGGCGACCGACACGCCGCGCATCTCGTCGCGGCTTCTGGTGCGGAACGGCCCCCCGCTGGCGGTCAGGATGACACGTTCCACCTGTGCGGGATCGTCGTGCGGAAACACCTGGAAAATCGCATTATGCTCGCTGTCCACCGGCAGCAGCGTGGCACCGTGCGCGGCGGCGGCGGCGGTGACGACCGGGCCGGCACAAACCAGCGTTTCCTTGTTGGCAATACCAATCTGCGCCCCGCGCTTCACCGCGGCCATCGTTGGCGGCAGGCCGGCGGCACCCACGATGGCGGTGATCACGATCTCGGCATCGCGGGCGGCAGCGTCGACCAGCGCGCTTTCCCCGGCGCCGCTTGCAATGCCGGTGCCCGCCAGCGCGTCTTTAAGCGCCGCGCCCTTCGCGCCGTCGGCAATCGCCACAAAGCGTGCGCCACAGGCCTTTGCCGCAGTCACCAGCCCGGCCAAATCGCTGCCGGCGGTAAGCGCCTCCACCTGCCAACGGCCGGGATTGCGCGCCACCAGATCAAGCGTCTGGCTGCCCACCGAGCCGGTGGCGCCCAGGATGGTCAAACTGCGCGTCATCCCGCCCACCCGGTCATGGCAAAGGCCCCCGCCCCGGCAACGGCGGCCGGCACCAGGCCATCGAGGCGATCCATCACGCCGCCGTGGCCGGGCAGCAGCGTGCCGCTGTCTTTCACGCCGGCCTGGCGCTTCAGCCCACTTTCATACAGATCCCCCAGGATCGACAGCACCGCCAGTGGCAACGCCAGCACGGCGAGCCGGCCAATCCCCGCCAGATTGGCATGGCCCGGCCACAGCATCGCCAGCGCAGCGGCGACCAGCAGGGAACCCGCCAAGCCGCCCGCCGCGCCACTCCAGGTCTTGTTTGGGCTGATCGCCGGCGCCAGTTTCGGGCCACCCACCGCGCGGCCGGTGAAATAGGCGGCGATATCTGCGCCCCACACAACGGCCATCACGAACAGCGTCGCAAAGAAGCCCCACGGTGTCGCGCGCAGCCAGATCAACGCCACCGCCGGCAGCCCGCAATAGAGCAGCCCCAGCATCATCGGCCGGCCCAGCCCTTTCTGCATCCGCGCCGCAAACAGGCCGAGCAGTCCGGCACCGCCACCCAGCAGCATCAGCGCTTCATTCGGATTGCCCATAACGGCCACAATCCACACCACCAGGCCCAGCACTGCCAGCCCCAGGCGGCGCAGCAGCAGCGGCAGCCGGTGCATCGCCGTCCATTCAGTAAACATCACCAGCACAGCAGCGGCGGCCAGAACCGCAAAGGCCGGCCCGCCCAGCCACAAGACGGCAACCGCCACGGCCACCAGCACGACACCGGTCACCACGCGCTGGCCAAGCTGGCTGCCGCCCCCCTGCACAACCATGCTCAACGCCCCCCGAAACGGCGTTCGCGGCGGGAAAATTCGTCCAGCGCCGTTGCCAGCGCCGGGCCATCGAAATCCGGCCACAGCGTTTCGGTCACAAGAAATTCGGCATAGGCCGTCTGCCAGAGCAGAAAATTCGAAAGGCGCAGTTCGCCCGACGTGCGCAGCACGGCATCGGGCGGCGGCAAACCAGCCGTGTCGAGCCGGGCTTCCAGCATCTCGACGGTGATGTCGTCCGGCGCAATCAGTCCGGCTGCTGCATCGGTAGCCAGCGCGCGGGCCGCCCGCACGATCTCCCCCTGCCCACCGTAATTCAGCGCCATGATCAGCCGCAGCCCGGTGTTGGCGCTGGTCCTGTCGCGTGCGGCGGCGAGCAGGCGCACCAGATCGGGCTTCAGCGCCTGCCAGTCCCCGATGAAATCGAGGCGGACACCGTTCTTGTGAAGCGTGTCGATCTCGTTCTTCACATAATGGTGCAGCAGACCCATCAGGTCGCTCACCTCATCAGCCGGACGCTTCCAGTTCTCGCTGGAAAAAGCGTAAAGTGTCAGCATTTCCAGCCCAAGGCCGGGTGCGGCTTCGACCACGCGGCGCACCGCTTCCACCCCTTCGCGGTGCCCAGCAATGCGCGGCAGCCGCTTGGCCTTTGCCCAACGGCCATTGCCATCCATGATGATGGCAAGATGCCGGCAGCCGCCGGCCGCGCCATCCCCCACCGAGGCGGCAACTAAGGTCACTTGCCGAGGATTTCCTTTTCCTTGGCGGCCACGGTCGTATCGATGTCGGTCATCGCCTTGTCGGTGATCTTCTGCACATCGGCCTCAAGGCGCTTCTGTTCGTCCTGGCTAATCTTGCCCTTCTTTTCGGCGGCCTTCAGCGCTTCCATGCCATCGCGGCGCACGTTGCGGGCGGCAATCTTGGCCTTTTCGGCATAGGTGCCGGCCAGCTTGACCATTTCCTTGCGGCGCTCCTCGGTCATGTCCGGGATAGGCAGGCGCAGCGTCTGGCCATCGGTGATCGGATTGAGGCCCAGGCCGGCGGAGCGGATGGCCTTTTCCACCGGGGTCACATTGGATTTATCCCACACCTGCACGCTCAGCATGCGTGGTTCCGGCACCGTCACGGTGGCGACCTGGCTCAGCGGCATCGCGGAGCCATAGACTTCCACATGCACGGTATCGAGCAGGCTGGTGTTGGCCCGGCCGGTGCGCAAGCTACCCAGATCATGCTTCAGCGCATCCACGGCGCCGGCGGTGCGGCGTTCCAGATCGGCCTTGAACGGGCCGGGTTCGAATTCAGCCATTGGCGTCTCCTGTCACTGTCGTCGAAATGCCCTCACCGTTCAGCACGGCAAGCAAGGCGCCGGGTTCGCGGATGTTGAACACGATGATGGGAATATCATTGTCGCGGCACATGGAAACCGCGCTGGCATCCATCACCTTCAGATTGTCGGCCAATACCTTGGAATAGCTGACCGTTTCATATCGGCGGGCGCCCGGCACTTGCTTGGGATCGGCATCATAAACGCCATCAACGCTGGTGCCCTTGAACAGCGCATCGCAGTTCATTTCGGCGGCACGCAAGGCGGCGCCGGTGTCGGTCGTGAAGAACGGATTGCCGGTGCCGGCGGCGAAGATCACCACGCGGCCCTTTTCCAGATGGCGCTCGGCGCGGCGGCGGATGTAAGGCTCGCACACGCTCGGCATCGGGATGGCCGATTGCACGCGAGTGACGACGCCAATATTTTCCAGCGCGTTCTGCATGGCCAGCGCGTTCATCACCGTGGCCAGCATGCCCATGTAATCGGCGCTGCCGCGATCAAAGCCCTTGGCGGCTGCCGCGAGTCCGCGGAAGATATTGCCGCCTCCCACCACCAGGCACAGTTCCACGCCGGTATCATGCACCGTTTTCACTTCGCCGGCGATGCGGGCAGCCTGATCGGGATCGATGCCATAGGCGCCCTGCCCCATCAGCACTTCGCCGGACAGTTTCAGGAGAATGCGCTTGAAGGCGGGCATGGGGCGGCGATCACTCTGTGTCAGGACGATAGGTCACTAGCGGTGCTTGATCGCGCTGCCAAGCGGCGCGCACGGAAAAAGCGTGGACAAGCCAAGATGGGCGCTGCCGAAACGGGCAACAAAAAGGGCAGACCGACAATGATCGGCCTGCCCTTCCTGTTTTCAACCTTGCTTAACGGCCGGCGGCAGCAGCGACTTCAGCGGCGAAATCGCTCTGCTGCTTCTCGATGCCTTCGCCCAGCTGCATGCGGACAAAGCCCTTCAGCGCGATCGGGGTGCCGACGGCCTTGGCCGCAGCGGCGACAACGTCTGCCACCTTCGACTTGCCGTCGATCACGAAGATCTGGTTCACCAGCGTGGCTTCCTGCGCAAACTTGCGCACGCCGCCTTCGATCATCTTTTCGATGATTTCGGCCGGCTTGCCCGAAGTGGCAGCCTTTTCGCGGGCGATGGCGCGCTCGCGCTCGATCAGAGCCGGATCAAGGCCAGCTTCGTCCAGCGCCAGCGGGCTGGCGGCAGCCACGTGCATGGCGATCTGCTTGGCCAGCGGCTCCAGCACGTCGGCAGCAGCGGCTGATTCCAGGCCAACCAGCACGCCGATACGGCCCATACCCGGTGCAATCGCGTTGTGCACATATGCCGCAACGACACCCTGGCTCACTTCCAGCATGGCCGTGCGGCGAAGCGACTGATTTTCACCAATGGTGGCGATGTTGGCGGTCAGCTTGTCAGTCACGCTGCCATCGCCGCCCGGGAACGGCATCGCGCCCAACGCGTCGGCATCGGCACCGCTGGCCAGCGCCAGGCCGGTCACGTTGGTGACGAACGCCTGGAAGATCTCGTTCTTGGCAACGAAGTCGGTTTCGCTATTCACTTCGACAGCGGCGCCCTTGGTGCCCGAAACGGCAACGCCCACCAGGCCTTCAGCGGCGGTGCGGCCGGCCTTCTTGGCGGCAGCAGCCAGGCCCTTGGCACGTAGCCAATCGACGGCGGCTTCCATGTCGCCAGCGGTCTCACCAAGTGCCTTCTTGCAGTCCATCATGCCTGCGCCGGTCTTTTCGCGCAGGTCCTTCACCATCGCAGCGGTGATATCAGCCATGTCGAGGCTCCTCTTTTTGGTGTTGGCAGGGCCATGCCCGGCCAACATGAAATATGTGTGACAAGAGGCCGGACGCGGTTCGCGCCCAGCCTCCCGTTGGTTCGAAAACGGGAAGCCTCAGGCTTCCGGCTGTGCTTCGGCTTCGGCTTCGACAGCGGCCTCGACCGGGGCGTCCATCACCGCTTCCGGAGCGATGTCGGCAACCACCTCAGCTTCCGGGGCGATATATTCGACCGGAGCTTCGACCATCGCGCCCAGATCCACGCCCATATCGGCAGCGCGGCCCTGCTTGGCGTCGATCACGGCGTCGGCAATGGCATTCACATACAGCTGGATGGCGCGGCTGGCGTCATCATTGCCCGGAACCGGGAAGGCGATGCCGCTCGGATCGGTGTTGGAATCGAGGATGGCCACGACCGGGATACCCAGCACATTGGCTTCCTTGACGGCCAGCTCTTCCTTGTTGACGTCGATGATGAAGATCACTTCCGGCAGACCGCCCATGTCGCGGATGCCGCCCAGCGAGGCCTGGAACTTGTCACGCTCACGGGTGAGCTTGAGCACTTCCTTCTTGGTCAGGCCGGTGGTGTCGCCCGACAGGGTTTCTTCCAGCTGCTTGAACTTGCGGATCGAGCCCGAGATGGTCTTCCAGTTGGTGAGCATGCCGCCCAGCCAGCGGTGGTTGACATAATGCTGGCCGCAACGACGTGCGGCATCGGCGATCGGGTCCTGCGCCTGGCGCTTGGTGCCAACGAACAGCACCTTACCGCCGTGCTGCACGGTGGCGCGGGTGAAATCGAGCGCGCGGGCGAACAGCGGAACGGTCTGCGACAGATCGATGATGTGGACGCCGTTGCGCTCACCAAAGATGTAGGGCTTCATCTTCGGGTTCCAGCGATGCGTCTGGTGGCCGAAATGGGCGCCTGCTTCGAGCAGATTCGCCATGGAAACGACGGGAGCCGCCATAATATTCATCCTCCGGTTGGTCCGCTGCAGGGGGGGCGTGGCGGGAGCCGCGCACCGGATATGTTCCCTGCATGGGGTTTGGAAGTGGCGCGCTTAGCGAAGCCCGCCACTCCGGTCAAGCATCAAGGCTCATTTGCCCAAAAGTCACTTCTGGGGCGTGACCTTCAGCAACTTGCCGTCCACCGCGTCGGTGAGCAGATACATCTCGCCGGCAGGCCCTTCGATCACGTCGCGGATACGCTCCTTGCGGTCGGTCAGCAGGCGCTGTTCGCCCACCACCTTGTCACCATCCATCATCAGTCGCACCAACGATTGCACGCGCAGGCCGCCCACGAAGATACTGCCCTTGAACTCCGGCGCACCCTTGCCCGAATGGAAGATCATGCCCGACGGGCCAATCACCGGGTCCCAGTAATATTGCGGCTGCTCCATTTCGGGGGCCTGGCTGGCGTTGTCGTTGATCGGCTTGCCCGAATATTCCTCGCCATAGCTGATGGTCGGCCAGCCATAATCGCGGCCCATCTGGATCTGGTTCAGCTCGTCCCCACCCTGCGGGCCGTGCTCCACTTCCCACAGCCGACCCTTGGCATCCAGCGCGGCGCCTTGCACATTGCGATTGCCATAGCTCCAGATTTCCGGCCGCGCGCCGGGCACATTCACGAACGGGTTGTTCTTGGGGATCGAACCGTCGCGGTTCACCCGCACGATCTTGCCAATCAGACTGTCCAGATTCTGCGCTTGCACGCGGCCGGGCAGGATGGAACGATCGCCGAGTGTGATGATCAGCGTGCCATCCTTGGGGAACACCAGGCGGCCGCCATAATGCTGGGCGGAGTCCAGCGTGGGCATCTGGCGGAAGATCATCTGCACATCGCGCATCTCGCTGCCGACCAAGTGCCCGCGCGCGACTGCCGTGCCGTTGCCGCCTTCGCGCGGCTCGGCATAGCTCCAGTAGATCCAGCCATCGCCCGGATTGGCCACGCCCAGCATGCCGCCCTGGTTGCGTGTATCGGTGGCAGGCGTGCCGGAAACGGGAGTCTTGGTGCCGTTGGCGGCCACGATGGTCAGCCGGCTGGCGGCCTTCTCGCTTACCAGAAACCGGCTCTTGTCCAGCAGCGCCACGCCCCACGGTTTGTTGAGGCCCGTCGCAATTTCGGTCACGGCCAGCGTGGTTTTCGCGGTCACGGCTTCGGCACGGGTCTGACCGGCAAAGGCCGGGCGCTTTTCCGGCACGTTGGGCGGCGCCTGCGTAACAGGCGCGGCCATGGCAGGCGCAGCGATGAGGGCGGCAAGGATCAGCGGACGGAACATGAAAAATCTCCTTCGCGACGGCTTATGCAGCCACGCAGCAAGGCAAGCAATGCGGCACGAACAGCGCGAGCCGTGTCTCACATGGCCATTCTGGGCCGCCCGAGGAAGTCCTTCTTGCCAAGCGGCAGCCCCTTGTTGCGGAAAATCCCGTACAGCATCGAGGCATGGAAGTAGAAATTGGGCCGGCTGAAGCTGAGCAGGAAATCCTCGCTCTTGAACGGCATCCGGCGTTCGCCGAACACGAAGGCGGTGTCGCCACCGATGAAGCCCTCCATCTCGGCCTCGGTCACCGTTGCCAGCGCGGCATCGGCATCCTTCAGCATGGCGGTGAAGCTGGCATAATCCGCATCAGGCATGGCAAAGCCGCCGCCGGGGCTGAACTGGCCGGTGCGCACCGCCGCAATCGCCCCGGCACTGTGCCCGGCGACGCTCTGCACCTGGAAGGCCAGCGGGAACATGTCGGGTGCCAGCGTGGCTGTGGCCAGATCGCCAATGCCGGCGGCTTCGGCCTTGGCCAGAACGTTCAGACAGCCGCCAATGATCTGGCGGCACGACGGCACGAACGCGGCGTGGAGTGAAAGCGGCATGTGTGAGTCCCCCTGATGAGGCAGGGTGACTGTGGGGCGGTTTGCCGGCGTGGGCAAGGCGCCGACCCGGCTACCAAAAAGAAGGGCGGCCCGATAAGCCGCCCTTCCCGTTCACTATGATTGCGCGATCAGTGCTGCGTGGCGGGCATGTGAACCTCAAGCCCGTCCAACGCCGCCGAAGCCTTGATCTGGCACGCCAGCCGGCTGTTCGGTTGGGCGGTATCTGCCAGCTCGATCATCGAATCTTCCAGTTCGCTGCGCTCACCCGTAAGCGCCTGCCATTCCGATGGAATATAGCAATGGCAAGTGGCGCAGGCCGCGTTGCCGCCGCAATCGCCGTCGATGCCGGGCACATTGTTCTGCACGGCGCCTTCCATCAGGTTTTCACCGTCCGGCACGTTGACTTCGTGACGAGCACCAGTGTGCTCGACGTAAATGATCTTGACCATGTTATCCTCTGCTCAAGCCGGAATACGGACCATCATCGATTTATAACCGCGCACGAAGGCACTTGGCACCCGCTCCGGCTCGTCCAGCACTTCGATATGATCAAAGCGCTTCAGGATTTCTTCCCACAGGATCTTCAGCTGCAGTTCGGCCAGGCGGTTGCCCACACAGCGGTGGATGCCGAAACCAAAGCTCATGTGCTGACGGGCGCGGGCGCGATCGATGATGAACTCGTCCGGCCGGTCGAGAACCGTGTCATCACGATTGGCCGACGAATACCACATCACCACCTTGTCGCCCTTGTGGATCAGCTGGCCGCCCAACACCGTATCCTGCAGGGCGGTGCGGCGCATGTGGGCCAGCGGCGTCTGGTAACGGATGATTTCCGAAACCATGTTCTCCACCAGGCCGTGGTTGGCCTTCAACTTGGCATATTCGCCCGGATTCTTGTTCAGGAAATACAGGCCGCCGGTGATCGAATTGCGGGTCGTATCGTTGCCGCCCACGATCAGCAGCACCAGATTGCCCATGAATTCCATGGGCGGCATGTTCCGGGTGGCGGGGTTGTGCGCGAGCATCGACACCAGATCACCGGTCGGTTCGGCATTCACCCGCTCGTTCCAGAGCATGGTGAATTCCTGCAGCATACCGAGCAAAATGCCCTGACGCTCTTCCTTGCCCGGGCTGCCCGGCAGTTCCGGATCAGAAGTGGACACATCCGACCAGTAGGTCAGCATGCGGCGGCGCTCCTGCGGCCAACCGAACAGGGTGGCCAGCATGCGGCTGGTCAGTTCGATGGAAACCTTGTCCACCCAGTCAAACGCCTCGCCGCGCGGCAGGCTATCGAGAACTTCGCAGGTGCGGCTGCGGATCAGTTCTTCATAACCGGCAAGATTCTGGCCCGAAACGATCGGGTTCACCGCCTTGCGCTGCACATCATGCTTGGGCTGATCCATGGCGATGAACATCGGCATGATGAAATCCGAATCCATGTCGAACAGGGTGATCCCGCCCAGAATGGCTTCGGAACTGAACACCTGATGGTTGGTGTCCACGGCCATCACGTCGCTCCAGCGCGTCACGTTCCAGAAACCGCGGTGACGGTTGCTGTTGACATGCGTGAAGAAAATCGGCGCTTCCTCGCGCAGGCGACGGAAATAGACATGATTGGTGTCCGTTTCCCACCACAGCGGATCGGCAATATCCACCTCGTCAAGCGGCGCCGAAGCCAGATAGGATTCCAGCGTCGCCTTGTCGTGGTTGGCAAATTCCGGCCGCACACGCGGCGGCAGCGGCCAGCTCACGCTGCCCTGCGGCAGTGTTTGGGTGATCCGCGTGTCTTTCATTTGCGTCGCCATATGGTCCTCCTCATGGGATCTTGCCCGCTCTCATTTACGGAGATACACTACGCAAAGCCGGGTTTCCAGCCAAAAATGCGGATTTGACCCCCGCATTTGCACGGATAGCCGGGTCATGATCTTGATGACGGCGCGCTGCGCACAAGATTGCCTGCTGCGGGTCAGACAACGCCCGCAGCCTGCAACCTGCAGCTTGCAGCAGTCTCCCGGCTGCGACGCTGTTGGTTCAGCCCACCAGGGCCAGTTGTGGCGGGTCGAGCACTTCCTGCACCACCCGTTCCAGACCCAGTGCGCGCGCCACGGCGGCTTCCAGATCGGCGTCGATCAGATAATTACGGCCCAGCACCAGCCGGGCCGGGCCAGCTTCGGTGGCAACTTCGGCCACCAGTTCACCGCGGCCCTTGGCCGGCGCGGGCCCAAGCGCCGCCAGCAGCACGTCCACTTCGGCCGGGTGGGCAATCTGCACCACCAGCCGGCCGCGCGTGCGGCGCGCAAGATCCGCCAGCGGCTGGGCGGAGCGCAGGGTAAGACGCGGCACGTCTTCCCCCTCCTTCCACTGCAGTTCCATGCCGATCAGCAGCGCCGGGACATCGCTCACGATCGCCTCGAGCTTTTCCTGCAGTTCTTCATCGAAACAGCTGGTGACAAACTGGCCCGACCGATCGGAAAGGCTGAGAAACTGATAGCGCCGGCCGGTCTGGGTGGTGCGCCAGCGCCGCTCTTCCAGCCGCCCGGCCATCATCACGATCTTCTTGCCGCCACCCAGCGGCGGCGCCATGCCCTGCACATCGGCAAAGCTGATGACAGCATTGGCGGTGAGCACATTGGCATAGGCGTCAACGGGGTGGCCGCTGAAGAAGAAACCGAACGCCTCCTGCTCATGCGCCATGCGCTGCGCCAGCGTCCATTCGATATTGGGCACCATCAGCGCCAGGCTGGCATGATCGGCAACGCCGGTCGCATCGCCGAACAGCGCCACCTGGGCGGACTCTCGCTCCCCGGTGGCAGCCTGGGCGCTGGCCATGATGGCTTCGGCCAGCGCGTGCACGCCGGCGCGGTTGGGGTGGAGCGCATCAAAGCCGCCCGACGCAATCAGGCTTTCCAGCTGGCGCTTGTTGAGGCCCCGCGGATCGACGCGGCGGGCGAAATCGGCAAGATCCTTGAACGGGCCCTTCCCGTCCCGTTCGGCCGCCAACGCCTCCATCGCCTTCCGGCCAACGCCCTTCAGCCCGGCCAGGGCATAGCGCACGTCCAGCGTGTTTTCCGGCCCATCCACCACGGTGAAATCGGCGGCGGACCGGTTGATGCACGGCGGCAGGATGGTGATGCCGGCGCGGCGCGCATCATCCACGAACACCGCCAGCCGATCGGTGTTGTCGATATCATAGGCCATGGACGCGGCGTAGAATTCGGCGCGGTGGTGCGTCTTTAGCCAGGCCGTCTGGTAACTCACCACCGCATAGGCGGCGGCGTGGCTCTTGTTGAAGCCATAGTTGGCGAATTTCAGGATCAATTCGAAGATGGCGTCGGCGGTGGCTTCCTCGATGCCGTTGGCAGCGGCGCCGGCGCAGAAATCGGCCTTCTGCGCCACCATTTCGGCGTGGATCTTCTTGCCCATGGCGCGGCGCAGCAAATCGGCCTGGCCCAGACTATAGCCGGCCAGTTCCCGCGCCAGGCTCATCACCTGTTCCTGATAGACGATGATGCCATAGGTTTCCCGCAGGATCGGCTCCATCGCCGGGTGCAGCAATTCCACCTTCTCGCGGCCCGCCTTGCGCAGGGCAAAGCTTGGGATGTTGTCCATCGGGCCAGGGCGGTAGAGAGCGCCCAGCGCGACGATATCGGCGAAGCAATCGGGGCGCACCTGCGAGAGCGCGCGGCGCATGCCTTCCGATTCAAACTGGAACACGCCCACTGTGTCGCCTTCGGCGATGAGCTTGTACACGGCCGGATCGTCCATGGGCAGCGTGGCCCATTCCACCTCAACGCCACGGGCGCGCAGCATGGTGGCAGCGCGGTCGAGCACAGAAAGTGTTTTCAGGCCGAGGAAGTCGAACTTCACCAGACCGGCCTTTTCCGCGGCCTTCATCTCGAACTGTGTCACCGGCATGTCTGACCGCGGATCGCGATAGAGCGGCACCAATTGCGCCAACGGCCGATCCCCGATCACCACACCGGCGGCGTGTGTGGAGCTGTGGCGCGGCAGGCCTTCCAGTTGCAGGGCAATATCCAC